>WNGG01000121.1_pt1 | contig 73704 bp, 72 predicted proteins | sample 5400661 | NCBI WGS metagenome assembly WNGG01 (sample SAMN13153372, study PRJNA577476) | soil metagenome | isolation source: 100 cm soil or saprolite under Garry oak tree replicate 1 | place: USA:California | collected 2016-06-15
TACCGCGGGAGCGACACGTGCGCGTCTTCCGTTGCCGCTCTCTGGGGGCCTGCTGGGCCCGAACGCACTGGTCAGGACCACCCCACTGGGCTCACGCGGGGGTTACATCACCCACGGGAACCTGAGGAGTCCCCGTTTTCCCACAGCGCCGCGGTGCCCTTGATGGGAAGGAAGCGCGTCGGGGATCTCGACCGCGGCCCGGCCAAGACCCACACGCCGCCCGCACCTACGGCCACGGCTTCCGCGCGCGGGACCCGGAGCACGGCGATCGGGGTGCCGGTCCGCGGGTCGACCCGGACCACGGTATCGTCCAGGCCCGAGGCCGCCCACAGCGAGCCGTATCCAGCGCCGATCAATCCTGTGAACCCCATGCGCGTCACCAGGCCGGTTGATGGGTCGACCCGGTCCACGGACGGCGGAGAGGTGTTGGTCACCCACAGCGCACCGAAGGCATAGAGGACCGAACCGGATCCGGGGCCGACCTTCGTGACGCTCACCACGTGATTCGTGGCCGCATCCACTCGGATGAGGTCTCCGTGTTCCCCGGCAATCCTGGTGACCCAGACGGAGCCGGCCCCTGTGCCGACGCCCTGGATGGGGCCACCGATCGCGATCCTCGCCACCACCCGGCCGGTGGCTGGGTCGATCCGGTAGAGCCTTCCGCCGTCGGCGGTGACCCACACTGCCCTCAGGCCGACGGCGACCTGGCTGTAGTCCTCGGTTCCCGGCGTGGACACGACCTCGATGACGCGACGGGAGGCCGGGTCCAGTTTGGTCAGCCTCCCGAACCCGGACACCCAGACCGCCCCATACCCCACGGCTACGTCCACGGCACCCTCGGGGACGCGGATGACGGCCCCCACCGCCGCGTTCAGCCGGGGCGAGAGCGACGAGACCACCGGCGGACGGGAGCCTCCGAGCCCGGACAGGAGGGCCAAGGGCAGCCCGACGCCGCCGAGCGCGAGCGCCACCGCTGCGACCGCCGCGAGGGTCCGCCGGGCGCGCCGCGCCCGGACCCTGGTCAGCATGTCGTCCATATCGGTTTGGAACGCCGGCACGCCGGGAGGCGTGGCCGCCAGGCGCGTCCGAAGCTCCTGGTCAGTCCCCATCGGACCCTCCTTCGAGCTCACTCCGAAGCACGGCCCGTGCTCGCGCCAGGTGGGTCCGCACCGTCCCCTCCCGGCACCCCAGGATCTCGGCCACCTCTCGGACCGGCAGGTCCATGCGGTAGTGGCGGACCACGGCCTGCTGCTGCCGGCGGGGAAGGCGCCGGACCGCCGCCCACAGGTCGACGTCGGCCCGTGTGGCCGGCTCCGGGTCCTGGTGGGGTGGAAGGGGCCGCCGCCGGAGGCTTCGCCTGGCCACGTTCAGCGCGGTGGTGGTGACCCATCCAGCAGCCCAGGGCTGGGTCCCCAACCGGCCCCACCGCGCGAAGGCCCGGGCGAACGCTTCCTGGGCCGCGTCCTCCGCCAGGGCCCGGTCGCGGCACAGCAGGAACACGGCGCTGAACACGGCCTGCGCCTCCCTCTCGTAGAACCGTTCGAACTCGGAGCCGGCCTTCACCCCGATCCTCTTTCCGCTCCAAGTCCAGAGCCGGCCGATCTGCAGACACAACTCACGGAACCCGGCCAGGAACCGAGGGGGGGCGCGCGGCGCAGCGGGTTGAGCGCTCAGCCCTCCCTCAGGAGGTCCGGGCGGTTGCGGCGGGTCTTGTCCAGGGCGGCCTGGCGGCGCCAGGCCTCGATGGCCGCGTGGTTGCCGGACAGCAGGACGTCCGGGACCGGCATCCCGCGGAACTCCCGGGGCCGGGTGAAGTGGGGATGGTCGAGCACCCCCTCCTCAAAGGACTCCCGTGCCAACGACTCCTCCTTGCCCACCACGCCGGGGACCAGGCGGGTCACGGCCTCCAGCACCACCAGTGCGGGGATCTCACCGCCCGAGAGGACGAAGTCGCCGATCGAGATCTCCTCGGCCGGAAGGCCCTGGGCGACGCGCTCGTCGACCCCCTCGTAGCGGCCGGAGATCAGAACCAGCCACGGCTCCGTGGAGAGCTCGCGGACCAGGGCCTGGTCCAGCCGGCGGCCCGCCGGGGAGAGCAGGATGGTCCGCCGCCGGCCCGGGCTTTCTTCCAGGGATTCCACCGCGGCGAACACCGGCTCCGGCTTCATCACCATCCCCGGCCCGCCCCCGAAGGGCTCGTCGTCGACCTGCCGGTGGCGGTCGGTGGTGAAGTCGCGGATGTCGTGGACCCGCACGTCCAGCAGACCCCCGGCGATGGCCCGGCCCAGGAGGCTCTCCCGAAGCGGGCCCTCGAACATGCCCGGGAAGAGGGTGAGGATATCGACCCGCACGCCGCCGTCAGCTCCCGGCTGGGGCCGGGCGTTCGTACACCGAGATGTGCCGGCCGCTCGCGGCGGTGAACGTTTCCCGGTCCCACCCGCCCCACCGCTCCCGCAGGCGGAGGCCGGCCAGCCGCGCCATGAGGTCCAGCTCGGAGGGGGACGCGTACCGGAGCTGGACGGGCAACCGGCGGGTTCCGGTTTCGTCGAGCAGCAGGATCATCGAGTGGATGCGCTGCTGCACGGGGTCGTGGATGGAGGCGACCAGGCCGACGGAGTCGGCGTCCACTTCCGTGGTCCGGACGCTCTGGCCGCCGCTGAAGTACGAGGGGTCGAACACGAACGCCTCCACCAGGAACACCCCATCCTCGGTGAGGTGGGCCGCCACGTTGTGGAAGCACCGGACCTGGTCCTCCTGGGTGAGCAGCGCGAAGAACGTGTTGAACACCACGTACACGAGGGGGTAGGCCCCCTCGACGCCCACCTCGGCGAAGTCGCCGGTGGTGACGGGGATGGCGTCGCCGCCCGGCTTGGCCCGGAGCTTGGCCACCATGGCCTCGGAGGCGTCGATCCCGTGGACCTCGACGCCGCGGGCCGCGAGCGGCAGCGCCACCCGGCCGGTCCCGATGGCCAGTTCCAGGGCGGGGCCGGTGCCGGCCAGCTCGGCCAGGCCATCCGCGATGACCTCGGCGTCTGCGACCTGGGTCTGGTGGGCCACCCACTCGTCGTACAGGTCGGCCCACCGGTCGCCGTAGGTGGAAGCCTCGTACTCGGCCATGGGCCGAACGTTACTCGGGTTCCTCCCGCACGGTCAGCCCGGGGACGTCCCGGACCACCACGCGCCGCTCGCCCGTGTCGACCGAGATCACGACGTCCTTCAACGCGGGGACCATGGTCTCCTGGCCGTCCGCCCGGACCACCCACCAGTCGTTGGCTGGCCCGGACACCACCTCGCCGACGACGCCGAGCGACAGGCCGGCTTCGGTCACCACCTCGCAGCCCTCCAGCTGATGGGGCCAGAACGCGCCCTCCGGCGCCGCCGGAACGTCGGATTCCGCCACGAACACGTACTGGCCGCCCAGGGTCTCGGCCGTGGTGCGGTCGGGGACCTCGCGGAACTTCACCAGCAGGCGCCCACGGTCCGGCCGAACCTGATCGACAGTGAGCGTCCGGCCGCTCTCCAGGGTGACGGTGGCCCCGGCGTCGAAGCGTCCCTCGACCTCGGTCAGCACCAGCACCGCGACCTCGCCGCGGATGCCGTGGGCCCGGGCGATCCTTCCGACGGCGACACGACGGGCCGGGTCGCCGGCCGGGCTCACTCGACGATCTCGACGAACGCGCTCGTCCCGGTCCGGGCACCCGCGGCCCGGACCATGGTGCGGAGCGCGCGAGCGGTCCGGCCGCTGCGGCCGATGACCTTGCCCATGTCCTCGGGATCGACGTGCAGCCGCAGGACCAGCCCTCGGTCACCCTGGGCGGTGGTCACCTCCACCGCGTCCGGGTTATCGACCAGGTTGCGGGCCAGGTACTCCAGGACCTCGATCAGGACGCCTTCGCCGTCCCCGCCTTGGCGGTCGGCGTCTTCGCGGTCGGCGTCTTCGGCTTTGTCGGCCTCTGGGCCGAGAACTTCTCCCAGATCCCCGTCTTCCGGAGCAGGTTCTCCACCGCCTGGCTGGGCTGGGCCCCCTTGTTCAGCCATTCGAGCGCCTTCTCCTCGTCGATCTCGATCAGGGACGGGTCGTCGAGCGGATGGTACTTGCCGATGGCCTCGATGAACCGCCCGTCCCTGGGGCTGCGCTGGTCCGCCACGACGACGCGGTAGAAGGGTCGCTTCTTGGCCCCCAGCCGCCGCAGCCTGATCCGTACTGACATCTCGATCCCCCTTCAGGAAAGCCCGGGCATCTTCGGCATCCCGGGGATCCGGGGCATCCGCTTGCCGCCCAGCATCGACCTCATCATCTTGCGGGCCTGCTCGAACTCCTTGAGCAGCCCGTTGACCTCCTGCGTGTTGGTCCCGGAGCCTCGAGCGATCCGCAGGCGCCGGCTCCCGCCGATGATAGCGGGGTTCCGGCGCTCCTCCACGGTCATCGAGCTGATGATGGCCTCGGCCCGGGCGATCTGCTTGTCGTCGATGTCCAGGTCCTTGAGCTGCCCCAGCCCGCCCCCGCCGCCCGGCATCCCGGGCAGCATGGCCAGCAGGTCCTGGATGGGACCGAGCTTGCGCATCTCCCGCATCTGCACCAGGAAGTCGTCCAGGGTGAACTGGGCCTTCAGCATCCGCTCGGCCGACTCCCGGGCCTTCTCCTGGTCCATGGTCTTCTCGGCCTTCTCGATCAGCGACAGCACGTCGCCCATGCCGAGGATCCGCTGGGCCATGCGGTCCGGGTAGAAGGGCTCGAGGTCGGCGGGCTTCTCCCCCACCCCGGCGAAGAAGATGGGACGTCCGGTGACGCCGGTGATGGAGAGCGCGGCCCCGCCACGGGCGTCGCCATCCAGCTTGGTCAGGACGAAGCCGGTGGTGTCGACCTCCTTCATGAAGGCGCGAGCCTGGATCACGGCGTCCTGGCCCGTCATGGCGTCGCAGGCCATGAGGACCTGCTGGGGCCGGCAGGCCTCCTTGACCCGGCGGGCCTCGCGCATCATCTCCGCGTCCACGTGCAGGCGCCCCGCCGTGTCCACGATGACCACGTCGAGCCCCTCCCGGCCGGCGTGCTTCAGCGCGTTCTTCGCGACCTTCTCGGGGTCGCGACCCTCGGAGACCACCGGGACGCCGATCTCGCCCCCCAGCGTGAACAGCTGCTCCACGGCCGCCGGACGCTGGAGGTCCGCCGCCACCAGCAGCGGGTGCTTGCCCTTCTCCTTCAGGTGCAGCGCGAGCTTGGCGCAGGCCGTGGTTTTCCCGGAACCCTGCACGCCGGCCATCATCACGACCGCGGGGTTCGCCGACGGCAGCTTGAACGGCGTGTGCTCGCCGCCCAGCGTCGTGGTCAGCTCGTCGCGCACCACCTTGATGACCTGCTGGGCGGGGGTGAGGCTCCGCATGACCTCCGCGGACAGCGCGCGGGCCCGCACGCGATCCAGGAAGTCGTCGACCACCTCGACCGAGGCGTCCGCCTCCAGCAGCGCCGTGCGGATGTCGCCGAGGGCGTTGTCCACCTGCTTCGGGTGGAGCTTCCCCCGCGTGCGGAGCTTCCGGAAGACCGCGTCGAGACGGCCGGTGAGGGCGTCGAACATCAGGCCGCCATGGTACCGGCCGCTCGCCGGCCAGGACCTGTTCCCAACGCCTTCGGGCAGGTGTACAACCGAGCGTGGTGAGCGACCAGCGGATCGGCTCGGAGATCGCCGGCTACCGCATCGAGGGCGTGGTGGGCCGGGGCGGGATGAGCGTGGTCTACCTGGCCGACGACCCCGGGCTGAAGCGCAAGGTCGCCCTGAAGATCCTGTCGCCGGAGCTGGCGGAGGACCAGCGGTTCCGGGACCGGTTCATCCGGGAGTCGCAGCTCGCCGCGTCCCTGGAGCACCCCAACATCGTGCCCATCCACGAGGCCGGGGAAGCGGACGGAGTGCTGTTCATCGCCATGCGCTACGTCCGGGGCACCGACCTGAAGTCGCTGATCGCCCGGGACGGGCCGCTGGACCCGGAACGCGCCCTGGCCATCGTGTCCCAGGTGGCATCGGCCCTGGACGCCGCGCACGCCGAGGGACTCATCCACCGCGACGTAAAGCCGTCCAACGTGCTGGTGGCCGAGCCGGACCGTTCCGGCGCGGAGCACGCCTACCTCACCGACTTCGGCCTGATCCGGCGGGTCACCCAGGTGACCTCGCTCACCAGGACCGGGCAGTTCATGGGGACCATCGAGTACGTGGCCCCCGAGCAGATCCGGGGAGGGGAGGTGGATGCGCGGGCCGACGTCTACTCGCTCGGGTGCCTCCTGTGCGAGTGCCTGACCGGGGAGCCCCCGTTTGTGAGCGACCTCGAGGTGACCGTGCTGTACGCCCACCTGGAGGAGCCTCCGCCGAGAGTGACGACGCGCCGGCCGGAGCTTCCGCCGGCCATCGACCGGGTGGTGGCGAAGGCCATGGCCAAGCTGCCCGAGGACCGCTACGTGAGCGCCGAAGCCCTGTCCGCTGCCGTCCGTGAAGCGCTGCGGCCCGGGCCAGCTCTGCCCATTCCGCCCGAAGGCGTGTCAACCCGTTCCAGGAGGACCATTGCGATCGCGGCCGCGGCCGGGATCGCCCTGGTCGTAGTGGTGGCCGCGATGCTGGTATCCAGGAGTGGAACGCCCTCGCCGGCAAGCTCTCCTCCAGCGCCCACCGCGGCGTCGAGCACCTCCCGTCCGGCTGCGTTGCCGCTGGGGTCGGTCGTGCAGCTCGACCCGGGCACCGGCAAGGTGCTGACCGTGGCGACCAACGCGATCGACACCGACGTGCTGCCGGGCAACCCGCGTCTCGCCGTCGGGGAGCGAGGAGTCTGGGCCCACACCATCGGCGTCGTCTCGCACATCGACGAGCGCACCGGGAAGCTCGAGGACAGGTTCCCGGCCGGGCCGGGGAGCGCCGCAGGCGCCGGAGCGGGCACCTCACTCTCCATCGCGGTGGGAGCTCGCACCGTCTGGGTCCCCACGGGGGGTGGCACCGGCGGTGGTCCGGCCGCCCTCGTGCCGATCGACCCGGCCACCGACCAGGTGCTGCCCACCATCCGGCTAGGCGTGGGGGCGGAGGCGACCGACGTGGCGGTGGGGGCGGGACGGGTCTGGGTCACCCTCAGCGACGGCAACCTGGACGAGGTGGATCCCGGAACCCATCGGCTACTGCACAGCTATCCGGTGGGCGGTCACCTCGACGCGCTCACTATCGGTTTCGGTTCCGTGTGGGTGGTCGACGAGGTGGCCGGCAAGATCTCGCGCATCGACCCGAGCACCGGGAGCTTGATCAGAGCGCTCAACGTGGGCGGCAACGTCCGAGCCATCGTGGCGGGTTCGGGAGCGGTGTGGGTCATGGACAGGTTCTCCGGAACCGTCGCCGCCATCGATCCCGATACGAACACGCTCGGCGCCGCGATCAGGGTCGGCGACCGACCCACCGGGATGGCCGTCGGCGCAGGGGCGGTGTGGGTCTCCGACTCCGGAGGCTCCCTGTGGCAGGTCGATCCCGTCACGCAAAGCGGGATCGAGATCGCCGTCGGCGGTCTGTTGACCGCGATCGCCTTCGATCCGCAGGCTGGGAACCTGTGGCTTTGCGTCGGCGGGGGCCCTGGCTAGCGGATGAGCGACCAGCGGATCGGCTCGGAGGTCGCCGGCTACCGCATCGAGGGCGTGGTGGGCCGGGGCGGGATGAGCGTGGTCTACCTGGCCGAGGACCCGGGGCTGAAACGCAAGGTGGCGCTGAAGATCCTGTCGCCGGAGCTGGCGGAGGACCAGCGGTTCCGGGACCGGTTCATCCGGGAGTCCCAGCTGGCCGCCTCCCTCGAGCACCCCAACATCGTGCCCATCCACGAGGCCGGCGAGGCGGACGCGGTGCTGTTCATCGCCATGCGCTACGTCCGGGGCACCGACCTGAAGTCCCTGATCGCCCGGGACGGACCGCTCGGGCCGGAGCGGACGGCCACCATCGTGTCGCAGGTGGCCTCGGCCCTGGACGCCGCCCACGCCGAGGGCCTCATCCACCGCGACGTGAAGCCCAGCAACGTGCTCGTCGTCGAGCCCGATCGCGCGGGGGCCGAGCACGCCTACCTCACCGACTTCGGCCTGATCCGCCGGGTGACCCAGGGCACCTCATTGACGAAGACCGGCCAGTTCATGGGGACCATCGACTACGTGGCGCCGGAACAGATCCGGGGAGACGCCGTGGACGGCCGGGCCGACGTGTACTCACTGGGGTGCCTGCTGTACGAGTGCCTGACGGGCCAGCCGCCGTTCGTGAGCGAGCTCGAGGTCACCATCCTGTATGGACACCTGGAAGAGCCGCCGCCCTCCGTCACCGCTCACCGGCCGGAACTGCCCGAGGCGATCGACGACATCGTGGCCAGGGCCATGGCCAAGAAGCCGGAGGACCGCTACCAGAGCGCGGGTGAGCTGGCGAGGGCGGCCCGCCTCGCGCTCGAATCGGGAGCCGACCGCGAACGACAACCCCCGGCTCCCGCCTCTCGCAAGCGCCGGCCCCTGGTCCCGGCTGCGATCGTTGCGGTCGCCGTCGTCGTGGCGGTGCTGCTCGTGTTCCTGGTCGCTCACCACAAGGGCTCCGTCACCGGAGCGCGCACCTCGCCGGGTGTCTCGGCAAGCGGCCCCCCGGCCGCAGGGCCGCCTCCACTGGGCTCGGTGATCCAGCTCGACCCGGCCACCGGCAAGGTCCTGACCACGGCCCGGGACGCCGTCCAGTTCACGGGGGGCGGCAATCCACGCATCGCCGTTGGCGAGGGCGCAGTGTGGGCGTACGTCATCAACTTCCTCTCCCACATCGATGAGCGCACCGGCCGGCTGGAGGACACCATCGGCACGGGGCCGGGGGGACCTGGACCGCTCGCGGTCGCGATCGGCGCCCGCACCGTGTGGGTGCCGATCGGTTTCTACGACGACCCCGAGCCCAACACCCTCCTGCCGGTCGATCCGGCCACCGACCAGACGCTTTCGCCCATCCGGCTGGGTGCGGGCGCCCAAGCGACCGACACCGCCGTTGGGGCGGGGAGCGTCTGGGTCACGCTCACAAACGGAGACCTCGTGGAGGTCGATCCGGCAACACGCCGAGTTCTCCATCACTACCCGGTGAGCAGCCATCTCGATGCCCTGGCCATCGGGTTCGGATCGGTGTGGGTCATCGACGAGGTGGCCGGGCGTGTCGTTCGCGTGGATCCGCATTCCGGAAGGATCCTCGCGACCGTGGGAGTGCCCGGAAACGTACGAGCCATCACGGCGGGCTCAGGGGCCGTGTGGGTGCTCGACCCGATCTCCGGAACGGTCGCGGCGATCGACCCCGCGACCAACACGCTCGGGCCTGCAGTCAGGGTGGGTGAGCACGCCACGGGAGTGGCCGCAGGCCTTGGCGCAGTGTGGGTTTCCGACTCGGGAGGATCGGTGTACCGGGTCGATCCGGTCACACAGAGCACCACCGCCATCCCGGTTGGTGGGCCGCTGACCGCCATCGCCGTGGACCCGCAGGCCGGGACCCTGTGGCTCTCCGTGGGCGGCGGCCCGGGGTAGCCCTCAGCCCCGGACCAAGCGGTCGGCGAAGGACTTCGGGTCGAAGGGCTCCAGGTCGTCCAGGGTCTCGCCGGTCCCGATGAGCTTGACCGGGACCCCCAGCTCCTCCCGCACGGCCAGGACCACGCCGCCCTTCGCCGTGCCATCCATCTTGGTCAGCGCGATCCCGGTGACCTCGACGGCCTCGGTGAACACCCGGGCCTGCTGGATGCCGTTCTGGCCGGTGGTGGCGTCGAGGACCAGCAGCACCTCCTCCACGTCGCCCGCGGCCTTCTCCAGGACCCGCTTCACCTTGGCCAGCTCGTCCATGAGGGGCTGGCGCGTGTGCAGGCGCCCGGCGGTGTCCACGATCAGGACGTCGGAGCCCCTCGACCGCGCCGCCTGCACCGCGTCGTAGGCGACCGCGCCGGGGTCCGCCCCCCGGGCCTGCGAGACCAGGTGCGCGCCGGCCCGGCCGGCCCACACCGTGAGCTGCTCGGACGCCGCCGCCCGGAAGGTGTCGCTGTTGGCCAGGCTGACCTTCATGCCCTCCCGTCCCAGCATCGCCGCCAGCTTCCCGATGGTGGTGGTCTTCCCGGCACCGTTCACGCCCACCACCATCAGGACGGTGAGGTCGCCGCGCCGTAGGTGCAGCTGGGTCCCGTCGCCGAGGGCGCCCGCGATCTCGTCGGCGAGCACGTCGACGGGGTCCGCCGCGGACTCGAAACCCTCCCGCACCCGGTGCACGATGCGCTCGGCGACCCTGGGGCCGACGTCGGCCCGGACCAGGACGTCCTCGAGGTCCTTCCACGTCTCGGTGGTGGGAGCGCCGCCGGAGAACAGCGCCCGGATACGGCTCCCCAGACCAGGGACTCGGGTGAGGGGAGGCGCCTCAGGAGGGGCCGGGAGCGGCGCCTCGGCGGGGACGGGGGCCTCGCGGGCCTCGGCGAAGAAGCCCGCCAGCCGGGCGGGCGGCGGGCCCTTGTGCCGGGCTCGCCGGGGCGGCCCCACCAGGAAGAACAGCACGGCGCCCAGCACAACCAGGGCGGCGACGACGATGACGACGGTCACGCGTCCAGGCTACCGAACGAGTTAGCGAACCGCGTCGGGCTGAGGGTCCGGGACCACGACCACGTCCCGGCCCGGGGCGGTGTGCTCGAGGCGCTGGGAGATCACGGTGGACGAGCCCTCCCGGCCCATGGACACGCCGTACAGCACGTCGGCGACCTCCATGGTCCGCTTCTGGTGGGTCACCACCAGGACCTGCGAGGTCTGGGCGAACCCCTTGATGAGCTCCAGGAACCGGTGGAGGTTGACGTCGTCCAGGGCCGCCTCCACCTCGTCGAGCAGGTAGAAGGGACTGGGCCTGGCCCGGAAGATCGCGAACAGGAAGGCCAGCGCGGTCAGAGCACGCTCCCCTCCCGACAGCAGCGAGATCCGCTTCACCCGCTTGCGGCCGGGCCGGGCCTCGACCTCCAGCCCGGTCCTCAGCAGGTCGGCCTCGTCCGTCAGCACCAGCCGCCCCTCGCCGCCCGGGAACAGGCCGCCGAACAGCCGCCGGAACTCCGCGTCCACGTCCCGGAACGCCGCGTCGAACAGCGTGGTGATCTCCTCGTCCACCCGGCGGATCACCTCCAGGAGGTCGCGCCGGGCCGCCCGCACGTCGTCGATCTCGCGAGCCAGGAAGTCATGCCGCTCCTGGAGGGCCGAGTACTCGCCGCCGGCCAGCAGGTTGACCCTCCCCAGCAGCCCGAGCCTGCGGGCCACCAGCTCGGAGCGCCGCTCCAGGGCGTCCGGGACGTCCTCGTCGGTCAGCTCCGCCAGGGCCTGCTCCGGGTCGCGGCGATGCCCGTCGCGGAGCAGCCGCAGGGCCTCGTCGATGCGGCGCTCGAGGTCCGCCCGGTCCCGGTCCTGGCGCTCGTACTCCTCCCGCAGGCGGTCCAGCTCCGCGGCCCGCTCCCGCCACGACCGGTTCGCCGCGGCCTCGGCCTCGGCGGTCTCCCGGTCCCCGGCCGCGGCCTCGTTGCGCCGGGCCGCCGCCTCGGCCAGCCGGTCCTCGGCGGCCCGGAGCTCGGCCTCGGCCTGGCGCCGCTCGTCCTCGGCCCTGCCCAGCGCCTCCTGGATGACCCGGGGGTCCGTCGCGGCCAGGGTATCCCGCTCCCGGTGCAGCCGGGCCAGGGACTCCTCCAGGCGGGTCCGGTCCCGGCGGAGGGTCTCCACCTCCACCCGAAGGGCCATGGGCGGCTCCGGCGTCGTCGGAAGGGGCGGCAGCTCCTCGTGATGGACGGGCTGGGCGGCGGCCAGGCTGTCCCGCCACGCCGCGGCCGCGTCGTCCAGGCCGGCCAGGCGCTCCGCCAGCAGCTCCTCCTCCCTGGACAGCGATGAGAGGTCCGCGGCCACCCGTCCCATCCGGTCCGCGGCCGCGGTGATCATGGCGTCGTGGCGGTCCAGGTCGGCGCCGACCGCTTCGGCCTGGCGCCGGAGCTCCTCCAGCCGGGACGCCTTCGGCCGCAGGGCCCCTCGGGACCCCGCCAGCTCCCGGTCGACGGCCTGCAGCTCGACCGCCACCGCCTGGGCCCGGGCATCGGCCTCGGCCGCCGTGCGGACCATGGCCGGCCCGATCAGGACGCCCTCGGCGGTGACGAACGAGCACCGCGGGTGGGCTCGCTGCTTCGCCTCCGCCTCGGTCACGGTGGCGGCCAGGTAGACGTCGCGCAGGAGCAGCGACACGAGCGGCCGGGCGGCCGGCTCCGCGCCGACCTCCGAGCTGAGGCCTCGCTCGCCGGGGAGCGCCGGGGCCGGCGGGAGGTCGACGGGCACGCCCAGGAGGGCGCCCTCCCCGCCGGGCGCATCGGCCAGCGCCGATTCCCGGTCGGCGTACACCACGACGTCGGCGAACGGACCGAGGGCCGCGGCCAGCGCGCGTTCCAGGCCGGGCTCGGCACGGACCAGGCCGCGCAGCAGCCCCACCGCCCGGCCCCGATGGGCCGCCAGGAACCGCGACCCGGGCGTCTCCGCCATGTCCTCGCGGCGGGCCTCCAGCAGGGACCGCCGGTGCTCCAGGGCCCGGATGGACTCCTCCACCGCCGCCACGTCGGCCTGGAGCTCGTGGCGTTCCCGCTCCAGCCGGGTGTGTCGCTCCGACAGCGGCGTCTCCTCGCCGTCCATGCGCTCGATGTCGGCCCCCAGGGCCTCCCGCTCTTCGCGGGCCCGGGCGATCCGGGCCCGGACCTCCGCCAGCCCGTGCTCCAAGCGTTCCCGTTCCCGCTCCGCGGAGGCCAGCGACCGCTGGAGGGTCTCGATCTCGGCCCTGCGCACCGCGGCGTCCTCGCTCAGGCGTCGCCGCTCCTCCTCCGCCTCCCGGCGAACGCGCTCCGCGGCGTGGTGCTGCCGCTCGGCGGCCTCCAGCTCGCGCTCCCGCTCCTCCAGGGCGGACACCGTCTCCGCGAGCGCGGTGCCGGCCCGGGCAAGGTCCTGGTCGAGGGTGGTCAGCCGGGCCGCGGCGGTGGCGGCCTGGGCCAGCCGTGACCGGGCCTCGGAGACCCGGTCCACCGCCGCGCGCAGGGACCGCTCCGCGGCCGACCGGCCTTCCTCGGCCTCCCGGTGGGCGTCCTCGGCCTGCCGCAACGCGACCGACGCGACCTCACGGGCGGCGGCCAGGGCGGCCAGCTCGGCGTCCAGCGCCTCCAGCTGCTCCCGGGCCCGGGCCCGGCGGGCCACCCCCTCCTCCCATCCGGCCAGCCGGCCCTCCCGCTCGGCGTGGAGGGCTCGCAACCGCGCCGCCGCCAGGCGCCACGCCAGCTCGCCGGCCTGCGCCGTGAGCTGCTCGTGCCGCGTGGCCATCTCGGCCTGCTGCTTCAGGGGCCGCAGCTGCCGGCGGAGCTCGGTGAGCACGTCCTGCAGCCGCAGGAGGTCCTGCTCCAGCGAGGCCAGCTTGCGCTCGGCCCGCTCCCGGCGACGGCGATGCTTGGCGATCCCCGCCGCCTCCTCGATGTACTGCCGGCGCTCCTCGGGCCGCGCGGTCAGCACGTCCTCCAGCTGCCCCTGCCCCACCACGGTGTGCAGGGCCCGCCCGATGCCGGTGGCCGACAGCAGCTCCTGGATGTCCAGCAGCCGGCACACCTGGCCGCCGATCTGGTACTCGCTGTCGCCCGAGCGGAAGATGGTCCGGCTGATCTCCAGCTCCGCCAGCGGCACCGGGATCAGCCCGGCGGAGTTGTCGATGACCAGGTGGACCTCGGCCATGCCCAGCGCCGGCCGGGCCGGGCTGCCCGCGTAGATGACGTCCGCCATGTGCCCACCCCGCAATGCCCTCGGCCCCTGCTCGCCGAGGACCCAGGAGATGGCGTCGACCAGGTTCGACTTGCCGGAACCGTTGGGGCCGACGATCACGCTGATGCCGGGGGTGAACTCGAGGGAGGTCTTGTCGGCGAAGGACTTGAAGCCGCGGACGGTGAGCGAGCGGAGGAACATCGGGGGCGATGCTAACAAGGATGTGATTCGGAGTCTCGGAAGGCCGGGAAAGCCAAGACCCGATTGGGGTTGGGGCCGGGGCGGGACGGGCCACCTGCTCAAACATCCTCGCTTCGCTTCGCTCGCTGCGGAACTCGCGATCGGCCCGGCCCGCCCCGGCTCGGAACACCTTCAGCGGGTTACTCGGAACTCCCTTTCCCCCACCGGCTCCTCATCGGTCGCTTCCACTTCCTCGACCCGGGACCACTCTGTTCCTTCTCGGCACCACTGGACCATGCGGTCAACCGCCGCAGGTGAACCCTCGAACACGGCTTCGACTCGGCCGTCGGGGAGGTTTCGGACGAAGCCGGCCAGGACGAGGGCTCGGGCTCGGTGGGCGCATTCGGCTCGGTAGAAGACGCCTTGGACTCGGCCGGAGACGTGGAGGTGGACTCGTTTCAGGGGGCTGGCCACAGCTCCAGGGAGATGTCGAGGGCGGGGGCGGAGTGGGTGAGGCGGCCGACCGAGATGAGGAGGTGGCCGGCTCCGGCGATGTCGGCGATGCGGTCCAGGGTCACGCCGCCGGAGATCTCCAGGGGGATCCGGTCGCCCACCGTATCGACGGCCCGCTTCACCGTGTCCAGGTCGCCGTTGTCCAGCAGGACGGCGTCGGCGCCGGCCTCCATGGCTTCCTCCAGCTGATCGAGGGATTCGACCTCGACCTCCACCCGGAGGCCATGGGGCACTCCTGCCCGCGCTCGACGGACCGCCTCGCCTACCCCCCCGGCCAGGCGGACGTGGTTGTCCTTGATCAGCACGCCGTCGGAGAGGCCGAACCGGTGCAGGCGCCCGCCCCCGGCCTCCACCGCATACCGCTCCAGCGACCGCAGCCCGGGAAGCGTCTTGCGCGTGCACAGCACCACCGACGCGCTCCCCGCGCACGCGTCGACGAACCGCCGGGTCAGCGTTGCCACGCCGGAGAGATGCGTCAGGAAGTTCAGGGCCACCCGCTCCGTCGCCAGGATGGATCTGGCGGCACCGTGCAGCTCACCCAGGACGTCGTCCGGACCCACCCGGTCCCCGTCGGCGACCCGCCACGACACCTCGACGTCCGTGTCGACCGCCCGGAACACCCGGTCCGCCACGGGAAGCCCCGCGACGACCCCGTCCGCCCGGGCCTCGAACCGCCCGCGGGCCACCGCCCCCCCGTCGACCACGGCCCGCGAGGTGACGTCGCCGGCCGGGCCGAGGTCCTCCTCCAGAGCCCGGCGGATCACCTCGCCGGTGTCGCGGGGAAGGGTTGCCATGGACACCAGTGTAGGGCCGGGCCTGCGCGCGATCCGGCCACCACTGGGGCCGGCCGCCGGTATCCTTGAGGCGAGAGATCCGATGGTCGCAACCGAGGAAGCGCTCACCGAATCCCACGAGTACGTCTCCTGGGCCGAGGAAGTCCACCGGCTGGCCCGGGAGCGCGACGCCGTGATCCTGGCCCACAACTACCAGGTCCCGTGGATCCAGGACGCGGCCGACTTCGTGGGCGACTCCCTGGAGCTGTCCCGCCGAGCCGCCCGCACCGCCGCATCCGAGATCGTGTTCTGCGGCGTCCACTTCATGGCCGAGACGGCGGCCATCCTGTCCCCGGACAAGCGGGTGCTGATCCCGGACCTCGAGGCGGGCTGTTCCCTGGCCGCCACCATCGACGCGGACCAGCTCCGGGCGTGGAAGGCCGAGCACCCCGGCGCCGTGGTCGTGGCCTACGTGAACACGACCGCCGAGGTGAAGGCGGAGTCGGACATCTGCTGCACGTCGGCCAACGCGGCCGAGGTGGTGCGGAGCATCCCCGAGGACCGCGAGGTCCTGTTCCTGCCCGACATGTTCCTGGGGGCGCACGTCGAGCGGGTCACCGGCCGCAAGCTGCACCTGTGGATGGGTGAGTGCCACGTGCACGCCGGCATCGGGCCGCAGGAGCTGGTGGACCTGGCCGGACGGAATCCCGACGCGGAGCTGCTCATCCATCCGGAGTGCGGGTGCGCCAGCCAGGCGCTGTGGATGGCCTCGTCCGGCGACCTGCCGGCCGAGCGGACCCACATCCTGTCCACCGGCGGGATGATCCGCCACGGGGCGGACCACCCGGGCGGGAAGTTCATCGTGGCCACCGAGACCGGGATCCTCCACCGCCTCCGGCTGGACAACCCCACCGGGCGGTACCTGGCCGCGAACGACGATGCGGTGTGCCGGTACATGAAGACGATCACGCCGGCGAAGCTCCTGCGGACCCTCCGGGACGGCGTGTTCGAGGTGACGGTGCCTGAGGACGTGGCCGCCCGCGCCCGCACCGCCATCGAGCGCATGATCGCCGTCGGCTGACCCGCGGCCCTGCGCGCGCCTAGAACCCCACACCGTCACAATGGCGACACCAGCACGAGGGGGACGAGCCATGCCGTGTGCAAGATGCGACACCGAACCTGAGGCCGACCTGATCCGGTGGTCGGCAGCCGAGGGCGACGAGGAGATCGCGAGCCTCCTGCTGTGCCCGGAGTGCAGCTACGGGCTGAACACGCTGCTCGCCGCGTACGTGGCCAACCAGGCCGCGGCGGCGGCCACGCCGTCCTAGGAACGCACAGGCCGTGCCCGACTACGACGCCGCCACCGCGCTGGTGGTGGTCGACGTCCAGAACGACTTCGCCGATCCCGACGGCTCCCTGTACGTCGCCGGCGGCGAGGACGTCGTTCCGCTGATCAACCGCGAGATCGACGCGGCCCGTGGCGCGGGAGCCCTGGTCGTCTACAGCGCCGACTGGCACCCGCAGTCCACCCCGCACTTCAAGAAGGACGGCGGCATCTGGCCGGTGCACTGCGTCGGCGGGACCTGGGGCGCCGAGTTCCATCCCGACCTGCAGGTCGACGTGGCGGCGGATGTCATTCGCAAGGGAACCGGCGGCGAGGACGGGTACTCGGTGTTCACAGTGCGGGACCCCGAGACCGGCGAGCAGGCCCCCACCCGCCTCGAACGCACCCTCCGGGAGCACGGCATCCAGCGCGTCGTCATCGCGGGCCTGGCCACCGACTACTGCGTGAAGGACACCGCTCTCGACGCCCGCCGTCTCCACTTCGACGTCACCGTCATCGAGGATGCAATCCGGGCGGTGAACCTCGACCCCGAGGACGGCGTCCGCGCTGTACAGGCCATGCGAGACGCGGGGGCGGACCTGGCCTGAGCACGGCTAGGATGGCCGCTCATGGAGTTCGCGTTCGACCGGGGCGTCGCCGTCCGCCGCATCGATGCGGCCCGCTGGCAGGGTGAGGTCGAGCCCCGGTGGAACATCGGCTCGGCGCCGAACGGCGGCTATCTGCTCTGCATCGCGTTGTCGGCACTGCACGAATCCCTCCCCCACCCGGATCCCGTGGCGGTGTCCGCTCACTTCCCCAGCCGGGTCTCACCGGGGCCCGTGGAGGTGGCCGTCGAGCCGCTCCGGGTCGGGCGCGGCCATTCGACCGCCGTGGCCCGCCTCGAACAGGCCGGTGAGCCCAGGGTGCAGGTCACCGCGACGTTCGGGGACCTCGGGTCCCTGGACGGGCCGACCATCGTGCAGGCCGAACGCCCGGACATCCCTCCGCCGGAGGCCTGCATCCGAGCCGAGGGGCCCGTCGCACCGGATTTCATCAAGCAGTTCGACATGCGGCTGACACCGGAGTCCGCAGGGTTTGCGGTCGGTCTTCGAAGTGGCCGCGGGGTGATGGAGGGATGGGTGCGGTTCGCCGACGGCCGGGAGCCCGATTCCCGTTCGCTCTCCCTGTTCGCGGACTCGTTCCCGCCGACCATGTTCCACCTGATGGAGCGGATCCAGTGGGTGCCGACCATCGAGCTCACCGTGCACGGTCGTGGCCGCCCCGCCCCCGGCTGGCTGCAGTGCCGGTTCCTGACCCGCTACGTGATCGGCGGCTACCTGGAGGAGGACGGCGAGATCTGGGACCAGACCGGCAGGCTGGTGGCCATGTCCCGGCAGCTGGCCCGGGTTCGCGACTGATCGCGTCGCAGGAGTCGCCAGGAAGAAGAAGGCGCCCGCGCCGTGCAGGCTGTGCGCGACGCGGGCGCCCAAGTAGTCTGACCCACGACTAGCTGGTGGGCTGTTCGGCTCCCGGCGCCGGCATCACGCCGAGCTGCTGCATCATGCCCATCGCGTCGAAGATGCCCCAGTGGTCGGTGGCCCTTCCGTCCACCACCCGGACGATGTCGATCCCGTCCACGGAGACGCTCTTCCCCGTCGGGGGGACACCCAGGAACTCACCCTCGTGCGTCCCGGTGAACGTGCTACGGATAGCCACCCGATCGCCTGAGGCCACCATCTCGTGGATCTCGGCGTGGAGGTCGGGGAAGGCCTGGGTCATGTAAGCGAAGAACCGCTTCGCCTCCGCCCGGTCGTGGCCGAACCCGGGAAACTCCTGGTGCTCGACGAAGTCGTCCGAGAGCAGCTCGTCGATCGCGTCGACGTTGTGAGCGTTGAACACCTGGGCGAAGAACCGCTCGTTGAGTGCCTTGTTCTCCTGCTCCGACATCACATCTCATCCCCGGGCGCCGGCATCGCGCCGAGCTGCATCATCATCTTGGGAACGTCCATCTGGGCCCAGTGCTCCACGACCTTGCCGTCCTGGACCCGGTAGATGCTGATCCAGTCGGTGTCCACGCTCTTGCCGTTGGCCGGGATCCCGAACCAGGGGAACCCTCCCGTGTTGGTGCCCTGCATCCGGATCCGGAGGGCGACCTTGTCCCCTTCCTCGAAGATGTCCTCGATGGTGCGCTGCACGTCGGGCATCGCCATGCGGACGCCCTCGTTGGCCTGGATCAGCGCATCGATGGGGTGGCCCCCACCCGTGTGCTCCGTGTGTTGCACCAGGTCCGGCGACAGGAGCTCGCGGACCGTGTCCCCGTCCCAGGAGGCCCAGGCCTCCTCGAGACGGCGCACGACGTCGATGGCGTCACTCACGTTCTCCCCCTTTCCGTTCGACCGACGCGGAAGCTACGCCACCCCGACTTCGCAGGGCAAGGCCGGTCGGATGAGCGTTCCGCCGGTGTCGCGGTCGGGGCCGCCTCGACTAGGACTGGCACTGCGGGCAGAAGTAGGAGCGGCGCCCGCCGATGGTCACGCTCTCGATGGGGGTCCGGCACCGCCGGCACGGCTGGCCCTTGCGGCCGTACACCTTGAGCTCCCGCTGGAACTCGCCGGGCCGGCCGAACAGGTCCACGTAGGCCTCGTCGTCGAGCGTCGTGCCCCGGTGGCGGATGGCTTCCTGGACCACTTCCTGGATGGCCCGGTACAGCCGGCGGACCTCCTGCGAGGACAGGGAGTCCGACATCCGGTCGTGGCGGAGGCCCGCCGCGAACAGGACCTCGTCCGAGTAGATGTTCCCCAGGCCCGACACGAACTTCTGGTCCATGAGCAGCGGCTTCAGCTTCGACGCCCGCTGGGCCAGGAGCTCGCCGAAGGCCTGCCAGGTGAACGTGTCCTCCAACGGGTCGATGGCGATGTGGTCGAGCTCGCGAACCTTGCCCAGCTCGTCCGAGGACGCGACGAACATCTCGCCGAACGTCCGTGGGTCCACGAACCGGAGGTCACCGCCCTGCTGGAACGTGATCACCACGTGGGTGTGGGGAGGGAGGGGCTGGCGTTTGGTGGCCCGGATGAACTGGCCGCTCATCCCGAAGTGCACCACCAGGACCTCACCCCCCTCCAGGTGCAGCAGGAGGTACTTGCCCTTCCGCTCGACCTTGGTGATCTTGCGGGACTCCAGACGGGAGGCGAACTCGCGGCGGACCCCGCGCTTGCCCGGCTTCGCGTGGCGGCGGATGGTTCGTAGGGCGTTCGGGCTGGGGCGGACCTCGACCTGCTTGATCCGCTTGCCCACCACGTCCTTCTCGAGGTCCCTGCGCATGACCTCGACTTCGGGAAGTTCCACCTACGCTCCTTCTCCTGCCTCGCCCGCACCGGTCACGGCCACGAGCTTGGTGAGCGCCTCGCTGGCCGCCTCCTGCTCCGCCTCCTTCTTGGACCGGCCCTGGCCCCGTCCCAGCGCCTGACCGGCCAGGTACACCGTGGCGGTGAACTCCTTGGCGTGGTCGGGGCCCCGGGACGCCACCCGGTACTCCGGCACCGACCCGATGTCCCGCGACGCCCGCTCCTGGAGCAGCGTCTTGTAGTCCCGGTCCCCTTCCCCGTCCGCGTATGCCCTCATCCTGGGCCAGAACAGCCGCTCGATCAGCCGGCGCGCCGCGGCCAGCCCGAGGTCCAGGTACACCGCGCCCAACACAGCCTCCATGGCGTCGGCCAGGATGCTGGCCTTCAGCCGGCCCCCCGACAGCTCCTCGCCCCGCCCCAGCAGCACCAGCTGGCCGATCCCCAGGTCCCGGGACACCTCGGCCAGCGACGTCATGTTCACCGCCGCCGCTCGGAGCTTGGCCAGCTCGCCCTCCGAGAGGTCCGGGAACTGCCGGAAGGCCCGGTCGGTCACCACCAGTCCCAGCACCGCGTCGCCCAGGAACTCCAGGCGCTCGTTGGTCACCTCCAGGCCGTGCTCGAAGGCGAACGAGCGATGGGTGAGCGACGCCCGGGCCAGGTCCTGGTCGCGGAACCGGACCCGCAGGGCCCGCTCCAGCGCCGGCACGTCCCCCGCCGTGGGCCCCGCCCCGGACCCGGGCTGCAGCGCGCCCGATACCGTCCCGGGCGTACGGATCGTCCCGCGGCGCCCGCCGCCCCGAGCCATCTCGATGCCTTACTCGACCTCGATGGCCTGGCGCCCCGCGTAGTAGCCGCAGTTCAGGCACACGCGGTGCGGCAGCTTGGGCTGGTGGCACTGGGGGCACTCGGCGTACGTCGAGGGCTCCGATTTCCAGTGCGCGGCCCGCTGGTCTCGCTTGGTCCTCGTGGTCTTCTTCTTCGGTGTTGCCACGTGTCGTTTCCTTCCTCTCTCGCTACAACTGGTCGAGCAGCTGGTCCAGGGCCGCCCACCGGGGGTCGGCGGCCACCGGCGAGCAGGTGCACTCGCCGGCGTTGCGGTCCCCGCCGCATCGGTCGCACAGCCCCAGGCAGTCGGGGCGACAGAGCGGCGAGAACGGCAGGGCCAGCATCACGGCATCGCGGACCATGGGCTCGACGTCGATGGCCCCCTCGGGCTGGAGCGGATACTCGTCGCCGCCCGGCGGGGCGTCGGCCGAGAACAGCTCCCGGACCTCCATCTCGAATCCGGACTCGAACGGGCGGAGGCACCGCGCGCAGGACAGCGACATCCGGCCGGCCACCGTGCCGGACACCAGGACCCCCTCCACCACGCTCTCCAGGAGGAACTCCCCCTGCACCGGGGTCTCCTCCGGCACGGCGGCCAGCTCGATCCGGAGGTCGGGCACGGGGTCCTGCACCCGGACCCTCCGCGAGGAGCCGGGATGGTCCAGCAGGTCGCGGACGTCGATCGGGTTCACTGGGGCAGCTCCTGGTACTCGGGCGGGGCGGCCGCCTCCGGCTCGGCGTCGGCCAGCTCCTGGGCCGGATGGGCCACCCCCTGGAGCTTCTCCCGGCCCCGCTGGACCTGCTCCACCGTCTTGTCCAGGCTCCCCCGGGTGTGCTCGAAGGACGCCGCGAGGGCCTCGTGGGTCTGGTCCAGGCCCTCGTGCAGGCGCTGCAGCGTGATCTCGAACTGGGCCAGCTTGGCGTCGACGTAGTCCTCGGCCTCCAGCCTGACCTGGCGGGCCTGCTCCCGGGCCTCGCCCAGGATGCGCTCGGCCTCCTCCTGGGAGGCCTGCACCACGGCCTCGCGGGACAGCAGCCGGGACTGCTCGGCCCGGGCCTTCTCCACCAGCGCGTCGGCCTCCCGGCGCGCCTTCATCAGCAGCTCCTCCCGGTCCTTGACCACCCACCGGGCCTGCTTGATCTCTTCGGGGAGGGAGTCGCGCATGTCCGCCACCACCTCGAGCAGCTCCTCCCGGTTCAGGAGGGCCGACGAGGAGAGCGGCATGGACTTGGCCTCCTTGATCATGTCCTCCAGCTGCTGGATTCGCGCCGCGAGATCCATCATCCACGCTCCTTGCCCAGCTTCTCGGAGAGGCGCTCCGCGACCACGGGCGGCACCAGGCCGCTGACGTCGCCGCCCAGGCGGGCGACCTCCCGGACCAGGGAGGACGACAGGTAGGACCACTTCGGGTTGGTGGTCATGAAGAACGTCTCCACGCCGGCCAGCCGGTGGTTCATCTGCGCCATCTGGAATTCGTAGTCGAAATCAGAAACCGCTCTCAGCCCCTTCACCACGATCGCCGTCCCCCGGTGGGCGGCGAAGTCCACCAGGAGCCCGGAAAACGAGTCCACCTCGACGTTCTCGAGGTCGGCCACGGCCTCCTTCAGCATGGCCACCCGCTCGTCCACGCTGAACAGCGGCGCGGCCTTGCCCGCGTTCCCGAGCACGGCCACCACCACCTGGTCGAAGTGGCGGCTGGCCCGCTCGATGATGTCGAGGTGACCGTTGGTCACCGGGTCGAACGTCCCGGGACACAAGGCCGCCCTGGCCATCAGACCTCCCGATACAGAACGACGAGGGTATCGCCGTACTCCAGGCGCCTCGCGACCCACCAGCTTACAGGAATGACAGGGTCGTAACCCTTGCGGGGCCTGGTCAGGACCACCGTCGCCCCCTCCGCCAGCCACCCGCCGGCCAGCTTCCCGAGGTCCGCGGCCACCGCGTCGGGGACGGTGTCGTAGGGCGGGTCCAGGAACACCAGATCGAAGGGCTCAGGCGCATCGTCCAGGAACCGCTGGACGTCCCGCTGGACCACGGCAGCATCGGAGGCCAGCTTGGCTCGCCGCAGATTGTCATGAATGGCCCGAATCGCCCGCACCGAGCGCTCCACGAAGGTGGCCCGCCCGGCGCCGCGGGACAGCGCCTCGATCCCTGCCGCGCCGGTCCCCGCGTACAGGTCGAGGACGGCGGCCCCCGGCACCCGTGCGCCAAGGCTGGAGAACACCCCCTCCCGGGCCCGGTCGGAGATCGGCCGCGTCCCCGGCGGAACCGGCCCCAGCCGGACCCCTTTGGCCGTCCCCGCGATGATTCGCACGCGGGACCCGATCCCTTACAAGCCCGAGAGCGGAACCGCGATCTCCGCCGCCACCTCGAGGATCTCGCGATCGCTGGTGAGGAGACCTATGCCGAGCTTCTCGGCCAGCGAGACGTATACCGCGTCGTAGGCCGTCAGCCCTCGAGCCACCCACGCGGCGACCGTCGGCAGGTCCGGCTCGGCGACCTCGAAGCCCAGGTCCTCCCAGTCGCTGAGCAGCTGCAGCAGGAGTCCGTGGCCCCATCGCCACCGACGTCCAGCGACGTCCAGGATCTCCACGAAGAGCAGCGCCGGAACAACCGGCGTCAGCCGGCCCATCCGGTAATCGGCCAGCAGCGTTCTGGCCTCGTCGGCCATTTCTTCCTCAGACGGGGAGAACCACTTCAGGGCGACAGAGGAATCGACGACGAGACTCGTCAACGGCCCAGACGGTCAGTACGAGCATCCCGCTCGGCACGGATGGCCGCAGTCGGATCCTCAGGGGTCGGATTGCGCCGAAACAGCTCCTGGATCCGCTCGAGCGCCTGCTGCGCTTGTGGGCTGGCTCCGGGGCCGATTTCCTTCCCGAGTTCCCGGGAGGCGAGTTTCGCGAGGTACGCGCTACGGCTCAGGCCTGCCGCCCGGGCCGCCCGATCGACCTGGGCGAGGAGCTTGTCGTCGAGGGTGACCAGGACCTTGACCATGACACCTCGCAGGATATCCGGATATCTCCCCCGCGGCAAGCCGTCACGAGTGGAACAGCCAGTCGATCGATTCGGCGAAGCGGTCCTCCAACTCGCGTCGCAGATCGAGGTGTGCGGCCAGCTCGGGGTCGTCCTCGATCAGGGCGAACGCCCGGGCCCGGGCCCGCTGCACCAGCTCCACGTCCTCGGCCAGCCGGGCCAGCTTGAGGTCGGGCAGCCCGGACTGCTTGATGTCGAACAGCGTCCCCTCGCCGCGCAGTCGGAGGTCCTCGTCGGCCAGCTCGAAGCCGTCGGTGGTCCGGACCATGGCGTCCAGGCGTTCCCGGGCCACCTCGTTGCCCGGGGCGCTCTCGTCGAACAGATAGCAGAACGAGCGATGCGCCCCCCGGCCGATCCGGCCCCGGAGCTGGTGGAGCTGGGCCAGCCCGAACCGCTCGGCGTTCTCCACCAGCATCACCGTGGCGTTCGGGACGTCCACCCCGACCTCGATGACGGTGGTCGAGATCAGCAGGTCGAACCGGCCCGCCCGGAAGTCGTCCATCCGCGACTCCTTCTCGACCGGGCGCATCCGGCCGTGCAGGACGTTCACCCGCAGGTCGGGGAACACCTCCGTGGCCAGGCGCTCGGCCTCCTTCTCCGCGGCCTTGACCTCCAGCCGGTTGTCCTCGTCGATGGCCGCGCACACCACGAACGCCTGCCGGCCGGACTGGACCTCGCGCCGGACCACCTCGTAGGAACGCCGCCGGTCCTCGGCGGAGCGCACCACCCGCGTCTCCACGGGCTGGCGCCCCGCGGGCAGCTCGTCCAGCACGGCCACGTCCAGGTCGCCGTAGTAGGTCAGGGCGAGCGTCCGCGGGATGGGCGTCGCGGTCATGATCAGCACGTCGGGCGAGGCACCCTTCCCCTTCAGGGCCATCCGCTGGTGGACCCCGAACCGGTGCTGCTCGTCGACCACCGCCAGGGACAGGTGGCGGAACCCGACCGCCTCCTGAACCAGCGCGTGGGTACCGATCACCAGGTCGACCTCGCCGGCACGCACCCCCTCCAGGACCCGCGCTCGCTCCTGTCCGGTCACCGAGGCCGTGAGCAGGGCGAAGGTCAGCGCCGGGGCCGGCTCGGCCTTCGCCAGGAGCGATTCCTGCCCGGAAGCACCGGTGGCGGTGCGAGGGGCAACTTCCGCGAACCGGACGGCGCCGATAGGCTCCAGCAGCACGGCGGTGTTCCGTTCGTGCTGGCCGGCCAGCACTTCGGTCGGCGCCATGATGGCGGCCTGGTGCCCGGATTCGACAGCGGCCAGGCATGCGGCCAGGGCCACCACGGTCTTGCCGGAGCCGACGTCGCCCTGGAGCAGGAGGTTCATGGGATGGGGCCGGGCCATGGCGGCCGAGACGTCCTCCATGGCCCGGCGCTGCCCCCTGGTCAGCTGGAACGGGAGCGACGCCACGAACTTCCCCACGAGTAGGCCGCCCGACGGATGGGCCACGCCCACCTCCTGCGCGGCCACGCGGTGTTTGCGGAACCCCACGCCGAGCTCCAGCACGAACAGCTCGTCGAACTTCAGTCGCTCCTGGGCTCGGGCCAGGTCCTCCTGCGACTCCGGGAAGTGGATGGTGCGCAGGGCCCAGTCGTAGGAGGCCAGCCCTTCCGGTCCCACCACGTCCTGCGGCAGGGCGTCGGGGATGGCCGGGAGCTGGTCCAGGGCCCGGAACACCAGCTCGCGGACGGTCCGCGTGGTGACGCCCTCGGTGGCGCCGTGCACGGGGGTGATCCGGCCGGTGTGGATGGTCTCGGTGTCGCCTCGGAGCACCTCCACCTCGAAGCCGGCCATCTGGAGCCGGCCCCCGTACAGGGTCACCGTCCCGGACACCGCCAGCTCGTGACCCTTCCGGTACGAGGTTGCCGCCCAGGGCTGGTTGAAGAAGTTGAGGAACAGGTAGCCGCTGCCGTCCCACAACGACACGGTGACCATGCTCTGGCGCTTCTGCCGCGTCAGGCGCTTGGTCACGCTGTGAACGGTGGCGATGATGGTGGCCTGCTGGCCCACGCGGAGGTCCCGGATCCGTGCCACCAGGGACCGGTCGATGTAGCGCCGCGGGTAGTGGTGCAGGAGCTGCCGGACGGTCTCGATGCCCAGGCCGTCGGCCAGGGCCCGGTACGCGGGGGGGCCCTTCTCGCGCATGCCCAGACGGCGGTTGGCCACCCGGGGGTCGACCTCGAGGACCGGCGCGTCGAGGGTGAGGGTCACTCCAGGCCGATCAGGTAGGCGTAGTGGGGCTGCCCCCCGCGGTGGACCTCCACCTGCAGGTCCGGGGCGGCGGCGCGGAGGGCTTCCTCGACGGCCGCGGCCTCCTGCTCGGACGGGTCCTCACCGACCACGAGGGTCAGGACCTCGTGGTCGTCGGTCCGAAGGGCGGCCACCAGCCGGGCCGCCACGTCCGCGGGCTCCCCCCCCACCACCTCGACCTCGCCGTCGGCCAGACCCAGCCAGTCACCGGCCCGTACCGCCCCCTTCGGCGTGTCGGCGTCCCGGACCGCCCGGGTGACCTCGATGGCCCTGGTCGCCCCCGCCGCCTCGGACATGTCCTCCTCGTTGCCCTCCGGGGGCGCCATCGGGTTGAACGCGGCGGCCGCGGCCAGGCCGGCCGGGATGGACCGCGTCGGGACCACCCGGACGTCCTTGCCGCTGGCGGCGGCGGCTCGCTCGGCGGCGGGGATCACGTTGCGGTGGTTCGGCAGCAGCACTACCGCGGCGGCGGGCGCGGCGTGGATCGCTGCCACCAGGTCGCCCACCGATGGGTTCCGGCCGGGGCCCCCGGGGACGACCACCGCCCCCAGCGAACGGAAGATCCGGGCCAGCCCGTCGCCGTCGGCCACCGCCACCAGGGCCGTGGACTGGTGCTCGGCCACCCGGACGGCCCGGGCCTGCCCGGCCACGCAGTGGTCGGCCACCTGGTCCTCGAGGTCGACCACATGGACGTCGCGGGCGCTCCCGGCGCGGCGCCCCACCTCCACGGCCTGGTCGGGCTCGTTGGTGTGGACGTGCACCTTGAACATCCCGCCGCCCCCCACCACTACCAGCGAGTCCCCCAGCTCGCCCAGGCGCTCGGTCAGGCCCGGGACCCGCTCGTCCGCCGTTTCGAGCAGGAACATGACCTCGAACCGGAAGGACAGCCCGCCGCGGTCGACTCCCTCGACGTGGCCGACGGGGCCGGACGGGCCGACCTCCACCGTCAGGTCGTGGCCCCCGAGGACCGAGGCCAGGGCGTCGAACAGCAGGACCATGCCCTTGGCTCCGGCGTCCACCACGCCCGCCGCCCGGAGCTCGGGGAGGACCTCCCTGGTCCGCTCCAGCGACGCCCGCGCCGCCTCCAGGGCGGCGTCCGCCACGACCACCAGGCCGGCGGCGGACGCGGCCTCGCCCCGCGCCGCGCGGGCAGCGTCGGACAGGACCGTGAGGACGGTTCCCTCCATGGGGCGGGCCACGGCCCGGTATGCCTCCTCCGCGGCGCGGCCGATCGCGCCGGCCAGGTCCGCCGGCCCGGGAGCCGCAGCCGCTTCCAGCCCCTCGAACAACCCCCGGAGGACCTGGGCCAGGATGACCCCCGAGTTGCCACGGGCCCCCATCAGCGCGGCCTCCGAGACCACGCGCCCCAGCTCCCCCAGGGGCGCATTCGGGTCCAGGCGGTCGATCGACTCGACCACCGCCCGCTGCGTGAGGTGCATGTTCGTCCCGGTGTCGCCGTCGGGCACGGGATAGACGTTCAGCGAGTTCAGCTCGTCGCGATGGCGCTCCAGAGCCCGGGAGAAGCGGGCCATCACGTCTCGCAGCGCCCTCCCGTCCAGCGTCTCGACCGCCCTCGCCACGGACCCAAGCGTAGTGGCCGGAGGTGACGGTCGAACGACGCCGGGAGCCGGAGTTCCCGGGCAAGCTGTCCTAGCATGGCCGGGTGATCCGACGCGCGCTCCCCACCGCGCTGCTCGCCGTCGTGCTGGTCGCGGCGGCGTGCTCGCACAGCCCTTCGACGGCGACCACGTCCGGCGGACCCATCCTGCCCTCGCCGTCGGCGGTGAACGCCACCCGGGCGCCGCTGCTCCCCACGGACCGGTTCGCGCTCCCCCAGCTCGACTACGGGCAGTTCCAGGCTCTGCTCGGCCAGCTCGAGGGGACGCCCGTGGTTGTGAACGTGTGGGCCTCGTGGTGCGGGCCGTGCCGGAAGGAGGCCCCCCACCTCGCTGCCGCGGCCCGCCGGTTCGGCACCCGGGTGCAGTTCCTGGGCATCGACATCCAGGACCAGCGCCCCCCCGCCCAGGAGTTCATCCGCGACTTCGGATGGCCCTACCCCAGCGTGTTCGACCCCACCAGCGAGATCCAGCACGGCTTGGGATTGGTGGGCCAGCCGGTGACGCTGTTCTTCGATCGCACCGGGCGGCGGGTCAGGGCCTACAGCGGGCCGGTCCCGGCCGCGGTGCTGGCCCAGGTCATCGCCCAGCTCCTGGCGTAGTCGACCTCGTGCGCCCGCCCTCCCGTATCGGAGTACCATCTGTGAAAGAGGCTCGGTCCTGACGTGGACCGCCCATGGCGACATGACGACGAATCGTCGGACCGTGAAGCGCCAAGCTCATCGGCACCCCTCCGGACGGTACGGTGCAGCGGACCGGTGGTCGACCTTCCCCACCCCGGCACCGCCAGCCTCGAACCCTGTCCATCACGGATGGTCGGAGGTGCCTGGAACTCCGGCTCGCAGCTCACATCCGCCGTAAGCGACGGGGTGTCCTGGGGGAGGGTTTTCTTCGGGGATTCGCCCCGCACCTGCCGGGGACACGAACGATCAAGGGAGCCTGGTATGGCGGTTGAATCGCAAGTCGATCACCGGACTGCGGTCGTCGTTCCGCCCGTGGCGGACCCGGCCCCTCTGGGGCTGGCCGCGTTCGCACTCACGACTTTCCTTCTCAGCGCTCAGAACGCACAGCTGACCGACGGCCCGGACGCCTGGCTCGGATTCGCCCTCGCCTACGGCGGTCTGATCCAGCTGCTCGCCGGGATGTGGGAGTTCCGGAACCGCAACGTGTTCGGGGCCACGGCGTTCTCCACGTATGGAGGTTTCTGGATCGGGCTCGGACTGTGGATCCTGTTGGTCGCGCCCCACATTACGGCGAGCCCGGCCGGTCAGGCGGAGAGCGACCTGGGCTGGATCCTGCTCGCATTCTCCATCTTCAACACGTACATGCTGCTGTGGAGCTCCGCGGTCAACAAGGCCGTGTTCATGGTGTTCCTCACCCTGGAAGCGACAGAGGTCATCCTGTGGATTGGCTTCTTCAGCGGGACGAGCGGCATTATCAAGCTCGGCGGGTGGGTGGGGATCATCACCGCGGCAGTGGCCTGGTACGCGTCGGCGGCCGGTGTGATCAACGGCATGGCAGGGCGGCCAGTGGTCCCGGTCGGTACGCCGATGTGGACGCCGGCCACCTCGAGCCGGCCCGGGGCGCCGATGCCACCCAGAGCCTAGTTGAGCGAACGTGCTTGGGGCGAAGGAGGGCAGCCGATAGAGAAGGCGCGACGAGGTCACGCCGTCGATCCGTTGTGGCTCGACCAACGAGTGAGTTCGTGGCCGTCGGGCATCGCCGCCCAGCGGAGCACGAATGCGGGCATTCACGGTACAAAGGGTGTGCACCCGCGGGCCTCGTGGAAGCCGCGGGCTCGTGGGCCGGCTCTCGGCGGGAGGTGAGCGATGGCAGTGGAAGAAGAGGAAACGCCGGTTTCCGAATCGCAGATCGCCGTTCACTGGCGGGAAGAGGAGTTCTACTATCCCCCGGCGAGGTTCATCGCCCAGGCGAACGCGGGCGACCCGAGCATCCGGCAGCGATTCAGGGAGGAGCGCTTCCCCGATTGCTTCAAGGAATACGCGGACCTGCTCGACTGGGATGGGTACTGGCACACCACGCTCGACACCAGCAATCCGCCGTTTTGGAAGTGGTTCGTCGGCGGTCGGCTGAACGCCTCCCACAACTGCGTCGACCGCCACCTGGCGAACAGCCGCAACAAGGCGGCGCTGATCTGGGTGCCCGAGCCGGAGGCCGAGGTCACCCAGGCGATCACGTACCAGGACCTCTACAACCGGGTGAACGAGTTCGCCGCGCTATTGCGGGACTTCTGCGGCCTCGACACCGGCGACCGGGTGACCTTCCACCTGCCGATGGTCCCCGACCTGCCGGTCTCGATGCTGGCGTGCGCCCGGCTCGGGATCATCCACTCCGAGGTGTTCGGGGGGTTCAGCGGCGCCGCGTGCGGAGGCCGGATCGCCGACTCGCAGAGCCGCATCCTGGTGACGATGGACAGCTACTACCGCAACGGCGAGCTGATCGATCACAAGGCGAAGGCCGACGAGGCGCTGGCCAAGGCCAAGGAGCTCGGCTTCGAGGTCGACAAGGTGCTGGTGTGGCGGCGGCATCACGGCGAGTACCACTCGAAGAGCGAGATGGTCGAGGGACGCGATTTCTTCGTCGACGAGCTCCTGAGTGACTATCGGGGAGCGAGGGTGGAGCCGGTCTCCATGCCCGCCGAGGCGCCGCTGTTCCTCATGTACACGAGCGGGACGACCGGGCAACCGAAGGGGGCCCAGCACAGCACGGGTGGATACCTCTCGTACGTCGCCGGAACGTCGAAGTATTACCAGGACATCCATCCCGAGGACACGTACTGGTGCCTCGCCGACATCGGGTGGATCACCGGGCACTCCTACATCGTGTACGGGCCGTTGGCGCTCGGGACGACCAGCGTGATGTACGAGGGCGTCCCGACGTACCCGGATGCCGGTCGTCCCTGGCGGATCGCCGAACGACTCGGGGTGAACATCTTCCATACGGCGCCCACGACCATTCGCATGTTGCGCAAGCTCGGGCCGGACGAACCCAAGAAGTACAACTACCAGTTCAAGCACATGACGACGGTCGGCGAGCCGATCGAGCCCGAGGTCTGGCGCTGGTACCACGATGTCGTGGGAAAGGACGAAGCGGTCATCGTGGACACCTGGTGGCAGACGGAGAACGGCGGCTTCCTGGGCAGCACGCTCCCCGCCCTGGAGCCCATGAAGCCCGGCAGCTGCGGCCCCGGGGTCCTCGGGATCTACCCCGTGATCTTGGACGAGATGGGTGACGTCGTGGAGGCCGGAAGCGGCCGGGCCGGCAACATCTGCATCCGCAACCCCTGGCCCGGCATCTTTCAGACCATCTGGGGCCAGGACGAGCGGTTCGTGGAGGTCTATTACGCCAAGTACAACCGGGACAAGGACAGCAAGGACTGGCGGGATTGGCCGTACTTCGCCGGCGATGGTGCCGTGCAGGCGGCGGACGGCTACTTCCGAATCCTGGGACGTGTCGACGACGTGATCAACGTCGCCGGGCACCGGTTGGGGACCAAGGAGCTGGAGTCGGCGACCATCACGGTCGAGGAGATCGCGGAGGCGGCGGCAGTCCCGGTCGTGGACGACGTTCGTGGCCGGGCCGTCGAGATGTACGTGGCGCTGAAGCCGGGGGTCAAGCCGAGCAAGGACATCGAGCAGAAGGTGATCAAGGCGATCGAGACCGAGATCGGCAAGATCGCCCGCCCGAAGAATGTCTGGATCGTCTCGGACATGCCCAAGACTCGCTCCGGAAAGATCATGCGGAGAGTGATCGCCGGGATCTCCAACTTCGCCGACGTCGGCGACGTCACCACGCTGGCGAACCCCGAGGTCGTGGACGACATCCGTCATCATGTCCAGAGCGAAAAGATGAGCCGAGGCGACGTGCCCCGCGAGCTGTCGGCGAAGGAGATGGAGGAGATCAAGGCGTTCGGCCAGGCTGAGTGATCGGATCCGCGGGAGAGGACCAGCGATCCGGTCCCGGGTTCGCCTGGCGCGGGTAGCCTCCGGCCGTGCACCTGTGGCGCCTGCCGGTCGTCTTCATCGCCGCCCTCGTCGCCGGCGTGGTCAACTCGATCGCGGGCGGCGGCACGCTGATCACGTTCCCGGCCCTGGTGTGGACGGGGCTGAACCCCATCGTGGCCAACGCCACCAGCACGTTGGCCCTGTGGCCCGGCTACGTCTCGGCCACGGTGGGGTTGCGGCGGGAGCTCCGCGGGATGCGCCGGACGTTCCTGGTGCTGGCCGCCCCGTCGCTGGCGGGCGGCCTGGTCGGAGGAATCCTGCTGCTGCACACCCCCGTCCACGTGTTCGACAAGGTGGTCCCGTTCCTCATCCTGGGAGCCACGCTGCTGCTCGCCCGGCAGCGTCCCGGTCCGGCCGAGGCCGAGGAGGCGGCGCCCCTGGAGGGGGGCTCACACGTGGGCGGCGCCGTGGCGTTCCAGTTCGCCGCCGGCGTGTACGGGGGCTACTTCGGGGCGGCGCTGGGGTTCGTGCTGCTGGTGGGGTTCGGGTTCATGGGGATGCGCGACCAGCTCCGGATGAGCGCCCTGAAGAACGCGACCACCGTCCTCATCAACGGGACCGCGCTCGGGTACTTCATCGCCTCCGGTGCCGTGCGGTGGGCGGAGGGGCTGGTCATGGCGGTCGGTGCCATCGCCGGGGGCTACGCCGGAGCATCCCTGTCCCGGCGGGTCGGGGGGGAGCTGGTGCGAAGGATCGTGGTGGCGCTGGGGTTCGGCGTGTCGATCGCGCTGCTGGTCCGGGCGTTTTGATCGGGCGCTGGCAGATCCGGGTGCGTTGATTCCGCGCGAGTCAGGACGCCGAGCCGGTCGAGTCGTCCACCGCGTACAACCGCCACGCTCCGGGCACGCCCTTGAGGGGCGTCTCGCCGCGATCCGCGAACGCGATGTCCGATCCCGCCACCAGATCCTTGACCGTCGAGGAGACCAGAACCTCTCTCGCCTCCGCGATCCCTGCGATCCGGGCGGCGATGTGCACGGCGATGCCACCGATGTCGCTGTCCCGGAGCTCGATCTCGCCGGCGTGCAGGCCCGCGCGGACGTCGAGCCCGAGGGGCGCGACGGCGCGGGCGATGGCCTGGACGCACCGGATCCCGCGCGCCGGCCCGTCGAAGGTCGCCAGCAGCCCGTCGCCCGTGGACTTGATCAGGCGGCCCCGAGCGGCCTCGACCTCGCGGCGGGCCACCGAGTCGTGGATCTCGAGCAGCTCGCGCCACCGGCGATCGCCGAGCCGAGCCGCGAGCTCGGTCGATCCGACCAGGTCCGTGAACGCCACGGTCGCGAGCACCCGTTCGTGCTCGCTGCCCGCCCGGGCCCCGGTCAGGAACTCCTCGATCTCGTCCAGCAGGGCGTCGGGCGCGCGCGACATCCACACCCAGTAGTCGGGGCTCGCCACCTCGTAGTAGCGGGCCCCCGGGATGTGCTCGGCGAGGTACCTCCCGTGCCCCGTACGGATGAGAGGACTGTCCGAGGACTGCACCACGAGCGTGGGAGCGGTGATCAACGGGAGCACGTGACGGGTGTCCGTGTCGAAGACGGCCCGCTGCTTCCGGGCCGCCCGCCGGGGTGTCCCGGCCGCCCGCTCGAACGCACCCCACATCTCCTGGGCCCCCGCCTCGTTCGCCAAGCTCGGCGCGAGGACCCGGATCGACATCCCCGAACCCCAGGCGGACTCGATGGCGGCGATCGCCTTTTCCTGGGCGGTGGGGGGCAGGCCCCAGGGGTAGTCGTCCGCCCGCGCCAGCCGGGCGTACGAGTTGATGCTAACCACGGCGACGGTCCGCGACGGGTGGGTGGCGGCGAACACCAGGCTCTGGAGGCCGCCGTGCCCGTGTCCCACCAGCGCCGCTCGCTCCGAGGCGGCCGCGTCCATGACCGCCCGAACGTCGTCGACCGACTCCTCGATCGAGGAGAGCCCCTCGATGGGGTCGGACAGCCCGACCCCGCGCATGTCGAGCATGATCAGCCGGCCGTACGAGGAGAACCGCCGGAGGAACCGCTCGGTCCGGGGCTCGGTCCAGATCAGCTCGGCGTGGCTGGCCCAGTCGAACATGAACACGATGTCGAGCGGACCCTGGCCCACGACGACGTAGGCGATCTGGATCCCCCCACTGTCCGCATACCGGATCTCCGGTCTCATCGGTGCAGGAGTGTACGGGCCCGCTCGCTCGGGCCGGAAGGGCTGCCCCCGGGCGCCCGTCGGCTGTCTGCTACCCTGGATCGGCCATGGCTGCCGTGTGCGACGTCTGCGGGAAGACCCCCTTCTTCGGGATGCAGGTCTCCCATTCCCACCGCCGGTCCAACCGCCGGTGGGACCCCAACGTGCAGCGTGTCCGCGCCGTGGTGAACGGCCGGCCGAAGCGCATCAACGTGTGCGCCAAGTGCCTGAAGGCCGGCAAGGTCACCCGCGCCGTCTAGCGCTTCTTCTCCGGTCCCGCCACCCCGTCGAACCGGGACGACGATCCCCGCCGTACAACGATGCGGAGAGGTTGGTGCGCTCGGTCCAGTCCGGGAGGGGCGGGGATGATCCGGTTGCCAGTGTCGGGCCAGGACCTGGCGGCGACGCGGCTCACGTACAGCCCGCTGTGGGAGTCGATCCTCAGCTTCCAAGCGCTGGCCCGTCCTGAACGGCACACCCTCCCGGTCCCGTGGACGGCACACCTGTCACGGGCGGCCTCGCGCCTGGACATGCGCCCGATCGGGGCCGCGCTGGCTGACCACCGGGTGCTGTTCGACTTCCTCTTTCCGTTGCCGCTGGGTCCCGACGCTGCGTTCTCCGACCAGGTCGAGCAGCTCCGAGCCACCGCTCCCGAAGACGTGGCCGGCCAGGTCGGCTGGCACTACGAATCGATGGAGGAGGCCCCCCCGCCCGCATTGCGGCCGTTCGTGGACCGACCCCGGCATTCCATCGAGCGGCTGGCGTCCGCCCTGGCCTCGTACTGGGAGGAGGTGTTCCGGCCGCACTGGTCCCGGGTCCGGGCCGCGCTGGAGTCGGACCTGCTGCACCGGAGCAGGGTCCTCGCCTCCGAGGGGGCGGCCAGCATGCTGCACGGCCTGCATCCCGACGTGCGCTGGCGGGACGATGGCCTGGACGTCGATCGGCGGCCCGACTGGGAGGTGGAGGCGGAGCGTCCGGGCGTCATGGTCGTGCCCTCCGCCTTCGGGTGGCCGAATGTCGTGGCCGGGACCCTCGGCGGGATGAAGATCGTGGTCTATCCCGCCCGCGGCCTGGGCACGCTGTGGGAACAGCGGCCGCACGGCCGTCACGGGGCGGTGGAGGCGCTGCTTGGCCCGACCCGGGCCAGGCTGGCCCTGGCCCTCCGCGGGCCCATGGCCACCTCGGACCTGGCGGCGGTGCTGGGGGTCGGCGGGAGCAGTGTCTCCTACCACCTCGGCCACCTTCGGCGCGCCGGCATGGTGGAGTGGCACCGGGAGGGTCGCCGGGTGGTTTACCGGCTCTCCTCGCTGGGCGTGGGCCTCCTGCGGCTGTGGGACCTCGACGAGCCGGCCGGCGACGCCGGTGGTGGCGAGGAGCACCGGCCGGCCTGAACCGACCCGTCGAGAGAATTCGAATCGATTGCCGCGCCCGGGGGGCGGCGGTCACTGTCGCCCCGTGGCCAGGTACCTCATCCGCCGGTTGCTGTTCATGGTCCTGGTGCTCTGGATCGTCTCCGGCCTGACCTTTCTGATCTTCGTGAAGCTTCCCCCGGGCGACCCCGCCCGGCGGGCGGCGGGGCGGACCTCCACCCCACAGACCATCCACGCTGCGCGCATCGCCCTGGGCCTGGACAAGCCGGTGTGGGTCCAGTACGCGCGGTTCGCCAAGGGGCTGATCCCGTGGCCGGGGTTCTTCCTGAACAAGCAGGTCTACTACTCGTGGTCGGACTTCGTCCCCATCAAGGAGAACATCTACTCGAAGCTGCCCGTCACCATCGCCTTGGCCGTGGGGGGCGCGGTGGTGTGGCTGTCGCTCGGCATCCCCATTGGGATCCTCTCCGCGATCCGGCGTCGAAGCTTCGCGGACCGGGCCGCCATGATCTTCGCCTTGCTCGGCCTGTCGCTTCCCGTGTTCTGGCTCGCATACCTCTTCCTCTATGTGTTCTGGTTCAAGCTGCATCTCATACCGGGGAGCGGCATCCTGCAGGGGATGAGTGTCCTCCGAGCCGTGCTCCACGGCAGCTTCATCCTGCCCTGGGTGGTGCTTGCCCTCGCTTTCTCAGCCTCCTACGCGCGCCAGACGCGGGCGAACCTCATCGAGAGCATGACCGAGGACTACATCCGCACGGCCCGGGCCAAGGGACTCTCGGAACGGCGGGTGATCGTCCGCCATGGGATGCGATCCGCGCTCACCCCTCTCGTGACGATCTTCGGGATCGACTTCGGCACGCTGCTGGGAGGCGCGTTCATCACCGAGACCGTCTTCAACCTGGATGGGGTGGGACGCTACGCAGTGAACTCGTTGCGGCGCAACGACTTCCCGGCGGTCATGGGGGTGACCGTCTTCGCTTCGTTCTTCATCATCGTGGCGAACCTGGTCGTGGACATCACCTACGCGTTCCTCGACCCGCGCGTCCGCTACCGCTGAGCTTCCCGCCCTCGCCGCTCACTGGCCGAGCGACTCCCACAGGGGGTTCACCGGACCGATCCCGTGCCCGATGGCCAGGGCATGCCGGATGGCCTCGGTCACGAACGCCTTGCCCTTCCGGGCGGCCTCGAACACCGGCTGGCCCCGCGCCAGGTGGGCGGTGATGGCGGCGGACAGCACGCACCCGGTCCCGTGGGTGTGCGGGGTGTCGATCCGCTCGGCCTCCAGCCACTCCGTGCGCTCCCCGTCCGCGTACAGGTCCGCGGCCGGGCCTTCCTCCAGGTGCCCGCCCTTCACCAGGACCGCCCCGGCTCCCAGGGCCAGGATGGCCACCGCGGCGCGCTCCATGTCCTCTCGTGTTCGGACGGGAAGCCCCGCCAGGCCCGCCGCCTCGGGGAGATTCGGGGTGACCAGTTGCGCTTGCGGAACGATGTCGTCGCGAAGCGCCGCAATTGCATCGTCGTGCAACAGTGAGTGCCCGTGCTTGGACACGAACACGGGATCCACCACCAGAGCCGTGATGCCGCACTCCCGCACCGCTTCCCCTACTGCCGCAACGATCCCCGCGGACGCGAGCATCCCGGTCTTGGCGGCATCCACGCCGATGTCCACGGCCACCGCGCGGATCTGATCCCCCACCGTCTGGGGCGACAGCTCCTCGTAGCCGGCCACCCCCGTGGTGTTCTGCACGGTCACGGCGGTGACGGCGCTCATCCCGTACACGCCGAGCGCGGCGAACGTCTTCAGGTCGGCCTGGATGCCCGCGCCGCCCCCGGAGTCCGAACCGGCGATGGTCAGGGCCCGCGGCGGCGTGGCCCGCTCAAAGGCCGGCAAAGTGGTCCCAGCCCTTCGGCTCCAGCGGACGTTCGGCACCGGACCCGTCCACCGCCACCACCCCGGCCCCCTCGGTGACCTCCCCGATGTCGGTCAGCGGGACCCCGAAGCGGTCGTCCAGCTTGGTGCGGGCCCTCTCGACCACCAGCGGGTCGAGCACGGCCAGCAGCTCGTAGTCCTCCCCGCCGCCCAGGGCCAGCTCCAGCGGATCGACGGTGAGCACGCCCGCAAGCTCGATGAGCGCCGGGGCGACCGGGACCCGTTCCAGCTCGATCCGGGCGCCGACCGAGCTCTCGGCGCACAGGCGCGACAGGTCGAGGGCCAGGCCGTCCGAGAGGTCGATCATGGCCGTGGCCCCGACCTGGGCCAGGGTCTGGGCCTCCCCCACCCGGGCCACCGGCCGGCAGTGCGCCTCCAGCAGGGCGCGGCCCCACTCCGAGACGAGCGCACTTCCCGAGGCCGGCCCGCGCTCCCGGGCCAGCAGCAGGCCCCCCGCCGACGCGCCCAGCGCCCCCGTCACCACCAGCCGCTGTCCGGGCGTGGCGCCGGAACGGAGAACGGCGCGCCCCCGGGACACCTCCCCCATCACCGAGACCGAGATCACCACATCGCTCCCCCGGGACAGGTCCCCGCCCACCAGCGAGAGGGCGTATTCCTCGCACGCCGCGCGGAGCCCGCCGTACAGCTCCATGACCCACGCGGGACCCACCTCGTCCGACAGGGCCACCGACACCAGGGCGTAGCGCGGGCTCCCGGCCATCGCGGCGATGTCCGAGAGGTTCACCACCATTGCCTTGTAGCCCAGGTCTCGCGCGCTGGTGATGGATCGGTCGAAGTGCACCCCTTCCACCAGCAGGTCGGCGGTGAGGACGGTGTCGCCCGGACCGGTCTCCACGAGCGCAGCGTCGTCCCCCAGGCCCACCAGGACTCCGGGACCCGGTCCGGAGAGCACTCGGCGGATGGCGGCGAGGAGCTCGTCCTCGGTCAGCGCGCGTTCGCCCGGCACCGCGGGATTCACGATAATCAGCCTACCCGTGCGCGCTTCCGCGGGATGGGAGACCGGAGAGGAGGCCTCGCCGTGGCCGTCATGAACACGATCGAGCTCGAGGGCGTGTCGGACAAGAGCTGGGGCGAGGCCGCCCGGGAGGCGCTCCGGGAGGCGTCCAAGACCATCCGCGGGATCAATCGGATGGAGGTTCTGAACACCTCCACCCGAGTGGACAGCGACCGGATCGCCGAGTACCGCACGCAGGTCCGCCTGTACTTCACGGTCGAACAGTCGCGATAGCCGGTCGCACGCCCCGAGGCGGACCGGGCCGGGGACCGGGCCGGGGGACCCCTCCGGAGCGGGCGCAACGGCCGATTCCGGCTCCAGGCCGTTGGGTAGAATCGGTGCCCTCACGTGCCCACCACCTCCGACAGGGAGCCCAAGGTGCCGCTCGAAGCCAGAAACGTCCACGACAATCCATCGCCGGAAGAGCTCCGCCGGTTCACGGAACAGATGCCGTCCTGCCGCATCACGGAGTTCAACAACGTGAACGTGCAGACCCGGGTGACGTCCCGCAGCGCGGGAAGCACCTATGTCGTCACCGACGACCCCACCACCACCGGCGGGCAGAGCATGACCCGCCAGGAGTACGACCGTATCGCCAAGCTCCAGGACGACTACATCCGCGACCAGGACATGGTGGTCGTGGACGGCTTCATCGGCAACGACCCCGACTTCAAGGTCCCGACGCGGCTGAGCATCGAGAAGGCCAACGCCAACATCGCGGGCATGCAGCAGAAGCTGTACTTCCCCCGCGAGGGGGCCGAGCCGCAGCTGCACGTGATCTACACGCCGAACCTTCCCGCCCCCGGCTACCCGGACGAGCGATGCATCGCGGTCGACCTCGAGGCGGGGGTCACCCGCGTGCTGAACTCCGACTACTTCGGGGAGTCGAAGAAGGGCAGCCTCCGGATGTGGAACACCATCGTGTACGGCCGCGGCGGCCTGGCCCTCCACGCCGGGTGCAAGGTCGTCCCCGCCAACGGTGGCGAGAAGGTCTTCCTGATCATCGGGCTGTCCGGGACCGGGAAGACCACCACGACGTTCACCACCCAGAACGACTCGCTGCCGGTGCAGGACGACTTCGTCGCGCTGATGCCCGAGGGGAAGGTCTACGGGTCCGAGAACGGCTGCTTCGCCAAGACGTTCTCGCTGGACCGGGACTTCGAGCCCAACATCTACAACGCCGTCATCAGGCCCGACGCGTACCTGGAGAACGTGTACCAGGATGCCCGGGGCAAGGTGAACTTCTTCGAGACCTCCTACACGCAGAACGGGCGGTCGGTGTTCGGGATGGACGCCCTGGGACGGTTCCGCGACGCTCGCGATGTCGGCCCCGTCGACTTCCTGCTCATTCTGAACTGGAACGAGAACATCATCCCCGCCGTGGCCCGGCTGTCGCAGGAGCAGGCCGCGGCCTACTTCATGCTGGGGGAGACCACGGGGACGTCCGCCGGCGGGAAATCCGAGGAGGGAAAGTTCCTCCGCGTCCCGGGGACGAACCCGTTCTTCCCGATGCCGCACGGGTTGCAGGGCAACCGCTTCCTGGAGCTGCTGGCCACCCATCCCATCGAGGTGTACTTGATGAACACCGGACGGGTGGGCGGCAAGACCGAGGACAAGCGCTCCAAGAAGGTGAAGATCCCGCACTCCTCGGCCATCGTGCAGGCCATCGCGGAGAACACCATCAAGTGGACGGACGCGCCGGACTTCGGGTTCGAGGTGGCCGAGGACGTCCCCGGGATCGATGACGTCGAGCTGCTCCAGCCGTGGCGAATGTACGAGCGGGAGGGCCTGACCCACGAGTACCGCCAGATCGTCGAACGCCTGACCGCCGAGCGCCGCGACCGCCTGTCGCAGTTCCCGGAGCTGGGCCAGGAGATCGTCCGCGCCGTCGGCTAGTCTGCGCGGGACTACCCAGCGTCTATTCGGAGCGCGAGCGGCCCAGGGCGATGGCGGCCAGCAGCTGCATGATGGCCAGGCCGATGGGGACGTAGATGTACCAGCGGAACCGCTGGGGCTCATCGAGCACCGCGTAGCCCAGGAAGAACCCGGCCATGGCGAACCACAGCCCTACCCGGCCGGTCAGGTGCACCGCATAGAGGACCTGGTCGCGGAGGCTGGTGGACAGCAGGGGCCGGCGGACCCACCTGACGAAGGACCAGATCCCGCCCAGCGCCAGCAGGCCGGCCACGACGACCTCGAAGACGTTCATTCGGGGCGCGCCCCCGCGGCCCGGTCGAGGATGTGGGCGACCTCGTCGTCGCCGACCTGTTCGAAGTCCCGGTACCACTGCCCCACGGCGTAGAACGGGTCCGGCGTGGCCAGCACGACCAGCTCGTCGACCTCCTCGTCGAGGGTCGGGATGGCCTGACGCGGCGCCACCGGGACGGCCAGCACCACCTGCCCCGCTCCCTTGGCCCGGGCCCACCGGCAGGCCGCCACCGCCGTCCCTCCGGTGGCCACGCCGTCGTCGACCACGACCACGGTTCTTCCGGCCACGTCGACGGGGGGCCGGCCCCGCCGGAACACCTCCAGCCTTCGGGCGATCTCGCCCTCCTGGGCCGCGATCTCCTGCTCCAGGTACTCGGGGGTGACCCCGAGCTCGCGGACCAGCCGCTCGTCCAGCACCCGAACGCCCGGCGCTACGGCGCCCAGGCCGAGCTCCGGGTTCCCGGGGGCGCCGACCTTCCGGGGGACCACCACGTCGAGGGGCGCGGACAGCCGGCGGGCCACCGGCTCGGCCACCACCACGCCGCCCCTGGGGATGGCCAGGACGACCACGTCGCTGCCCTCGAGCCGGGCCAGGGCGTCGGCCAGCTCGCCGCCGGCCTGGGCCCGGTCGGCGAAGATCACCGGCCGGACCCCGCGGGCCCGGCGTCCCGCTCCGCCTCCCGGGCCTCGCGTTCGGCCGCGTCCTCCCGGAGGCGCCGCCGCCTGTCCGGGAGGACCCGGCCGGGTGGCGGGACGGGCTTGCGGAGCTTGCGGTACGGGTCCAGGCGGTCCGTCTTCCCGCCCTTCCCCTTCGCGGCGCTCACCTGGCGATTATGCCCGCCTCGGGGCGGGGCGGCGCCGGGAGCCTGGTTTGCCCCTGCTTCGGCGGGGCCGATAGGATGGCCCGACCTCAGGCGGGGAAATCCTCCGCTCGTCGAGCGCTGGAGGTGACGGTGGTTCAGGCGTACATCCTCATCCAGACCGAGGTGGGCAAGGCGGCGCAGGTGGCCAAGGAGGTCGCCCAGATCAAGGGCGTGACCGCCGCGGAGGACGTGACGGGGCCATACGACGTGATCGTTCGCGCCGAGGCTCGCAACGTCGACGACCTGGGGAAGCTGGTCGTCGCCAAGATCCAGGCGGTCGAGGGGATCACCCGCACGCTCACCTGCCCGGTCGTGCACCTGTAGCCGAGCTCCACCCCCCGCACGGCCCGGTTTCGGTCCGCGCGCCCCATCTTCTGGTCCCGAAACGCTAGACCCGCCCGCAGGCGGGGGCTACCATGGCCGCGCACCATGGCCGCGCCCCGCTCGTTCCTCCTGCTTCGGTGAACGCTGCCCCGCGGGGCCGGCGCGGATTCGGCGCGTTCGTGGTGACGGTGGTCACCCTGCTCCTGCTGGGCGTGGTCCTCCGATCGGTCGGCTCGGCGCTGGCCCGCCGCCACCACGCGCCCACCTCGCCGGCCGCCCTCCAGACCTCGAGCCCCGCCACACCGGCCGCCTCGGCGAGCCCCTCCCCCATCAGCACGGAGGTGCCGGCGGTCGTCCAGCGGCTGATCGGCCTGGGATACCCGGTGCGCTGCGGCGGCGACCGAAAGCCGCTGGTGGCGCTGACGTTCGACGACGGCCCCGGGCCGCTGTCGGAAGCGACCATCACCATCCTGCGATCCGCCGCTGCGCGGGCCACCTTCTTCCTGGTGGGGAAGGAGCTGTCGGGGTGGCCGGCGCTGACGGACATCCCCTCCGAGGAGCTGACGGTGGGGACGATCGGCGACCACACGTGGAACCACGTGAGCCTGGTGGGCAAGCCGAACGCGTCGCTGGTGGTCGAGGTGGTGCAGACCCAGCGGGCCATCACCCAGGCCACGGGGGCCACCGTAGCGCTGTTCCGGCCGCCCTACGGCGCCCACGACGCCAGGGTCGACGCCTTCCTGCAGGCGCACGGGTTGCTGGAGGTCCTGTGGAGCATCGACTCCCTGGACTCCCAGGGGGCCAGCCCCGACCAGATCCTGGCCAGGGTGTCGAGCGGCCTGCGGCCCGGCGCCATCATCCTGCTGCACGAGAACCGCTCCACGACGCTGCACGTCCTGCCGTCCATCCTCAGCTTGGTCAAGGCCCGCGGGTTCAGGACGGTGACCGTCGAACAGCTCCTGCAGCGGGACCCGCCGACGCTGAAACAGCTCCGGACCGGAGCGTGTCCGTAGCCCCCGAGCCGGCTACGGACGGGTGCGCCGCTTGCGCTCCCGCTCGTGGCGCTCCACCGCGAGGTCGCACAGGCGGTCGATGAGCTCCCGGTAGGGCAGCCCGGAGGCCTCCCACAGCTTGGGGTACATGGACACCCGGGTGAACCCGGGGATGGTGTTGATCTCGTTCACCACGATCTCGCCGGGTTCCCGGAAGAAGAAGTCGACCCGGGCCATCCCCGCGCAGTCGATGGCCCGGAACGCGGACACCGACAGCCGCTGGACCTCCTCGGTGACCTCATCGGGCAAGGGCGCCGGGATGACCAGATGGGTCGCCTCGTCCAGGTACTTCGAGGCGTAGTCGTACCAGTCCCCCGCCGGCAGGATCTCGCCGGGCACCGACGTCACCGGCTCGTCGTTGCCCAGGACCCCGCACTCGATCTCCCGGGCACCCTCCATGGACCGCTCCAGCACCGCCTTCGGCGCGTAGGCGAACGCCTCCTCCAGCGCGGCCTGGAGCTCCTGGCGACCGCCCACCCGGGAGATGCCGACCGACGAGCCGAGCGAGGCCGGCTTGGCGAACAGCGGGTACCCGAGGTGCTCGGCCCGGGCCTCCACGGCCTCGGGGTCCTCCTCCCACTCCCGCTCGTGGATGACCTCGTGCGGGACCACGGGCAGCCCCGCCGCCGCGAACAGGACCTTCTGCACGGCCTTGTCCATGCCCACCGCCGAGGCCAGCACGCCGGCCCCCACGTAGGGGATCCCGGCCAGCTCGAGGAGCCCCTGGAGGGTCCCGTCCTCGCCCTGCGGGCCGTGCACCAGGGGGAAGGCGATGTCGAGCGAGCTCCGTTCGCCGCCCTCCGTGACCAGGGCGGCATGGCCGGACTCGCCGTGCAGCTCGACCTCGGTGCCGGCGGCGGCCGACACGCCGGGCAGCGCCGTCGAGCCGGAGCCGCCGGCAGGCAGCTCCGGCGGTTCCTCCAGCAGGTGCCACCGTCCCTCGTTGGTGATGCCGATGAACACCGGCTCGAACCGCGAGGGGTCGAGGGCGTCCCGCACCGATCGCGCCGAGACGCACGAGACCTCGTGCTCGGCCGAGCGGCCCCCGAACAGGATGGCGATCCGGCGCCGCCCGGGTGGGCTCACGCCTTCTGGAGGGCCTGGTCGAAGTCGGCGATGAGGTCGTCGGCTTCCTCCAGGCCCACGCTCACCCGGACCAGGCCGTCGGCGATGCCGGCGGCCCGCCGCGCCTCCGGGTCCATCTGGCGGTGGGTGGTCGACGCCGCGTGCCCCACCAGGGTCTTGTGGCCACCGAGCGAGGTGCCCACCCAGGCCAGCTCCAGCGAGTCGCAGAACCGGACCGCGGCGTCCACCCCGCCGCCGACCTCCACAGCCAGCATCCCGCCGGCCAGGCCGCCCCGCAGCTCGCGCTGCGCGATCCCGTGGTGTGGGTGCGAGGCCAACCCCGGGTAGTGCACCCGCTCCACCTTGGGATGCGCCTCCAGGAACGCCGCCACCGCCGCCGCCGACGCTGAGTGCCGCTCCATCCGCAGGGGCAGCGTGACCAGGCCCCGCAGGCACAGCCAGGCAGGGAAGGCCTCCATGGCCCCGCCCACGTCGATGGCGGTTCGGCGCAGGGCCACTCGGGTCTCCTCGGTGCCGCAGGCCACACCCCCGATGAGGTCGCTGTGGCCGCCCACGTACTTCGTCGCCGAGTGCAGGACCACGTCGAACCCCAACGCCGCCGGGTTGCACAGGTACGGCGAGACGAACGTGTTGTCCACGGCCGCGGGGACGCCGGCCTCCCGGCACCGCGTCGCCAGCGCCGCGAGGTCGGCCACGGTGCAGTTCGGGTTGGCGATGGTCTCGACGTAGAAGAGCTTCGCGCCGGGCAGCGCGGCCGCGACGGCCTCCACGTCGTGCGGGCTGACGTAGGTGACCTCGACCCCGTACCGCGGCAGCACGGAGTGGAACAGCGAGTACGACCCCCCGTACAGCTCGGTGCTGGACACCACCCGGTCGCCGGCCTTGGCGTACGTGGTGACCGTGGCATGGACCGCCGCCATCCCCGATGCGAACGCGTAGGCGGACTCCACACCCTCCAGATCGGCCATCACGGCCTCGAAGGCCTCCACGGTGGGGTTGCCGTAGCCGCGGCCGTACACGTAGCCGTGGCGGCGGAAGTTGATGACCTCCGCGTAGTCCTCCGACGTGTCGAACCTCCACGTCGAGGTCTGGTAGATGGGGACGCTGGCCGGGTCCTGCTCGACGTGGGGCGAGCGGGCGCCGTGGATGGCCCGCGTGGCGAAGCCTGGCCGGCGCTCCTCCTCGCTCATGCCGGGCCGCAGCCCGTCACTGTGCCCACCGCTTCGGGTAGCGGGCCCGGAGGTCACCGACCAGGCGGGACAGCTCGGCCATCACGTGGTCGGTCACCACGCGGAGCACCGCGGGGTCGTCCCGGCCCTCCTCGTACTGGGAGAAGTCCATGGGAACCCCGGCCTTGACCCAGATGGGCCGTCCGAACTTCAGGCTCCGGGCCCCGTCGCGCTGCCACACGTGCTGGGAGCCCCACACCGCCACCGGCAGCACGGGGACGTCGGTTCCCAGGGTGAGGCGGGCGATCCCGGTCTTGGCCTCCATCGGGGTGAAGTCCGGGGTCCGGGTCACCGTCCCCTCCGGATAGATCATCACGGCCTCGCCCGCGGAGAGCGCGCGCCTGGCCTCCTCCACCGGCGTCTTGCTGCCGCTCCCCCGCTGCACCGGGATCTGCTTGGTGCCCTCCAGCACGTGGCGCAGGAGCCAGTGCTCGTACAGCTCGGACTTGGCCAGGAACCGCGGCCGGCGATTCGCCTTCTCCAGGAAGTAGCCCTGGGCCAGGGGGTCGAAGTAGGAGATGTGGTTGCAGGCCACCAGGACCGGCCCCTCGCCGGGCACGTGCTCCAGGCCCTCGAACCGCCAGTTGAACCACAGCTTGATCGGCGGGATGAGGACGCTCTCGGCGAGTCGAAACCAGGGCTCCAGGCCGGCCTCCCACGTCGGGGACGACCCGGATTCTACTCTCAGGCCGGGTCACGCCTCCCGGCTAGCTGTGGCGCACCTTCGTGGCGACCGTGTCCCGGTCGTTGCCGACCACCGGGTCGGGGGTCGGCGAGGACACCGTCGCCGTGTCGTGCACCAACGTGCCCGGGGCGGTGTGCTTGCGGACCCGGACCACCACTCTGATCAGGTCATCCTCGCCCGGGCCGAACAGGGCGGTGGTGCACCGCACCTTCCCCGTCTCCCCCACTCCCGGGTGCGTGCACGACCACCCCTCGGGAGCGGTGACGCTGACGAACACCTTCCTGCCGCCCACGAAGTCGGCGACCTTGAGCTTCTTGGCGTCGCTGGGGCCGGCGTTCTGCACCTCGATCGTGTAGTGGATGGTGTGCCCCGGCCGGACCGGGTTTGGCTGCGCCGTCATGGTGAGGCCGAGGTCCGCCCGGCGGACCACCAGGACGTGCTCGGTTACGCTGTTGTCCCCGGGGCGTGGGTCGTCGGTGTCCGAGGAGACCGTGGCCGTGTCCTTCACGGTGGTGAAGTTGGGGATGTCGGGGCTCAGGGCCACCTGCACGACGATGGTGTCCACCTCGTTCGCCGGAATGAGGGCCTTGGTGCATTTCACCGCCTGGAACTGCGGGGCGCAGGTCCAGCCGGTGGGCGGCGTCACCAGCCGGAACGTCTCCGGAGGGACGATCGCGTCGGTCACGGTCACGTTGACGGCCGGGTTGGGGCCGCTGTTCAGCACGTCGATCGTGTAGTTCAGGGTGGCCCCGGCCACTCCCGGGCTGGTGGTGGCCGACTTGGAGATGGACAGGTCGGCCTCCGACACCACCTTGGTCTTCACCGTGTCCGAGTTGTTCGAGCCGTCCGGGTCCTTGGTCGAGGAGTCGACGGACGCCGAGTTGGTGATGGTCGTGCCGTCGGGGGTGTTCGACTGGACCTGGACCGGCAGCTGGAAGGTCGCGGTGCTCCCGGATGCCACCGTCGGCCTGGTGCAGGTCACCGTTCCGTTCGCGCCCACCGCCGGCGCCGAGCAGCTCCATCCGGCCGGGGCTGTGATCGACAGGAAGACCGTGTGGGCGGGGAGCGGGTCGGTCATCGTGGCGGAGGCCGCGTCGTCCGGCCCGGCGCTGTGCACGGTGATGCTGTACGTGATGCCGCCCCCCGGGTTGATGGAGCCGGAACCGGTCGTCTTGGAGATGGACAGGTCGGCGGTGGGGGGGGCCGCCTGGCTTGGAGTCGCCATGGCCACCGCCAGCGCGCTGATCACGAAGAACCCCGTCAGAACGCGGCGTGCACCTCTCGCAACCCTCATGTCACCCTCCTCGCCGGCTCCCCGGCCGCGGCCCGTGTGTGGGGGTTTCCTGATGGTGGAACCCCGCCATCCTGCGGCTCCGGGACGGGAAAGGTCAAACCCGGGTACCGGAGAAGTGACGCTGTCGGGACCGTCCGGGTTCCCGGAACGGTCACCCCTGGGCCGATGCCGCGTCGATCCGGCCGTCGCGGATCGACAGGACGCGGTCGACGTGCTGCAGGAACTCCTGGCTGTGGGTGGCCACCAGGCAGGTGGTTCCGTCGGCGGCGACCTCTCGGAAGGCCCGGAAGACTTCGCGGGCCCACCCCTCGTCCTGGTGACCGGTGGGCTCGTCGGCCAGCAGGAGCCGGGGGCCGACCACCATGGCCCGGGCCAGGGCCACGCGCTGCTGCTCGCCCAGCGAGATCTCGCCGGGCTGGCGCTCGCTGTACGCGACCAGCCCGAACTCGTCGAGAAGCGCGGCGGCCCGGGTCCGCCCTTCCTGGTCGAGGCGATGGGACAGGCGCAGGGGCAGCTCCACGTTCTCCAGCACCGAGAGCTCCTCGAGCAGCCCCAGGTCCTGGGGCACGATGGCCAGGTCCGACCAGGGCCGCACGGCTGCGCGTCCGGCTGCCCGCCCGCCTGCGCGCCCGGCTCCGTCGCCGGCCCAGGCCACGTCCCCGCCGTCCGGATGCTCCCACCCGCAGATCACGTTCAGCAGGGTCGTCTTCCCGGAACCCGAGGGGCCGACCAGGGCGACCACCTCGCCCACCCGGAGCGAGAACGTGACCCCGGCCAGCGCGCGGACTTCCTCCGGCCCCCGCCGGTACGACTTCCGGAGGTCCCGGGCCTCGAACAGCACGCCGTCGGCGGTTCCGGGCGTGCTCACGGCGGGGTGATCCTCACTTCGCCCTCCTGCAGGTCGATGACAGCGCGACGGTCGGGGAACAGCCGGAGCGCCTCCGGCGGGAGCTGGATCCGCCCGGCCGCGTCGATCACGGACAGGATGCGCTCCGGGCCGGCCTCGGCCTCCAGCGCCCCGTGCCGGAGGTACAGGGTGCGGTCGGCCTGCCGGACCACCGCCGGGTCGTGGGTGGCCACCACGAAGGACGTGCCCATCCGGGCCAGCCCCACCACCAGCGACAACAGGGCTTCACCGGAGGCGCTGTCCAGCTCGGCCGTCGGCTCGTCGGCCACCACGATGGGCGGCCCGCCCACCACGGCCTGGGCGAAGGCCAGCCGCTGCTGCTCGCCGCCGGAGAGCTGGTGCGGGAGGTGGTGGCGGCGCGCGGCGATCCCCAGGAACTCGAGCAGCTCGTCCGCGCCGGCGGCGCCCCGGTGGCCCCGGAGCCTGGCCACCATGGCCAGGTGCTGCGAGGCGGTCAGGTACGGGATCAGGTTGTCGGCCGGTCGCTGGAACACGTAGCCGATCAGGCGGCGGCGCACGCGGCGCAGCTTCCCGAAGGACAGGCCGGAGAGCTCCACGTCGCCCACCCGCACCTGTCCGGCGGTGGGCCGGTCCAGCGCGGCCAGGATCCGCAGGAGCGAGGACTTCCCGGACCCCGAGGGGCCCACCACCGCGGTCACGGCGGCCCGGGGGAACGAGGCGTCCACGCCCTTCAGCGCGTTCACCTCCCCGGTGGCCGTCCAGTAGATCTTCACGACGCCGGTGCAGGTGGCGGCGAGGCTCGGGGCCACCACGGGCGCGGCCTCCTCATCCCGCAAGGCGCATCACCTCCGCGACGTTCGCCCGGTCGGCCCGCCGCTGGACGATCCACGCCGCCCCCGCCGCGGACACGACGACGGCGCCCGCGAGCACGGCCAGCAGGCCGCCGGGGAGCCGGAACAGCGCGCCGGGCGGGAACTGCGGAAGCGGGTCCACCTTGCCGTGCACGGTGAACGAACCCGCCGCAGCCAGCACGGCCCCGATGACGAACGCTCCCAGCAGCATCGCCGCCAGCTCGACGGCCACGGACAGGAGGTGGGCCCCGCGGGTCAGCCCCATGCGAACAGCCAGCGCGTAGGAGACCTCACGGGCCCGCTGCCGGGACTCCACGTACAGGACCAGCGCCACCAGGGCCAGCAGCCCGGCCAGGGCCCCCAGGGCCTCCAGGTACCCGAACAGCCAGGACAGGGCCAGGAAGCCGGGCGTCGCCGCGACGTGCGCGGCCGTGATCCCGGTGGCCGGGAAGATCCCGGCCCGCCGGAGCGCCTGGACCACGGGGGCCGGACTGCCCTTCACCCACAGCTCGTACTGCGGCTGGAGGTCGTCCAGGATCAGCCCCTCCGTGGCCAGGACCCGTTGCAGGGCGCGGGTTCCCGCCACCACCAGCGGCGCGCCGGCGGGCATCCCCGGGAACCCCTTCAGCTCCGCCACCACCCGCGCCGGGAGGTTCGTCCCCAGGAACTGGAGCGTGATGTCCGGCGGGAAGTGGGCGCCCACCACGACCACGGGGATCGCCCGACCGGCCGGAGCGGCCAGCTCGTCCATCAGCCGACCCAGTGAGCGGTCGGCGAACCCCGGGTCCCAGAACGCGGCCCGCGGAAAGGTCGCCGTGTCGATCGTGGTCATGGCCACGTTGGTGGCGGGGCTGACGGTGACCACGGGCAGCGAGACCACCTCGGTGGTCGGAGCCCCGAGCCGCCGCGGCAGCTGGGTGGCCTCACCCAGCAGGAGGGACGCGTCGCTGCCCACGGAAACCTCCGCCTTCTCGTGTGAGGTGTCGCGCACCGACGCGACGAACACCCCCGCGTAGACCAGGATCCCCGCGGCCAGGGCCGACGCGGTGACCAGCATGAGCGCGGGCCGGGGCGCCGCCGCAAGCCGCTCGCCGGCCAGGTACAGGGGCGACGGCCAGCTCCGCGCGGCCCGCTTGAGCCGCGGGAGCAGCCCCCGAAGGGCCCGGACCGCCAGCCCGCCCAGCCCCGCCACGAACAGGATGGGGAACAGCGGCACCAGCGGATCGATCCGCGCGCTGGCCCCCGTGGCGCCGAACCCGGCCGCCAGCGGGGTGACCCCCCGCGTCTCGATCTCGTACAGGGCGGCACCCGCCACCACCAGCACCAGCGCTTCCCAGGGGACCCGGGAGGCCAGGCGCCGGACCCGGCCCGGGCGGCGCTCCGCGGGCGCCCGGAGGGCGAGGGCGACGGCCAGCATCAGCAGCACCAGGGCCATCAGGAGCGTGATCCCCGTGTCGACGGCGCCGGCCACGAAGGCACGCGTGGTCAGCAGGTCGCTCGGCCCGGCCAGCCGGGTCAGCTCCACGGCCGCCCAGAACCCGGCCACCGCCCCGAGCAATGCCGGGGCGACGGATTCCAGGGCCACGCGGGCGCCCGCCGTCAGCGGGCTCACGCCGCGGGCCAGCAGCATGGAGAACTCCACCCGGCGCCGGTGCAGCGCGTAGATCCCCGCCGCGACCACCACCGCCAGCGCCACCAGGCGTCCCGCCAGCGCCACCGAGTCCACCGGCGCGGACAGGCCCGCCACGGTCCGGTCGGCCTCGTCCACCAGCGACGGCAGCACCGTGGTCCCCGCGGAAAACGCCGCCCCCAGCACCGAGGTGGAGTCTTGGACCTGCCCCTCCAGCCGCTCCAGCTTCCCGGCCAGCGCCCTCGCCGTGACCAGGGTGACGTGCCGTGTGTCCACCGGGACCTCGAAGCGCAGGGGTCCGGAGCCGACGAAGGCGGACTCGACCTTCAGGAACTCGTCCTCATCCCCGAGAAGGAACGACGGCGGGACCTCTCCCAGGGCCTGGGGCGACGGATAAATGTACTCGGAGATGGGATCCCAGAACGGCGTGGGCGGGAGGGTGTGCAGGTCGCGGTACACGCCGGCCACGCGCACGTCGAACGACGGCCCGGCTGGCTGGAACCCGCGCCCGATGACCACCGTCCCCACGTCGAAGTGCAGGGTCTGGCCGGCATGCACGTGCAGCCTCCGGGCGGCGTTCAGCGGCACCCACCACCCCGGCCCGCCGCCCTTCCCGACCACGTCGAGGTGGCCCTGGAAACCGGTGCGGGTGGCCAGCACCACGAACGGTCCCTGCCCGAAGTGCCCTCCACTCGGGCTGGGCCCGAGCTCCACCGTGCTCTGGTCGATCAGCGACGTCCGCATGGATCCCAGTCCGGCCAGGCCCCGGGTGGCGTCCCGGATCAGCCGCTCCCGGTACCGGACCCGGTCCGGCGCCAGCGGCCCGGTCAGGCCCAGGCTCAGCCCCGAAGCGGCCTCGCTGGTCCCCGCCACGGATTGGTCCAGGGCCGCCGTTCCCGCCGAGGACAGGAACAGGTGCCCCGACGACGCGGTCAGCCCCAGGACCAGCGCGGCCCCGAAGACGGCCAGGAACACCCCCGGGAACCGGAACAGCAGCAGGGGGGCGCGCGCCCACATCGAGCCGGTCTGCCTCATGTCGGCTTCCCGTCAGATCGGCTTCCGGTCGGCTTCATCCCGTCCAGTCCTCCGGCAGGGCGTCGACGGACCGCCGGACCACCGTTCGCCCCGCGACATCCGCGAACAGCACGTCGTGGTCCGAGGTCTGCGTTGCCACGACGGTCCCGGTGGGCGACCACACCAGCCCGGTGAGGAAGTTGCTGGCCGCGGCGACCTGGCGGAGGGCTCCCGTGGCCGGGTCCAGGATCCGCACGTCCGCCGTGTGGGCGGGGTTCCGGCCGAACGTCGTGCACTGATAGCAGTCGGTGAAGGCCAGGAGGTCGCCATTCGGCTGCCAGGCCAGGTCGAACGGCGAGGCCTGGCCCAGCGGGACCACCAGGGGGGGGCCTGAGGGCGGCGCCACCACGAGGGCCCACGGTCCCGACTGGCCGTTGCCCACCGCCACCGCGAGCCCCGGGCGCCCCCAGGCCACGCTCAGGACCTGCGGGTCGGCCACCATCGAGCGCTGGATCCCCGGGACGGCGGACACGTCGACCAGCAGGCGCCGGGACCCGGTCCCGTCCACCGGCGTCGCCCACACCTTCGTCCCGTACGTGAACTCCCCACCGCCGAACAGCCCGCCCTGCTGCACGATGGGTGCGGTCACGGCGACCTCGGTGCCGTCCGGCGAGACGGCCTGGGCGCACACGGGTCCAAGGTGCTGCCATTGGTTGGGGTGGTCCAGGTCCAGGACGCCGCTTCCTCCCGAGCCGGGGAAGCACCTGCTGGCGACGACGTGCCGTCCGGCCACGGCCACCAGGACCCCTCCCCGGTACCGCGGTCCCACCCGGACGGCCTGGCCCCCCTGGAGGAGGTACAGCTTCGACTCGACCATGACCACCGCGGACGGCGATGGGGAGGGAGGGGCGGAGCTCGCGGCTCGGAGGAACGCGCCGGCGAAGAAGTCGAACCCGACGGCGAACCCGAACCCGGACCCGCCGGCGGCGGGGACACCCCGGATGCGGGTGAGCTTCCGGGTGGCCAGGTCGTACAGCCCAACACCGAGGAAGCTCTGCCCGGAGCCCACCAGGAGGGTGCCCTCGAGCGGCAGGTTCGCGGGCTGCTGCACCGGTGGGCCCGCTTCGTGCGTGCAGGCGGCCAGGACGACGATCGACAGGGCCGCGGCCACGAGCGCTCGTCGCTCAGGCCGCACGGCGAAGCACCTCCGCCACGTTGGCCCGATCTGCCTGCCGCTGGACCATCCACGCACCCGCCACCGAGATGGCGGCCAGCCCCGTTGCGGCCAGCCCGATGACCGGCAGGGGAAGGCGGACCGAGGGGGCGGGGGGCACGTGGGGGAGGAGGTCGATCCGGCCCACCACGGCGGCGGCCCCGGCGGTGCCCAGGACGACCCCCAGCGCGAACGCCACCGCCAGCATGCCGGCCACCTCCAGCAGCACGGACCGCAGGTGCGCCGCCCGCCCCAGCCCCATCCTGGCGGCCAGCGCGTAGGAGACCTCCCGAGCCCGCTGGCGAGCGTTGAGGTACAGCAGCACGGCCACCGCGGCGACCAGCCCGCCCAGGATGCCGAGGGCTTCCAGGAACCCGAAGGTCCACCCGACCGCCTGGAACTCGGGACGGTCGCGGACCTGCTGGACCGTGGTCACCGGGCCGGGCTCCACACCGGCGCTCCGAAGGGCCGCCAGCACCTCGGCCGCCGGAGCCCGCGCCCACAGCTGCACGTCGCCGGCCACCCCCGCCAGCGTGGTGTCCGCGGCCCGGATTGCCCGTTCCAGGGCTGGCTGACCGAGCACGATCAGCGGCAGGCCCGAGGCCATGCCCGGGAACGCCGTGGCCGTCCCCACCGCGGTGACCCGGAGCCGGATCGGCCCCACGTCGAGCGACGCGCTCGGGGGAAGCCCTCCCCCCGCCACCACCACCGGCACCGGGGCCCCCGGCTTGGCCGCCAGCTCCGGGAGGAACGTCGCCGGGGGCGGCCCCCCCGCGATGACCTCTGTGGCGGCTCCGTCGGCGAAGGTGGCCGGATCCACCGCAAGGACCTCGACCGGCTGGGCCGTGGGCAGGACCGTTCCCCGGGCCACGTGCTCCACCACCGTGGCAGGAAAGGAGAAGCGCCCCGGAAGGCGCTGATCGCCGGGAATCGCCACGGTGGTCTCGGCGCCCCCCAGGACCAGGGCCTTGGTCTGCACGCTGTGCCCGACGGAAGCCTCCAGGGCTCCCGCGTACACCAGGACGCCCACGGCCACCGCGGCCCCGGTCACCAGGAGCACGGCCAGGCGGGTGGCGCCGGCCAGCCGCCTGGTCGCCAGGTACCTCGCGGCCGACCCCCGCCCTCCGGCCCGCCGGATGGCCGGGAGCAGCCCGGCCAGGCCCCGGGTGGCCAGGCCCGCCGCCGCGGCCACGAACAGGATGGGGAACAGCAGGACCAGGACGTCGACGCTGCCGGTCCCGCCCGACGTGCGGACCGCCCCGCCGCTGCGCACCGCCACCTCCAGGTAGGCCACCGCCGCCAGCACCAGGACCGGGATCTCCCACGGGGCGCGGGCCAGGACCGCCCGCACCCGGCCTCCGTCCTCGGCCTCGGCCGCCCGTGCCGCGGCGAACCCGGCCACGGCCCCCAGCAGCGCCAGCCCGACCGAGCACGTCCACGCGACCTGGACCGCGGCGGACCGGCCGGCACCCGGATCGATCGGCCCTCCCGGCCCCAGCGCGTTCACCAGGGCCAGCGCGGCGGCCCACCCCGCCACCGCGCCCGCCGTCACCGGAAGCACCGCCTCGCCGGCGAGCCTCCCGCCCAGCCCGAGCGGTCCCGACCCCCGAACGGACAGCACGTCCATCTCGACCCTGCGCCGCCGCACCGCGAACAGTCCCGCAGCCGCGATCGCCCCCAGCCCGATGATCCGCCCAGCGTACGAGACCGCGTCCACCGGAGCGCGGATGCCGTCCACCGTGGCGGCCGCGTCGTGGACGAGCTGGGGGAGGCCGCTTTCGTTGGTCGCCGTCCCGAACAGCGCCTGGACCTGGGGGTCCGCCCGGTTTCCGATTCGGGCCTGCACCGCCTGAACCCGGGCCGACATGCGTTCCGCGTCAGGAAGGGAGGGGTCGGTCACCTGCAGGGGGAACTGCCACGTGAGCCGGCCCACCTGGTCGAGCGGGCCGGCCAGTCGCTGGAACACCTCCGGCTCCATCACCAGCGGCGGTGGGTTCCCGGAACCCGGGCCGCCGATGCTGGCGCCCAGGGGCGACCAGAAGTCCGAACGTGCGTCCACCGAGGCGTCCTCGAAGATGCCCTGGATCGGTTCCGATGTCGCCCGCGAGCCCACCGACAGGGCCAGCCGGTCACCGGGCCTGACCCCGAGGGACGTGGCCACCGACCGCGGCACCCACACGCCGGCCGGCCCACCCGCGGCCACGGCCTGGACGTGGGTGGAGGCCCCACTCCGGGCGATGAGCTGGACCGTGGGAGCGGTGCCGGGAGGGGTGCCGGCCGCGCTGCCGGCTACGGGCGACCGGGAAACCGCGACCGTGGCCGTCGTGCCCAGGATGGTGACGACCTCCGGCCCCAGCCCGGAGACCCCGGCAACCAGCTGCCGAAGGTACGCGCTCCGCCGTAGGAACAGCTCCTGCGACGACGCGCCACCCGCACTCCCCCCCGTCACCCGCCCGTACGCGGTGACCGTCAGCCCGGCCTCCCATCTGGAGGCGCGCTCGATCCCCCCGCGAAGGGCCGCCGAGCCGGCCGACGACAGGAACAACGGAGCGGCGGCGGTGGCCGTGCCGACCACGACCGCCGACAGGAAGATAGCCAGGAGCAGCGACGGGTACCGCAGCGGGACGAGCGGCGCCCGCGCCCATGCCGCATCGAGCGGGCCGGGGGCCCGAACCCGGACGGCCTCCGCCCGCCCCGCCCCCTTCCGCTCCGCTCCTGCTACCCGTCGAGCGCCCATCCGCCCCCGTTCTCTTCAGCCGGGTTATACGTCCCCTGCATCGACTGCGTTCCATCGGTCCCCACGCCATCCGCGGACGTCCGGAGACGTCCCGGGACGGGGGCCGGGTACATGAATGCGCGAGCAGCGCCCTTCGCTCACCCGGCGGACGGGCCAGACGCTGAGCTGGATTCGGCCATCCCGGCTTGAGCGGTGGGCCCCCCGTGTGCATTCATGCACCGATGAGGGAGATCCCGGCGGCGACCGGCGGCATCGACCGTGCCACTCGCGACGCTGAAGCGCCCGCGATCGCCTACAGCTTCGAGGCCTTCTTCGAGCTGGAGCACGACCGGCTGTTCGGAGCGCTGGTGCTGGTCACCGGGAACCGCCACGACGCCGAGGAGCTCATGCAGGAGGCCTTTACCCGCCTGTGGGCCAGGTGGGACCTGGTGCAGTCGCTGGCCAATCCCACCGGGTACCTGTACCGGACCGCCATGAACCTGCTCCGGATGCGGCTGCGGCGGGCCCGGACCCTGCTGCGCCTCGCGCTCCCCCACCGGGTCCACCGTGACCTGTTCGCCGACGTGGACGCCCGAGCCGACGTGGCCCGGGCCCTGGCCCGGCTCAGCGAGCGCCAGCGGGCCGCGCTGGTGCTCACCGAGCTCCTCGGGATGCCGGCGCACGAAGCCGGCCGGATCCTGCGGGTCCGCCCGTCCACCGTCCGGTCGCTGGCCACCCAGGCCCGATCGGCGTTGCGGCGGGTCCTGGAGAGCCCGAACGGGCAGGAAACGAGCGAGGCCCCGTGACCGTCGACCGACTGGTCGCCGAGCTGGAGCGGATGGTCGAACGTTCGACCCCGGACCCCGGCGCGTTCGATCGGCTGGAGCGGCGGGTCCGGTGGCGCCGGGTGCGGGAACGGGCGTTCGCCGGCTCCATCGCAGCGCTGGTGGTGGCCGGGACGGTCGTGGCCTACCTCCAGCTGCCGGGCCCCCATCCGCCCGTCACCGCCACCTCGGCCCGGCCGGCTCCGGTGGAGGGAGCATGGGAGACCCGGATCACCCCCGCCGACCTCGCGGGTCTCGGCGGCTCGCCCCTGTTCTCCCCGCGGGATGCGGACTTCCTGCGACTGGGGACGGGTCGGCTCCGGCTGGTCCTGGAGCGCGGCCTGTACCAGCTGATCTTCTACCAGGACCGCGACGGCCCCCTGTACCTCCGGAACGAGGGGACCTACGTGGTCAACGGGAACCGGGTCGTGCTGCGGAGCTGGCCGAGCTACCGGCCCACCGTCCAGCACCGCGCGTCGCGGATCGTCCTGCGGTGGTCGCTGGCGGACGACCGGCTCCGCCTGGAGCCGATCACCGACACGGAGCCCTACCCGGAGAACCGGGCGGCGACGCGGGTGCTGTTCGGCGCCCACCCCTGGCACCGGCTGGGCTGACCGGGCCCTACAGCCCCTCAAACGCCTCATCCAGCAGCGCGGCCTGCTCTGCCTGGTGGACGGCCATGCTGCCCGTGGCGGGGCTGGCGCTCTCCTCGCGGGTCACCCCCCGGAGGTCGAGCCCCAGCCGGTCCCGGCACACCCGGCGGACGTCGTGCCAGGCCCCCATGTTCTCGGGCTCCTCCTGGACCCACCACACCTCGGCGTCCTCGAGGCCGTGCAGCTCCGCGCGAAGCTGTTCCGCGGGGAACGGATAGAGCTGCTCCACGCGGACCAGGGACACACCGCGCACGTCCCGTTCCGCCCTCCGCTTGGCCAGGTCGTGGAAGACCTTCCCCGCGCACAGGATGACCCGCGACACGACGCTGGGATGCGGGTGCTGCGGGTCGGGCACGACCTCCAGGAACGAGCCATCGGTGAAGTCGGCGGCGGCGCTCCGCGCGGCCGGGAGCCTGAGCAGCGACTTCGGCGTGAACACCACCAGCGGCTTGCGCAGGTCCCGCAGGGCCTGGCGGCGCAGCAGGTGGAAGTACTGCGCCGGCGTGGACGGCACGACCACCTGGACGTTGTCCTCCGCCGCCAGCTGGAGGAACCGCTCGATCCGGGCACTGGAGTGCTCCGGGCCCTGCCCCTCGTATCCGTGCGGGAGCAGCAGCACCAGGCCGCTGGTCTGCTGCCACTTGTCCTCCGCGGCCACGATGAACTGGTCGACCACCACCTGCCCGCCGTTGGCGAAGTCGCCGAACTGCGCCTCCCACACCACCAGGGCATCCCGGTTCGCCACCGAGTAGCCGTACTCGAACCCTATCGCCGCGAACTCCGACAGGAGGCTGTCGTAGACGTGGAACGGACCAAGCTGCGCCAGGGGCGCGTGCTCGGCGCCCGTCTCCTGGTCGACCAGGACCGAGTGGCGCTGGCTGAACGTCCCCCGCCGGGTGTCCTGGCCGGACAGCCGGACCATTACCCCCTCCCGAACCAGCGTCCCGAACGCCAGGGCCTCGCCCAGGGACCAGTCCACGGCGTCCCGGTCCAGCTCCTTGGCCCGGTCGTCGAGCCCCTTGCGGAGCTTCGGATGGAGGTGGAAGCCGTCGGGCACCGTGGTCAGCGCCCGGACCACCTCGTCGAGCGCCTCGCGCTCGACCGCGGTGCGCACGGCCGGGCGCACCGGCGCGGGCGCGGGGCGCCGCCGCTCCGCCGTCGCCGGCTTCCGCGTCCCCGCGTCGTGGGTCTCGTCGAACGCCTGCTGGAGCCGGTCCCGGAACTGCTCGAGCGAGCGCTCCGCGTCCTCCACGGAGATGTCGCCCCGGTTCACCAGCGACTCCATGTACAGCTTGCGCACGCTCCGGCGCTCCTCGATGGCCCGGTACATCAGGGGCTGGGTGAACGAGGGATCGTCCACCTCCTGGTGCCCCCACCGGCGGTAGCACCACATGTCGATGACCACGTCCTTGTGGAAGGCCTGCCGGAACTCGAACGCCAGCCGGGCCACCCGCACGCAGGCCTCGGGGTCGTCGCCGTTCACGTGGAAGATGGGGGCCTGGACCATCTTGGCCACGTCGCTGGCGTACTCGCTGGAGCGGCCGTACTCGGAACCGGTGGTGAAGCCGAGCTGGTTGTTGACGATGACGTGCACGGTGCCGCCGGTGCGGTAGCCGCGGAGCTGGGACAGGTTCAGCGTCTCCGCCACCACACCCTGGCCCGCGAACGCCGCGTCGCCGTGGATGAGCAGGGGCAGGACCGAGTCGCCGCCGCGCTCCAGGAGGTCCTGCTTGGCCCGGACCATGCCCTCCACCACCGGGTCCACCGACTCCAGGTGGCTGGGGTTCGAGGCCACCTCCACCACCATCTGGTTCCCGGCCCGCGACGTGTGCTTCCCGGTGGCGCCGACGTGGTACTTCACGTCGCCGGAGCCCTGCGGGAGGTCCAGCGGCATGTCGCCCTCGAACTCCCGGAAGATCTGTCCGAAGCTCTTGCCGACCACGTTGGCCAGGACGTTCAGGCGGCCCCGGTGGGTCATCCCGATGACGGCCTCGTCCATTCCCGAGTCGGCCGCGCCGTCCAGGATCGCGTCGAGCATCGGGATCAGTGATTCCGCGCCCTCCAGCGAGTAGCGGCGCTGGCCCACGTACTTCTGCTGCAGGAACCGCTCGAACGCCTCGGCCTCGTTCAGCTTCCTCAGGATCTGCTGCTGGTCCTCCCGGGACAGGGTGGTGTCGCCGCCCTCCACCCACTCCTGGATCCACTCCTTCTGCTCGGGCTCCTGGATGTGCATGTACTCGACGCCGGCGGTCCGGCAGTACGCGTCGCGGAGGAGGGCCAGGACGTCGCCCAGGGGCAGCTCGCGCTCCCCCGCCAGGCCGCCGGTCACGAAGGTGCGCTCCAGGTCCCAGATGGTGAAGCCGAACGAGGCGGGGTCGAGCTCCGGGTGCATGTGTGGGTGCTCGGCCTGGAGCGGGTCGAGGTCGGCGATCAGGTGGCCCCGAACCCGGTACATGTTGATGAGCTGGAGGACCCGAGCCTCCTTCTCCCGTGCGTCCAGCGACCCCTGGGGCGGGTTGACGTCGCGGCGCCACCGCACGGGCTCGTACGGCACGCCCATGCTGGCGAACACCTCGTCGTAGAAGCCGTCCTCCCCCACCACCAGGTCGTGGACCCGGGACAGGAACTCCCCGGACTCGGCGCCCTGGATCACCCGGTGGTCGTAGGTGCTGGTGAGGGTCATCACCTTCCCCACCCCAACCTCCGCGAGCGCCTCGGGGTCCGCTCCCTCGAACTCGGCCGGGTAGCCGATCGCTCCGACACCCACGATGCAGGCCTGGCCCGCCATCAGGCGGGGGACGGACTGCACGGTGCCGATCATGCCGGGGTTCGTGATGGTGACCGTGGTCCCCGTGAAGTCGTCCGGCGTCAGCTTCCCAGTGGTCACCTTGTGGATGAGCTCCTCGTAGGCGGCGAAGAACCCGGCGAAGTCCTTCGTGTCGGCCTGTTTGATGGTGGGGACCAGGAGGGTCCGCGAACCGTCGGCACGCTTCACGTCCACCGCCAGCCCCAGGTTCACGTGCCGGTGCCGGACCGCCTGCGGCGTGCCGTCCGGACCCGGTCGGTACGTGACGTTCATGCCCGGCATGCGGGCGATGGCCCGCACCACGGCCCACCCGATCAGGTGCGTGTAGCTCACCTTGCCGCGGCCCCGCTTACGGGTGATGTGGCCGTTGACGATGCTCCGGTTGACCTCCAAGAGCCTGGCCGGGACGGTGCGGACGGAGGTGGCCGTGGGGACCTCCAGGCTCTCCTCCATGCGCTGGGCGATGACCGCCGCCGCCCCTCGAAGCGGGACCACGTCGTCTTCCGGAGGATGGGCGTCGCGCGGTTCGTCCTCCGGGGCCACGTCGTCCCGCCGGCCTGATGGAGCTGCCCTCGTCTCGCCGGGAGCCCGAAGGTCGACCCGTCCCCGAGCCTCGCGCTCACCGGCGGGGCGGAAGTCCTCCAGGAACTCTCGCCAGGCCTCGCTCACCGACTCCGGATCACGCTGAAACCGGGCGTACGTCTCGTCGAGGAGCCACTGGTTGGGACCGAAGTCCGCGCGGCCGGCGGGGTCCGGTCTGCCGGGGTCGCCCGAGGGTGCGGTCTGATCGGCGGGGTCCGTGGGATCGGGCGGGTCCGTGGGATCGGGCGGGTCCGTGGGATCGGGCGGGTCCGTGGGATCGTGACGGTTCGCCATTCGCGTCGATGCCTCCAATCCATGCTAGCCGGTGTTCGTGGTGGCCCGTCCCGCGCGCACACGCGAGTGCTTGGTGGACCAAGCAGACGCTTGGGAACTCATCCATGCGCTTGGTCCACCAAGCAGCTGGCTTCGTTACTCTCGATGGGTGCGCGTCGTCGTGATCCCCGTGAAGTCGCTGGCCAAGGCCAAGAGCCGCCTGGCCCCCATCCTGTCCCCGCTGGAGCGCGCCGCCCTGACCCTGGCCATGCTGGAGGACGTCCTGGACGCTGCCCTCGCCGTCCCTGGGTGGGAGACCTGGGTGGTCTCCCCGGACGAGGCCGTGCTGGAGATCGCCGCCCGCCGCCGGGCCCGGCCCGTCCCCGAGGACAAACCGCCGCTGTCGGCAGCCATACGGCAGCTCGAGGAGGAGGCCGAGCATCGGGAGGCGTCGGCGCTCGCGGTGCTGCTGGGCGACCTGCCGCTGCTCACGGCCCCCGAGCTTGCGGAGGCCCTGCGGACGCTCGGTCCCGTGGTCGCGGCGCCGTCCACCGACCGCGACGGGACCAACCTCCTGGTCCGCCGGCCTCCCCGGGTCATGCCGGCCCGGTTCGGGAAGGACTCCTTTCACAAGCACGTGGAGGGAGCGCGTCTGCGCGGCCTCCCGGTGGCCGTCACCGAGGCGCCCGGGTTGGTGTTCGACCTCGACGTGCCGGGGGACCTCCCGACGGTCCTGCGGGCGGCGAACGGCGGGCGGACACGGCAGACTTGCCTGGAGCTGGACCTGGCGGGGAGACTAGCGGTTCGCACCTGACGACCGGCGCGCCGGCGCGCCACGAAACGAGGGACGAGGCAGACGTGCCCCAAGGGACCATCAAGCACTACGACACGACAACCCATACCGGAATCCTGCTGCTCGACGACGAGACCGAGGTGCACGTCGACCCGGTGTCCCTGGAAGGGTCGGGACTGCGCTACTTGCGTATCGGCCAGCGGGTGAAGTTCGACGTGGTCGACGAGGACGGGCAGAAGATCGCCCGCACCCTTCGCCACATCACGTTGGACTAGGTGGCTCGGTTCGTGGCTCGCCGGGGCCGGCGAAGCGCCGGGGTGGTCGCCGCGCCACCACCGCCGGTCACGCCGTCGGTGCCGTTCTCGCTGCTGGCATTGGCTATCCTGGTCCCGCTGGCAGTCCTGGTCGCTGCGTGCGTCCCGACCCGGACCGCATCCGGGGTGGTCGCCGCGCCCGGCTCCCTCACGCCATCCGGCTCCCCCACCCCCACTCCGGTTCAGGGCGGCCTGACCTGCCACGGGCGCCCGGCGACCATGGTCGGCACGCCACACGACGACACCCTGGTGGGGACCCCCGGCCCCGACGTCATCGTCGGGTTGGGAGGCGACGACAGCATCGACGGCACCACCGGAGACGACGTGATCTGCGGGGGCTCCGGCGACGACGCGCTGTACGGCCTGGAGGGGGACGACACCATGTTTGGCGGTCCCGGGAACGACTTCATGGCCGGAGGACTGTCCTTCATGCCGGAGAACGACCACCTGGACGGAGGGCCCGGGGACGACGTCCTGTTCGCGGGGGCCGGCGATGACACGGTGATCGGCGGCGCCGACGACGACACGCTGTACGGCGAGCGCGGGGCCGATCGCATCTACGGCGACCAGGGCGATGACACCCTGGCCGGCGGCGAAGACGACGACACGCTGTGGGGCGGCCCCGGGAACGACCGCGTGTACGGGAACGACAAAGACGACACGCTGTACGGGGGCGCCGGCGACGACCTCACCGGCGGCGGCCGGGGACACAACGCCTGCCAGGGCGGCGAGATCGTCCTGGCCTGCGGCAAGGTGATCTTCTGGAAGTACCACGACCCGGGTCCACCACCGCCCTCCGGATCGGTACCCCCCCTATGCCACGGCCTGCCGGCCACCATGGTGGGGACGCCCGGCGACGACATCCTGAAAGGCACTGACGGGCCGGACGTGATCGTGGCCTTCGGCGGCAACGACATCGTGAACGGCCTGGCCGGCGACGACGTCGTGTGCGGCGGCGCGGGCGACGACCAGCTGGTCGGCGGACCGGCCAACGACACGCTGGACGGCCAGGGAGGCAACGACACGCTGTTCGGCAACCACGGCGACGACCTGCTCATCGGGGGCTCGGGCGACGACGACGTGTACGGTCGCGAGGGCGCCGATCGGGAGAACGGGGGCCCCGGCGACGACCTGCTGACCGGTGGGGCGGGCGGCGACGCCCGCGACGAGCTCCTCGGAGGTGCCGGCCGGGACGTCCTCTTCGCTGCGCCCGGCAACGACCATCTGTACGGCGGCCCCGACGACGACGTCATGGACGGCGAGGAGGGCAACGACCTCGTGGACGGCGGGCCGGGCAACGACGTCCTGGTGGGCGGGCAGGGCCGGGACACCGTGACCGGCGACGCGGGGGACGACCGGCTGTTCGGCGAGAGCGAGGCCGACGACCTCGACGGCGGCACGGGGACCGACCTCCTGGACGGAGGGCGGTCGATCAACCACTGTCACGCCGGGGAGGTGGTGTTCAACTGCTAGCGGCGTCGGGCGCAGGCACGTACCCGGTGGTGGCCCGCTCGCTGGCCAAGCGTTACGGCACGTTCGAGGCTGTTCGCGGCATCGACTTCCAGGTGTCGCTCGGCGAGTGCTTCGGGTTCCTGGGCCCGAACGGGGCTGGGAAGACCACCACCATGAAGATGATCTCGTGCGCCTCTCCCCCTTCCGCCGGGGTCCTGGAGGTCCTGGGCCTGCCGGTGACCCGTCCCCGCCAGATCAAGCGGCGCCTGGGCGTCGTGCCCCAGGAGAACAACCTGGACGAGGAGGTCTCGGTCCTCCAGAACCTGGTCATCTACGCGCGGTACTTCGACATCGCGCCCCGCGTGGCCCGGCCCCGGGCGGAGGAACTGCTCGCGTTCGTGGCCCTGGAGGACAAGCGGGACTGGAACATCCGGCTCCTGTCCGGCGGCATGAAGCGGCGGCTGCTGGTGGCCAGGGCCCTGATGAACGAGCCGGACGTGCTGATCCTGGACGAGCCGACCACCGGCCTCGACCCACAGGCCCGGCACCTGGTGTGGGAGAAGCTCCGGTCGCTGAAGCACGAGGGGGTGACCCTGGTCCTGACCACCCATTACATGGAGGAGGCCAGCCAGTTGTGCGACCGGCTGGTGATCATGCACGAGGGCCGGATCCTGGTGGAGGGCTCGCCGCGGGAGGTCATCGCGCAGCAGACCTCCCCGTACGTCATCGAGGTCTTCGAGCCGGACCAAGACGCCGCCGGCACGCTCGCGTCCCTCGAGGGGTTGGCGGACCGGATGGAACGCCTGGCGGACCGGTGGCTCTTCTACACGGGCGACGGCGACGCCATGCTGGCGAAGGTCCGGGCCGCGGTCTCGGATCCCTCGTCGGTGTGGCTGCGAGGCGCCACCCTGGAAGACGTCTTCCTGTCCCTCACCGGCCGCGGGTTGCTGGAGTGAGGACCGGGCCGTGAGTGCCGCCACGGAAGTCCGTACCGAGCCCCGTCCCCGTATGCTCCTCCGCGTGCCCGACGTGCGGCTGTCGTCGGCGTGGCACCTGTGGCAGCGCAACGCGTCGATCTACCGCCGCACCTACAAGTTCAACATCCTGCCGAACTTCTTCGAGCCGTTCCTGTACCTGCTGGCCATGGGGCTCGGCCTCGGTGCGTACCTGCAGCACATCAAGGGCGTGCGGTACATCGACTTCATCGCCCCCGGCCTCATCGCCACCGCCGCGATGTACGGAACCTCGTTCGAGGTGACGTTCAACGCCTTCGTGAAGATGCAGTTCGGGAAGGTCTACGACGCGGTCATGGCCACGCCGCTGTCCATCGAGGACGTGGCCTTGGGCGAGCTGCTGTGGGGGACGTCGAGGTCCGTGATCTACGGCGTGCTGTTCACGGCCATCGCCGCGGGGTTCGGCGTGGTGCACTCCTGGCTGGCCGTGCTCGCTCCGGTGGGGATCGGGCTGATCGGGCTGATGTTCTCGGTGATCGGGCTGTCGTTCACGGCGGTGGTGCCGCTGATCGATTACTTCACCTACTACTGGACCCTGTTCATCACGCCCATGTTCCTGTTCTCCGGGATCTTCTTCCCGCTGGACCGGCTGCCCCACTGGGTCCAGGTGGTGGCCTGGTTCATCCCGCTCCACCAGGGCGTGAACCTGATGCGCGGGCTCATCCTGACCGGGGACGCGCTCGCCGCCGCGGAAGCCGCGCTGTGGATCGTCGTGGTTACGGCGGTTCTGTTCGTGCTGCCACTGAACCTGATGCACCGCCGGCTCGTGCAATAACCCCCGAGACCGCTGCGGTGCAACGGCCCTCGAAGGCGGCTCAGGCCTGGATCCGCTGTCCCGGGTCGGCCGAGCGCGGCACCCACGCCAGCAGGAAGTCGGCCAGCTCCTCGGCCTCGTCGTCCGGGATGGACACGGCGCACACCGCCCGGTCCTCGATCCACACGGAGAACCGGACGTGGTGGCTGGGAACCCGGACCGACCCATCGGTGGTCCGGAGCTCGATCTCCTCGAGGTATCGCGACACGCGCAGCGCGGCATGCGGCGGGTCCTCTGGCGCGACGGGCAACGTGAAGAACCACCGGGAGACCTTGGGGCCGGGCTGGTCCAGCAGGTCTCGCGGCAGCCGGGTGCCGCACGACACGCAGAACCGGTGGGCGGTGGGTTGACGCAGACCGCAGTGCGGACAGTACATGTCGCTCCCCTTCGGTCCAGAGGGATCCAGTGTAAGACCTCGGACAAGAGTCCGCGTCCCGGCGAAGGCTCGAGGTCAGCGCCGCTTCGAGGCAGCGGTGGCACCGGACCGCTTCGCCGGCGCGGACCTCGACGACGATCCGGATCCGGGCGTCGCGCGGGATGCCTTCCCGGCCCTGCCCGTCGTCGTCCTCGGGGCGGCCCTCCGTCGCTTCCCCAATACCGCCTGCCGGAAGGCCTGGCCCGGCGAGAACGACGGGACGTCCCGGGCCGGAACGGTGATCGGGACCTCCGGCCGGCGCGGGTTCCGGGCGACGCGCTTGTTTCGCCGCTGGCGTTCGAACGTGCCGAACCCGACCAGGGCCACCCGCTCTCCCCGGGCGACGGTGTCCCGGATCACCGCCATGGCTGCGTCGAGCACCCGCGCGACGTCGGCCTTGTTCCGGTCCACGCGCTTGGCCACCTCGGCCACCAGGCCGCTCTTGTTCACCGGTGGTAGCCCCCTGTCCCTGCCTCGCTTGGCGGCCTCCACGCCGGACGGTATGCCCGCGCGGAGCCGGGGTCAATGGCGCGTGGCGAGACGGCCTCCTCGCGCTCGGCCTGCTCCCAGCAGCGTGCGGAGGGAGCGGTCCGGGAGCCACGCAGCGCTACTACGACCCGCAGGGGCTGTTCAGCGCCGAGCTGCCCCAGTTGAACGACGCGATCGTGGTGGCCCCGCAGCCGATCGCGAACGGCCCCCGGATCCTGACCGGCGTGCTGTCCCAGATGCCCCAGGGCCACCACACCGGCCAGCCCCCAGGCCTTCGGCGGCGGGGCGATCGGGGGCGCCACGCCACCCCCCGACCTCGCCCTGTACGCGGTGTTCGTGGTGGAGGCGCGGGACAGCGCATCGGTCCAGGCGATGGCGGACTCCCTGCTGGCCTCCAGCCCGGGCGGCCGCGACCTCCAGGTGCTGGCCTCGCAGGTGATCGGGGGCCGGCCCGGCCTGCTCATGGTGAACGACCATCCGGGCGGCGGCTATTCGGACGCCTCCGGGTTCGTGCTGGCGGGCAGGGTCGGGTGCTGGATCCGCGAGCTGTTCCCGATCGGCGAATGGGACCAGCGGAGCGAGGGCTTCGAACCTGCTCCGCACCTTCCAGTTCGACGTGCCCCCGACCATCACCGCGCTCCAGATCGGGCGGCCACCGCTGCTGCTCCGTTCGGGAACCTACTGGCCGGTTGGGTAAGCGGTGCCCATCAACACTCTCTGATCACCGCTGGGTCGCCGGCTCCTCCAACACGGTCTTGATCCGCGCAAGCCTCTCGTCCCACACCTGCTGACCCTTTCGGTTCAACAGCGGCGAGAACAGCTCCAGGGGACCGATCGGCCGGGAGTCTCCGGCGAAGGTGACGCTCGTTCCCTCTTGGTCCGAGCGAAGGTCAGCGAACACTTCGGCCGCGGCGGCCCGATCCTCGATTCGAACTCGATGGCCTGGTCGAGCTCGATGTTGGTGAAGCGGGTCACCGTCTCTCGTTCCTTGCCGAGCGAGTGTTGCCGAAATCGGAACGTGGTCCCCGCTCGTGTGGGGCCCGCCGGCGTCTTCACGACGGACTCGACCGTCGGGTCCGTCCTCGGAGCGTTCTCGTCGAGCGACAGGAAGAAGCTGAACACCTCCTCAGCGGATCGCGCGATCGTCACCTCTGACTTCATCCTTGACATCGCCGTCCTCCTGGTCGGATGGGTTGCACCGGTGTCCTGCCGGCCGGCTCGACGCTACCGACCGCCTGCGAGGCGGGACATCAGGAGTTCTCCCCATGCGATGAGTCCGTGCTCCATGGCGAAGACGGCGGCCGCCGCTCGGGTCGAGACCCCGATCTTCCCGTAGACGTTCTGGATGTGGCGGTCGGCCGTCTTCACCGAGATACCGAGGGCGCGGGCAACTTGCTTGGTCTGCAGGCCACGCGCAACCAGGGCGATGACTTCAGCCTCGCGCTCGGTCAGTCCCGCCGGGCGCGAGAGTCGCGGCGCCCGCTGCCCGGCCGCCTCCAGCACGGCGGCGACGGCGTCGGTGTCGAGTCGGCCAGCCCTGGCCTCCTGGGCCAGCGCCTCCGCCGCGCGGTCGGCGGGGAGCGGCTCGCGGTGAGGGCGGGGCTCCGTCATGGCGTGATACGCATCCGCGGCGGCGAGCAGTCGGGCCGACGGCGTCAGGCCGGGCGCAGTGGTCCCCCGGTGGTAGCCCGACCCGTCAAGCCGCTCGTGGTGGGCGCCCGCCAGCTGGGCGTGGGCATCGAGGAATGCGGAGTGGGCCAGGACGCGCTCGGTGCCGTATGCGTGCAGCCGCACTTGCTCCCATTCGTGGGGAGTGAGCGCTGCGGCCTTCTGCCAGACGCGAACCGGGACGGCCACCCTGCCCAGATCGTGCACCAACCCGGCGCGCCGGATCCTCGACAGCTCGTCGGCGTCGAGGCGGCACCGCTCGCCCGCGCTGGCGGCGAGCGCGGCGACGCCGGAGGAGTGTCCGACGAGATACGGCGAGCTGAGATCGGCGAAGTCACCCATCGCGGCAAACGCCCGGTCGATCGCCTCACCCGCGAGGGTCAAGCAGGGACCGGGCTCCCCCGCCACCACTTCGTCCCACACCGAGATGCCTTCCTCGACGGACAGGAAACCCACCGCCTCGTCGGCCAGGAGGGTGGCGATGTCGGGGTCGAACGCCCCGCCGCTTCGAGTGCGGATGATCTGCGCGGCGTGGTGCGGGCCGCCTCGTTCGCTATGGAACGCAGCATCCCGAGCGACGTGCGCGATCCGAACCGCCAGGGGGATCTCCTCGCCCTTGACGCCGCCCGAGCCCTTCCCGTCCCAGCGCTCGGTGAGGTACGCGAAGAGGGAGTGGACGCGGGTCGGTAGTCCAAGGCGATCGGAAAGCATCTGGGCCACCTCGCAGATCGCCCGCAGGTGCTGACGACGGTGCCGAGCCGCCCGCGGCGCTCGGCGGGCCAGGTGGGCGAGGCGCTGCAGGGGGGGCTCCTCCGGGGGCGCCAGCGCCCGGAGCATCCCGACCATCGTCTCCCTCGGAGAGCCGAACAAGACCGGATTGATGTGCGCTCTGACCGCGACCTCGTCCGGGAAGATCTGGGCGGCGAGCTCCGCATCGGTGGTGCACCCCACGTAGAAAAGCAGGCACACGTAGTAGGTCTGCGTGGCCGTGTCCGCCTCCACGCCGAGGCTGTCGCTCAAGCGCATGGCGAGCAGCGTGCTGCGGATCCCGTGTTCGAACTCCATCCCGAGTGCGAGATCGGTGGCCAACGAAAGAGCGGCGACCACCTCCGCCGCCCGGACTCGATCCTCCCTGGGTGAGGCCACCGACGACACCCGATGAGGGTACTGCGGCGCTGCTGACGAGACGTTCGAGCCGCCGGGACCAGGGGACGTGTGGCATCTTCCCTATCAATCCACTGGCCCGTGGAGTAGCCCGACTGACTCTGGAGTACCCACGGGCGAGCGCTGTGCTGACCTGGGAAAGCGCAGGTCACGCCTTCCGCAACCTTGCGAGCGCCATGAGCCGACGGTGGCGCTCGAGGTCTCGGAGTCTCACTCGGCCAGTACGAACTCGAGCGTTTACGTGAAGGGGTCACTCAGGCTGGTTCGAGTCGGCCTTCATCTCGGCCTCGCGGAGCCCATCGGCCACGCTCCCTTGCAATGGCGGTCCCATCTGCGTCCACTCGCTCCGACGTCCGCATGACCGCGGCGATCCGTTCCCTGTTCGGTCCCTCCGGGCTGCGACGCCTTGCGGGACAGCGCGCCTTCGACCGGGGAGCGACCTACGCGGCGGGCCGCAGGGTCACCGGCCTCAAGGTGACCGGGGGACTCGGCTTCAGCTACGGTCCGCGGAAGCCGGCCCTACCGAGTGCGGCTCTGGATCGACGCGGGAATGCCTGCACACTCGTGTACCTGCCCCGTCGGCGCAGAGCAGGGGTTCTGCAAACATTGCGTGGCGGTGGGGCTCGCCTTGGCGGGCGACGAAGGCCGCACATCGAAGGAACCGGAGGAGGCGCCAGTGGACCTCCGCGAATACCTGCGCTCCGCGGAGAAGGAACAGCTCATCGATCTGCTGCTGGAACATGCCACCGAGGACGAGTTGCTGAGAGGAAGACTGCTGGTCGATGCGGCCGGAGCCCGAGACTCGGTAGATGCGGCCGGGTACCGCTGGACCATCGAGGATGTCTTCAACCCGAGCGAGTACGTCGATTGGCGCTCGGTGTACGCGTACTCCCAGGGGATCGAGCGGGCGATCGATTCGGTTGAGGCCCTGCTCGAGGACGGGCACGGCCCAGAGGTAATCGAGCTCTGCGAGCACGCCATGGACTGCCTGGAGGACGCACTGGGGCGCGTGGACGACTCCGACGGACTCCTCGGCGCGATCCGGGACCGGCTGGGCTCGCCGCACGCCTGTTCGAGCGAGAGCTGCACTCGGAGTGGGACGTCTTCTACCAAGCCGCCGCGGGGTATGCGGACGTCCTGGGCCAGACCGGGCTGGCCGAGTACCGGCGACGAGCCGAGGACGTCTGGTCCAGGATCCCTCCCGTCGGGCCAGGCGAAGATCGCACTGACTCATCGTTTCGGTTTCACATCACGTCGATCATGGAAACAATCGCCGAGCTCTCCGGTGACGTCGACGCTGTTGTCGACGTTCTGACCCGCGACCTCTCCTCCCCGTACCAGTTCGTGCGGATCGCCGAGCGGCTGGAGAAAGCATCTCGCCACGAGGATGTCCTGGCCTGGGCGGAACGGGGAGTGGCAGCCTTCTCACCCGGCGCCAACGTCAGGCTGCTCGAGATCCTCGCCCACGAATACCACCGGCGCGAGCGCCACCACGACGCCGCTGCCCTCGCATGGAAGGCGTTCACCGATCGGCCCGGGCTCAGCGCCTATGAGCGACTGCACGCACACGCCACCCGGGCCGGATCGTGGAACGAGTACCGGCAGAAGGCGCTCGAACATCTTCGAGGGCACCTCGTGCGTCGCCGGAGCCAGGCCGGACCACGGACCCGGTGGAGCCCACCCCTTGACCACTCGGACCTGGTGCAGGTGTTCCTGTGGGAACAGGATGTCGACGCAGCCTGGGCGGAAGCCGTGGCCGGAGGCTGCTCGGCAGCGGTGTGGATGCAACTGGCCGAACAGCGCGAGGGCGATCACCCCGCCGACGTCGTGCCCGTCTACCAGGCCGAGATCGAGCGTGTCATCGACCAGAGGAACAACCGGGCGTACGAGGAGGCGGTGGAGCTCATGAAGCGGGTCCGGAAGGCCATGCGGCGGGCCGGCTTGCGCGACGAGTTCCTTGCGTACGCGGCCTCGGTCCGCGCCGCCCACAAGCCCAAGCGCAACCTCATGAAGCTCTTGGACCAGGAGGGCTGGTAGGTGGATGGCAGAGACCGAATTCCGTCGGCCATGTAGCGCTCCGGAACGGACAGGGCGATAGGGCTGGGCGTGGAGGACGCAGATCATCCAAGTGAGGCGAGCGATGAGAAGGCGCGGGAATCTCATCGCGAGCCAAGGAAGGTGCGCGGGCAAACGAGCGACCGCTGGGTGATGCCGATGGTCAGGAGTTCGTTTGGCTCATGTCCCGCGAGTCTCGTAATGTTGCTTGCCATCTCCGCAGGTCAGCTGCCAATGCGTGGGCAACCCGAAGGCAGACTGACCCGGAGTCAATTGCTGTTGAAGGTCGCGTGTCCGCCGGCCGTGTAGCATTTCCGCTGGTCACCCACTGGCCCGTGGGGTAACGGTAGCCCGACTGACTCTGGATCAGTTAGTCCTGGTTCGAATCCAGGCGGGCCAGCAAGCGAGAAAGCGCAGGCGAGCACGCCCGAGGCCTCCCGCGCCTTGCTTCTGACCGCTCAACTTCGTAGCCTCCCATCAACATCCATCAACACGCGACCGTCGGGAGGACGCGATGGAGCGCGCTCGAACGAGGTACCCAGGCATCTACGAGTACACGGCTAGGGATGGGAAACGTCGTCTGCAAGTCACGTACCGAGAGGGTCGTGGGCCGACATCTCGTCAGCGAGCCCGTTCCTTTCGGACGCTGAAGGAAGCGCGCGACTTCCAAGTCTCAGTGAGCCATGAAGTGCGCGCGGGCACCTACCATGACCCCGACAAGTCCAGGATCTCCCTGAGCGACTGGTTCGAGGAGTACATGAGACTGGCGGGTCCAGCCGAGCGGAAGACCCGGAGCAACTACCAGGCCAACTTCAAGAACCACGTAGAACCCCTGATCGGACACTTGTACCTGAGCGAGATCGACGGAAGGACCGTCGCTGAGGTGCTCCATGCGGTGCTGACCAAGAAGCGCCGGACCAAGAGCGACGGGAAGGCCACAGCTCGACAGGTCCATGCCCTTCTCGGTCGACTCTTCAGCGTTGCCGTCCACTTGGGGAGGCTACCCAGACACTTCGTCAATCCAGCTTCGGACATTCGGCCACCAAAGCCAGAAGCCCGCGATGTGCGACCGCTGGACATCGCAGAGGTCGAAGCCATTGCCTCGGCGACCCCCGAGCCCTACCGCGCCATGATCTGGCTCTTGGGCTCGGCTGGTCTCCGTGTCGGAGAAGCATGCGCCCTCAGGTGGAGAGACGTGGATCTCGAGGCGGGATGGGTCCTGGTGCGGCGCGCGTTCAAGGAAGATGGCGGCAAGTTCTATGTGGGAACACCCAAGGACGATGACAAGCGGGATGTGCCGCTTATGCCCCAGTCGGTCGCCGTCCTTCGCCTCCACCGAAAGCGGTCGCCCGCCGCTGGCAAGGATGCAGTGGTCTTCAGGAGCAGGCTCGGCAAAGAGCTTCGGCCCTCGTCCTTCGCGGGGGTCTTCCGCCGGGCGTGCGCGGAGGCCGCTGTGTCTCCGTCGCCGACTCCTCATATCCTCCGACATACGGCCGCTTCGCTAATGGCAAGGGCCGGCTGGCCGGAGCCATACATACAGGCAGCGCTGGGTCACGGCTCGGCTGAGATGACCAGGAGGTACGTGCACCTCTATCAGGGCGCACATGAGGAGAATCGGTCCAGGCTCGCAGCATTGCTACACGACGAGCTCCAAACCCGCGAGGTCGCCACCGAGGGCTCATCTTCGGTCTAACGACTTCGTCCGCTGTGACCGGCGGATTATGAGTTCTCGCCACCCCATTTCTTGGTGTGGGACAGGGGTATCCCACAGCAACCCTTGACGCAGGTCAACGGCCGTTTCCGGGCGAGTAAGAGACGACGGCCGGAACCCCCGGATCCGGGCGATAGCCGGTGGCAGTGTGGGCAAGGTGTGGGCAGGCCGGTTGTCGGCGGGGGCCTTCCCCGGGCCCGGCCGTGAGCGCCGAACCTTGAACTCAAGTTTTGGCCGCGTGGAGCAGCTCGCGGAGCCTTCTCATCTCCGCCTGCCGGGCATCGAACCGCGACGCGGCCGCCAGCACGTCTGGTTTCGCGGGCCCTTTTCCCTGAACGCGTTGTGTCAGAAGAAACAGATTCTGCTCTAGCGCCTTGGGAATGGCCGCAAGGATCTCATCGGCTTGGTCCCTAACCGCTCCATCAGGATGGCCGGCGGCAACTACAGCAAGCGCTTCCCGTGCGGCCTCCCACTTGTTACCCGCCCGCTCGATCCGGGCGGCCGCGGCCTCCGTATTTCCGGGCTGCACCCCAAAGAGCATCCTTCCCGGGTCTGCGCTCTCCAGCAGGTCATATAGCTTTCCAAGGGCAAGGGCGGAGCGCTCATTCCAGGCCTGCAGGCGAGCAGACCTGCGGTCCTCCTCCCTCTCTTGCGCACTCAGCCAGTGGCCGAGCCCGACGCCACCGAGTGCCGCGCCGAGTGCTACCAGACCTGAAAGGAAGGGTGTCCAGTCCAAGGGGTGTCACCTCCCTTGCTCGGCCAGGGATATCGCGTAGCTTCCCACAGGGCCACGGGGCGACGGACGCGCCGGGGATCAATCACCGGGGTACGGGCAGTCCGCCGGTGTTTCGGGAGTCCTTGTGTCCGCCGCCGCCCACTACCATCCCAGGCCGGTGACCACCCAATGGCGTGAGCGCGAGATCCTTGAGCGGTTCGTGCACGCCATCGCCGAGCGGGCCCGGGACGCCTACACCCTGATCGAGGAGCTCCGGCTGACTTCCCTGGCGACGGGGCCCACACTCGGCACCCGCCGGTGGGCGCCGCCAGGGGCGCCCGGTGCAACCTCGACTGTCCACTTCGTTTCCGGCGTCGGGGCCTGAGCCCGGCCACTGGGAGCGCGGACATACCGTCGACCTTGAGGCACCTAAAGCCTGGGGCGCGTGCAGCCGACTACTAGGTCGCCGAGAGCAACCCTCGGAGCGCCGCCCCTCTCTCCGGCCCCTTCCCCAGGGTAAAAGAAAAGAGCTGCACGCTCCGAGGCAATCTCAGGCTATTCCTCGGGATTGGCGGTTGCGAACGTCAGAATTGGGGCTCGTGTCCCGGCGGTGCTGGCTCCGCGTGCGCCCAGCGCCCTGGCTCCGGGCCGACCCCGCTATGAACGCCGGTTGAAAACTCGAACACCCGGCGGCTGAGAAACGCCGGTCGAAAAGTCGAGCACCCCTGAGATCCCCGTTCCGCTCGGATCCGCCCTGAGGCTTCTCGGGACACCGAGCGAAACGGGGGGAGGG
>WNGG01000122.1_pt1 | contig 73684 bp, 71 predicted proteins | sample 5400661 | NCBI WGS metagenome assembly WNGG01 (sample SAMN13153372, study PRJNA577476) | soil metagenome | isolation source: 100 cm soil or saprolite under Garry oak tree replicate 1 | place: USA:California | collected 2016-06-15
TCGCCGCACCGCACGACAACTTTTTCGCGGTGGGCGACGACGAGCAGTCGATCTTCTCCTGGACGGGGGCCAATCCACAGGTGCTGGAGCGGTTTCGCCGCGATTACGGGATCGAGCGGCCGATCGTGCTCGACAAGAATTGCCGCTCGTCACATCAAATCTTCGAGACGGCGCGGCGCGTGCTGGCGCGCAATCCCCGGCTGTTCGAGAAGCAGCTCAGTGCCGAGCGGCAGTCGGAGCACGAGGTGCGCGCCGTGGCGTTCCGCGACGAAGAGGCGGAAGCCACCTGGCTGATCGACGACGTCGTGCGGGATCGGGCCGAAGGCGCGGCGGCCATCCTCGGCTGGGGAGACTACGCGATTCTCTATCGGAAACATCGAGTAGGTCAGTACCTCGAGGGGCGGCTGCTGCGCGCCGGGATCCCGTGCCGGCTGGCGCGCGGGCGGTCGCTCATCGAGGACGACGTCATTCGCTACGTGATCACGGGGCTGCGGGTGGTGCGCAATCCTGACGACCCGGTGGCGCTCGAGGCTTTTGCTCGGGCGACGCTGTCGGAGCACTTTCTGCAAGAGGTCACAGCGACGATCGAGGGAGATTTTCTCGAGGGCGTGCGCGCCCTGGCGGAGCGACGCCCCAAGCACGACCCGGACACAAAGAAACTGTGGCGCTTCGTGTATCAGGTGGGGAACCTGCGTGCCCTCGCGCGCTCGCGGCACTCGGTCGCGGCCCTCGTGGACGAGATCCTGTCGCAGAGCATCGGTCCTTATCGCAACGTGCTGGAGGAGCGGCACGACGAGCTCACGGATCCGGCGGAGTGGCCCGAGGCTCGGCGGCTCGCCGCACGGTTGCGCAAGGCTATTGATGAAGAGCGCGGCATCATGATCGAGCCGCAGGGGGGCCTGGAGATTGCGCTGAGGGGGATGCTCATCGGTGCGGGGATGCGGAAGGTGCCAAGTTCCGGGCGGGCAACAGAGCCTGGGGAGATCCTGCGCAAAGCCGACGCCGGTGGAAGAGGCCTTGCGCTCACACTATTCAAGGCACTTCAGCTGCTCCACGCTGGGGAAGGATCCGGGCTGGAGCGCTATGTCACGTTCGACTTCGAGACGACGGACACGGACGTGGCGACGTGTGGGGTGGTCGAGATCGGGGCGGCGCGGGTAGTGAACGGCGAGATTGTCGATCGGTTTCACACCCTCGTGAATCCGTATCGACCGATCTCGCCGGGCGCGACCAAAGTGCACGGGTACACGGATGCCGACGTCGCACCCGCCCCGCATTTCTCCGCCGTTTGGCCGCAGTTTAGGGCCTTTGTCGGCGACGACATCTTGATCGCGCACAACGGCCAGAGTTTCGATATCCCCGTGCTGCGGCGGCTCGCCGCGGGACGCGAAGGCGTGGAGAGTCTCGTGTTCTACGACACGCTGCCGCTGGTACGGTCGCTGTCACGCGACAGCGGCAGGCAGGAAGACATCGCCGCCCGATTGGGGATCGACGTGGGACGGGCGCATCACGCGCTCGACGACGCCGTCACACTCGCCAAGGTCTATCGGGAGCTCGAGAAGCAGCGGGTCGTCAGGGCGAGAAAAGCGGTGCTGGTGAATCTGCTCGACTATCTGGGGCTGGGCTTGGCGTTGGAGCAGGGAGAACGGAGCACGGAGCAGCAGATGCTGTTCGAGCGCGCCAAGTTCTACGCGCTGGGACGCTACAGCGACGCGCTCGAGTTCTATGAGACCGAGCGGGAGCGCACCGGCGCCGATGCGCCGCCGGTCGAGGAGCTGATCGAGCGGCTCGGCGGGCCGGGGCTCAGGGCAAAGCTCGCGGCCGAGCCCGACCCCGCGCAGCGTTATCCCGCGGCGTTGGCGCGGCTACATGCGTTGATGGATAACCAGCCAGGAACGATGGAGGGGATCGATCGCTTGCTCGAACGAGTCGCGCTGTCGACGTCGGACGGCGTCCAAGCGGCGGCCGATCGCGTCAACCTGCTCACGCTCCATTCGACGAAGGGCTTGGAGTTCTCGCGCGTGTACGTGGTGGGTGTCGAGGACTTCGAGCTGCCGGGGTGGCGCGCGGCGACCGATGGGATACAAGATGAGATCGAAGAAGCGCGGCGCCTCTTGTACGTTGGGATGACGCGGGCGCGCGATCGTCTGATCCTCACGCGTGTAGAGCAGCGGTTTGGTCGAGATGCTGGTGGAAGCGGGTTCCTCGAAGAGATGGGCTTACAAGTCAACAAGGAGGCAGGGAAATGAACTGGCTGATGATCGTGCTGCGCCTCATTCACGTCGGGGGCGGGGCGATGTGGGTCGGGATGATGGCGTTCATGACGTTCTATCTCACGCCCGCGCTCGCGGAAGTGGGACCGCAGGAGAGCGGCAAGGTGATGGCCGCGCTGCAGAAGCAGCGCATCATGATCGTCATGCCGATCATCGCGCTGCTGACGATCGGCTCCGGGCTGTGGCTGATGATGCACCTGTACGGCGGGGCGAGCGGTTTCGCCAGCTCGCGCATGGGCATGGCGCTCAACGTGGGGGCGGCGTCCGCGATCCTTGCGTTCATCATCGGGATCGTCGTCATGCGGCCGTTGATGATGAAGTCGATGACGACCACCGATCCCGCGGAGGCGCAGCGGCTGCGGGCACGCGGCGCGACGTTGAGTCGCGCCGTGGCCCGCTTGCTGATGTTGTCCTTGGCCGCGATGGCGGTGGCGCGCTACCTCTAAGCCACCGCGCTCAGAAACTTCTCGACTTCGGCGAGGCGGGTCGCGGCCTTGGGGCCGACGACCTCCTCGCTGATCATTTCGGCCGACTCGAGCGCGTCGCGCAGGATCTCGCGACCGGCTTTTGTGAGAACCGCGTACCCTACCCGGCCGTCGTGCTCGTCGGTCTGGCGCGAGACGAGCCCGATCTTCTCGAGCGGGATGAGGATGCGCGTCACGGCGGAGGCCGTGAGGCCGAGCTCGCGCGCCAGGTCGACGCGACGCAGCCGGCCGTCCTCGGCGCGACTGATGTGGAGCAGCACGATGAAGTCACCGAAGCTCATGCCGTGCCACGACCCCAGGCGGCCGTCGAAACGGCGGGAGAGGACGGCTTGAGCGCGGAACAGAGCCATACAGAGGCGGAGCGATTCGCTCACTGCAGTAGTAGTTGTCATATAAGTGAGTGGTCAAGTATATGGCAAGCAAGTGAAAACGGCAAGCCACCCACGATTGCGCACGGGCCACCTACCCCGCATAGTAGCGCCCATGCCCGAACCCAATACGCTGTCCCTCCTCGCCAAAGCCCTCGGCGACAAGTACGAGGTCAAGAAGCTCGTCGGTCAGGGCGGCTTCGCCGAGGTCTACGAGGTGTGGGACAAGGAGCTGGAGCGGCGCCTCGCGGTGAAGGTGCTGCGCCCCGACGTCGCCTGGACCGCGGGCACGGTCGAGCGATTCCAGCGCGAGACCCGCGCCGCCGCCAAGCTCGAGCACCCCAACATCCTGCCGATCCATTTCGTGGGCGCAGGCGAAGGGCTCGCTTATTACGCGATGCCGTTCGTCGAAGGGATGTCGCTGGGAGAGCTGCTGAAGCGCTCCGGCGCGCTGCCGCCCGAGCGCGCCCTCGCCATCGTCATTCCCATCCTCGATGCCCTCGATCACGCCCACAAAGCCGGTTTGCTGCACCGCGACGTGAAGCCCGACAACATCATGCTCGATACGGCGCGCGGGCGGCCGCTGCTCGTGGACTTCGGCATCGCGCGGCGGCTGGATGCCGACGCCGGCGCGGGACTCACGCAGACCGGCCTCGTGATCGGGACGCCGCACTACATGAGCCCCGAGCAGGCACTCGGCGACGCCAACCTGGGCCCGGGGTCGGACATCTACTCGCTCGGCGCCGTGCTCTTTCAGATGGTGACGGGCAGCCCGCCGTTCGACGGCGAGTCGTCGCAACAGATCGTCGGCAAGCACATCGCCGAGCCGCCGCCCGCCGCGGCGGACGTGAATCCCAACGTGCCGCGACCGCTCTCGGACACGATCCTGCGCTGCCTCGCGAAACAGCCCGCCGAGCGCTTTCACTCGGCAGCTGAGGTGATCCGCGCCTTGGAGGGCAGCGGCCCGCCCACCAACGAGCGCATGCGCGCCAGCGCGGCGCAGGCGGCGACGCAATTGCTCGTGAGTGGAGCGACGACAAAGCGCCGGGCGGCCGTCCGGCCGCGGCGCGTCGGCCGGATTGCCCTCGCCATCGTGCTCCCAGTGCTGGCGCTCGGCGCCGGCGCGCTGTTCTTGATGCAACCTCAGCTCACCTTCGAAAACCGACTGGCCGATGTGGTGGCGGTGCGGGTCGCGGGTGAGGAACGGCGGATTCTTCCCGGCGGCTCATTCACCCTCAAGCTCGTACGCGGGCGGCGGCTCGATCTGTCGTGGCAGCTCGTGCCGAGGCTGGGCGTGGCGCTGGCCGACACGGTCGCGATGACACAGCCGCGCGGCCGCGTGCGGATCAGCGCCACGGCGCGGCCCGCTCATGGAGCCGGCAACTATTTCGCGCCGCTGATCACCAACGAGACCGGTACGCCGCTGACGATCACAGTGAACGCCGGCCTGGCGGGCGCACTGCCCTGCGGGTGCACCGTGCCGCCCGGCGCGGTGCGCATGGCGATCGGCTACTACCCGCTGTTCGCGAATTCGACGGTGCGCGCCGAGGAGGTGGGGTCGGGCCGGGCAGCCACGTTCCGGGACCTGGGACCGCAGGTGGACGCGGCGAGCGGCGTGGTGGGTCTGTTGTTCAGGGCGGTGGATCTGCGGTAGGTACGTCCACAACGGATCCTTCGCTCGCGCGCAGCAGATCCTTCGCTCGCGCGCAGCAGATCCTTCGCTCGCGCGCAGCAGATCCTTCGCTCGCGCGCAGCAGATCCTTCGCTCGCGCGCTGACGCGCGCTCGCTCAGGATGACAAGGTCCGCTCCGCCACTAAACAAGGGAATAGTAGGAAAGGGGAGCGAGCGAGCCTGTCATCCTGAGCGCCGAAGGCGCGAAGGATCCGCTTGTCCCTGACCCGGAAGGCCGGTCGGACGCAGTCGCCCCCTTTTAGCCCGCTGCCGCAAGCGTCGTGACGGTCGTCACCTCGCCCGCTGTGATTAAGGATCATCGTGTCTTTCACGCAGCCCCGTTGCGCCCGCAATCAGGCCAACGGGGCTCGTCATTTCTAGGGAATCGATCATCCGCACGAGGAGGTAACATGCGTACCATACCCTGCCTGGCTGCCTGTCTGGCTACGGCGGCGTCGATCGCCGGCGTGGCCGCGGCGCAGTCTACCACCGGGAACGGAGCGCCCAGCGGGTCGCACTACAGTCTCAACATTATCGGTGTCGCACACGACAAGAGCGCCACCCCCGACTGGGGGAGCGGGCACGTCATCTTCGTGGACCTGGGGAGCAAGAACGTCGCCGTTACTACGAAGATTCTGCTCAGTCAGAGTGCCGAGTCCGGGGAGTTCGCGGTGCTCGACAAGAACGGGACCGATGGAGAAGCGTCGTTCTCCCTGCCGGCGCCTGGCGGCTACACCGTATGGGCGCGCGCGCTCGGCACACCGGGCGGCAAGGCCAAGATCACGACATGCGCGTCGGACATCACGCTCACCGACCCGGGCGTCATCTGCTCGACGCAAAACGAGGTGTTCGTGCGGGGGACCGGTAAGAGCAGCTTCCGCAACGTGACGAACGCGCTCACGACGATCACGCTCGATCCGGTCGCCGATGCCGCGGCGGTCTTGGCCTGCGGCAGCACTCAGGTGAATCTCTTCGACGCGTGCCTGCAAGACTTCTTCTGGCAATACGACAACAACGGCTTGAAACTCCTGCAGGTCCGCTTCTATCCCATCGCCCAGTAACGCCTGTAGGGAAGGGGGCTACGCGCTCTTGGCCCCTTTCCCCTCGCGAGCCGCCGGAACCGGTAGAGCCTCGCGCAACGTCCTGAGCACGGCCTCGGCCTGCTTGGTGTTGAACGCGAGCGCGCCGGCCTGCTCGGTGACCTGATCGATCAGGGCCTTCTGGTCCTGCACCGCCTCGAGGCTCGACTGAATGTCCGCGAGCGCCTGCTCGACGCGACCGAGCCGCTCCTCCGCCTGCTGGACCTGCTTCTTCCGGTGCTCGAGCCCATTGGCGGCGTCGTGCACGTGCGTCACCAGGCTCAGCACATTCTCGAGCGTGGCGCGCGTCTGGGTGACTTCCTCCTTGGCGGCGGCGATGGACCGCACGTCGTCCACCGTCTTCTCCGCCACCTCGAACAGCCGGTGGATGTCGGACTGCAGGGCATCGAGCGTCGCCTGGCGGCGCGGCACCTGCTCCAGCGCGCGGTTGAGATGCGCCTCGACGGCGTCCCACTTGGCGAGGCGCTCCTCGAACTGCGCCATCCGCTTCTGCGCGAAGCGCAGGCTCCCAGCCCGGCTGTCGAGCTCGTCGAGCGTGCCGGTCAACTCGGTGAGCCGACCGCCGGCCGTCGCCAGTGCGCCGGTGAGCTGCCCCGTCCGCTCCTCCAGCTCCTGCGCGGCTGACGCCGCCTGCTCGCGCAGCTGCGCCACGCGTTCCAGGTGCTCCGTCGCCTTGTCGAGCGCGCCTTGCCGCAGCTCCAGCTCCTGGGCCAACGCGCGAGTGCGCTCGGCGAGCCCATCGAGGTTGTGCGCGCGCGTTTCCAGTGATCCGACGGCGGCATCCACCTCGGCCACGCGGCGCTCCGACCGCTCGACGGTGGCCACCGTCGCCGGGACGAGCTTCTCGATGCGCGCCGCTTCCTCGGCGTGCGCGTTCACCGCGCGGAACTGCTGGTCGGCGTCCTCCATGCGCGCGAGCAGCCCGCTGCTCCGCTCCTCGAGCTTGGTGCCGAGGGAGGAGAGCTCCGAGAGCCGCACGTTCAAGTCGTCGACGAGCTTGCGCCGCGTTTCGATGTCCGCGAGAGACTGCGACAGGCGGTCGGCTTCGCCGCGTACGTGCTCGACGCCGGGCTTCAGCTCCTCGACGGCCGCCAGCTCACCGCGCAACGAATTGACGGAGTCGGTCGCGCTGGCGAGCCACGCCTTGGTGGCGGCCTGGCTCTCGCGCGCGCGGGCGATCTCGCCCTCGGCAACCTGCACCTGCTCGATGGCGCCCTTCACCGCTTCGTGCGTGCCCTTGAGGCTCGCGACATCCTGCAGCACCGCCTGAACGGCGGGCTGCGCCTTCTCGATGCGCGCCACCCGCTGCGTCATGTCTTCGACCGACTCGCCGAGCCGCGCGGCGTTCGCTTCCACGACGCGCACGCGTTCGGCCTGCGTCTCGAGCTGTCCGACACTCTCGGCGACGCCCGTCAGCTGCGCCGCGAGGCCGTCCGCGTTGGAGCGCACGTCGGCGATGCTCTTGCTCGACTCCTCGAGCGAGCGGAACCGCACCTCCATGTCGGTGAGCCCGCCGCGCAGGTCCATGATGCGCTGGGCCGCCGCGTCGAGCCCCTGGTTCTCGAGCTCGAAGCGCTTGACGGCACGCTGCACCTCGCCCTGCAGCGCGGTCAGGCGGCCGCGCAGCTCCTCATCGGTGCGCTTCGCGTCGGCGTGATGCGCGCCGATCTCGTCGGAGCGCGCGAGCACTTCGCTATGCAGCGTCCGGAGCTCCTGGACCTTGGCCTCGAGGGCGCCCAGGCTCTGCGCGCTCTCCTCGTGGCGGCGGATCTTGGCATCGACCTCACGCATCACGTCGTGGAGCTGGGCCACTTGAGACGTGGCGCGATCGACGACCTCGCGCTGCTGCTCGAGAGCGGAGACCTTCTGGGTGACGCCGTCGGCGAGGGCCTTGAGCGCGCCCAGCTGTCGTTGGGTCTGCGCCGCCTCGGCGGCGGCCTGGGTCAACTCCTTCAGCGTCTGGCCCAGCGCGTTCACGCGGGATTCGGTCGTCGCGACGCCGCCCTGCGCCTGCTGCTGCCGTTCCTCGAAGGCGCTGAGCCGAGTGGCCACCGCTTCGCCGCTGCGGCGCAATTCCTCGTGGCGCTCGCGCACACCCTGAAACCCCTGGGTGAGATCGCGCAGCTCGGCGGTCAGCTTGTCCGAGTCCATGCGGAGGGCCTTGAACCCGCCGCCCAGCTCGAGGAAGCCGGCGAGGTCGTTCTTGAGCGCGAGGGCCTGCTGCAGCGTGGTGCGCAGCTCGTCGATCTCGCCGCGCAGCTGCTTCGCCTCGTCCGAGGTTTGGGTGAGCTGCGTCTCGGTGCGACGCTGGCTTTTCGAGACCGATTCGGTCTGTTCGTCGAGCGTGGCGAGCACGGGGACGAGCCGCTCGAGCGCCTTGATGCGCCCTTGCAGCTCGCTGACGACCTTTTGAGCGTCGGTGATCGGCTGGGTGAGCTGGGTCAGGTTCTGGGCCGAGTCGCGCGCCGCGTTCGTCAGCCCTTCGAAGGCGACCCGCTCGCGCTGCATCTGAGCCAGAATGGAGCGGAGCTCAGCAGGAAGCTGCTCCGTTGTGACGTCGCGCCCAAAGAGCTTCCAGCCGGCCATGGTAAGTCCTCACAAGGGAAGGTGGTTACGTACGACGAACACCGACTCCAGGGAGGGCGGCCCGGGCGAAAGATGCCGATGTGCGGGCGAGGAAAGTATGGCTTTCCTCACAAATGAAGTGTGATAGGGCGTGTGGCGGGGAACTAGGGCGTTTTTGCGGCACCGAGGGGTCGTTTTGCTGCATACTGAGGGATGATGGTCGTCACCCCCTGAGCCTGTTATTGCGCCTTGATGCGCGCTACCGGGTGAATCTCATGCCACTTCTGGTGGTTCTTCTCCTGCACGAATGTCCCAGTGATCGCGACGTGCGCGCCGGCGGGCGGAATAGCCGTGTGGTCCGCGAACCCGGCGCAGGCTGACTTCGCATCCGTTTGTGTGACGGTGTAGTGGCACACCAGCTCGAAGACGAGATTCCCTTCCTCATCCGACACGTTGCCCGCGTTGATCAACGTGGCGAACTGGGGATCGACCTTGAGCCAGCCGTGCGTGTCTCCGTCGCCCTCATGCCGGACGCCATCCGCCTGATGGCGCGACTGATGGGCGGTCGCATCGACGAGGATGCCGGTCACGGTGACGCAGTCTTGCTTGACCAGCAAACGCGATGGATGGTACACGTGCTTCCAGAGCCCATGGCCACACCCGACCATGCTTGCGGATCCAGGAACGCCGGGGCCCAACTGGATCGTTGTGAGTGGCACTGCCGCTGCGGCCATGACTTGCACGAAGTTTCCCCAGACATACCCCTCTTCACCTGTACTCGTCCTTACATGGTAGTAGCCGGCCTCAGGCGTGGGGTCGAGCAGGGTCAGCGACGGCTCCGAAGGTTTGAGTAATCGAATCGCCGGGTATTCGCTGGACGGGTCGGGACGCAGGTTGACGTTTTGGACTACGGTCGCGGTTTGCGCAGCCGCGAGCCGCGCCGACACCACGAACAGAATCAACAGCCCGATCGTTGCACGCATAGTGCCTCCCTCTAGGCCCGGAGCTCCTCGTGCTGCGCCCGAATCGCGGCCATCACGCGGTCGATCAACGCCTGGGCCGTCTCGCGGGTGCGCGGCAGCGCGCGAAACTCGGCGTAGTCCACGGGCGGGCCGTAGGTCACATAGATCCGCTTGAAGAGCCGCGGCACCTTGGAGCCGATGGGTAGCACTTTCTGCATCCCCTCGATCGCGACGGGAATCACGCGCGCCCCGGTGGCCAGGATGAGCAGCCCGGGGCCCGCCTGTCCCGGCCCCACGGCGCCGGTGCGCGACCGCGTGCCCTCCGGGAAGAGCGTCATCACGCCGTGCGGCAGCACTTCGATCATGCGATGGAGGGCGTGCGGGTCACGCCGTCCCTCCCGCACCCAAATGCACTTCCAGTTGTCGGCCAGCCAGGCGAGGATCGGCGTGCGGTAGAAGTTTTCGGCAGCCGCGGGATTCCAGGGAATCAGGTGCGGCCGGATCCAGGACTGCGGATAGAACGCCCCCAGACCCACCAGGAAGCTGTCGAGCATGGACTGGTGATTCGAGAGCAGCAGCGTGTTCCGCTGCTCGCCGACGTGCTTGCGGCCGATGACGGTGGTGCGGTTCAAGACGAAGAAGAGCAGCCAGAAGAAGGTGACCGTCACGTTCGTCACCAGGTACGACGTGACCGGCCAGAGGAGCTGGAACAGCCGTCCGCGGGGTGGAGCGAGCGGTCCGGGCTTACGCCCGGCGCCGGGAGGCCGGGACGGGGGGCGGCTCATTGTGAGAAGGGAGGTTGCGGATGTCGAGGGCGACCATCGCCGGGACGGGGTCGTCGCCGGCGAGCCAGTGCCGGACTTCAGACGGGTTCACTCCCAGCTTCTGCGCGAGGCGCGCCTGCCCGTAAGCGATGCGCCGGAGCTCGCGTTTCAGTTGTGCTGCGGTCAATCGGCCCTCCAAGTGTGTGCGTAGGGGTCACACAAGGTACGCGCAGAACAGATCCTTCGCTCGCGCGCGTACCAAAGGGGGCCTGGGCCCTCTTGACAATCCAAAACTACACTTGTAAATCTACTCCTGTAGATCAACCAAGAGGCTCAACATGCCGGAGCGCCATCAACTCACCGAGCTACAGCTCGCCATCCTGCGCGTCATCTGGGACAAGGGCGAAGCGACGGTCCAGGACATCTGGGAGGCCCTGCACGCCGAGCGCGGGCTCGCCCAGACCACCGTCGCGACGATGCTGTCGCGCCTCGAGCGCCGCGGCGTCGTCACTCGGCGCGCCCCCCCGCAGTCGCGCCAGTTCCACTACCGCGCCGCGGTGACTGAACAAGAAGTGCAGCACTCGATGGTCGGTGAGCTGACCGAGCGCTTGTTCGACGGCGACGTCACCGCCCTGGTCCAGCATCTGCTCTCGGGCGAAGACGTGAGCCCGGGTGACATCGCCAAGATCCGCGAATTGATCGAGCGCGCCGAAACGAACGCCCCTCCCGTGGACTCCAAATGACCACTCTCGCCTCCAGGCTGCTCGCGTGGCTACTGACGTACCTGATCCAAAGCACGGTGCTCTTGGGTATCGCATGGCTCGTGACCCGGGGAAAGCGTCTCGAGCCCGCGGCCTCGGATCTTCTGTGGAAGGTGGCGCTGCTCGCCGGTCTCGTGACCGGCACGATCCAGTCGAATCTCAAACTGTCGACGCCAGCGGCGGTGCGGTTGCCGGTGGCTCAACCCGCGACACCAACCGACCCCGGGCGACAGCCCGGGGTTGGGGCTCCGACGGCCCCTGATCCCGCTTCCTTAACCCCGGGCTTACGCCCGGGGTTAACCCACCCGACTTCGTCCCCAGTGTCGCTGCCTCTGGTCGTGGTGCTGCTCTGGGGCCTGGTGGCTTTCGGGTCGTCGCTCTACTACGTCGCGCGACGGCTGATCCTCGTCGGTCGTCTCGCCGATCGCCGCCCCGTGAGTGACGGACCGCTCGCCGCGACGCTCGCCGAGCTGCGGCTCACCACCGGATACCGGCGTCGAGTCCACCTCACGATGGCGCGGACGATCTCGAGTCCCGTGGCTCTCGGTCTGTCCGAGATCTGCGTGCCCGAGCTGGCGCTCTCGGAGCTCGGCATGGAGCAGCAGCGTAGCATGCTGGCGCACGAGCTGGCGCACCTGGCACGGCGCGATTCGCTGTGGCTCGCGGGCGCGAGCCTGATCGAGCGTTTCTTCTTCTTCCAGCCGCTCAACCGGCTCGCGCGCCGCGAGCTCGAGACGACGGCGGAATACCTGAGCGACGAGTGGGCCATGCGAAAGACCGGATCGGCAGTTTCGCTTGCGAAGTGTCTGGCCACGGTGGCCGAATGGATCCAGGCGTCTCCCCTGGGCGTGCCCGTCGCGGGCCTCGCCGAGCGGCGCTCGCTGCTCGTGTCGCGCATCTCGCGGCTGCTCGAGGGGCGGCTGCCGCAGAACCCCGCCTCGCGGCTGGGCTGGGCGGCGCTCGCGACCGTAGGCGTGATGGTGACGATCGCCGCCGCGCCGCGCGTGTCCTCACCCCCTGACCTGGCTATGGCTAGTGTGGACACGACCCGCAGCTTGCCGGAAGTCTCCTCCCCCGTCGTGTCTCGTAGGCCTGCGGACCTACCCGCGACTCAAGACACGGGCGTCGTGAATGCCCTGATCGCCCGCCTCAAGGACGAGAATGCCGGCGTGCGCAAGGCGGCAGCGAACTCGCTCGGACGCCTGGGCGATCTGCGCGCGGTGCCGCCCCTCATCGCCGTGCTCGCCGACTCGGACGCCGAAGTGCGCGCGCAGGCGATCGACGCCCTCGCCGATCTCGAAGACCCGAGGGCGATCGGCCCGATCGCAGGATTGCTCAGGGATCCCGTCTCGGACGTGAAGCACAACGCGCTGAGCGCGTTGTCGCGCTGGGACCAGAACGTGCCCACGGCGCCGGTCGTGGCGCTGTTGGACGACCCCGACGCCGACGTGCGGCATGAAGCCGTCAATCTGCTCGATCATCTCCACGCCCGCTCGGCGGGGCCCGCGATCGCCCGGCTGATTCACGATCCGAACTCGGACGTGCGCCGCGCCGTGGTCGAAGCCATGGGCAACCTGAACGAGCAGAGCGGCGCCGCCGGGATCACCGAGGCGTTGAGCGACCCGAACCCGGACGTGCGACACCAGGCACTCGACGCGCTCAACGACTTGAAGGCTCCGATTGCCGAGGCCACGCTCCTGAAGATGATGACGGATACGGACGGCGACGTGCGGCAAGCGGCGGCGCACATCGCGGGCGATCGCTCGGTGATCGCGGCGATCCCTTCGCTGCGGCGCCTGATCGACGATCCCAAGAGCGACGTGCGCGAGACCGCGACCGAAGCCCTGGGGAACATCGCCGACCCCGCGGCGCGTCAGGCGCTGCGCGCTGCACTGCAGTCGCCCGATCCCAAGGTCCGCCGTGCCGCGGCCGAGGCGCTGGGGCAGGATCCATGATGCGCGCGCTCAACGTCTTGATGCTCTCGCTGGCCGCAGCGGGCGGGGCGACCATCGTTGGCCTGACGAACCACGCATCGCGAGCGAGCCTGCGGACGGTAGGGGACGGTAGGGGACGGTATGGTGCGGACTCGACGCGCGTGGCGATACTGCTCAACGCGCTCTCGCGCACCGATCCCGTGATCTGCGACTTGATCGGGGACCAGCTCGGCAACTTCTGGTGGGGTGGCCAGCCGGGTCGTTTGGGACGGTTCGAAGACGCGCCCGACGTTCAGGGCGCGAAAGACTCCCTGGCCGGGACGATCACCGATCCGCGCGCGCTGTCGCTGCTGGTGGCGACGCTCGGCGCGGACAACCAGTGCGTGCGCCGCGTCGCGGCGAAGCTGCTGGGCCAGAGCCACGTGGCGGCCAATGTGCTGATTGGTTTACTCGACAGCCCGTCGCCGCGGATTCGCGAGAGCGCCGCCTACGCCGCGGGCGTGGGCGAGCGGCGTGAGACCCGCGCAGCACTCGAACGCAGGATGTCCGACACGGCGACGGCGCCCGCGGCGATGGCCGTGTGGGCGTTGGGCGAGTTGGAGGATCCCGCCGCCGCGACCGCGTTGCAGGGCGCGGTGCAATCCACGTCACCGCGCGTGCGGTTAGCGGCGGTCTGGGCGTTGGGGAAGTTCGAGGACGCGAGTTACGCGAAGGACGTGCTGCCGTTTCTGCGGGATGTGGACCCCGTTATGCGCGCCACAGCCGCGGAGGCGCTGGGGCAAATGAAGGGTCCGCGCGTCGGTGCCGCGCTCGTGGGGGCGCTGACGGACCGCAATGACGCGGTGCGACTCGCCGCGGTCAGCGCGCTGTCCGACATAGAGGAGCGGTCCGCGGTGGGGCCGCTCGAGGGGCTGCTCATCAACGATTCCGATCCCGAGGTGCGGGGCGAATGCGCCAGCGCGTTGGGCAACCTGAGCCTGCCGCGCTCGCTCGAACCATTGGCTCGCGCCCTCGGCGACCCGGATGTGGAGGTGCAGCGCCAAGCGGCGGACGCCATCGGCGACTTGGACGATGTGAGCAAGGCGCCCGCGGCGCTGGTCCGAGTCACGACGTCGCCCGATCGGGAGCTGCGCCGCAACGCCACCAAGGCGCTCGCCCACATCGGCGATCCCACCACGGTGCAGGCGCTGGTGGACCGGCTGGGGGACGACGACAAGGAAGTCCGGCTCGCCGCCGTCGAAGGTCTCGGCGAAATGCAGGTCGCGGCCGCGATCCCGGCGCTGACGCGGGCGTTGAACGATCGGGATCCGGAGGTAAGGCGGGCGGCGGCGGAGGCTCTGGGGAAGACGCAGGATAACTGACAGCGGAGCTGTCATCCTGAGCGCCGAAGGCGCGAAGGATCGGGGTTAGCCCGCCCTGGAGAGCTCTCGAAGCCGTTCCACCAGCTTGACCATCGCCCACGTATCCCGCTCGCAATAGTCCAGCAGCTCTTTCCTAACGCGGTCGCGCTCCTGCTTGGGGATCTTGTCGGCGACGAACAGGAGCCGGGCGATCTCCACGCTGGCGACGCGGCCGTCGACGATCACGAGGTCGTTGTAGGTCAGCTCGGGGACGAGGGGGGTGAGGATGCGCTTCAAACTGAAGCTCCCCTTGAAGTCGGGGTGATACACACAGTTCTTCACGACCGGATACAGGTCGATCAGCTTCGCCTCAAGCGCTTCGAGCTCTGCGACCAGATCGGGCACCGCGCGTTGCAGGTCACGAATGCGGGTCTTCTCGAACCCCGTGTAGGTCACGACGCGGTCAGCCTTGGCGGTGGCCCGGACCATGGCCGCGGCGAGTTTGGGGCGCGCGTCGTCGGGCCCCTCGGCGAGGAATGCCGAGTGGGTGTAGGTGCCGTCGGGCTGGCGCTCGTGGTAGCTGAACTGGGCGGCGGCTTGTTGCCAGGGGGCCATGCCGGGCCAGACGGGGATGGCTCGGATGATGGTCTCGAAGTCTAGGAACCCCAAACGTCCGCTGAACGGCTCCAATTCTTTCGCCAGGGTTGGCTCGACGATCAGCCGGTTCTCGGCCATCGCCTTGAGTTGACGCTTCTGGGTGAAGTTGAGCTTCTCGGTCGGCGGCAGGTCTTTGATCGACGTAATGCCGCGCGCGAGGTACGCCGAGGCTTTCACCGGGCCCACGCCGGCGAGGCGGCCGATGTGGTCGAGGCCGTCGGGCCAGCAGCGGGCCATGAAGGGGCACTCGTGGGGCTCGAAGCAGTGGGCGCCGATCGGCACATCGGGGAGCGGGCCGGCGAGCACCTCACGCTGGCGTGCGATTTCGTCGGGGACCTGCGGGACGAATGCGGCAACGGCTGCGGTGACATCGGTGCCCGCAAAGAGATCTCCCGTGTCGGGGTGACGGAACTCCTTGTTGAGATGCAGGACTAGGGCGGCGGTGATCCGCTCGCCGCTCGCCGCGGCGACGCGCGCCTGCACGGCGACGTCGGGGATGTGCTCGGGTTTCTGCGAGTTGGACGCCTTCACCTCGGTGAGGCGGTAGCCGTCGCCCTGCTTCTCGAGGACGTCGATGGCGACGGTGATGCCGTCGGCGCTGAATGTCGCTTCGAACACGGCCGGTGCGCCGCTCGCGAGCGCGGCTTTCGTGGCGGCGATGCGCTCGGCGTAGGCGTTGTACGGCAGGTCGATGAGGACGCCGCCCGGGTAACGCGTGCGCGCGGCTTGTCCCACCAGGCGGCCCTGGTCGAAGAGATCCTGGAGCACCTTGTCGGGTTGTAGCTCGACGGCGTCGGGCTCGTGGACCTCCCACCAGAGTTTCTTGTGGCACTGGAGGCCGGAGGTGAAGCGGGACTTGGAGAGGCGGGGTGAGGACGACGCCATGAGTCAATGTACTACGGCGATCCGAAAGCAGATCCTTCGCGCTCCGCGCTCAGGATGACAAGCTCCGCGCGGCGCGTTGAACGAAAAAGAAAGGTGAGATGGGTTCGAATCCCTCCACCAGCACCCTCGCCCACCCGTTGACTCGGCTTAGCACAGTGCCGATGTTTGTGATACTTGTGAGGTCACCGCGTAGCCAGCTTCGCTACGCCAACGAAAGCCGGGGAGCGTGATGCTCTCCGGCTTTCGTCGTTTCAACCCCCACCCCCGTTCCCACTCTAAAGAGTGGGCCCGGTGAATCACAGCGCCTTAGGCGCAGTGTCGTGTCGGGCCCACGCTTTCAGCGTGGGAACGGGCATAGATTTGACGCTGGCAGCAAAGAAATGGTCTCAGCGCTCGGGAAGGACGGTGCTACTGTGGACAACATGGGACTGTTTCGCACCACCATAGAGATCCAGAACCTCGACCGGCACGAGTCTGCGCGGTCGTTGCCCGACACGCTGGTAGACACCGGGAGCGAGTACACCTGGGTTCCGCGCGACGTCCTGGAAGGCCTTAGGATAATCGTGGAAAGGAAGCAGGGTTTTGTCCTGGCAGACGGACGCCGCATCGACCGGAGTATCGGCTATGCGCTCATACGAGCCGGCGGCTCCGAGGCGCCGGAGCTCGTCGTATTCGGCGAGCCGGGCGACATGTCCCTGCTCGGCGTGCATGCCCTCGAAGGCTTGAACCTCAGGATCGATCCGGTAAGGAAGGCACTGGTCCCGGCGGGTCCCGTGATCACGGCGGGGAGCGACTAGCGCACCTTCCGCGGTTTTGAGCCGAGCAGCGAATGCCTCATGACCCGCTCAGGCGCGGTGTCCCCGTGTCGTAGTGTGAAAACCATCTTCCGCGTCAGCCCGAGATCGACCTCCACCACGAAATGGGTGTGGTCGCGGGCGATTCGCCAGGCGCGGAAGGCTTTGCCCAGCGCCCGTGCGGCGGTGACCACCTCCTCCGGCGGGTCGGCAACCGCCACGAGCTGCGCGCAGGTCGCGCAGCGGCGCGACTGCTGCGCCAAGTCCGCCGTGCACACTTGGCGCCCGCAATAGGCGCACGCCGCGCGATGCTGGGCGCAGACGTCCTTGCCGCACACGGGACACCCCTCTACCTCGTCCGACGCAAAGATCGCCGCCGGCTCTTCGGCGCAAGACACGCGGTGGTCCCCGCACACCAAGCGTCGGGAGGCGTCGGTGCGGTGCAGGTGGCGCGAGCAGTGCACGTGCCCATCCACCACGCACACGGCCTGATGCGCCGTGCAGACGGACTTGCTGCAGCTCGCGCACTGCGTCACTTCGTCCACACCCACCGGCTCGTTGGTCCCCCCCTCGCAGTAACGCACGCACGCGGCGCACAGCCGGCGGCTCCCCTTGGGCGCGTCGGGCCGGCTTTGCTGCGTGTGCCGATTGCAGACGACCCTCCCGCAGCTGCCGCAGGCTTCGAGACACGCCGAGCAGGCAGGGTGGTCGCCCTCGGGGCAGCGGCCTCCGTGCGTCGCGCAGTGCTCCATCCGGCAGGACTCGCAGACGCGCGCGTGCTCCTCGCAGGCGGGCTGCTCATCGATCCTGCAGGTGGCAATGCCATGGTCAGCGCAGAAGTCCTCGGCGCACACGGAGCAGCGCAGGGTGCAGGCATCACAGGCGCAGTGCCCGTCCTCGTGCCGGCATACGACGAGCTCCGTGGGCGGACGGCCGCAATGTGGGCACGCCACGGCCCACGGCGCCGTTCCCGCGAGCGGCCGCTGAGCCGCGAGCTGGGCGCGCCGGCCGTGCGTCGAGCGCAGCTCCCACTCGACGCGCTGCACCAGCACCCGCGCCTCGACGAGTTGGAGTGGGTGCACGATCGCCTTGACCTGGTGCCGGCGCACCTCCTCGGTCCGGCGCCGCTCGTGCAGCGCGGTGATCGTACGTTCCTCTTCCGGGTCGGACTTGTCCGCAAGGATAGAGGCGAAGTAGCGGTCGAGCCGATCGAGCTCCGTGGCGACCTGCTTTTCGGCGGCGGCCTGCAGGACGGCGACGCGCTCCGCATTCTTCTCCCGCAGGTTGCCGATGAGCAGCTTCAGCAGCTCGTCTGGCTCGCGCGCCGGCACCTCATCAGCGTCGGGGATGGCGCTCGCCGCGGCGGGTTTCACGCGGCGCGCTTCGAGATCCCCGAAGAGGCTCGCGACGTCGGGTGAGGCCCGTGTGCCCGTGGACAAATCGAAGACCTCGCTCTCGACCACGGCTTCTTCGACCGCGGCGCCGGCGCGCAGCACGACGCGCGCGACGAGCCGTCCGATGGGATGCGACGCAAGGCCCACACGGCTCTGTCGCGCCGTGCCATCCCTCACGGGAACGGGAGGCGCCACACTCGGTGCGACATCCTCGTCGTCCGCGGCGACGGAAGGAGGCGGCGGGATCATGCCGAGCGAGAGGCGGCCCGCCCGGGTGCGGATCGCCTCGATCAGATGCGTGAGAAAGGGGCTGCCGAGCACGGCGATCTCGGCGTCGGGGTTCCGCTCCAGGGCATCGAGGGACAGGGCCAACCGCAGCGACGCGCGGCCCTGAAAGTGGGCGCGCTCGGCGAGCGGCAGCTTCAGCTCCCGAAGATCCGCGCCCTTATCGAGCAGCTTGACCCCGGCGAGGTCGCAGTAGCGCTCGACGAACGGCCGGATGCGCGCATCCGCGAGCGGCTCGGCCGGAGCGGGAGGCTTGGGCTTGGGCTGAAGCTTGCGGCGGCCTGTCACGTGGCGTCCACCTGGATATCCACGAGCACGAGGGGCAGGCGGTCCACCTGCGCCACGAGGGTGATCGTGCGTCCCGAGCTGCCCATGCCGGTGAGCCGCACCAGCTCCCCGTATTGCGGATGACTGCCGGCGGGCTGCGTCGTGACGCTCGCTACACCACCAATCGGCTCGATCGACTCCAGCGCCTCGAGCACCTCGGTCACGTGAATGCCGAGTCGCTGGCGCTTCGCGTCCCAGCCTGGAGCCTTGGTGACCTGGCTCGTGCCAAGGCCGAGTCGCAGGCGGCCGGGGACGGAGAGCGTCTCGAACCGGCGCCCCAGGCGGGTGGCGTTGTCGTCGGGCGCGATGAGGGAGTTCAGCTCCTCTTGCTCCTTGCCGCGCGCGCTGCTCAGCTCGATGTCGGCGCCGATCGATTCTACCCGGCGTGAGAAGTCCGCTTCGTTCTCCGCGGCGAGCCACTCGGCCGCGAGCCGGCCTTCAAACGTGTGGCCCCCGCCGAACTCACCCAGGATCAGGTCCAGCTCGCCCACGACCAGCTCGAACAGCTTGATCTTCCGGTCGAGCAGCTCGAGGATGTACGACTCGATCGTGCCGGCGGCGGCGAGGTTCACGATGTGGACCTCGCGCGTCTGCCCGATGCGGTGCAGGCGCCCGATGCGCTGCTCCACCACCATCGGGTTCCACGGCAGGTCGTAGTTCACGAGCACGTTGCAGAACTGCAGGTTCCGTCCTTCGCTCCCGGCGCGGGTGGCGATCAAGACGCTGCGCTCGTCGGCGTGGAAGGCCCGGATGCGCTTGTCCCGCTCGGGGGTCGTATGCGCACCCCAATAGACGATCGCCTGGCGGCCTAGACCTTCCACCCGCTGCGCGATCAGCTCGATCGTGGGGCGGTGATCGCTGAAGACCACCACGCGGTCAGGCGTTTCCTTCAAGATGGCGGTCAAGACGTTCAGCTTGGCGTGCGTCTTGATCTTCTGCGCCCGCTGCGCGAGCCGGCGCGCGATGGTGCGGTACTCGGGGCTGATGCGCTCGCTCTCGGCGAGGTGCTCCAGCGATTCGGCGAGCGCCTTCGAGGAGGAGCAGAGCCGCTGGCGCAGGTGAATCACGGCCAGCTGCACGCCTCCCTTCCTCGTCGGTTTCTCCTCTTCCTCCGCGGCGGCCTGAGGTGCGAAGCCTTCCTTATAGAGGCGGCGCAGGAACTGCGTGGTGCGATCGTACAGGTCCCGCTCGGCGGTGGTGAGCTTGACCTCGGGGTGCCGGGGCCGGCGCGGCGGCAGGTTCAGGTCGTCGACCACGCTCGAGCGCCGCGTGCGGATCATCACCTCGTGCGTCAAGGCGCGCAGCGCTTCGGGGTCGCGGGGTTGGCGGTGGTCGCCCGCAACCAGGTGCGCTGCGCGGAACTCCTCCCAGGTGCCGAGCTGCCCGGGCCGCAGCAGGGTGACGAGGTTGTACAGCTCGCGCAGGTCGTTCTGGAGCGGCGTCGCCGTGAGCAGCAGGATGAAGTCCCGCTCGATCTTCTCGATGAACTGATAGGTGGCGCCGGTGTGGCTCTTGATCTTGTGCGCCTCGTCCACGATCACGAGGTCCCAATGATGCCGCAGGATCTCCTCGGCGTGGCGGCGCGAGCGCGCACGGTCGTGCGACACGACCGCCTTGGTGACGTGCGGCCAGTCATCCGGATCCGTCGGGGCCTCGAAGCGCTCGAAGAATTTCTCCTCGAGCTCTCCTTGCCATTGGCCCACGAGTGAAGCCGGCGTCAGGATCAGGGCGCGGCGGGCGAGCCCGCGGATCGCCAGCTCCTTGTAGATGATGCTCGCCTCGATCGTCTTGCCGAGGCCGACTTCGTCGGCGAGGATGGCGCGGCCGCCCATCTGGCGCAGCACGCGCTGGGCGACGTCGATCTGGTGGGGCAGCTCCTTGATCGCGTTGGCGTCGAGCGTGATCAGCCGGTCGAAGCCCGGCACGAGCGCGATCCGCTCGGCCTCGCGACGCAGGTCGTACCAGGTTCGGTCTGCGGGCGGACCCTGGAGTTGCTCCGCGAACAACTTGAGAGAACGCTCGTCGACCGCCCAAGACTCGTCTGGCACAGGGGCAGCAATATAGCTACGGCTGTTCGACCTCGTCCCAGTCGATTTGGAACAGGCCCGCGCAACGCGGGCAGCGGAGGGTGGTCGAGTGGCCTTTGATCGGGGTGCGGTTGCGGCAGGTGGGGCAGAGGGCGTACCAATCGCCCCAGTCGACCGGCACGTGGACGGCGTCGCTCGGACGCGGGACGATGGACCAGCGCTGCGGAGGAGTGGCGACGATGTCCACGCCCTCGCGCGGCACTGTTCGCACGTTGTGATTGACGTCGATGGTGACGGCTTGGGGCGTGAGGGCGATCACTCGGTACCAGGCGCCGCGGCGCAGCCCGCGATTGACGTCGGCGCGCGGCCGAGCCCATTGCGTGTGATCGTGACCGTCGGATTGAGGCACAGCCGGACGATTGCGTCGGCGGACGGGCGGCGTCAACTGTCTCCCGCGCGCCACGTGTCGCGGGGGTTCGCGACTGGCAGATCCTTCGCTCGCGCGCGTACCGCGCTTAAAAGCAGATCCTTCGCGCTTCGCGCTCAGAGCCTGCCCTGAGCGCAGCGAAGGGATGACAACTCCGCTCGGGCATTGAAGGAAGAAAGGTCAGAATGAAGAGCCCCCGAGGGGGCTGGTCCTCTTCGATTGACCCCGGGGCACCGCCCGGGGTCAGCCGCGTCAATGTGATCCCACGCGCAGTCGTTTGATACGCGCAAACCTGATTGCATACGACATGATGCTGCCGCGGGCGGCAGCACGTGCGGGGTCTAGCGTCTTGGCCTTCGGGATTGCCGGGGTTCGTAGCCGACGAGGTGCTGGTGTGGCGAAACCGGTAAACGCGGAGATCTCTCACATCTCTGGGCGAAAGCCCTTGTGGGTTCGAATCCCTCCACCAGCACCCTCGCTACCTCTTGACTCGGCGCCGCGTGGGGCCGATGTTGTGAATACGTGAGAGATCTCCGCGTAGCCAGTTTGCTACGCCAAACGAAAGCCGGGGAGCGCGATGCTCTCCGGCTTTCGTGTTTTCGGCCGTCCCCCCCGCGCGTCCGTTCCCACTCTAAAGAGTGGGAACGCGGTCGCGACGCGTTAGCGCACCTTCACTACCAAGGAACCGCCGTCGTCGCGGAGCCTCCAGTCCGCTACGAACCGAGCCAGCGCGCCCTTGAGGAGCGTGCGCACGCGCGGTAGTAGTACGGGCCCGGCGGGTGAGTTCCGGCCCCTTCCCGTGATAATCCGCACGACCGCTCCTGCGGTTTTTGCTCTATGCGCTTCGCCCGATTCCCATTACGATGGGCGATCGATGAAAGCGCGTAGGGCTCGAACACAGCTGATCCGCGATGCCGCTCTGGCGACCGGAAACACGTGCATTGCTTGTGGAGCGGTCGCCGTTGGGAGCGTCGGCGCCTATCCGGTGTGCGAGCGTCACCGCGCCACGGTATTCCCGCCAGACCCACGGCAGCGCTGGAAGAGGAACGTCCGAAGTCGCCACGGGCGGATCAGAACCCGAGGGAAGGCTTGTCAGCGATGCGGTCGCAAGGGTAACCTGACCCGCCACCACGATTGGGCCAATGGCGTCCCAGCTCACCCCCCGCGGCCCGTCATCCTATGCAAACGGTGTCACGCGGGTGTCGATAAGGAACGCCTCCGTCAGGCGGGGATGAGCTTCCTACGCGAACCCAGCGCCCGAACCACCTCCCCGGTGGAAGCACCGACCGTGAGTATCGATCTGATCAGAAGATCTATACTCACGGACGAATCCCCGGACTCCATCTTGGCAACGCGCGACTGACTCGACCCAACCAATTCAGCCACGCGAGCCTGTGAGAGCTTGCGTTTGATCCTGACCTCGCGCAGGCAGCGCGCGAGAGCCAGCTTCATTTCGACGAACGCCGCCTCCTCCCTGCTCAGTCCAAGGAACTCCGCCGTCGATCCGACCCGCCAGCCACTAGCCGCCAAACGAGCCTTCTTAGCACGATTCATTTGTCACCCTCCCCTATCTCAAATCCTGATAGCGCTTCAACCGCAGCTTGCATGTATCGATGACCTGCTGCGGGGTCGCTCGAGTCTGCTTCGCAAATACATCCAGGATCACGACGGCGTCCGTGTCGAGGTAGTAGACAATCCGCCACGTGTGGTTCCGATCAGGCACCCGCAACTCATGGCACTTCGGCCCGATCCCGGGCATCGGGCGCGATTGCGGGAGACTGAGATTCTCGCCGTCCTGAAGCTGCCGGAGCAGAAACCCGGCTTCAATCCGCGCCGGCCACGAGGCAGTATATGTCAGATATGACATAATCACAAGCCTGCCCTAAGCATTGTAGGCTCTGAGCGAGCGCGCGCAGCGCGCTGCTTTTTAGGATCCTGCATCCCCTTTGATCCCGCTCGCGTAATACGGATACCGTATGCATATTGTACGTATCGTACCTTCGAGGGACCGCGAGTGGGACGCAAAGTGCGCAAGACGCTCAATATCGACGCCGAGAAGCTCAAGCGGGCACAGCAATACCTCGGCCTCGACACGGAGACCGAGGTGATCGACCGGTTGCTGGACGACTGCGAGTTCGAGCGGGAGCTGGACGCCTTAAACCGGGAGTTCGCTCCGCACTTCAAGAACTTTCGGTCGCCCCTCCGCCGGCGGCGCGGACGGTGAGGGTCTGCCCGGACACGAACTATTGGATCACGCGCCTCCTCGATCGTCGTCCCTGGCACGAGGTGACTGTGGGGTCCGCGTCCGGGAGAGGCCGAACGCACGTGTTCCTCGCCACGGTCGTCCTCCAGGAGCTGTGGGCGGGTGCACGGGCTGCTGACCAGCGAGCCTACGCGGAGCGCTTGTATGAGACGGCCCGTGGGGCCGGCCGGTTGCTGAATCCGCCGGCCGCGGCGTGGATCCTGTCCGGCCAGACGCTGCGGATCCTGGACGGGCGGCGGGGTCTCCGTGGCGCCCGCCTCCGCGCGCTGCGCATCGACGTTCTCCTCGCCGCTACAGCATTTGTCTATGGCGTGGCGGTGATGACGGGGGACCGCCGCGATTTCGCGCGGATCGCCGAGGTGCTGCCGGTGCGGGTGGTGGGACCGAACTTGTCATCCTGAGCGAGCGCGCGATAGCGCGCGAGCGAAGGATCTGCTTGTGGTAGCGCGTGAAGGATCTGCTCCTCTTAGAACAGCAACACGCGCTCCGACCCGTACGGGGGACCGTTGAGGATGACGAGTGTCTTCACTCCGGCTTCTGCGCGGTGAAGAGCACGGCCTTGACTCCATAGGCCTCTGCCGAGTCTTGCGTCGAGGCTTTGCGAAACCGGAAGCCGGGCACGACGGCCGACTTCACCCGCTTGAACCCGGTCTGGTCGAACAGCGTGAACACCTCTCCCTCCGGGAGAGCGCCGCCAATTCAGCTGGCCCAGAGCTTGGGATCATTGACGATCGACTGCGACAGCTGTTTGGCGCTCACGATGTCGGCGATCGACACCCGCCCACCCGGCTTGAGCACGCGATACACCTCGCCGATCACACGCCGCTTGCGAAACGACAGATTAATCACGCCATTGGAGATCACGACGTCCACGCTCGCATCGGGGAGCGGGATATCCTCCATCGTCCCCTCGCGGCATTGCATGGCTCCGCCCGCGAGCGCGGCATGCGCCTCGGCCTTGGCGCACATGTGCGGGTTGAGATCGACGCCGAACACGCGGGCCCCAGGCCCCACCTGCCAGCCCGCGATGATGCTGTCGAGCCCCGCGCCGCTGCCCAGATCGAGCACCGACTCACCCGGTTGCAGCCGGCTGCGCAGGTGCGGGTTGCCGACACCGGCGAACGACGCCACCGCGCCGGCCGGTGCGCGGTCGAGCCAGTCGCGCTCGTAGCCGAACATCTCCGCCGCCTGCCGGCCGTGGAAGAAGTGGAACTCGTCCTCCGGGTGGTCGGCCACCTCCTGATACATCCGCAATACTTCGCCCTTGATCACCCCCTCCAAGGGCTCCTGCTCGGTCACTCGTTCCCTGCCGGCTTCGGGGCGCGCGGATCGTCGGATGCCTTCACGGTGGCCTCCAATGGGTTGGGTCGCGGATTCTCGCCCTGCTCTCGACATAGGACAAATACGACGTATTTATGTATTACATCGGTGAAAGCCTATGATCAAAGCCGGCCTCACGCTGCATCGTCTCCGGTTGTTTCTCGCCGTGCTGGACTCGGGTGGCGTCGCCCGAGCCGCGCAGGCACGGCACCTCAGCCAGCCCGCGGTCTCGGAGCACTTGCGCGGGCTCGAGGCGTTCTTCGACGTGCGCCTGTTCGAGCGGGCCGGGCGCGGCGTCCGGCCCACCGCTGCGGCACGTGTCATCGAGCCGTTCGTCCGGCAGGCCCTTGGCCTGGTGGCCAGCGCCGAGCAGGCGGCCATCGAGCTGCGAGGCCTCGGAGCGGGTTCGGTGGCGGTGGGAGCGAGTACGACACCGGGGACCTACCTGTTGCCAGCAGTGCTGGGACGGTTTCATAGTGCGCATCCCCAGATCACGCTCACGCTGCGCGTCGGCGACTCCCGCCAGGTCGAGGAGTGGGTGGCCGCGGGCGCGGTGGAGCTCGGCGTGGTGGGCGCGGCGCCGCTGCGGCCGGGCCTCAGCGCCGAGCCGTGGGTGAAGGACGAGCTGGTCGCGATCGTCGCGCGTCGCCATAAACTCGCGCGCCGCCGCACCCTCCCCCCCCGCGCGCTCGCGGATGAGCCCTACATCTCCCGGGAAGAAGGGTCGAGCACACGCGCCGTGGCCGAGCGGATCTTTGCACAATCGGGGGTGACGCTCCAGCCGGTGATGGAGCTCGGCAGCACCGAGGCGGTGCGCGAAGCCGTCGCCGCCGGACTCGGCGTCTCAGTCGTGTCGCGTCACGCCGTGCGGCCGCGCGATCCGCGAGTGGTCGCCATCCGCCTCCAGGGCCGTGAGTGGGTGCGGGACCTGCTCGTGATTCAGCGCCGGGGCGCACCGCTCAGCCCGGCGGCCGCGCGGCTGCGGGAGATGCTTTAGCGTAGCGGGGTCATCACTGATTAGGTTTCCGGCGGATGCAGAAACGCGCCGTCATCCTCCTTTCGGGTGGCCTCGACTCCGCCACGACCCTCGCCATCGCCAAGAGCGAGGGGTTCGCGTGCTACGCGCTCTCGTTCAGGTACGGGCAACGACATGGCGTAGAGCTCGAGGCCGCGCGGCGCGTCGCGAGCCACCTCGGCGCCACCGACCACGTCATCCTCGACATCGACCTGCGGCAATTCGGCGGCTCGGCGCTCACGAGCGATATTCCCGTTCCGAAGGACCGCCCGCTCGACGACACGATCCCCGTTACGTACGTCCCAGCCCGGAATACGATCTTCTTGGCGTTTGCGATCGCCTGGGCAGAGGTGCTCGGTGCCCACGCTGTTTTCATCGGCGCGAATGCGCTCGACTACTCGGGCTACCCCGATTGCCGCCCCGAATACATCGCCGCCTTTCAGCGCATGGCCGACCTCGCCACCAAGGCCGGCGTGGAAGGCTCTCAACGCCTGACGATTCATACGCCGCTGATTCAGATGACGAAGGCTGAAATAATCAGGAAGGGGCTCGAGCTGGGCGTCGACTTCGACATGACGCTGAGCTGCTATGACCCCGACGAGCACGGCGCCGCGTGCGGCCGCTGCGATGCGTGCCAGCTGCGCGCCAAAGGATTTGCGGAAGCCCTCGCGTGAGCTACGCCGTGAAGGAGATCTTCTACACGCTCCAGGGCGAGGGCGCGAACACGGGCCGGCCGGCCGTCTTTTTGCGTTTCGCGGGCTGCAATCTGTGGTCTGGCCGAGAGGAAGATCGCTCCAGCGCCGTGTGCCAGTTCTGTGACACGGATTTCGTGGGCGGCAGCAAGTTTGCGAGCCCCGACCTGCTCGCAGCGGCGGTCTCCGCCGAGTGGCTGGGCTCGGCTGAGCGGCGCTTCGTCGTCTGCACGGGCGGCGAGCCGCTCTTGCAGCTCGATCGACCCCTCATCGACCGCCTGCACGCGTTGGGGTTCGAGATCGCCGTCGAAACGAACGGCACGATCGAGGCGCCCGCGGGACTCGACTGGATCTGCGTGAGCCCCAAGGCCAATGCGCCGCTCGTCCAGACGCGCGGCGACGAGCTGAAGGTCGTCTACCCGCAGCAAGGAATGGTCCTCGAGAACCTCGAGAGCCTGGACTTCCAGCATTTCTTCGTGCAGCCCATGGACGGACCCGACGTCGACGCGAACACCGAGCGGGCCGCGCGCTATTGCCTCGAGCACCCGCGCTGGCGGCTCAGTCGGCAGACACACAAACTCCTGGGAATGCGATGATGGAGATCCGGAAGTCGTTCACGATCGAAGCCGCGCACCGGCTCCCCAACCTCCCGCCCGGGCACAAATGCGCCCGGCTGCACGGGCATTCTTTCAATATTGAGATCGCCGCCGGCGGTCCGATCGATCCGGTCAAAGGTTGGATCATGGACTACGGCGACATCAAAGAGGCGTTCCAGCCGATCTACGACCAGCTCGACCACAACTACTTGAACGACATCGCGGGACTCGAGAATCCCACGAGCGAGCACCTCGCCCTTTGGATTTGGGACCGATTGAAGCCGGAGCTGCACAATTTGACCGCCGTGATCGTGCACGAGACCTGCACCACGACCTGCGAATACCGCGGCCCTGCCCTGCCCGACTAGCGCCGCGCCTCGGCGACGAGCGCGATCCCGCCCCGCACGTTCTGCGTGACCCGCACCGCCAGGGATTTCGGCTTGACGGCGTAGACGACGTCGTCGGCGATCTGCGCCGCGAGCGCCTCGCAAAACGCCCCCGCGTTGCGGTAAGACCAGAGATAGTACTTGAGCGCCTTCGACTCGATGCACAGCTCGCGCGGCTCATACTCGATGGTCACCGTCCCGAAATCGGGCTGGCCAGTCTTGGGACAGATCGACGTGAACTCGGTGCCCGTCAGCGTCACGAGCTGGGTATTGGGTGCGGGGAAAGCTTCGGACTTGAGGACCTCGCGGGCCTCGCGCGGGTTCTCGGGCCGCGGCAGCGGCCCAGTGGCGGGGAGGCGTTGCTTCGGCGATCGCATGGCGGGAATGTAATCCATAAGGCAGGTCCTTCGCGGCTTCGGCGCTCAGGACGACAGGCGCGCGACGCGAAGGATCCGGGGTGCTCAAAATGTCACAGCCCGGTCCCGGGGCGGCGGCCATGTTCCAGATTGGATGAAACGCGACCCCGCCCCCGATGCCCCGGTTGCCCCCGACTGGATCCGGACCTACCTCCTGCCCACGCTCGGTCTCCTCATCGCGATCGGCGGCGCGCTGCGCGTATGGCATGGCGACTCTGGGATCGCGGCCCGTCTCGACGACACGACCCTGCTGTATCTCGGTGTCGCGGCCGCGCTGATTCTGGCGCGCGACTTGAAGACCTTCGCGTGGGGCGACTTCAAGGTCGAGCTCGACCGCACCCGCCGCATCGCCGTCGCGGCGCGGGTAACGGCCGAGGACGCCCAAGCCAACGCGCTCGGCACGGGCAAGCCAAAGACGACGCGCGAAGCTGCTACGAGGTCCTTCGCCCCGGGTCCCGACCCCGACGATCCCTGGGCGGGTCAGTTTGGCAAGGAGGCGGATGCGAACCACCGCCGTCTCGACGCGACCGTCACCAAGAGCGACGACTCCGGCACCCCCTATCTCGTCGATCTGCGCGTGCGCTCGACCGATCCGCGGTCTTACCCGCTTCGCGGTAACGTGCAGTTCTTCCTCCACCCGACGTTCAGCAACGACCGGCCCGTCGTCACGGTCGGACCGTCAGGAGAGGCTCGGCTGACGCTCCGGGCGTGGGGCGCGTTCACGGTCGGAGCGGTCGCCGACGACGGGAAGACGCGCCTCGAGCTGAATCTCCAAAAGCTGCCGGACGCGCCGCAAGAGTTCCGGGATAACTGAGTCCATGTCGCGTACCACGAAGGCGATCGCGCTCATCGTGCTGATCCTCGCGGCGATGCTGCTCATCACCTTCGTCACTCCCGCCATCAAGTCGTTCGCCGGCGATCTCGCGAAACAGAGCAAGCTGCCCATCTGGATCGTGGGGCTGGCGGCGCCGATCCTGTTCTTCTTCAACCGCCTGGGCCGGTTCCTGAACGTGCTGTTCGGCGCCGGGTCGACCGAGCGCAGCATCCGCGACACAAACGAGCAGCTCAAGGCGAAGCTCGATGAGGTCGAGCAGAGCGTGCAGCGCCTCGATGCCTGGCGGCGCGGCGAAATCGAGCCGCGGCTGCGGCGGATCGACGAGCTGCAGGGAACGGTCGCCGCAATGCAAGGCCGCGCCGCGGACCTGGCCGCCGGGGTGCCCGGCATGGTGGCCGACCAAGCCGCGCTGGCCGAGGAGCGGGACCGGCTGCAGCGCCAATTGGACGAAGTCCGCCGCGCGATCCACACCCCCGAGTGAGGTCCTCATGAAAGCCTGCGTGATCACGTTGTGCGGTGTCACGATCCTCGGCGCCTCGCTCTTGCCCGCCCAGATCGTCATCAGTGAGTGTGTCCAACCCAGGATCAAGGCTGCCACTCGCGGACAGTCGGTTCGCGTCGACTGCGATTCGGTTTTCGTATACAACCAGCCGGCGTTTCACCTGAGCGAGAGTGTCGACCGGGCGAATGCCGCGCTGAAGGCGCACAGCGACTCGCTGACGGCGCGGCTGATGCAGATCGTCGCGGTGCAAGATTCGATCACCTCCAGGCAAGCCGCGATGATCCAGGAGTTCCGCGAGCTAACGAGAGTCCAGTCGCTGGCGTACGACTCGCTGCGCGGGTTGTTCCGCACCACGGACAGCGTGGCGCGGGCGTCGACGAAAAACACCGATCGCGCGCTGGGCTACATCAGGAAGGTGAAGGCCCTGAGCTACCTGTCGAGCGCGTTCGCGGGGGGGGTGATCGGTGGGTTCGGGATCAAGCCCGGCGGTCAAGGCGGCTTCCATTGGTCGGGGGCCGGCTTGGGAGCGGTCGTCGGGGTGCTGACGAATCTCGTGTTCATGAAGCTCGCGCGTTGACCCGAAGGAGCATCGGTATGAGGCGCCACGTCACCATTCCACTCTGTTTGCTGCTCCTGGGCAACGCGGCGAGGCTCATCGCCCAGAATCCCGCGCGGCCCACCGCGGCCGACTCGTCCGAGATGCGCATCCTGCGTCACTCGGTGGATTCGCTGCGCGAGGTCGTCGGGACGCTGCGGTTCAAAGTGCCCCTCGACTCCGCTTCGCGCGCGCGGTTCGAGACCGCGACGACGCTCGGGAAGGGGTTGCTGATGTGGTGGTTCGCGCTGGTCCTGTTCTACCTGGTCTGGGCCGTGCACCGCTACGTGTACAACTGGGGTCTGTCCAATCGGGAGTGGAAGATCCTCTATCCCGAAGTCTTTGAGACGTGGTTCGACCGCTTGCTAGGCCGGATCACCAAGTCCAAGACGTATAAGGAGCGGAGCCAAGAGCTCATCGATCGCCGGCGTCAGCAATCGGGCCAGGATGCCTTGGCGATCGCGCCGGCGGCGGCCATTACCAAACCGTTCGACGAACCGCCTAAGAATCCGTACGAGGGGGACTCGTTCGGGCTCCCGCCCGGGACGATCCGCGGGATCCTCGCGCTCACGGCCCTGTTAATGTTCGTGGTGGTGGAGGGCGTGAACCTGTACTCCCCCGCCAGTCTGGAAGGGCAATTCGACGGTCTCATCACCGCGTTCGAAATGGTGCTCGCGTTTTACTTCGGCTCGCGCGCCGTCGAGGTGCTACAGGCCAAAAGCCAGCGGGGGGGCGCCCAAACCGCCGCCCTGGAGAGCGCGCCGGCTACGAGCGAGGAGTCTGCCTCCCCCTCCGCCCCCGCTCAGGCTCCGGCGCCGGCATCCTCGTCCCCGTCGATCCTTCAGGCCATCGAGAACCTGCTGCCTGAGGGCGCGTCGAAAGGCCGGTTCGCGAATGTCGTAGCCGCCATCGGTGGCGCTGCTGCCGCGCCCGCCGCCGCGGCGCCGAACCTGGCCGCGATGCCGCTCGCCACGCGCGTGCTGACGATGACGGCCGCGTTCGAGACGGCGCGCGCGTACCCGGGGTGCTTCGGGACCCTGGCGGGCAACTTCGACGGCCAAGGGCTCAGCTTCGGCGCGCTGCAGTGGAACATCGGCATCGGTTCGCTGCAGCCGTTGTGGGTGGAGATGCGGGACAATCACCCCGCCGAGCTCAAGGCGGCGCTGGGCGGCCTGTACGATGCGTTCTGCCGCATGCTCGATCGGCCCCGGGTCGAGCAGATGAGTTGGGCACTCAATATCCAGTCGCAAGTGCCCAACCGGGTCAACACCTGGCGTATCGCCGACGGTTGGACGAACGCGCTGCAGACGCTCGGTACCACGAAGGAGATGATCGCGATCGAAGTGAAACAGGCGGACGCGTTCTACCAGGTGGCGCTGGGGTTCTGCCGCGACTATCAGCTCACCTCGGAGCGCGGAGCGGCCCTGATGTTCGACATTCGGGTGCAGAACGGCAGCGTCGATCGCAACGGCTCGGGGCCGTTGATTCGCAGCGATTTCGATCAGATCGATCCAGGTTTGGCCGCGCAGGACAAGGAGGTGGCACGGATGGAGATCATCGCGCGGCGGCGCGCGGCCGTGGCCAGGGCCGACTTCCGCGACGACGTTCTGCGGCGCAAGCTGACGATCGCGCAGGGGACGGGGACGGTGCACAACCGCGCGTACGATCTGGCCAAGGATTTCGGGATCGGAATGGTGCCCTTTTGAGCGGGAAGCCTTGAAACGGCGGGACTAGACCGACAGTAACCGCTTGAGCCTCGTTGCCGCCGGGTGGTAACGGTACGCCTTCACCGCTTCGTACGTAAAGACGCAGGCGAACGGCGCCGAAATCCACACCAATGCCGCTTCGATCGGGAACGGCCACGTGGGATCGGCGGTCCACGGCTCGACCATCTTCCCGAGCATCGCCTCAGGCCGGTAGCCCCACCACCTGCGAGGAATCGCGAGCGTCACCTCCCAGATGATCGACGTCGCGACGATGTAGAGGATCGTCAGAGTGAGGGCTTGCCAATTGATGAGATCCTTGACGGAGTCGTATAGCAGCACTGCCGGCACGAGCGCGACGATCACCAGGAACGTGAAGTAAAACGGCAGCCAGCCTCCGGTCGTGCTCCACTGGGTTTTCAGGAAGATGCCGAGGGCGAGCCCTGCCACCGCGGCCACGAGCACGCGTCCGGACACGCGAATCAGCGGGCGCCCGGGATCCATCGCCAGCCGCCGCGCCTGCTTGTTGTACAGAGACAGGAAATACTCGTCGCACCAGAAGTAGACGAGCAGGATCGCCGCGGGCGAGAGCAGGTAGAACAGGACCTCCTCGATCGGGATCTGCATGCCGATCGCGGGCAAGTAGCCGATGTAGGTGCCGGACGCGGGTGACGCAAACTGCAGAATCCTGTGACCGAATACGAAATCGAGGAGCACGCCGAGGACGACGATCTGGACGGTGGCCCAGGCTAGTGCCCGTCGACGCCGCGATCCCGGATGAGTGAGGCGCAGAAACCGCGGCAGGAGACACACGATGGGCACCAACCAGAACAGCAGACTATTGAAGTAGGTGACCTTCAATCCGCGTACCAGGCCGAGTGGCAGGAGCCAGGAGACGAGGAGCACGATCAGCCAATCGATGCGCTGGAACAGCTGAGGGACGGACAGGCGCGGGGCCGGACTCGTCATCAGCTCACACTGTCTTTCTTGCCGGCCCTGCCCCGCCTGACTATTACTGCGATCGCCGTGACACAAGCCGCGATGCTCGTAAGGATGCCCTCCCAAGTCTTCAGGAGGTCAGTCATGCGCGCCAAGAATGAGCGCGGCGCCACGCTGACGACCACAGCATATGAGCTGTCGTAGACAGACTTGCCCGGCATACCTGCGAGCAGTGCGGTCACTTGGACCTGTAGTAAGCCGCTGCCAGGTCGGTGCGGTGTGACGAGCCACGACCAGCTGTTCTCATCGCTGTCTGAGACCGCTTGCTTCGAGCAGCTCCCATCCGGGGAACTGATCGTGAAATCGTCGACGTTGGCGCTCAGGCAGACCCTGGCGCTGTCACCCATCTTCGTCTCTCCCGTAATCACCTGTTTGTGCGGCAGCGGTGTCTGCGGGAATCTGGTTCCCTTCACGAGCTTGACGAATACCGGGACCGTTTGGCCGACGACCATCGTGTCGGGGCCGATGTACCTCACCTCGCCCGGAGCGAGCCGAGCCAACGCGGCGTCGACGGCGCCGACGGGGGGCCCGCCATCACGCCGGCGCGCCGCCTTGCGCGAGCGATGGCGGTGCCGCGGCGCGGCGGTCTTCGCGGTATCCGGCGCGCCGTTGTCGATCGAGACGGTCTTCGACGTGTCCGCAGCCGTTGCGTGGCCTCGAGGCGGCGCTTCTCCACCAGGCTTGCAGCTCGAGGCGAATACCACCGCACTCACGAGCGCAAGCGTGGACGCGCGAGACTCCAGCGATCGTATCATCGAGCCTTGAACCTGCCGAGCCGCAAGGGACCGGGCTATGCCGCTTTGAGCGTACCCACGGGCGACAGGGCAACGAAAAACGGCCGCGAGCGAAGCGCTGCGGCCGTTCGAATTGCCCCTCCTGGGATCGAACCAGGACTCTCCTGATCCAGAGTCAGGCGTGTTGCCAATTACACCAAGGGGCACTGATATGGAGCTGAGGGGGCTCGAACCCCTGACCTCCTGGGTGCGATCCAGGCGCTCTCCCAGCTGAGCTACAGCCCCGGGGCGTACAAACTAAACCTGCACACCCCCACACTACAAGGCGTGAGACTGCGTGCTAGGGCGTACGCCTCTTCACGCCTTCATACGCCTTTCCACGCAGTTAGTTTAGAAGTCCCCATGGCTCCCCTCTCCTTCACCCTGCGCGCCACGATCCCCGCGCCGATCGAGCGCGTGTTCGAGCTGCTCACGAACCCCGCCCACATCCCGCAATGGCTCCCGGGCTGCAAGTCGGTCGAGCCCCCGACCACCCTGCGCAAAGGCTCGCGCCTCGTCGTCGGCTTCGGCACCCGCGCCGCCGAGTTCGAGATCGTGGAGCTCACGGTGCCCAGCAACTTCGGCTGGATCGAGCGCAAGGGCCGCCCCGGCAACCACATGTACTTCAACCTCGGCTTCAGCGGCGGATCCACCAACCTCGCCATGAAAGCCATCTGGGAGCCGCGGGGCTGGAGAGCCAAGCTGTTCGGAGGCTTGTCTCGCCGTATGGATGCGAAGCGGTTTTTCGAGGGGGTCGTGAACAACCTGAGGAAGATCGTGACGACGTAGTCCGCAGCGCTACTCCTTGTCGTGCACAAACCGAATCTGTCCCCCAACGGCGATCGTTCGCGTCGATAACCGCAGCGGTGTCTGGAGCGCCGCCGGAACGACTGCCGGCCCGCTCCCGCTCGCCGTCCACGTGATCCCCTCGAACTGCCGCGCGACCCACGAGATCTCGACAAAAAGTGCAGCCCGATCGGTGACGGTGACGCCCAGTCCGAGCAGCGCTCCGTACTCGAAGGTCGATCCCGCCGCGGAGATCAGGCCGCTGTCACCCATTGCTCTGACATCCTTGAGCTGCGCCAGTCCCGTGATGAGCCCCACGTACGGCTGGATGGGCGAATCGGGAAACGAGACGACATAGAGGGACGCGGCAGGCAGCTCCTCGATCGAGCCCTGGATGGCGGATACGCCGCGCAGGCCCTGCATCTGCGTGTAGCCGAAGCCGAGCTCCGCGTCGAGCCACGAGCGCGCGTCACATTCGTGGGGGCGTATCGCGTACACGAGCGTAGACTCGCGAACCTCTTTTCCCTCGTATCGGACGCGAATCTCCTGCAGCGTGGAGTCGCGGGACCGAACTGCCGCATTCCGACAGGCGCGCTGCGAGCGCGGCACAATCGCGCCGGCGTCGAACGTGACCTCGATGCCCAGGCCGGTCAACCGCGAACCGGCAATCACCCCTCGCCCGGCATAGGGCTTGCCGAACAACCGCGTGGCGTTGACGTCGGAGACGTTGCTGAAAACCTTGTCGAGGAACCCCAGTCCCTGCCCCGGCGCGATCGCCGGCGCGAGGCCGAGCACAAACGTAAGAACAACGCTCTTGCGCGTCACAACGGCAGGAAGCCTCGCCGCGAAATCCCCACCCGCTTGGTGAACGGGCTGACAAACGTCCCCCCGGGGTCCAACTGGGCGCGGATTCCCTGCCACTCGTCGAATCGCGGGTACATCGACCGGAGGGCGTCGTTGCTGCCGGTCAAGTAGTTGACCTGCCCCCAGTGAGGCCGCCCACCGAGCTCCGACAGGGCTTCCTCGTACGCACCGAGCAGCTCGTACCCGCCCTCGGTGTCCGTCATCATGATGAGCTCGAACATGGCGGTGTCACGCGCGTACATCATCGACATGTGCGCGCTCGTAGCCTTCACGAATCGCACCGCGACCGGCGAGGTCTCGTACACGCTCCCCAGGCTGCTGCGCGCTTGGGCAAGCGCCATGACCCGCTCCACCGCCTCGATGTGCCGTCCGCCCTCGAGCGGCACGGCGATCTCCATCGAATACGCGGGCAGCTTGTTGGCGGCGCCGATGTTGAAGACCTTGTAGCTCACGTTCGTGTACTCGTCATCCACCAGGCCCCTGAGCACGATGTCGATATCCCGCGGGGTCAGCTTGGGCTGCCAGTCGAAGAACAGGTTCAGCAGTTTGGCGGTGATCGGCAACGACGACAACAGCTCTGTCAGCGGATGGCGCTCGAGCTTGTCCTTGGGTTTAGCGACCGGCTGCGCCGTCTTGTCCCGTGTCGTCACCAGACAGCGATGGTCCCCGCCGACGGCGTAGGGGTTGAACAAGAATTCGTAGTGGCGGTGCTGTTGCAGCACGTCGCCCGCGCGCAGATCTGCCTTGACCTGCGACCACGTCCTGAGCGTGCGGACTTCCTTGAGCCAATACTTGGGCTCCACCTCGAGCATGGCGGAGTACACCACCCCCATGCATCCCATGCCGACGACCGCCGCGTCGAACCAGGCGTCGTCCTGCACCAAGCGGCGATCCCCATACCGCGCCGCGTAGGCCGCGGCATCGGTCGGCCCGTTGCGGCGCTCGATCCGGTACAGCTTCCCACCCCCCGCCACCACGTCCAGCGAGCGGATCTGATCGGCAATCGGGCCGAAGGCGATCCCGCTGCCGTGCGTCGACGTCGAGATGACACCGGCCACGGTCTGCGCGTCGTATCCCCCCATGTTCGACAGCGCCAGACCGCGCCCGTCGAGGTAGGCGTTCAGCTCCCGGAGCCTGATGCCCGCTTCCGTGCGCACGAGCGTCGCCGTGTTCACCCCGGGCCGCAGCAAGGGCGGCTCGAGGTCGAGAGGATGGCTGAGGCGCGACGTGTCGAGCAGGAATCCCGGCGTCAGCGCCACGTCCGACCACGAATGCCCGGAGCCGACGGCCCGTACGCTGCAACCCGATCGCTCCGCTTCCTGCACGAGCGCGACGACGTCGCCGAGCGTCTCGGGCGTGCAGAGCCGCAACGGGTCGATCGACTGATTGCCGAGATGGTTCTTCCAGGTGTTGCGGCGGCCGACGTTCACGCGGCCCCTTCCCTTCCGCGACTGATACAATGGCGCCAGGCGTAGTCCGCCAGGGCCATGATCGTGAGCTGGGGGTTGATCCCGATGCTGGTCGGAAACACACTCGCGTCGCACACGAACAGATTGGCGAACCCGTGGACGCGGAACGAGCTGTCGACGGCGCCGACGTCACGCCGGTCGCTCATCGGATTTCCGCCCTGTGGGTGCGCGGTGTTGAGCGTGAGATCCTCGGGGCGGTGGACGATCTCCGCGATGTGCCGCTCGATCGCGGCCCGGTCGATCCGGCCCTGCGGCGCGAACCGCTCGGCCGTCATCTCGTGATCCAGGAATGTGCCCGGGAACACGGCCTCGGCACCGGCAGCGAAGTGCACCTGCGCCAGCAGCGCCATGCCACGCTTGAGGATTGCGAGATCCGCCGCGCTCAGGTGGAAGTCCACGGGGCCCATCAGGTCACGGAGTAGACCACTGCGGTTCACGGTTCCGTCGGGCCCCGTGCCCAGCACCACGCCGTGCGTGGCAAACCGCTCGTACGCTCGCATCCGGTCGAAGTGGGTCTCGAACCACCCCGGCAACATCACCGCGAACGCCAGCGGTGGATTGACCGTGCTCTCGAGCAGGAAGTCCCCGGCGTCCACGTACGCGGTCATCGGGAGCGCCTCGTAGGCGTTCAGGCGGCGCGGGAACCGCGCCAGCATCGGCGTCGCGATGTTGCAGGAGAAGCGCGTGCCCACGTTGCGCTTGATCCCGCTCTTCAGGAGCAGGACGCTCGAACCGATCGCGCCGGCGGCGACGACGACCGCCTCGGCCCGCACAAAGAGCGTGCTGCCGTCCGCCATCTCAGCGCCCACCCCGATCGCCCGGCCGCCCCGGGTCTCGATCTTCACGGCGTGACATTCGGGGATGAGCCGCGCACCGCGCGCCGCGGCCTGGGGAAGGTAGGTCTCGAGCATCGCCATGCGGCGGTCGTAAGGACAGCCGAAGTTGCAGTACCCGCACGCGAGGCACTGCGTGAAATTGAGCCGGAACAAATCGTACTTGTACGAGCGGTCGCCCAGTCCCTGTTCGACGAGCGCCCGCCACCCGCCGAGCAATAGATCACCGTTCGCCCCGCCCGGCGTGTGGCCGTCGGCGAGGGCCGCGGGCGCCAGCACGTCGGGGAGCGGCCGCACCCGGATCATCTCCTCGACCGCCGCGTACGACGCGTCGAGCTTGGCACGGTCGAGGGGGGCGCCGAGCGCGGCCCACTCCTCGAGCGTGCGACGGGTCGGCGTGAGCGCCGGATCGCCGACCCGGAAGCAGATGGCGTTGTTGATGACCGTGGTGCCGCCGAGCGTGCGGCCCTGCAGGATCGTCATTTCGAGATCCACGGTGGCCTGCAGGCCGCTCTCCTTGTACAGCGTGGCGGACATGACCGGCTCGTTGTGGCTCATTTCTGGGGCTCGGACGTAGCGGCCCTCCTCGAGCACGACGACCCGAAGGCCCGCGGCGGCAGCGTGATACGCGATGACCGCCCCTCCCGCTCCGGACCCAATCACGCACAGGTCGGCTGCGATCACACTCTCCCCGCTCGCGGGCGGACGGGTGGTCACGAGCGGTCGGTCGGCGAGTGGCTGTAGGTCCCCGATCCGATAGCGGGGCTGCTGCGGTGGCGGGGCGAAGTGAATGCTGGCGAAGACCCGCGGATCGCCGTAGTAGCCCACGCAGAACAAGGCCCGAATCTTGGCGAGGTTGCGCCCCAGCCGCCCCGCGCGCGGTCCGGCAAGGTGCCGCTCGATGATGCGGCGGCGCGTGGCGCGCGACAGCCGGGAGAACGGTCCTCGCAGCGACAGCAGCGGAAGCACGTACTCGATGACGAAAAGAACGATGCGCAGGCTGCCCTTTCGCTTCGAGCGCACCCGCATCAGGTGGGCGTCCAAGTTGGCCGCGATCTCGCCCGGCGTCAGGACCTCGCCCTGGCCCTCGATGAAGACATCAGCGAACGCCGCGACGGTGCGGCGCTCGCGCCCGGAAAAAAACCCGCCGCGTGCACTCGGCAATCCCCGGTCGAGGATGTTGCTGTGCGCGGCCGTGCGGCTCGGACCCTGCCACTCCAGGTGGTCGTGCGTGTACCACCCACCCGGGTCCCGCGTGAACCGAATAAAGGAATAGATGACCCTGCCGATGAGGTCGGGGCGATCCACGTCCCACAGGGAGATCCACGTGCCCGAGTTCATGTAGAACGCCTTGGCGGCGGCGATGTCGGGGAGGCGTTGCACATCGGGGACGTGCGTGTGACCCACCACACCGTAGACCTGTGGGCAATCGGCGCGGAACCCGAGACGGGACAGCACAGCGTAGATCCCCTCGGCGAACGCGTCCTCGCCCACGGAGGGCCGCCCCTTGGGCAACAGGTCCCGCATAAACCCCAAGATGTACGGTCCCAGCAGCCCGACCACACCCACGACGTAACGCGTCCTGGGAAGAGCCGCCGCCACCCAGTGCCGGACGTCCGGCAGCGCGACCAGGACGAGGAGTGCTGCGACCACCGCGAATTGGACGAAGATCGAGCCGAAGAAGAGCAGGAATCCCAGGCCATCGCGCAGCCAGTAGGGGCGCGCGGCTCGCATCAGAAAGGTCAAGCTGTGGCGCGCGATCGTGAAGACTTTGAGCGGATGACGCCGCAGCACGGTCCACAGCAGGCGCTGCACCGGCTTGATGTTGTCGAGGAACGGCTCCATCCCCTCGAGTGCGTTGATCACGTAGCGATTGACGAAGGAGCCGAGCGGTAGGTTCAACTCGGTGGGGGTCTTGGGGAGCGTCGGGGGACCTTTGACAGCGGTCGTGCTCTCGAAGCGATGCCCGTGCTCGATGTACACGTTGGATAGCTGGAACCCCTCCTGCGAGAACAGGACACGCTCCGCCACCGGCGCCCCCGGGTGGGCGCGCGCGATCTCGCGCCGCACCGCAGCCTGCACCAGCGGCCAGAACAGCTCGAGGTCATGGTTGCCCTTCACGAACACGATCCAACCGCCACGCTCGATCCACCGCCCCAGCCCCGCGAAGAAGACCGGGTGTCCCTCCGCGATGCGCAGCAGCTTCCAAACGGACTTGTAGTCGGCGGTCCTCAAGCCGTAGCGGCGCTCTTTGCCGGCCAGCTTCCGCAACTCCGCCGTGGGCCGCGGCGCACCCAGCTCCGCCAGCGCGGCGCCCCACGCGTCGAACTCGGCATCCGTCTCGGGGATTTCGGCTACGCGCAAGAAGTCGAACGCGTCGCCGTTCACGACCAGCAACGGTGCTCCACCCCGTGGCTGCTCGTGGTGCTCGAGGAAGGCCGCGAACGACTCGTCGGCGAAGAAATTCTCGCGGCGGTGATAGCGGCCCGTGTCGGCGTCCTGGCCGATACCGAGGTGGAGGTCGCTCACCACGAGCACGACCTCCGGCTGCCCGACCTTGCTAGCGATCTCGGAATCCATCACTCGATCCTCACCATCTGCCATTCGGTTCCCTGGCGGACGAACGTGGCTCGCCGCGTCACCTTGTCTTGCCTGGGCAGGTGTGTCTTGCTGTCGCGGTACTGGAAGACGCCCGTGACGAGACCGCGCGCGGAACCGCCGCTCACCGTGACGTGCGACAACTGCAACTCCGCTCGCAGGGCGTCCGCCCGCCGGAAGAACATCTGGAGTGAGGGCTCGTCAAAGTCGCGGACCACCTGCCGTACCAACGCGACGTTGCGCGATTCGAGGGCGCGTGCGTACCGCGCCACCACGGCCGACAGAGCCGCGGAGTCGTCGGGAGGCTTGACGCTGTCGGCGCGTACCTGCGCGCTCTGGATGCCGGCCGCGCTCTGGATGCCGGCCGCCTGCCCGATCTTGGCTTGGAGCAGCACGCCCGCGCCTTTCACCGCATCGGGGTTCACCGGGAGGAGAGTCGGGCCCTGGCGGCTCGGCAACTGGAGCTTCAACGTCGGGCCGCCCGTGCGCCACGTGCCTGCCGGCAGGCGCAGCGTCCGATTGACCACCGCCTGGCTGCGTTGGATGCGGATCAGGTCGCCCAGGCCGACGAGCGGGATGCTGTCCTTCACGGCGGTGGTCAACACGCGGGCGGCATCCGCGGGGCGCACCGGCGCCGGACCGACGAGCAGGCAGTCGGCGAGGACCTTGAAGCGTTGCCGCTGCCCGAACGCGTCTCCGAGTCCCCCCACGCGCGCTATCCGAGCCGTCGTCTCGGCATCCGCTTCGCACGCCTCGGGCGCCGGGCGCTCCACGCGCGCGGCAGCGGCGGCGCGGTTGCGGATCAGGTCGTCGAGGGCAGGGAGCCGCCCGTCGGGCGCGAGTCCGGCGACCGCCTTCCCCTGCTCGAGCGCTCGGCTCGCTTGCGGCAGTTGATCCACGTCCAGGTACGCCTGCGCCGCCGCGACGTAGGTGGCGCGGGCCTCGGCGGAGCGTCCCGTGGCGCGGTACCCGTCGGCGAGCAACGCGCGCACCTGCGGCAGCGGCTGGTAGGAGCCTTGCGCCTGGTCTCGCATCCCCGCGGTGCTCAGAGCGTGCTCGAGCTGGTACACCGCGTTCGTCCACGGCGCATCCGACGACCGCCAGGTCCCACGCTGTGCGTAGATCAGGCCGAGCACCGAGTGAAACCGCTGGATCGCCTCGCGATCCGCGCGATAGTAGGCCTCGGCCTTTCCTTGGAACAGCAGGTTTTCCATCGCCTTGAACTTGCTCGACGTGGGGTCGAACTCGGGGTGCGCATCGTAGAACGCGGCCAGCTCGACGGCGACGTCGAGGGTCGCGGGAGCGGCACCGAGTCCCACCTGCATGCCCTCCGAGAAGTACGCCTCCGCTCCCTTGGGATCGCCGGCGGCGAGCTGGCGCCGACCGAGCGCCAGCGCGGCGCGACCGACCGCTTCGCGTCCGTCGAGCGGCGACCAAATGCCGGTCGTGGGAGGGCTCGCCGGACTATCGACGAATGCCTTGAGCGCTCCCAGATCGGGCGCCAGCCAGGATACGCCGACGGCATCGAGTCGCTCCACCGTGAGCAGCTGCGCCTCGGCGAGGAGCGTGACCCAACGGTAACAAGCGCTTCGCGCGAGGCCGCGGTCGCTCAGCCGGCTTACGGCCAGCTCGTAGGCGCGAAGCGTGGCATCGGGGAAGCGCGCCTCCCAATCGGGGCTCGCACTCACCATACGGAAGAGGTTCGCGGCCGAATCGCGCGGCAGGTGCGCGTACATGTCGACCAGGCGACGGCGCGGGGTCTCGTCGTCGGGCGCCGCGGCGATGGCCCGCGCGTAGGCCGCGCGCGCATCGTTCCAGGCCTCGTGGCGCTCGTAGAAGTCGCCCAGCATGAGGGCATAGAACGCCGTGCCGCCGGTATCCAGGTCGGCGGCGCGCCGCAGCAGGGCTTCGAGCTCCGCGTCGCGTCCCATGGTCCGGTAGGCGAGCGCGAGGTTCGTGAGCGACGCGCCGTCGCCCGGGTCTTCCTTGAGCGCGCCGTTGTAATAGTACGCGGCGCGCTCGAGCAAGGGCTGCCGCTCGCGCGGGTCGCGCTGCGCCTGACGCTGGTGGGCGTAGCCGAGGGCTCGGCTCAAGAGCAGCCGGCAGGGTCCGGGCTCGGTCGTGCCGGGGCATTGGGCCAGCTGCCTGAGCAGGATCTCGCGACCGTCCATCCAGCGCCCGGAGTCCTGGAGCTGGACGGCGCGGGCGACCGCATCTGCGGGCGTCTCTTGGGCGCTCGCCGGTGCCGCCGCGACCGCGGCGGCCAGCAGCGCGCACCAAGCGGCTTGGCGACGGATCGCCGCGGTCATTGGCCGCCGCCCTCCGGGCGGGCCAAGAGTGCGCAGCCGATGTCGTCGAACTTGTAGTCGGTCACGTGGACCGCCTTCACCTGGACGCTGTCGGCCGGGGCTGGAAAACCCGTGGCGGGTGAGTCCAGGGGTGCGCGGATCTGTCCCCTGAACCGCTCGAGTCTGCTGGGAACGACGACCGTCGGGTCCTCGGTCAGCGTGCGGGATGGCTTGGCTGTGACCGAGCGGACCTCCGTGCCAAGGGGGATGGGCACCTGGTTCATGATGAGAAGCTTGCTGCGATCGGCGTCGAAGCACGCGGCATCAGATCGCAGCGGAATCAGCCATTCGACGAGCGATCCGGAGCCGGGCGGCGGCGCCCAAGCCGCCGCATTCGTGTCGGCGATGGAGATCCGGCTCAGGAGGTCGGTGACCAGGACGCGCCAGGCAGCGTCGTCCAGCTGATCCAGCACGAGCCCGAGCTCTCCCAGGAAGGTCGTCACGCTGCCCACGGTGTCGCGCGCGGAGAACCCCAGCGATCGAAACGTGCGCCAATACAGTTTCCCGGACTCGATCGGTGGGTTCTTGAGGAGCAGGTGGAGGCCACGCTCTCCGAGCCGGGAGCGTGAGCCTCGCTCCTTTTGGTCGAGGATCACGTACAGGACACGCGTGGAGTCGGCAGGGTCGTTCGAAAACGACAGGAAGCCGAGGTGGCGCGTGAACACGCGCACGAACATCGCAGTCGCGGAATCCTCGATCTGGCGAACCTCGGAGGCGTCGAACGACTGCATGTAGACGGGGTCGGCGAGTTGAAAGCGCACGCGCACGTGCGGCGCTTGCCCGGCGGCGGGGGCGGGGGCGACCGCGGTCCCTACTGCGAGTACGAGAGCTGCGAGGCCCGGGTGGACGTGGTGGTTGGTCATCGGCAGGACGTAGCGTCAGGGGTCAAGTCGAGCACGGGAATGTCGATCAGCCGATCGGCGCCAAGCTGCACTTCGGACTGTGCCACGATGGCGCCGCTCCGCGCGACGATCTCCGCGTGCAGGCGGGTGCCGGGCCCGGGGCTCCCCGCGCGCTGCCCCAGCGGCGTGGGCCGGGCCCAGGCGAAGAGGATGTTGTTCTTGAAGCCGGTGGTGTCGCAGCCCAGTTCGAGTTTCCAGGTCTCGAGCAGCCCAGCCGGCAGCGCGCGCGGCTCGCCGACGAGAAACGACGACACGACGCCGGAGGTCTCGGCGAGCACGGCGGCCGGGTCTGTCCGGGGCAGCGTCCAGGCGCGGAACCGGCCTTTGTTTCTGAGGGCCAACAACCCCTGCGCCTCGGGGCGGAACAGGATCGACGGGGCGACCGGCAGGTCGCTGCCCAGACTGACGGTGAGACCCGTCAGGGGGTAGACGGTGAAGCTCGCGGCGATGAAACCCGGCGCCGCGACGCGGACCCTCCGCCCGAGCGGTGTCGTGACGGCGGGGAAGCGGATGGTGCTGTCGGGGTACAGCAGCTGGGACCGCATGTGGCTGGGGCGATCGAGGTAGGCGATCGAGACGGAGTCAGCGCGGTCGGATCCCTCACCGGTGACGGTGACGCTCGACACCGTGAGGGCGACGATCCCGCCGCCGACGTACAGGAACACGAGCAGCGGCGTCCACAGCACCACGCGGCCCGCATTGCGCAGCCGACGGACGGCCGCCTTCTGCTCGTCGGCGCTCAAAATGGCTTTGGCGAAGGGCAGCACAGACGTGCTCACGAGGGTGACCACGCCGCCGACGGCCAGCAGCTGGGTGAGGTCGAGGCCGAACTGGTGTGTGGCCCACACATCGCCGGCGACGATGAAGGCGAGCAACGCCGCTGCCTTCACCAGCGTCACGCGGACCTCGCCGGGAGCCGGTGCCATGGGACGCAATAGCGCCACGGCGCCGCTCGATAGTTAGGGCGATTTTGCGGCGCCGTGGGGCGATTTTGCGGCAAACAGCGAAAACCCCAAGTCTCCAACTCCCGAACGGACTGCGAAAAGCGGGTTGGGGCCCCACGCCCCACTTGGTTAATCCGCAAACGGAACGTCGACCTCTTGTCCATCACGCGCCACGAACACGGCGGGAAAAATCTCGCGCGCCTCCTTCACCAGCTCGTCGGCGCTCATCGAGTAACGCGCTGAAACGTGACACAGCACCAGCTTCTTCACCCCCGCCGCCAACGCCACCTGCGCCGCCTCCTGCGCCGTCGAATGGCCCGTCTCTTTGGCGCGGTCCTTCTCTTCTTCCCCGAACGTCGCTTCGTGAATCAGTAGATCGGCACCCTTCGCCGCATCGACCGTCGACGCACTCGGCCGCGTGTCACCGGTGAACACGACGACTCGGCCGCGGCGCGGCGGTCCCACTACGCCTTCAGGGCCCGGCATTTCACCCTTTGCGATCTTGCCCCACATCGGCCCCTCTGGGATCCCGGCGGCTTTCGCCTTCTCGACATCGAAGCGGCCACGACGCTCGTGCTCCTTCAACGCGTACCCAATCGATCCTCCTCCATGCTCCGTGGGGAAGGCCCGAATCTCGTAAGCGTCCTTCTCCCTTCTCCCTTCTCCCACGATCACCTCACCGGGCTTGACCTCCGTGATCTCGATCGGAAACGGCACCCGCTCGACGCCCAGCTTCATCGCGTCGCCGAGCACCTTCTTCGCGCCCTTGGGGCCATATAAGAAGAGGGGCTCCGGGCGCCCCTGCAGTCCCAGGGTGCGGATCAGGCCGATGACGCCCAGGAAGTGGTCGGCATGGAAGTGGGTGAAGAAGATCTCGGACAGCGCGAAGCTCACGCCGTAGCGCATCATCTGGCGCTGGGTGCCTTCACCGCATTCAAACAGCATCGTCTCGCCCTCACGGTGCAAGGCGAGCCCGGAGACATTCCGCTCTACGGTGGGCCTGGCGGCGGACGTGCCGAGGAAGGTAACGGTGAGCATGGAAGCCAATATAAATGCGTAAAACGGCGTACATAGGCGTGAAAATGCGTACCGCTCTGCAAGCGGGGCTCGTATCCTCGGCCGATGCACAGCTATCGCCGGCTCGACGCTTGGAAGCAGGCCCATGCCGCGCTCAAACTCACGCTCCGAGCCACGGATGAGGCCTACCACCCGCGATCGCGGGCGCTGTTCGATCAACTCAAGAGAGCGGTGATCTCAGTCGAGGCCAATATCGTGGAGGGCTATGCGCTCGGTTCGCCAGCTCTCTGCCGCCGCCACCTACGAATCGCATTGGGGTCTGCGGCCGAGGCTGAGTGCCTGGCACTCGCCGCCGGCGAAGCGGACTACCTCAAACCGTCGGTGGTCTCGTCCCTTGAGAACGACCTCGGCGGGGCGATGCGCGCCCTGCGTCTCCTGCTACGCAATCCACCAAACTCGGGCGGCTAGCACACGCCTTAAAACGCCTTTGTACGCCTCTTCACGCCGTTGACCTTACAGAATCTTTACGCGAACTAAGCCGGGCTTCATGTATTTGTCGGGATGTTCCTTGAGGTCCGTCAGGAGCGCAGTCAGAGCGACTGAGAGATTGTGCAAATCCGTGTAGAGTGTTGAATCGCTAGCGAGTTTTCCCAGCGTTCCCTCCCCGCGATTCATACGACGCAGGAGGGTATCGATCGCCACGGTCGCGCTGCCCAAGTGATTCGTCAGGGTCGCGAGATTCGCGCTCAACGAGTCGAGATGCTTCCCCGTCGACGACCCGAGCAGCGAGTCCACCCGCACCATCACCCGCTCCGTCGCCGCCAACGTGCGCGTGGTCTGCTTGACGAAGGGCCCGTCCGGCGCCTCGCCGACCACACTCATCGCCCGCTGCACCGCGATCATGGTGTTGTGCAGATCCTGGCTCAGCTGCGGCGAGACGAACGTGTTGGCGTTGCCGAGCAGCTCGTTGGCGCGCTGCGCCACGCCTTGCGCCATGTCGGTCAGCTCCTGCTCCTGCGTGCCGATGAAGGGCCGGCCGTCGGGCCACGGCTCCTCGCGCACGCCCGGCGAATACTTGATGAACTTGGCGCCGAGCAGATCGAGCGGGGCGATGGAGACGGCGGCGTCGATCCGGGGCCGCACGTCGGGCGCCACGCTGAGCGTCACGGTGACCTTCCCGGTGCGCTCCAAGTGCACGCCCTCCACTCTCCCCACCCTCACGCCGGAGACCAGCACCGGATCGCCCTTCTTGAGGCCGGCGACGTTCTCGAACACCACCGGGATGCGCTGCCCCTCGCCGCCGACGCGCCGGCCGGTGAGCCACAAGAGCAGCGCGACGAACACGGCGAACCCCACGAGCACGAACGCCCCGACGCCGACTTCCTGCTTGTAGGTGGTGTCCATGTCTCCTCAGGTCTGCTCGTTCTGGATGACGGCCATCTCGAGGTCGCGTTCCAGGAACTGCTGCACCGCCGGATCCTTCGACGCCAGGATCTGCTCCGCCGTACCGACGGCCCGGATCTTGGCCTGGGACAGGAGCGCGATCCGGTCCGCCACACGGAACGCCCCCCGCACGTCGTGCGTCACCACCACGCTCGTCACGCCCAGCTCCTGCTGCAGCCGCTCGATCAACGAGTCGATGACATCCGCGTTGACGGGGTCCAAGCCGGACGTCGGCTCGTCATATAGTAGATAGGTGGGCTTGCCGGCGATCGCCCGCGCGATCCCGACGCGCTTGCGCATCCCCCCCGACAGCTCCGAGGGAAACTTGTTGCCGACCTCGGGCTGCAGATTGACGAGCCGCAGGCATTCGCGCACGCGCTCCTCGCAGTACGTATCGTCGCGGTAATGCTCGTCGTTGGTGATGCCGAGGCGGATGTTCTCGAAGACACTATCGGAATCGAAGAGCGCCCCATTCTGAAACACGTAGCCGATGTGGCTGCGCAGCTCCGACAGCTCCTTGCGCCCCAGGGTCGGGACGGACAACCCATCCACCAGGACCTCGCCCGAATCGGGTTTGATCAGTCCGATGATGTGCTTGAGCAGGACGCTCTTGCCCGTGCCCGACGGGCCGAGTAGGGCGACCGTCTCGCCGCGCTTGACGGAGAAGTCGATCTTGTCGAGCACGACGTTGTCGACGAAGCGCTTGGACACCTGCTTGAGCTCGATCATGTGCCGAGCAGGACCTTGGCAAGCACCGTGTCGAGCAGCAGGATCGTGATCGACGCCGCCACCACCGCCGTCGTGGTCGAGCGCCCCACGCCTTCGGCGCCCTGCTGGGTGTTGTAGCCGATGTAACAGGGGATCACCGTCACCGCGGCGGCGAAGAAGAACGCCTTGATGATCGAGTAGTAGAGATCGAAGGTGTGAAAAAAGTAGCGCGAACCGTAGGTGAACTCGGTGAGGGAGAGGTGCAGCGAGCTCGACGCCGCGACATACCCCGACGCGATTCCCATCACGTTCGCGAAGACCGTCAGCGCCGGGATGACGAGGATCCCCGCGATGATGCGCGGCAAGAGCAGATGGCTCATCGGCGAGCGACCCAGGCTCTCGAGCGCGTCGATCTGCTCGGTGACGCGCATCGTCCCCAGCTCGGCGGCATAGCGGGCGCCGATCCGGCCGGCCAGAATCAGCCCCGTGAGCACCGGCCCCAGCTCCAGGACCACCCCCGCCGTCACCACCCCGCCCGCGTAATAAAGAGGAATGACGCTGCTGGTGAACTGATAGCCCGTCTGGAGTGCGGTCACCGCGCCCGCGAACGCCGCCACGAGCAGCACGATCCCGAGGCTGCCGTAGCCAATCGCAATCGCCTGATCGATGGTGCGCGGAAACCAGATGCGCCATTCCATCAGACCTACGCTCAGGTCGCGGACGAGAAAGGCGAACCGCCCCGCGTGCCCAGCGGTGCGCAGCGCGTAGCGGCCGACGTGACGGCGCAGGTCGAGGGCGCCAGTGAAGGCGGTCATGGGATGTAGTATGTTATGTATCGATGCCTACCAAGTCCACTCAAACCTTTACGCGCAAGCTGCTTAGGTGGTATGGACAGCATGCGCGCGACCTCCCCTGGCGCCGCACCCGCGATCCCTACCGCGTCATCGTGTCGGAGTTCATGCTGCAGCAGACACAGGTGAGCAGAGTCTCGGAGTTCTATCCGAAGTTCCTGGAGCGGTTCCCGACGGTGTACGATCTCGCCAAGGCAAAGCCCAAGGCGGTGCGAGAGGCTTGGGATGGATTGGGATACTATGCCCGGGCTTCGAATCTCCACGCGCTTTCGCGCGTGGTCAGCAAGACGATGAACGGCAAGTTGCCGGACGACCCGCAAGACCTCGATGAACTTCCCGGAGTCGGGAGATACACCGCCGGAGCCGTGGCCTGCTTCGCTTACGAGAAGCCAGTTCCAGCAGTAGACACGAACGTGAAGAGGGTACTCGAACGAGTATTCGGAACGACAGACGTGTGGGGGCTGGCCGCCGCGATCGTGCCGAAAAACGGCAAGCGCGCTTGGACGTTTAATCAGGCGATGATGGAGCTGGGAGCGTTGGTGTGCGTTGCGAGGAAGCCGCGGTGTCCTGAGTGCCCGGTGAGGAGTGAGTGTAAGACGGGGCGGGCAGAAGCTCGGACAAGGCCCCGAACTCGTATCCGGACGCCCGCGCGTCCGCGATAATCCCCGGCAGAGCCTCCGCCGTCTGCATCCTGTCCCCTTCCGGATCATAGCCGTCCCCATCGTGCAGCAGCACGATCGCCCCCGGCCGCAGGCGCGCGTGCACCCGGCGGCGGATCACGTTGGCCCCGGGCCGCGCCGTGTCGAACACGCCGAACGTCCACCCGAACACGGTGTAGCCGAAGCGGCGCGCCAGCGGGCGCAGAAACGGGCTGCGCAGCCCGTGCGGGGCGCGGAAGACGCGCGGCTCGCGCCCCGTCCTCACGACGATCGCCACGTGCGCCTGGGCCAGCTCGGCGTGGATCCGCGTGGGACCGAGGAGGTGGAGCTTGACGTGGTGCTCGGTATGATTGCCGACCTCATGGCCCGCTTCCCGGACACGGCGCGCCAGCTTGGGGAAGAGGCGCACATGCTTCCCCACCATGAAAAACGCCGCCGGGACGCGCTCGGCCGCGAGTATGTCGAGGATCACGGGCGTCGCGCGCTCGTTGGGGCCGTCGTCGAACGTCAGATAGATGCGACGATCCCGGGGACCGCGCTCGACCGAGGGCCCGAACAGCAGATCGAGCCCCATCATCGCGTTACCCGCCGGTACACGTCGAGCACCCGCTGCGCCACGACCGGCCACGCGTACTGCTCGGCGACCGCCCGCCCCGCCCTGCCCATCGCGTCGCGCCGCGGCGCATCGTCGAGCAGCCCCGTCACCGCCGCCGCCCACGCCGCCGCGTCGCCGCACGGAGCGAACACCGCCCCGCCTCCCCCCGCCAGGTCGCGAAACGCCGGGATGTCGGACACCACGAGCGGCGTCCCGCACGCCATCGCCTCGAGCAACGTCACGCCGAACGAAGCGCGGGTCGTGGGACAGAGATAGGCGTCGGCGCCCGCGTAATAGGCAGGGCGCTCGCGGCCCGCGTACCCGACGAATCGCACCGCTGGACCGAGCGGACGAGCGACGCGTTCCGCCCGGCCGCGCCACGGGCCGTCGCCCACCACGGTGAGCTCGGCGCCCGGATAGCGCGAGACAATGCGCGGCATCGCGGCGAGCACCGTGCCGAGATCATTGCGCGGCTCGATGCGGCCGAGCCAGAGGAGCCGCGGCGGCCGGCCGTCAGGCCGCGCGCCGTTGGGGTGGAAGAACTTCGTATCGACGCCGTTCGGCACGATTTCCCACGGCGCCTGGAAGTAGCGCGACATGGCTTCCTGGGCCGCGCGACTCACGGCGATCGCGGCCGCATGGCGGTCGAGCATCCGCTGGAACGGCCGCCGCAACAGCCGGTAGCCGAGCGAGCGGGGGAACCAGGTATGGAACGTCGCCACCACGGGGATCCCCGCGCGCCACGCGGCATACGGCGCCCACACGCCGAGCGTCGGCGCGAGGCCGCCGTGCACGTGCACGACGTCGAAGCGCTCCGCGCGGAACAGCGCCTCGAGCCGGCTGCCCAGCCGCCACCCGACGGTGACGCGCGCCACGCCGCCGTTGGCATAGATCACGACGCTCGTCCCCACGCGGCGGACGGAGTGGTGCTCCATGCTCCGGGCTCCTGCTTGCCCTCTCATGTTCGCGGTGACGATCGTCGCCGAGTGACCGAGCGCCTCGAGCTCGGCCGCCAGGTGATGCACGTGCTCCGGCACGCCACCCAGCTGCGGGTAGTAGTCCTCGGCCACGAGCGCGACGCGCAGCGACGTCATCGCACCTTCTGCGCGAGGCGCAGGGCCGCCGCGACCACGGCTGCCGGCCGCTCCTCTTGCAGGTAGTGCCCCGCACCCGGCTCGCTGTCGACCTCAAACGACTTGAGGGAGTGGGTCAGGAGACCGACTTCTCGAGGATCCACATCGCCGTCGTGGCGCGCGGTACCGACGACGAGGATCACGGGGCACGAGATCTGGGCGAGGCGCGGCGCCAACTTCTCGGGCTCACGCGCGCGCGCCATGGCCTGATACGTCTTGAGGGTCGCGTCGAACGCACGCGCATCCCCCATGGTATAGCCGAGGACCACGCCGTCCGTGATCCAAGAGCGATCGCCGGAGGACTCGATCAGCATCCCCTTCACTTTGCGGCGCACGAGATTGATCCCGCCGAACAGCTTGATCCACGGCACGAAGCGCATCGCGCTGCGGAAGCCGGACGTGGTCGCTTCCTCGGTCGGACCGCCTTCGAGCGACACGATCCCGCGCACCAGGTCGGGCCGGCCGACCGCCAGCCGGAACGCCAAGGCCCCGCCGAGCGAGTGGGCCAGCACCAGCACCGATCCGGTATGGAGCGAGTCGAGTGCCGCGGCGATGCGGTGCGCCTGTGCTGCGAGAGAGTAGTCGGCCTTCAGCGGGCGGCCCGACAACCCCGTCCCGAGCGGCTCGATCACGATGGGCCGGTAGCCCGCGGCGGCCAGCAGGGGAACGACTTTGCGGAAGCTGAACGCCCCGCCGACGAGACCGGGAATGATGGCGACGGGCTCGCCCGGGCCCGCCAACGCCTCGACGTGCAACGTCTCTCCCGGTGCGACCGGGATGTAAGGACGCTGCTCGACGGGCAGCAGGCACAACGCGAGCAACCACACTACAGCGTCTCAAGGCGCGCGGCACGTGAGGCGACGGTGTTCAGGTCGCCGCCCAGTACGTCCATCGTGCGCTGGAACTGACAGTCGATCACAAGCAGACCGATGACGTACGCGGCGAGGTTCGCCACGAAGATCACGGAGAAGAGCAGCGGGAACGGAACCCAGAGCCCGAAGTACAGCGCGAAGCGCTTGGCGCCGGGGTCCAGGCGCGAGCGGTCCACGATCGTTGTGAGCAGGAGCACAGCGGTCGCGGCGAGCGCGGCGAGGCGGAGCGACACGAGCCCGCCGGCGGCGCACCCGGCGAAGATCGCGATCTCGGAGGCGCGGTCGAGCAGGGTGTCGAGACGACGCCCCGCCGCCGACGCGAGGCCGAACTCGCGCGCCATGGCGCCGTCGAGCGCATCGAGCACCTGGCCGGCGGCCATGAGGATCAAGGCGAGACCCACGCGTCCCACGGCGAATGCCGCCGCGGCGCCGAGGCTCACCCAGAACGCGCCCCACGTGACCTGGTTGGGCGAGAGCCCGAGGCGCACGTGGAGCAAGCGCAAGAGCGGCCGGACGCCGCGGTCTAAAGCGGTGCCAAGAACAGGAGCAAATTCATACATAGGAGCACCACGATGAGGACGGCTTCCTTGGTCCGGTCGGAAACACCCACCAGAAAGCCCTGCGTCACGACGGGCGAATAGGGATACCAGGGCATCTTCTCGTAGCTGACGCCGTAATCCATCGCGAGGTGAATCAAGAAGAACAGCGCCGGGACCCAGGTGCGCAGAAAGATGCACAGCGGCACGATCCACAATAGGGCGACCGGCTCCTGGAGGGATGTTCGCCAGTAGTAGCCTTTTTGGTTCTTCAACCCAACTGTCTTCAAAAAGTACGGAGCCTTGATGGCGTGATCGACGTCGACGCCCACACCGAAGACATACGCGAGCGCCGCATCGCCGCCGCGCAGCCGTAGTGCCTGGACGCCGAGCGTCGTCGCGAGGACGTGGGTGACGATCGTCACGCCGTCCCCTCGAGTTCGGGAACGGGATGCCGGCCCGCGGTCCAGATCAGCAGCAGGCCCGCGGCGACCCAGCTGAAATCCCGCACCCGGCCCACGATCGACGTGTACACGCCGAGCTGCGGATCGAAACCGAACAGGCCGAACAGCACGTAAAACGCGCCCTCCCGTGCGCCCAGCTCGAACGGCACGAAGAAGAGCACATTGCCGAGCAGCGCCTCGAGCCCGCCGATGGCAAACGCCTGGAGGTAGCCGAGCCGCACGCCCACGCTCGCGGCGATCAGGACGAGCTCGACCATGTAGATGCAGCGGCTCAGGTACTCGAGGCCCACGGCCTGGAGAAAGCGGCGCCGGTGGCGATGGTAGAAGTCGGTGATCTGGCTATCGAGCTCGACGAGCAGGTCGCGCGGCACGCGGTGCGTCCAGCCGAGGAGCCGCTCGAGCAGTCCGCGCCGGTGGCCGAAGAGCAGCAGGGCGATCAGCCCGAGCAGCACCGCCGCCGTGACGGCGAACAGAGCTCTTGGCGCGGCGGAGGCGGGCAGCAGCAGGAACGCGAGGCCCAGCGCCGTGAGCCAGACGAGCACGTAGCTCAGCGTATGCAGCATGCGGTGCAGGATGACGGAACCCGCGGCGCGCCGCTTCCCGATCCACGGCGTGACTGCCGCGATGCGGTACGGCTCGCCGCCCAGGTTGACGAACGGCGTCAGCACGTTGATGGCGGCCGCCGAGACGAGGATCGAGTACGTGCGCCAGTAGGACGGCTTGTTGGGGTCGCGCTTCATGGTGAGGTGCCAGGCGCGCGCGCTGCACGCGTGGACGAGCGCGTACAGCGAGACGATCGGGAAGAACAGCCAGCCGGTGCGAGCCGCGTCGTCCGCCAGCCGGCCGACACCGGTGCGGGCGACGAGATAGCCGAAGACGGCGGCGCCCAGGACGAACAGCGCCGCCTGCAGCTTCCGACTCATGCCGCCTCCCCGCTCGTATCGTAGGCGCTCTCGAGCACCGCCGCGACCTGCGCGATGTCGTCCAGGTGCCGAGCGCCGTCGCCCGAATCGAGCGTCGCGGCGAAATCCCCAAACAGTCCTGCGAACCAGCTGGCGTACGACGCCTTCTCGAGCTCGGCGCTGTAGTCGAACGATTCCGTCTGCCCGCCGATCTCGAGCGTGAGCGTCCCGCCCCGCCATACGATGCTGCCGCGGTCGCCGATGAAGCGGATCTCGGTTTCGCGCGTCCGTGCCGCCCAGGTCAGGAACATCACCGCCAGACGATTGGGATACTCGAGCAGGAGCTGCGCGGTGTCTTCCACGTCGTAGTCGCCGTGCTGCAGCCTCCCGGTCCACGCCCGGACGGCGCTGGGGGGCCCCGCGACGTCGAGCAGCTCGTACACCAGGTGCGTCCCGTGGTCGAGCAGCACGCCGCCGCGGCCGTCGGCGCGCCGCCCGCGCCACGGCACCGCACTCTGGTCGGCACCCTGATCGGCTTTGAGCCGGTACACATGGAACTCGGCGAGATGCCAACGGCCGATCAGTCCGTCATCGAGCCACCGCTTCACGCGTCGCCATACGGGGTTGTAACGGTACTGGTGGCACGGCATCACGACCCGCCCCGCGCGCCGCGCCGCCGCGGCGAGCGTCGCCGCCTCCGCGCGCGTCACCGCCACCGGCTTCTCGCACAGCACGTGGTAGCCCTGCGACAGCGCCCAGAGCGAGAGCGGGAGATGCAGCGCCGTGGGCGTGCAGATGTCCACGAAGTCGATCGGACCCAGCTCGGCCAGGTGATCGGGAGTGGATACGAGCGGTATGCCGTCCACTGCGAGCACCGGCGCCGAGTCGACGATGCCTACGATTTCGAGTCGCGCCGCCACGGCGGGATCGAGCTGAAACGCCGGCAGATGGGCCAGGCGGGCGATCCCGCCCAACCCGATCAGCGCGCCGCGATACAGCCGCGGGGGAGCCTCAGGCGAGCTGCGCATGCACCGGCAGCTCCGTGGCGGCCCGCCGCTCGTGGGCCAGGATGAGCGCGACGAGCACGACGTTCAGCGGTCCCACCACGATCCAGCAGTAGGCGGCGGGCCACCCCGGCACCGCGGTGACGGCGAGCAGCGCGAACCTGATGTTCTGCGCGATCCAGGCGCAGGCGCGCACCAGCGGCGCCTGCCGCTCCGCCCACTCCGCCCGCACGGCCGCGGGGACCGACCGCCCGACCAGGGATCGCACCAGCGCGGTGGTGCGCGGAAACAGCCAGGCCTGGCGCCGCACGTAATCGAGGTACAACCACGCCGAGATGCGGTCCCACAGCGATCCGCCCACCTGCGGCGCGTGTTCCGGCAGGTCGAGCTCGCTGCCGTTGCCCACCGCAAAGTAGAGGTAGGCTTGGCGGATGTAGTCGGCCGCGGCGGCCTGGTACGTGTGCGACAACAGGCCCACGAGGGCGAGCGTGGCGCCTCGCCATCCCCACCCCGCCACGAAGAGGCGCGCGGCGAGATGCGCGTAAAGATTTACAAATCGCAGGCTGTCGGACACGCCGTCCAAGATCCGGCCCGTCCGGGTCGATGTGCCGCGCAAGCGGGCCAGCTGGCCGTCGGCGCTGTCCAAGATGTCCGACGCGATGAACAGCAGCACGCCAAGCGCGTTGAGCCGCATGCTCGGGTACCACAACAGCCGCCCGGCGACGAGCCCGAGGATGAGGCTCGCGAGCGTGACGGCGTCGGGCGAGACGCGGGTGGACGCGAGCGCGCTGGCGACGCGCCACCCGGCCGGCCGGAAGAAGCGCCGGTCGGCCCACTCCTCCACGACCGGTCCTTTATTCGCGTACACGCTGGACCGCCTCCTCGAGCACCGCCTTGACGGTCCCGAGCGCTTCCATGGCCTGCTCGTCGGTAATGACGAGCGGCGGGTTGATCCGCACCTCGGGGTTGTAGATCATCGCGATCACGCCGCGGGCGAGCAGCGTGTCGAAAATCCAACGCGTCACCTTCTTATCGAGCAGCCGCCGCGTGCCGGGCACGACGAGATCCATGCCGAGCATCAGGCCGCGGCCGCGCACGTCACTGACGATGGGGATCGTGCCTTCCCACGTCTTCATTTCGGCGAGCATCAGCGCGCCGAGGCGGCGGCTGTGCTCGACCAGCTCTTCCTCTATGATGGTTTCGATCGTGACGTGCGCGGCGGCGGCGGCGAGCGGATTGCCGCCGTAGCTCGACGAGCTGCCGCTGGGGTTGGCCCACGGCTTGGAGAAGGCGATCGGCTCGCGGATCACGAGGCCGCTCACCGGGAACCCGCCGCCGAATCCTTTCCCCACGAGCAGGACGTCGGGCACGACGCCGTCGTGCTCCACGGCGAACATGGTGCCGGTGCGCCCGAACCCGGTGATCATCTCGTCGCAGATCAGCAGCGCCCCAAGCTCGGTCGCCAGGGCGCGCAGCTCGCGCAGGTACCCGGGGGGCGGCACGACGTTGCCCGCGGTCCCCTGAATCGGCTCGACGATGATCGCCGCGATGTCGTTCGTCGTCTCGAGCGCGATCTTGCGGCGCAGGAAGTCGACGCAGTGCCAGTGGCACGACGGGAACGTTTTGCCGAAAGCGCAGCGGGCGCACGAGGCGTAGGGGCTCGAGTACGCGCCGGGCGCGAGCGGCCCCAGCTCGTGCTTGAAGCTCCCGCTCAGCAACGGGAGGACGCCACCCGTCTTGCCGTGGAAGCCGCCCCAGAATCCCATCATCTCGTGCTTCCCGGTGGCCGCCTTCGCGAGCCGCACGGCCGCCTCGACGGCCTCGGCGCCGCTCGAGTACAGCTGGGTCCGGTTCAAGTCGCCGGGCGCGATGGAGGCGATCAGCTCGACCAGCGCGGCGCGGTGCTGGGAGGTGAAGCTCCCCACGTGCACCCGCTCGAGCTGCCGCGACATCTCGGCGACGTAGCGCGGATGCGCGTAGCCGAGGCTTGCGACGCCGACCCCGGCGAGCAGGTCGACGTAGCGGTTGCCGTCCACGTCCCAGAGGATGGCGCCCTCCCCGCGGTCCATGCACAGCTTGCTGTACAGGGCGACGCTCTGGGTCCCGGGCGCCAGGTAGCGCGCTTCGGCCTCGAAGACTCGCCGTGACTCCGTTTCGGTTTCTATCACAAGGATGCCTTTTTGTCGATGTAGGAGGCGATCGCCTCTGCCGCCTGCGCGCGAACCGGCGCGAAGCTCGGCCAGTCGTTGATGTCGATCAGCACCGGCGCGTCGGGCTGCGGCACGGCGACGTCACCCCCGAACACCTCGAGGGCCAGCGCCCGCGCCGCCGCGAAGACCATCGCGCGCAGCCGCTCCTCGTCGACCACCGCCGGGGTGCCATCGGCGGGATACCAATGGAAGAAGCTGCCGTCCGCGACCGCGTAGAACTTGAGAATCGGGCCGGGCACGTGCGCCTGCAGCGCCACACGGGCCACGCCGCGGCGCGCGAAGTCCGCGATCGCGTCGGTCACGGTCGATTCTTTCGCCGACACGACGTCGGCGCGGGTTTCCGCGTGCACGTCGCCGCGCTTCACCCACACGGGCCGGCCGTCACCGTTCAAGAGATGCACGATGAGCGCCGCGGCCTGCGGCTCGCTCGTGGGCAGGATGAGCGTGCGGGGGAACGGCAGGCCCGCATCGGCCATCCGCTCCACCAGGCGATGCCGGTGGCAGTTGAGGACGCTCGCCGGCGGGTTGACGGCCAGCGCCTCGAGCGGCACCAGCCGCAGCAACCGCTCCGACGCCGCCGCGCCCTGACACATGTTCACGTACAGCTCGGCGGGCGGCAGCCGCCCCGCCACGACGTCGGTCTCGCCCGTCTTGCTCACCGCCCAGCCGCGGCGCGCGAGACGCTCGACGGTCTCGTCCAGGATCGCCGTGTCGTTCTGCCGGTGCTGCTGCGGCGAATACGTGGGGCTGCGATACAGCGCGACTAGACGCTTCATGAATCGCCTCGGGAGCTCGCGGTCGCGGTAGGCTCGACGGCGGCAAGCCAGGCGGCCGCGGCATCGAGATCGCGTTTGTGATCGAGGTCGATGATCCGGGGCACCTCGACGGTCGCGACGGGGCCGCCACGCCGCACCAGGAGGCGCAGAAAGGCCCGCATGCGGGGCAATGTGCGCACGGCTTCTGCGGCGATGCGCCGCGCGGCGGTGCTCAGCCCGTAGACGCCGCCTGTCACGAGCGGGGGCGGGGCCAAATGATCGGAGATGTCCACCGCCAGCCCCGCGGCATTGCGCGTGACGTATAGGGGTCGTTCATCGTCGACGAACGGCGTGACCGCGAGCACCGCGAGTGACCCGGCGGCGAGGTGCTCCGTGACGCCAGTGTAGAGGCGCCGCCAATCGGCGCCCGGCATCACCGTGTCCACCATGGCGCAGAAGACCGGCCCGGGGGGCACGACGGCCAACCCTTCGACCAGCGTGTGCAGCGACGAGGGGGTACGGCACGACCGAATCTGGGCGGGAGGGGCGAGCCGTTCCCAGTCGGTAGGCAAGCCATCACGGACCATGCACGTGATGGAGGCGCAGCCGAGCTCGGCGAACGTCTCGATCAGGTGAACGATTTGCGGCCGCCCGGCCACCTCCACGAGCGGCTTGGGCGCTTCCACGCCATCGGCGGCGAGCCGCGCACCGTGGCCGCCGGCGAGGATCAGTCCCTGCATCATCGCTCGAGCACCTCGGCCAGCTGTGGCAGCGTCGTCAGACGCACCGTCGGCAGGCCCGCCTCAGGGGACTTGGCGCTGCGCGGCGCCAGCCAGGCCGTGGAGAGGCCGAGCGCCGCGGCAGGCCGGATATCCGACTCGAAGTTGTCGCCGACCATCCACGCCGGCGCGGAGGTCACTCCGGGCCACGCGAGCGCGTGCTGGAACAGCCGCGGGTCGGGCTTTGTCACGCCCACCCGCCCTGAGTCGGCCACGACGGTGAAGTAGGGCATCAGCCCGAGCTCCTGGAGGCACACCTTGAGGTTGCCGGTGAAGTTCGAGACGACGCCCAAGTGGTAGGACCGATGCAGCCGCGCGAGCAGTGCCTCATTGCGCCGCACCACCGTGAGCGTCGTGGCGTGAAACTCGTCCGCGATCGCCTGGGCGCGGAGCTGCGCACCGTCGGGAAGCCCGGCTAACAAGAGCGCCGCCTGTGCGTCTACCATCGCGCGGAAGCCCAACCTCTCGATGTCAGTCCGGCGCGCCAGCGCCCGGTCGGAGTCACGAAACGCGGCCTCGAATGCCGGGAACTGTTCCGCGCCCCCCGCCGCGCGGTAGGCCGAATGAAAACGGACACTCCAGCGCGCGCCGTCCGCGTCCAGGGTGCCACCAAAATCGAAGAGAACCAGCCCGCGCACTCGTGCCCGCCACCTCAGTTCGGACGCAGAAAGACTCCCACACACGACCCCGCTGGGGGGGCCACCGTCACAGAGGCGTTGTGATGTAAGGCGGGTTAGCGGACGATGAGCCTGCACACGTACACCATCTGCTTGTTAGGCGGCCCCATGGTCAGGAGGTACTCGCCGGGCGCAGGGGGCGTGAACTCGGCGTCGAAGGTCTCTCCCACCGCCAAGCGGCGCCGCGCGGGGCCTGCCACGGCGAGGGCCGCCGGCAGATCGGCGCCGTCCTTGGCCAGCGGCCGCCAGGTCAGCACCGTCGAGTCACGCCGCACCGCCAAAATGACCCGCTGCGCGGGGCCGATGTTCACAAAACGCAGCCGGTGCGGTACGCCGAAGGCGAGCTCGAGCGGGGCCGGCAGGGTGTCGCCGTTCAGGAGGAGATGTGGCGGGTCGCCGGGCCCGTCCCACCCGACCACGAACACGTGGTCGGTGCGTGCATCGAAGCGGCGGCCCGGTTCGAGCACGACGATCGCCCCATAGAGCCCCGACGTGAGCTGTTCGACGTCGTCGAGATGCGTGTGGTACATGAACGTGCCCGCCCGCGGCAGGGTGAGCCGGGCGGTGAACGAATCACGCGCCGCGATCACCGGAGCGAGCCGCGTATCGCGGCCGCTCCACCCCGCCACGCCGTCGGAATAACTCTCCAGCTCGATCCCGTGCCAATGAATCGCGGTCGCTTCGGCCAGCCGGTTCACGACGATGATGTCGGTCGGCTCGTCCCGCGCGAGGACGAGCACCGACCCTGGGAGCTCGACCGAGTCTGCCGCCGGAGGGTGGTCGCCGCGCTGCAGCACGAACGCCAACGCCCGCGGGGCACGGCCGTGCTTGCGACCCTCGTCCACAAACAGGTGGAGGCGGCGAGCGTCGCGCCGCTCCGGCTCGACCCACCCCTTCCCGGGGCGCACGCTGATGCCGAGAACCAGACCCGCCATGTGTTTGCCGGGATCGAGCGCGTGAGCGGCGTGCGCTGACGCTGGAGACGGCTCGAGCCGAGCGTCGGGAATCACGTGGAACGTGATGTGGCAGTGGAACAACCAGTTCCCCGGCCGGTTCGGCCGCCACGCCATGCGCATCGTCTCCCCGACGCTCATGTCTTCCGTGACGACGAGCCGGCCCGCGCCTGGAGGATAGACGCTGTCGCGCAAGAACGTGCCGTGGGAGTCGACGCGGAAGTAGAACCCGTGCAGATGCATCGGGTGGTTCCGCGTCGTGCCGTTGATCACGCGCCAGCGCAGACTGTCCCCCACCGTCGCCGTGATGCGCTCGGTGTAGGGCCACGTCTTGCCGTTGATCGCGAGGGCGTTGGGGTAGGTGACCGAGTCCCTCGGCTCGCCCCAGATATTGAGGACGAAGATGCGGTCGTCGGTGCGGGCGCCTACCTCATCCACCACGAGCGCGCCGGTGAGCTGCTCCCGCTCGCGGAGGTCGTAGTTCACGGTGCCGGCGGTCCCGTAGTAGAGGTACGTGCCGGGCTGCCCCGCGGCGAAACGGATCGTGCGCGTCTCGCCCGGCGGCACCGCGACGCTGTCGTTCGCGGCCGTTGGCTTGGTCGTGAAGCCGTGCACGAAGACCGTCGAGTCGGCGAGCGCGTTCCGGACGGTCAGGGCGATCGTCGTGCCCCTGGGGACGCGGATCAACGGGCCCGGCACCTCGGGGGCGCGGCCCTCCTCGGCGAACGCCGCCACGTTGGTCCAGGGGCCGTCGTTCGCTTCAGGATACCAGCGCGCCATCCGCACGACGAGCCGGATCGTGAGCACGCCATCGCGCAGCCGGCCGGCGGGGACGCGGTTGTCGTTGGGGTGGACGGTGGGGAGAGATGGAGTGAGCGCGAGAAGCGATGCAGCGAGCGCCGCGGCGAGGAACCGCGGCACTATCTCATCACCGTCCCTGCCAGCAACGCGAGGAGAGCGAACACACCGGCGGCCGTCGCAAAGATCACCTGTCTCTTCCTTAGTCGCGCGAAGCTCTCGGGAAGCTCACCCCGTGGGTCGAGCTCGAGCCTGCCCATTCGTGCCGCCGTCGGCGTCACGACGCCGATGGCGATGATCGCCCCGATCAGGCCGAGGGCCTGCATCGTGAGGAGCCATCCTGGCACGTCGGAGGTCTTGAAGAACGGCAGCGACAGCACGAAGCCGCTCGCGAGAACGAGCAGGGCGCCGGGGCCGACCAGGTTCCGCGCGACGACGCCGGTGGCGCGGTACACGGCGAGCCGCTCCTCGGGTGGGAAGTGCTTGGCGGTGATGCCGGCGAGCATCATGGCGAGCCCGCCGCCGAGCCAGGCGGCGAAGCCCATGTAGTGCAGGAAGAGCCAGAGCCCTCTCATGCGCGACCCACGACCTCAGGTATCGGTTGCCGCCCCTTGAAGCCGGCATCGAGCTCGTGCCAGTGCGTGATGCGATCCTCACCCAGCTTCCAGCACCACAGAATCTCGCGGCCCTCGAGTTTGCCGTGGAAGTCGACGAGCCCCTCTTCGGACCCCTTGAACTCGCACCCCACCTGCTCCAGCTCGACGATGCACGCGTTGATCTTGCGGGCGACGTCGTCGACCTGGGACTTGAGGCTGAGCTGCTCGGGAGACTCGCCCCAGTCGGGGCGAGCACTGGCGGCGATGAGCTCGTAGCGGGAGACGAGGTCTTTCCAGGTCGGATAGTAAGACGCGATGTCCTGGACGATCCGCCGGACGAGAGGGAGAGTCCGGTTGGCTTCGGCGAGGGTGAAGAATTTAGGAGGCAATGACGATTCCCTGCACCTCTTCGGGGTGCGGAATAAACCCCACGACTCGCATGTCGCCGTCCACGACCACGATCGTCGTTCGGTGGTGATGATCGCTTTGTTTCGGGACCTTGTACCCCTTCAGCTCGGTCTCGGGTTTGACGACCGGCGTATCGGTTCGGGCATGATCCTGCACGGAACAATCACTGGGGTCGTGGCCCTGCCCCACACACTCGGTCACGACGTCGCGGTCCGAGATCGTCCCCAGGTAGCGCCGGTCTTTCGGATTATCGACCACGGGGACAACCGAGATGTTCTTGACGCGCATCAAGGCCGCAACTTCTGACGAAGTGGCACCAGCCGCGACGACGATGGGATCCGCAATCATGACTTCCGAGGCACGCATGCCCCTATGCTATCGCCTTCTTGGTGGCTTGGTAACCAGCTTCGACGTACTGCTCGAGCCGATCCACGGCAAACGTCGCCTCCCTCTCCGCCACTGCCCTCACGTACACGAGGCGCGGCGCGTCCTTCGGCCAGTTGGCGACCGCCTGATCAGCTTGCGCGGCCATCATGATGCGGATGGCCTCACCATGGGCGCGAACTAAGGCGGGAACGTTGGAACGTTGGCCAGATGGAACGAGTGGTTCGTCGAAGCCCGGCCCCACGTGCACGGCCACGACGAGATCGGCGGGGATGGCGCGGGCGGCGTCGAGCGGCAATACGGCGCGCAGGCCCCCGTCGGCATAGCGCCGGCCCCCCGACTCGAGCGGGGGGAAGTAAAGAGGAAGGGCGCAAGAGGCGTACAGCGCGTCGTGGAGCTGCATACCGCCTTTGAACAAGACGAGCTCGCCACTGTCCAGGTCCGTGGCAGTGACCGTCAGCGGAATCTTGAGATGCTCGAACCGCTTCGCCGGCACCACGCGCTCGATCGTGCGGCGCAGCGCCCGGCCCGGGATCAAAGCGCTGGCGAACATCCCCTTTACGAGGGCCAGCGGATTAAAGGGGGCAACGTCCTTGCGCCGCAGGCTCAAGGAGCGGCGGCGCACTTCCTCGAACGGCACCCCCGCGGCGAGCGCCGCGCCGATGACGGCCCCCATCGAGGTGGCGACGATGTGATGGGGTTCGAGATTGGCCTGCTGCAGCGCGCGGAACGCTCCGGCGTGGGCGAGCGCTTTGGCTCCTCCGCCGGAAAAGACTGCGACGACCTTTATTCGCCCCGTCCTTGATCATACCGGCGCTCCATCACCCGGGTGGTGCGCCGCTTCGCCGCGCGATCGTAGCGCCGCTTCTCGTCCGGCGTCTCGGGGACGATGGGGGGGACGGCGGTGGGACGGCCGTTGACGTCGAGCGCCACGTACGTCACGTAGCAGGAGTTGGTGTGGCGCTTCTCACCGGTGATCAGCTGCTCGGCGATGATCTTGACCCCGACCTCCATGGACGTCTTGCCGGCGTAGTTCACGCGCGCGAACCCCGTGATCAGCTCGCCCACGTGGATCGGCTCGCGAAAGTCGACCTTGTCGACCGAAACGGTGACGCACTCCTTGTGGGAGTGACGGATGGCGCACACCGCTGCGATCCGGTCCACCAGCGACAGGATCACGCCGCCGAACACGTTCCCCATGATGTTGGCGTGCTGCGGCATCATCAGCTCGGACATCACCGTCTCGGATTCCTTGGGGTGACGCGGTTTCAAGGCGGGCGGCATCTAGTAGTCCACCGGTCGAAGGTAGAACTCGCCGATCGCCGTCTGCGACAGCACGGCGACGGTGGGCAGCCGCCGCTTCCAATGCGTCGAGTCGAGACGCTTCCGCACGGCGGCCACCACGGCCGGATCGAAACCCCGCGCCACGATCTCCTCCGGCGTGTGGCCGCGGATCAGATAATAGAGGATGGGGTCGGCGTCCTGGTACGTGAACCCGTAGTCCTGCTCGGTGCGCTGCCCCGGCACGAGGTCGGGAGTGGCCGGCTTCGAGAGAATCACGTCCGGTACGCCGGCGTGCCGCGCCAGCGCCCACACCTGCGTCTTGAAGAGATCGCCCAGCGGATTCACGGGGGGCGCGTCGTCGGCGTGCCACGTGAAATAGCCGAGCAGCCGCTCCGACTTGTTGCCGGTCCCGATCGGGAGGGCGTGGTACTTCGCGGAGAGATCGAACAGCACGATCATCCGCTCGCGCGCCATGACGTTGCCGCGGCGCGTGGGGTCGGGATCGCCGAACCGCTGCGCCTCGGCGAGATAGCCGTCCACCGCCGGCGTGATGTCCACCGTGACCGACTCGATGCCCAGCGTGTCGATCACGAGCTGCGCGTGCGACAGACTCTCCGGGCTCGATGTGCGATACGGCATGCGCACGCCGATCACGTTTTCCTTGCCGAGCGCTGCGGCCGCGAGAAACGCGGTAAGCGAGGAATCGACGCCCCCGGACACGCCCACGAGTCCCTTGGTGAAGCCGCGGCGGCGCACGATCTCGTCGTTCAAAAAGCTGACGAGCCACTTGTGCGCCAGCTCGACGTCGATGTGGAGCGGATCTTCGGGCTCCTCGCCCTTCCCGATAACCGTCAGAGGCGTGGAACTGCGTCTGACGGCGTGAGACGGCGTCCGGGCGCCGTTGGTCGCCGGATCGAACTTCACTTTGACCGGTTTCGACTTGCCGAGCCCCTTCGTGAGGACCGGGAGAGCGCTTCGCAGATCGGCGAGAAGCGGGGAGTCCGCGCGCGCGTCGGTGAGCGCGTCGAGATCGAGATCGGCGGTGAGCAGAGCCTCCTCGAAGAGCGGTCCACGCACCACGACATTCCCCATCGGGTCGATTACGGCAGAAGCGCCCGGAAACCCCTTCCCTCCCTCGAAGCCGACGAGGTTCGCCAGCGCGACGAATACCCCGTGCTCCTCGGCGATGCCGCGCACGATCCGCTCCCAGCGAATCACCGACGCGGGCAGCCGCGAGCCGTCTTCGTCCATGCCGCTGCCCCGCGCCGGCGACGCGCTCGGCACGATCAAGAGCTGCGCTCCCTCGAGCGCCGCCACCGTCGCCGCGAGCGAATGCCAGGCGTCCTCGCAGATCAGGATCGCCGCGCGACCGCCTCCTCCCCCTCCGCCCCAGCTCGTGTCGAACGCGCGCACCCCCTCCTGCCCGCGATCGACGAACCGCTCCTCATCGAATACGCCGTAGGTCGGCAGGAACACTTTGCGGTGCACGTGCCGCACGTCAGGCTTGGCGGTTCCGAACGTGGCGTAGAGGCAGGAGTTGTGAATGTGATTCTGGAATCTCTCGTAGAAACCGACGGCGACATCGATCGCAGGCCCCTGGTACAGCCCGGCGAGATCCCGCACCAGCGTCCCCGCCGTCACGGCGACTTCTTTCACGCCGCCCTCGACGAAGTACCCGGATGTCGCCGTCTCCGGGAAGACGAGGAGGTCGGGTTTGGGATCGAGCTTGGCGGCCTGGGCGATCACGCCGCCGATGCGCGCCACGTTTCCCGCGTAATCGCCCTTGCTGGGGCGGAACTGGGAGATGGCGAGGCGCACGCGCGGCATGGGGGAAAGATACGCTAGTGCCGCGCCTTGAGCTTCCGCAGTCGCACCCGCGCGTCGGCGCTCAGCTCCGGGTCGGTGTCGACCGCGATCACCGCCTCGAGATCGCGGCGCCCCCCGGCGCTGTCGCCCATCTGCAAGCGGAGAATCCCGCGGTTCGAGAGCGCGACGACGAGGCGCGGGTCGCGCGCCAGCGCCGCGTCGAAGCTCGCGAGCGCCGAGTCGGACTGGTGGAGATGTTGGAACGCCATCCCCAGGTTGTTGTGGGCGGTGGCGCTGCCGCCGCCGGTCTTGACGGCGACGCGCCCGTGGACGAGCGCGCTGTCGTACTGACCTTTCCGGTCAAACGCGTTGGACATGTTCACGTGGGGCTCGCGCAGCTTCGGTCCGTACACCAGCGCCGTCCGGAAATCCGCGAGGGCGCTGTCGAGAACGCCCTGTCGCAGCCGCACCATGCCACGGTTGTTGTAGGCCTGGGCATAGGACGGATTCGCCTCGAGCGCCGCGTTGAAATCTTCGAGCGCGCGATCGTCGTCGCCGAAGTGGTAGCGCGCCAGCCCACGGTTCGAGAGCGCGATCGCTTCGCCCGGTTTGAGCCGCAGTGCTCCGTTGTAGTCGGCGATCGCCTCCTTGAACGCGCCGAGGCCGTCGTGCACCATGCCGCGATTGTTGTACGCGGGCCAGAGGTTCGGGGCTTTGCGGATCGCGCTGTCCAGGTCGGGCAGCGCGTCGTCGTAGCGTCTCAGGTACAGCTCCGCCAGGCCGCGATCGTTGTAGGCGACGGCCATGTTCGGATCGAGCCGCAACGCTTTCGTGAACAACTCGATCGCGGCCTCGTAGTTGCCCGCATCGAGCTCGACGCGTCCCCGGCCGTACGTCATGCGCGCCGGCACGCCGGCCATGTCGCAGCCGAGCAGGGCCACTCCCAGCGCGGCGACGAGCGCTCGACGGTTCGCGGTCATCCTTTCACCAGCCAACTGAGCGCCCACATCCCCGCCAGCACCGCCGCCGTCGCCAGCGCCAAGGATGGCTGCGCGTACGCGGAACCCACGAACAACGCCGCGTACATCAGGATGAAGAACGCCGGGAGAAATGGATAGAACGGCGCGCGGAACGGCGCCTCAGGCTGCCGCGCCCGCAGCCGGAACAGCGCCGCGACGCTGAAGCCGTCGATCACCAGGACGATGAGGATCGCGAGCGACAGCAGCAAGCCGAACTGGCCGGTGGCCGCAAGGGCGCTCGCGACGATCCCGACGACCACCATCGCCGGTCCCGGCGTGCCCCCCGCGTTCACCCGCGCCAGGGCAGCGGGCAACAGCCCCTCGCGAGCCATGCCGAACAAGACGCGCGGCGTCACGAACACATTCCCGTTGAGCGACGCGAGCACGACGAGGAGCGCGAGCACCGTGATCACAGTGTCGCCTCTGGGTCCGAAGATCGCCGCGGCGGCGGCGCCCGCGACGAGCTTCGACGCGGCCACCTGCTCGAACGGCAACACGTGCAGGAACGCGGCGTTGAGCAGCAGATAGAGGCCCGTGACCACGGCGATGCCAAGCAGAAAGACACGGGGCAGCGTACGCTCCGGCTCGACGACCTCTTCCGCGATCTTGGCGGCCTCGACGGACCCGTAGTAGGTCCAGATCACCGCCTGCAGCGCGACGGCGAGTTTGCCCCACACGGCGAGACCCCGCGGCGCATCGGCGAGCGCGCCGTGCCATCCGACCCCGTGCCCGGCCGCGAAGGCGACCACCACGACGCCGCCGAGCGCCAGGATCTTGGCGGTGGTGACGACGTTCTGCACCCAGCGACCCGTCGCGACGCCGGTGAGGTTCATCGCCGTGAACAGGGCGACGAAGGTGACGCCGAGCGCACGCTCCAGGTTCCCTCCCACCGGCCAACCGGCGAGCCGCACGAAGAACTCGCCCGCGGCGACGCCGATCGCCGCGATCGCCGCCGGGTAGAGCACCAGACCTTCGACCGCGCCGATCACGAACGCCGCGCGCGGCCCGAACGCCTCACGCGCGTAGACGTACTTCCCGCCGGCCTTGGGGAGTCGCGTGGCGAGCTCGGCGAAGATCAACGCGGCGAGAAAGGCCAGCGCGCCGCCCAGCACCCACGCCACGAACGTGAGCCAGGGACGGCCCAGCTGCGCGGCGATGAGCCCGGGCGTGCGGAAGATCCCCGCGCCCACCACGACGCCGACGACCATCGTGAGGCCGTCGAATAAGCGAAGCGACCGTTTCAGCTCGCCACTCACAGCCGAAACGGTCGCTCGGGAACGGCGGTTACGCCAGAGCGATCAGTGCCTACCTAGCGCGGCCGCCAACGCGCGAAGACCGCCGCGCCGCGCGGCGTTCGCGACCCGTACGCGGCTTTCAAGGAACTTGGGATCACACCGATGGAGCCGCGAACGCCGAGCCCCCACTCCCCACGCCCCACTCCCCACGCCTTCAAGTAGCCGAGCACGACCGAGCCGACATCGTACGTCCCCGCAGCAACGACCAAGTCCTCCCCACTTTTCCGCACGTACTCCACACGCGTAAACATGTGGTGTCCACGGAGCACTTCTAAATCGCCCTCGGCCAGGAGGCTGTGACTCGTGCCGTTGGCTCCCCAGACGAACGCGGCGTTGAGGCGGCCTTGAGCGGTGAGCACCGCGGCGCCGTAGCGATGGATCGATTCAGCAGGGTGGAGCTCTTCAGGCGTGGCGAGATAGGCGTACCAGGCCGACAGGCTCCAGCGAGCGTCGGGATTCGCGGCGAGGCGCACACTGTAGGAGTCGATCTTGCGAAAGTCAAAGTCGGTGCGGACGGCGTCGGGCTCGCGCCCGTTGAAGGCCGATGCTTCGACTTTCACAGAGTGACTGAACACACCCGCGGTCAGCGCGCCATAGGTGATGTGGGTCGCGTCCTGCCAGTGGTGGCCCAGGGGGGCGAAGGGATCGCTCTGGGCGGAGGGCCGGTGCTGGAACGCCGGCGGGCCGACGGCGGGCTCGCCCACTGCGGCGAGATACAGCGACGCAGCGAGGTGCGCGGCTAGGCGCCGCTCCCACAACGCCGCCAGCTCGATCCACAGGTCGTGCGGGTGTTGCCGGTCGACGAGCGGCGCGCCCCTGTAGCTCTCCCCCGACTGCAGCAGCAGTGGGTAACCCCGCGGGCCCACGGTCCAGGGGTCGGCGCTCGTCATGAGACGCAGCGCGACCTGCCCGCCGCCGAAGGGCCGCGTCGCCGTCAGCATTCCCCAGTTGATCACGGTGAATTGATTGTCGCCGCGGGGTCCGCCTTGGGCGTCGTACAGCGGCGCAACGATGCCGTGCACCATGAGGCTCCATTTGCCGGCACGGAAGTGCGCGGCGTGCATCGGTGCCGAATCGGGGAGCCAAGCGGTGCCGGACGCGGCGCGCGTCTCCGCGATGCCGAGCACGCCGTCGTTCATGGGCATCGGCATGTCGTGGCCAGGGTGCTGGGCGGCCAGGCTTGCGGCTAACGTGAGAATCATTCTCATATCGTCTTGACGGTCACACCTTCGAGAATATTATTCCCGACAACCTTAATCGGGAATCCAGCGTGCTCCTTCTCGTCCTCGCCACCGCCGCCCTCGCGACTCAAGATCCATTCGAGATCACCGTGTACCCCGCCACCACCGCCGGGGCCGGCGAATGGGAGCTCGAAACGCACCTCAACCACATCTCCCGTGGCACGAGCCAGGGCCAAACCCATCTCACCTTCGAGCTGACACGCGGCATCACGCCCGGGTGGGAAGCCTCCGGCTACCTGCTCACGGCGTACCGCCCGGGCGTCGGCGCCGAGTACGCCGGCTGGCGGCTGCGCTCGCGCGTGCACGCCCCGCCCCGCTGGAAGTTGCCGATCGACCTCGGCTTCAGCGCCGAGCTCGAGGCCCCGCAGCCCGCGTACGGCGGCGCGTCGCCGACCATCGAGCTGACGCCCATTCTCGAAAAGCGGTTCGGCGCCGTGCGGCTGGGACTCAACGCCAACTTCGAGCGCGACCTCGGAGCAGGCGAAGCGGGCGGCACCGAGGAAGGATGGGAGTTCGAGCCGAGCGCGCTATTCGCCTACCAGGTGTCGTCGGGCGCGACGCTGAGACTCGAGTACCACGGCTCCTTGGGCGAGAAAGTCCATCAATTCTTCCCCGGCGTCGACCTGCGTCTGGGGGAGGCCGCGACGCTCGGCTTGAGCGTGGGCGCGGGCGCCACGACGGCGGGCAACAGGCTGGTCTTCGCCTCGCGCTTCGAGCTCGAGCTCTGACCGGCGAGCGCCAGCGCGACGCCGTTCGTCCATCCGAATCCGTCCTGGGTCGGGTACTCTCCGCCGCCGGCGCGCCGCTGTAGGTCCACCACGTCGTACTTCTCGGTCATGCGCCCCGTGGACCGATAGGTGCGCCGATTCAGGGCGAGCCACCGGTCGCGCGCCTTGTCGGCGAGGTCGGCGCGGCCGTAGCGGCGCACTCCCTCGATCGCCAGCCACTGGAGCGGTGGCCACCCGTTGGGCGCGTCCCACTGCTGCCCTGACGCGATGAGCGTCGTGACGAACCCACCCGGCTTCAAGAACGCCGCCTCGAGGCGCGCGGCGACGCGTTTCCCTTGGAGGTCGTCGGCCAGCCCGAAGTAGAGGACGTACGCGGCGGCCAGACTGGGGCGACTCAACACGCGCTCGCCGCTGCGCCAACGGACGTCATAGAAGAATCCAGTAAAGCGATCCCACGCGATGTCGAGCAACGCTTGGCGACGAGCCGCGGCGGCTTTCGTGAACTGCGCCGCCACCGCCGAATCGCCCGGCTGGTGCCGGAAGGCGCGCAGCGCGGCGATCGTGCGCTCCGTGTGATACAATAGACTGTTCAGGTCTATGGGCAGCAGGTCGGTGGTCTCGAGCGTCCGTAGATCCTTCGGATCCCGCATCCAACGACTCGAGAAATCCCAACCGCTCTCGGCGGTGGCCTTGGCATTCCGGTAGAACGCCGCGCGCGCCGAGTCCGGGAGCGTCTGCGCGACCTCGTAGTCGGGGCGGTACGCCTCCGGCCGCGGTTCCGCGAGATCGTCCCAATACCGGTTGAGGATAGGGCCGTTGGGGAGTCGGACGACACGGCGGTACACCTGCGCCGGCCCCAGCCGTTCCGCGCCGTCCATCCAGAACTTGTACTCCGCCTCGAGCGCATCGAGGTAGCGCAGGGCTTGGGTGGTGTCCGAGGCCTGCGCGTACAGCCCGACCATCGCGCCGAAGAACGGCGGCTGGCTGCGGCTCAAGTAGTACGTGCGGTTGCCGTTGGGAATGTGCCCCACCGTCGTGACCAGGTACGCGAAGTTGTCCAGCATGTCGCGCACCAGGTCGGTGCGGCCGCTCTGCACCAGGCCGAGCATCGTGAAGTAGGAGTCCCAGTAGTAGACCTCGCGGAAGCGCCCGCCGGGGACCACGTACGGATGCGGCAGCGGAATCAGGGACGACCGCGCGTCGGCGCTGTCGGGTGGACGGGTCAAGACGGGCCACAGCGCCGCGATGTGCTGCTCCATCGTCTGCGACGGATCCGTTCGGAACCCCTCGGCGACGGGACGCGGCAGCTCGAAGTTCTGCGCTACGAACGTCTTCACGTCAGATCCGTGATACCGCGCGACAATCTCACCCGGGGGGAACAGCGGGCGCGCGTCGACGAAAGTTTTCGAATCCGGGAAGATCCCCGACATCTGGACGTCGTGGAACAGGGGACCCAGGTCATGCGCGGGATCGTAGGCGGACGGGCGGGCGGGCGCACGGGCGGACGGGCGGCAGGAGAGGGCGAGGAAAAGGAGGGTGAAGATGGTGCCACGAGAGATTGTCCGTGCCCTAAAGGGCCGGCACTTCAGTGCACGGATAAACACGGGACCCGTCGCTTTCCTATCTGAAGATGATCCACAGCACCCCAATGCACGCTACCAGCAGCACCGACATCCCGACGTCGATGCGCCGGCCTTCGGTGCTCGACGGCTCCACGCCCGCCGGCATCCCCTGCGTCGCCGCGCCGTAACTCAGCCCGGCGAGCTGCGCCGGGGTCGGCGCGGCGGTGAACGCGCTCACGCCGGCGAGCACCGCCGTGCAGATGACGAAGAGCAGGACCGCGAAGTGCAGGAAGTTGATCTCCGCGATCCACGACCAGATCGTGCCGTCGGGCAGCCCGGTCTTCGCGACGCCGTTGACCAGCTCGAGGATCAAGCGGAGCAAGCCCAAGACCAGGCCGGTCCAGAGTGACGTAATCGCGCCCGCGCCGTTCAAGCGGCGGAAGAAGAGGCCGAGCAGGAAGCACGCCGCGATCGGCGGAGCGATGTAGGCCTGCACGCTCTGAAGATAGATGTACAGCTGGGACGAGACGAACTTCATGAACGGGATCCAGAGCAGCCCGAACACGACCAGGATGGCCGCGGTCACGCGTCCCACCGCCACGAGGCGCGCCTCGCTCGCCTGGGGACGCCACTTCCGGTACACGTCCCAGGTCAGCAGCGTCGAGCATGAGTTGAACGCCGACGCGAGCGAGCTCATCAGCGCGGCGAGCATGCCCGCGAGCACGAGGCCCTTGAGCCCGGCAGGGAGAAGGCGCTGCACGAGGACGGGGTAGGCGGAATTGGCGGCCTCGCCGCGGATGTCGCTGTAGAGTGCCATGGCGATGATGCCCGGCAGCACGAAGATGAACACGGGAAGGATCTTCAGGTAGCCGGCGAAGATCGTCCCACGCCGCGCCTCGGTGACGTTACGCGCGGCGAGCACCCGTTGGACGATGTGCTGGTCAGTGCACCAATACCACACGCCGAGGATCGGCGCACCGAAGATGATGCCGGTCCAGGGGAAGTCCGGATGACTGATCGGCTTCCACATGGAGAAGAAGTCAGGAGGCACCGCGGCGTGCAGCCCCGACCAGCCGCCAACATGCACCATCCCGACGATCACCAGCGTGGCGGAGCCGAGGATCAATACCACGGCCTGCATCACTTCGGTGTAGATGACCGCCCGCAGCCCACCCAGGATCGTATACAGCCCCGTGATGACGATCAGCACGACCGCGCTGGTCCAGAAGTTCCAGCCCGTCACCGCGCGCAGCACCACGCCGCCCGCGAACAATGTGACGCTGATCTTCGTGAGCACGTAGCCGATTACGGAGACCCAGGTGAAATACGCACGCGAGGAGGCGTTGTAGCGGCGCTCGAGGAACTCGGGCATCGTGTACACGCCGCTGCGCAGGTAGTAAGGAACGAAGAGCCACCCGAGGAGCAGCAGGATCAAGCAGGCGAGCCACTCGAAGTGCCCCACCGCCAGGCCGCTCGCCGCACCGGTACCGGCGAGCCCGACCAGGTGCTCGCTCCCGATGTTGGAGGCGAACAGGCTGGCGCCCACCGCCAGCCAGCCGATGTCGCGGCCCGCCAGGAAGTAGTCGGCGCTTTCGTCCTTCTTCCGCATCGCCGACCACCAGCTGATGCCGAGCAGGATGCAGAAGTACGCCCCGATCACCAGCAGGTCGAGCAGGGGAAGGCTCATAGTCGCTCCAGGAGGAATTGGACGGCGAGGTCGCTGAGACTCCACAGCTGCACGTCTGAGCCGGTGCCGTAGCGCACCGGATGCAAGGCACCACCGGCAATCTCGTAGCTCCACAGCTCGGCGTGGCGGAAGCCGGAACGATCTACTGCCTTGACGACGGCGTCGAGCAGAGGCGTCGAAGACCCTCGTCGAGCGAGGGAGACGAGAAGCACGTTGACCTCCCGTCCCCACACCACCCGGGGTGAATGATATAGGTCGTGCTCGAACATCTGCCACACCGCAGGACCGGCGTACGCGTCGTTGGCGGCGAGGGGCCCCAGCCCATCGACGAAGAGCCCGACAGGATACGGCAGGGAGAAGGGACGCAACACCTCGGCCTGGCGCGCACTGTCGAGATTCTCGAGCAGCAGCCACATGGCGGGGTCGGTGCTCATCACGGGGATGGGCACGCCGGCGCTGTCGAGCGACACCGCGTAGAAACGCAGCGTGTCGGTGGGCAGCCCGGCGCCGATCACCTTCTGCTCCCAGTACACCCGCTCGGCGGCGGGGAGCGACGCGAGCTTGGCGCGCACGCGCGCTTCGACCTCGGCGGGCGCGAGCACGACTTCGAAGTGCCGCGCCGTCCCGCGCCACGTCTCGGCCGCGCGCGCGACGTCGCCGGACTCCGGGACGCCCGGGAGGCCGAGCGCGCGCAGCGTGCTGTCGATCGCGCCGACGGCGCGCAGCGCCGTGGGGACCCACACGACGTTCACATCGAACGCGAAGCGGCCACCGGCGTAGCCGACGCGACTGTCGCGCCAGCTGCCGGGATGCCACCACCCGTCGTCGTCGCGATGGAAGGAGACGAGGTTCGTGGCGACGGGGTCGCGGGCGTACGGCGCCGCCTGCCCCAGGACGTACGTGAGGTTCTTGACGAGCGGCTCACGCCAGCGCGCCAGGAACTGGCGCTTGCGCTCGTCCGGCACCGCGGGGTTCGCCAGGTACCGCCCCGCCACGACCGGCAGCTGGAAGTCGTCGTCCACCATGAAGTAGTTCTCACGCACCGCCTGGAGGTCGCGCAGGATGGCGGGGTCGGGCTGCTTCAAGTAGCGCGCGGCGTTTTCGCGGATCGCCTGGCCGCCGAGCGCCTCCTCGTGGCTCACGTCACCCGCGGGACCGAGTTTCGCGAGCGCCGCGGCGATGACGTGCTCGTCCATCGTGTCGGACCAGATCGGCGCCATCAGGAGCGCGGTCATGAGCATATCGCGCCCGAAGTACGTGGCGTAGTTCGGGAGGCCCGCCATCAGCTTCTCGCGGGAGCTGAGCAGCTCGAAGCCGCGGATCTCGCGCTCGATGCGCGGTGATTTCGCCGAATCGGCGAAGCGCCGGAACGCGGGATTGAAGATCGCCTCGCGGGTGAGCGGGTGTAGCGCCGGACCGTCGGTGCCGATTTCGACCAGGAGCTCGAGCGGTTCGGTCG
>WNGG01000455.1_pt1 | contig 73657 bp, 73 predicted proteins | sample 5400661 | NCBI WGS metagenome assembly WNGG01 (sample SAMN13153372, study PRJNA577476) | soil metagenome | isolation source: 100 cm soil or saprolite under Garry oak tree replicate 1 | place: USA:California | collected 2016-06-15
CGACACCGGCGAAGAATGGCGCGTGGTATTCGACGATCCCGAAGTCCGTCTTGAATCGGACCTTGTCGACGCCGAACGACGGAGCGGCGGCACCGAGGACGAGGAGGCCCACGAGAAGGCCGACGAGGTGGCTCATGGCCGGCCACTCTAGCACAACGCCGAGGGGCCGAAGAACGCCGCGCATCATATTGACAATCGCGGGCTTTGCGGTGCTCCATACGGAGCCCCTATGAGCGCCGACCCCCCGACCGCCGAGAAGTTCGGCATCGCCCAATCCGTGCGCCGTCTGGAAGACCCCCGGCTCCTGCGGGGCCTCGGCCGCTACGGGGACGACGTCGAGCTGCCGCGCCAGGCCCACGCCGTCGTCGTGCGCTCCGTCCACGCGCACGCGCTGATCCGCGGAGTCCTCGTCGCCGCGGCGCAGAGCATGCCGGGCGTCCTCGCCGTGCTCACGGGCGCCGACCTCGCCGCCGACGGCCTCGGAAACCTGCCGACCGACGCGACCCGGAAGCGGCGGGACGATTCGCCGGCGTTCCCCACGCCGCGCGCCGCGCTGGCGCGCGATCGCGTCCGCCACGTCGGCGACCCCATCGCCCTCGTCGTGGCCGGGACGCGCGCGCAGGCCGCCGACGCGGCCGACGCGATCACCGTCGACTACGAGCCGCTGCCGTCCGTGGCGTCCACCGTCGGCGCCACGCTCCCGGGCACGCCGCTCGTCTGGGACGAAGCGCCCGACAACGTCGCCTTCGTCTGGCAGGCGGGGAAGGCCGACGCCGTCGCGCAGGCGTTCGCGCGCGCCGCGCACGTCACGCGACTGCCGTTCGTCGTCACGCGCGTGGCGGCGGCCCCGCTGGAGCCGCGCGCCGCCGTCGGTGAGTACGACCGCCGCACGGATCGCTACACGCTGCACACCGGCATCCAGCATCCCCACGGCCTGCGCACGCTCCTCGCCGAGCGGGTCCTCCGCGTGCCCCAGAGTCGGCTCCGCGTAATCACCGGCGATGTGGGCGGCAGCTTCGGCATGCGCAGCGGCGTCTACCCGGAGCACGTGCTCGTGTTGTGGGCGGCCCGGCGCCTCGGGCGGCCCGTCAAGTGGACCTCCGACCGCCGCGAGGGCTTCGTCACCGACGAGCACGGGCGCGACAACGCGACCACGGCCGAGCTGGCCCTCGACGCCGACGGCAAGTTCCTGGCGCTGCGCGTCGCCATCACGCTCAACGTCGGCGCCTACTTCACGCCTCGCAGCGCGGGACCCGGGACCAACAACGTCGGGGGCGTTGCCGGCGTCTACACGACGCCGGCGATCCACGTGCAGACGACCGGCGTCTACACGAACACGACGCCGACCGGACCCTATCGCGGCGCCGGCCGGCCCGAGGCGACGTACGCCATCGAGCGCGCGATCGATCTGGCCGCGAGCGAGCTGTCCATCGATCCGATCGAGCTGCGGCGCCGCAACCTCATCCCGCCGTCGGCCATGCCGTTCAAGACGGGGCTCGTCTTCACGTACGACTGCGGCGACTTCCCGCGCGTGCTCGACATGGGCCTGAAGCTCGCCGACCATGCCGGATTCGAGGCGCGACGCGCGGAGGCGCGGGCGCGGGGCAGGCTGCGCGGCATCGGCGTCGCGAATCCCATCGAGGTCGCCGGCGGGCCGTACACCGGGACCAACCCCGACACCGCCGAGCTGCGCGTGAACGCCGACGGCTCCGTCTCGCTCTTCACCGGGTCGACGTCGATGGGGCAGGGCAACGAGACGGCCTTCACCCAGATCGTGAGCGACCGGCTCGGCGTCTCGCCGTCGCTGATCCAGGTCTTCTGGGGCGACAGCGACGCGCTCGACGCCGGCCGGGGCAACGGCGGCTCGGGCGCGCTCAGCGTGGGCGGCTCCGCCGTGATGCGCGCGACGGAGAAGATCGTCGAGCGCGGTCGACGCATCGCCGCGCATCTCCTCGAGGCCGCCCCGGCCGACATCGTCCTGCGCGACGGCCGCTTCACGGTGACCGGCACGGACAAGGGCGTGACGCTCGGCGCCGTCGCGCGCACGGCCTACCAGCCGCGGCAGCTGCCCGCGGGCGTCGAGTCGGGCTTCAGCGAGAGGGCGGCCTTCATGCCGCCCGCGGTCACATTCCCCAATGGCACTCACGTGTGCGAGGTCGAGATCGACGCGGACACGGGCCTCGTGCGGGTCGTGCGGTACAGCGTCGTCGACGACGTGGGGCGCATGGTGAACCCGATGCTCGTCAAGGGCCAGATCCACGGCGGCATCGCGCAGGGGCTCGGCCAGGCGCTCTTCGAGGAGCTCGTATACGATCCCGGCACGGGCCAGCTCCTCGCCGGCTCGTTCATGGACTACGCGATGCCTCGCGCCGACGACCTGCCATCCTTCGAGGTCGATTCGCACGCGGTCCCGACGCAGATGAACCCGCTCGGCGCCAAGGGTGTCGGCGAGGCGGGCACGGTGGGCGCGCTCCCCGCGCTGCTGAACGCCGTCAACCACGCGCTGGCGCCGCTCGGCGTGCGCCACCTCGACATGCCGGTCACACCCGAGCGCGTCTGGCGCGCGATCCGCGACGCGCAATCGCGCCGCTGACGACCCGGCCTTGACGCCCTTTCGGCGCTGCCAGACTATAGGGCCCCCGGAGGATCCCGCATGAGAGCAGAGCGTCCGTTCCGAGCGCTCCTGATCGCCGTCGTGCTGACGGGCCTCGTCATCGTGGGCGCGGCCTCGGACGCCGTCTCCCAGAAGAAGGGCGGCGTGCTCAAAATCGGCAACCTCGGCGAGCCGCCCTCGCTGGATCCGCACTGGGGCACGCAGACGATCACGGAGGTGCTCACCAACCACATCTTCGAGGGCCTCTACAGCCTCGACGAGGGCGCCCGGCCGATCCCCATGCTCGCCGATGGGATGCCCGCGGTCTCCCGCGACGGCCTCACGTACACGATCAAGCTCCGCCAGGGCGTCCGCTTCCACAACGGCAAGGAGATGACGTCGGACGACGTCGTCGCCTCGCTCACGCGCTGGAGCAAGCGGTCCGTGTACGGCAAGGCCCTCTTCGCCCAGGTCGAAGCCTTCCGCGCCGTGGACAAGCAGACCGTGGAGTTCAGGCTCAAGGAAAAGTCGGCGATCGTCGCCATCTCGCTGGCCGTGCCCAACAACTTCGGCGCGATCTATCCCAAGGAGATCGCCGAGAAGTTCCCGCCCGACCAGCGCATCACCGAGTGGGCGGGCACCGGGCCGTTCAAGCTCGCGGAGTGGAAGCCCGACCAGTACATCCGCATGGTCCGGTTCGACGGCTACCAGTCCCGAAGCGAGAAGCAGAGCGGGTACGGCGGCGCCAAGATCGCCTACGTGGACGAGCTCCGGTGGATCCCGGTGCCCGACGCGGCCAGCCGGGCGGCCCAGGTGGAGTCGGGCGACCTCGACTTCGGCGACGACCTCGTGGCCGACGCCTACGATCGTCTCAAGGCGAATCCCAACGTGCAGCCCATCATCGCGAAGCCGTACTACTGGCTGGTCGCGGTCTTCAACAAGAAAGAAGGCCTCATGACCAACCAGAAGCTGCGCCAGGCGTGGCAGGCCGCGCTCGACATCGAGCCCATCATGAAGACGGTGGCCGGCGGAAAATCCGAGTTCTATCGCATGGACTCGAGCCTCGCCTTCGTCGAGAACGCCCCCTGGCACACGAAGATCGCCGGCCTGCCCTGGAACGAGCGGAACAAGGACAAGGCGCGCCGCCTGCTCAGGGAAGCCGGCTACAAGGGCGAGCCCATCCGCTTCATGACCACCCAGGAGTACAAGTGGATGTACGACTTCGCCCTCGTGACGAAGCAGCAGCTCGAGGAGGTCGGCTTCGTCGTCGACCTGCAAGTCATGGACTGGTCCACGCTCGGGCAGCGACGGGTGCAGCCGAAGGAATACGACGTCTTCACCACCGGCATGGGAAATTTCTACGATCCCACCCACCACATCTACCTCGGCCCCAACTGGCCGGGCTGGACCTCCGACGACGAGTTCCTGACGTTGCACGCGCAGCTCGCCCGGGAGACGGATCCGAAGAAGCGCTACGCGCTCTGGGAACAGATGACGCGTGTCTTCTACGACAAGGTGCCGGTCGCGCGCTACGGCGACCTCTTCGGGCTGCGCGCCATGCGCAAGCACGTGAAGGGCTTCAACGACAAGACCGAGCGCCCGCGCTTCTGGGGCGTGTGGATCGACAAGTAAGCGTGTGGATCGACAAGTAATGGGCGCCACGGCCTGACCGCCTACCTCCTGCGCCGGCTGCTCGCCGTCCTCCCGGTGATGGCCGTGGTGGTGACGGTCGTGTTCCTCCTCATCCACCTGATCCCGGGCGATCCGGCCAGCGCCATGCTGGGCCCCGACGCGACACCGACCCAGATCCAGGAGACGCGGGTCTCGCTCGGGCTGGACCGGCCGCTCTGGGAGCAGCTCTTCCTCTTCTACGGCCGCGTGCTCCGGGGAGACCTCGGCCAGTCCTACTACCTCAACCGTCCGGTCACGCACGCCCTCTGGGAGCGCGCCGAGCCCACGCTCGTGCTCACCTTCTCCGCGCTCCTGGTGGCGATCGTCATCGGCGTGCCGTCGGGGATCCTGGCCGGGGCCTACGCCGGCTCTCGGTGGGATCGGCTCCTCATGATCGTCTCGCTGCTCGGCGTCTGCGTACCCGGATTCTGGCTCAGCCTCAACTTCATCTACCTCTTCGCGGTCCGGCTCGGCTGGTTTCCCGCCGGCGGCTACGTCTCCGTCTTCGTCGACCCGCTGTCGGGACTGCGGGCCATGGTGCTCCCCGCGGTGTCGCTCGGCTTCAATCAATCCGCGCTGATCGCGCGGATCGCCCGCGCGTGCATGGTGGAGGTGCTGGCGCAGGACTACATCCGGACCGCGCGCGCCAAGGGGTTGCCGCAGCACCTGGTCGTCGCCGTCCACGCGTTCCGGAACGCGCTCGTGCCCGTGGTGACCGTCGTGGGCATCACGATGGCGATCCTCATCGGCGGCGCCGTCGTCACCGAGATCGTCTTCAACATCCCGGGGCTGGGCCGCCTGGTCGTCTCCGCGATCCTGCGCCGCGACTATCCCGTCGTGCAGGGCGTCGTGCTGGTGACGGCCGCCGCCTACGTCCTGATCAACCTGTCGGTGGACGTGATCTACGCGTTCATCGACCCTCGGATCCGCTATTGAGGGACTGGCGACGCGTGCTCCGGAACGGCAGCGTGGCCGGCGGCGGCTCCGTCTTCGTCCTCTTCCTGGCCGTCGCGATCCTCGCCGGGTGGCTGGCCACGCATCAGCCCACGCGCCTGGACCCCTTGAACCGCCTCAAGCCTCCCAGCGCCCGGAACCTCCTGGGCACCGACGAGTTCGGTCGCGACGTCTACAGCCTCGTCGTCCACGGCAGCCGTGTGTCGCTGCTGGTCGGCGGCGTCACCATGATCCTCACCTCGCTCGGCGGCGTGGCCATCGGCCTGGCCGCCGGCTACTCCCGCCGACTCGACCGCGTGCTCATGCGCTTCATGGACGGGTTGATGGCCTTCCCCGCGATCCTGCTGGCCATCGCCCTGATGGCGGTGCGCGGGCCCGGCGTCTGGAACGTGATCGTCGCCCTGTCCGTGGTCTACATGCCCCGGACGGCGATGCTCATCCGGAGCACCGTGCTGAGCCTGCGCGAGCTCGACTACGTGCAGGCCGCGCGGGCGCTCGGCCGGAGCGACGTCTCCATCGCCTCTCGACACATCCTGCCGAACTGCCTGGCGCCGCTCCTGGTCCAGGGGACGTTCATCTTCGCGTACGCGGTGCTCGCCGAGGCGATCCTCGGCTTTCTCGGCGTCGGCGTACCGCCCTACGTCCCCTCCTGGGGGAACGTGATCGCCGGCGGGAAGAACGTGATCCGCGAGGCGTTCTGGGTCAGCCTCTTCCCCGGCGTCGCGCTCACCGTGGCCGGGCTCAGTCTCAACTTGCTGGGCGACGGGCTCCGGGACACGCTCGATCCGCGCCTTCGCAGCGCGGCGCCCGCGCCGGGCTATACTGGCGCACACCAGCAAGGTGGGGTGTCCCCTCAACCCCAGACGGGAGCGCAGCGATGATTCAAGCCAGAAAGCTCGGCCACATCGTGCTGAAAGTTCGCGATGCGCAGAAATCCAAGGAGTTCTACACCCGTACGCTCGGCCTGAAGCTGGCCTACGAGGACCGGGAACACAGTGCGGTGTTCCTCAGCTTCGGAACCCAGCACCACGACCTGGCGCTCTTCCAGCTCGCCACCGGCGAGGCCCCGGCCGCGGCTCAGCCCGGCCTGCACCACACAGCCTGGCAGCTCGGGACCTTCGAGGAGCTGCAGGCCGCCCATCGCGAGCTGCGCGAGCTCGGCATCCCCGTGGAGTCGACCATCGAGCACAACGTGACACGCAGCGTGTACTTCCACGATCCCGACGGCAACCGCGTGGAGCTCTACTGCGACATGGTCGAGCACGGCTTCGACGCCATGCGCACCATGGGGCCCAGGCGGGACGAGATCGACATCGAGACCGGCCGGGTCGTGAGCCGCGGAAAGGAGTTCGTGCGATGAGCGCGACAAAGCAGCTCTTCAGCGTGAGTCGGGCCGACGAGGCGGTCTTCAAGACCGGCCTGCGGAGCTTCATGGAGTATCGCGACCTCGGCATCGAGACGGCGACCCATGGCCAGTTCCGCGCCCACGTGATCCGGATCAAGCGCGACGGTCCCGGCGCCGGCGACCTGCACACGACCGGCCTCCACCAGCACCAGTGCGACTTCCAGATGTTCTACGTCCTCAAGGGCTGGATGAAGTTCGTCTACGAGGGCCAGGGCGAGCAGACCTTCCACGCCGGCGACTGCGTGCTGCAGCCGGCCGGGATCGTGCACAACGAGCTCGAGTGCTCGGACGACGTCGAGCTCCTCGAGATCTACTCGCCCGCCGTGCACCCGACGCGGGTCGTCGGGAAGATGCCCGGAGCGACCGCCGCGTATTGACCGATCCGTTCCCGCCCGAGGCGTACGCGCGGGAGGACGAGTCCCCCGACGAGCGCTTCTACGGCGTGGCTCGCAAGGTCGTCCACATCGACGACGGCGCCATCGCCGCGCTCCAGCGCCTCTACTCGGACGTGCTGCCCGCCGGCGGACGCCTGATCGATCTGATGAGCAGCTGGCGCAGCCATCTCCCGGAGGGCGGGGGCGGGGGCGGCGTCGTCGGGCTGGGGCTGAACGAGGACGAGATGGCCGACAACCCGCGGCTCACGAGCCACGTCGTCCACGACGTGAATCGAGAGCCGCGGCTGCCGTTCGTCGACGCGGAGTTCGACGGCGCGATGTGCGCGGTGTCGATCCAGTACCTGATCCACCCGGTGGCGATCTTCCGGGAGGTCCGCCGGGTGCTGCGGCCGGGCGCGCCCTTCGTCGTGTCGTTCTCCAACCGTTGCTTCCCCACCAAGGCCGTCGCCGTCTGGCTCGGCACGACCGACCCGCAGCATCTGACGCTGGTTCGCGCCTACTTCGAGGCCGCCGGAGGCTGGCGGGACGTCAAAGAAGCGGATCGGTCGCCCGGAGCCGACGGCGATCCCCTCTACGCGGTCTGGGCGTGCCGGTCGTGACCCGACGCTAAACGCGTCCTAGGGTGTCGCGGGCGGCGGCACGCGCCGCTTCGTCGCCTGCTCGAACGAATAGCCCAGCTCGATCAGACGCGGCTCGCTGCACGCTATTCCCGTGAAGCTCACCCCGAACGGCGCGGGCAGTGCGTTGAAGCCGTCCGGGAACCCGGGGGCCGGCGGCGGCGGAACGTTCGGGACCATGCCGAACGGCACGATGATCGTCGGGTAGCCGGGTCGCGCGGCGATGTTCGCGCTGCTCCCTCCGGGGAAGACCAGCGCGTCGAGGTTGTGCGCCTTCATCGCGGCGTCGATGCCCTTGGCGCCGGCGAGCGCCAGGTCCTTGGCGCGGTCCGCTTCGTAGCGCGCGCGGTCCGCCACGAGATCCATCTCGTCGGAGTTGTCGAGCTGCGCCTGCCCGTACTTGATCGCGCCGCGCGGCGTCCGCGCCAGGTTGAGGTTCCGCAGCTCGGTCAGCGTCTTCACGGGCGCGCCGGGGCCGAGCGAGCGCAGCCACGCGTCGAAGTCGCGCTTCATTCCGTACTTGAACACCACGGAGCAGCTCGCGTCGTTGGGCTTGGCCCCGGGCACGCCCGAGCAGATGTTCCACAAGACGAAGTTGCTCCCCGGATCGGGGTCGACGACGCTGGGCATGTCCGCGGGGTCGACGATGATCGCCCCGGCGCGCTTGAGGACCTCGATCGCGTCGGCCATCACCTTGGCCTGATCGTCGTTCAGCCCGCCCCGCGGCGCCGTCTCGCCGGGTGGCGTGACCTTGTCGTAGAAGAAGGCGCGCGGAATCCCGATGCGCGCGCCCCCGAGTCCGTCGCGCTTCAGGAACGCGGTGTAGTCGCGGTTGGGCGGCACCGGGCACGTCCGCGTCGCCGCATCGTTCGGATCGGGCGCGGCTCCCTCGAGCGCGCCGAGCAGGATCGCGGCGTCGGTGACCGTTCTCGCCATCGGCCCCGCGGTGTCCTGATCGGCCGTGATCGGAATGATGCCGTACCGGCTGATCCGTCCGACGGTGGGCTTGATGGCGACGAGCATCGTCTGGTTCGCCGGGCTCAAGATCGAGCCGGAGGTCTCGGTGCCGACGCTCGCGGCCCAGAAGCTCGCGGCCGTCCCGATACCCGAGCTGGACCCGCCGGTGAGGAGCGCGGGGCGCCCGTCGTTCGTCTCCTCGCGTGGATCACGCCGCGCGTCGTACGGGTTCAGGCCGTAGCCCGCGATCGCGTTGTAATTGGCCGGCATCGGCGTCGGCGGACCGGCCACCCAGTTGGCGAGCTCGGTGAGCACGGTCTTCGCGATGAGGATCGCGCCGCCGTCGCGCAGATTCTTGGTGATGGTCGCCTCGTACGGAGGCCGGTAGCCCTCGAAGGCCACGGCGCCGCCCGTCGTCGGCATGTCCGTCGTGTGGATGTTGTCCTTCAGCGCGATGGGGATGCCGTGGAGCGGTCCGCGGATCCGGCCCTGGGCGCGCTCGCGGTCGCGCGCGTCGGCCTCTTCGAGCACCTTCGGATTGACGATCATCGCCGCCTTGACCTGGTCCTCGTAGAGCGCGATCCGGGTCAGATACTCGCCGACGAGCTGGCGCGAGGTGATGCGCCCGTCGGCCAGCGCGCGACTCAGCTCGGGGATGCCGGTCTCGACGACGTTGAACGGTAGGGGCCGGGCGCAGCCGCTCGCGACCAGCGCGGCGAGGGCGAGAACGGCGAGCGGGGAGACGGTCGATCGGGTCATGGTCCCCTCCTGGGACTCACCTCGACGCCCCGAGCAGCGCCGGCGCCAGCAACCGGAGCTCTTCGAGCGCGCGGGCGGGATCGGTCGTGACCGCCTGGATCGCGACGTGGTCCGCGCCGGCGTCGTGGTGACGTCGGACGCGCGCGGAGACCGCGGCGACGTCACCCCACGCGACGAGGGCGTCGATCAGGCGATCGCCGCCGCCGCCGGCAAAATCGGCGTCGCCGAAGCCCAGCTCGCGCAGGTTGTTCACGTAGTTCGGCAGCTCTAGGTACCGCGCCACGTGCTGGCGACCTACGGCTCGCGCGCGGGCGGGGTCCGCTTCCAGAATCACGGCCTGCTCCGGGGCGAGCAGCGGGCCGGCGCCGAGCACCGCGCGGGCGCGCGCCGTGTGCTCGGGGGTGACGAGGTACGGATGGGCGCCGTCCGTACGATCGCGCGCCAGCTCCAGCATCCGACGCCGCAACGCGGCGAGCACCCGAGGCGGCGGCTCGGCCGGCGCGGGCGGCAGATACGGGGCACCGTCCAGCGCGTCCAGGTATTCGCGCATGGCCGCGACCGGCTGCCGATAGTCATGGCCGCGCGTCCGCACCAGCGGCGCGTGACTGACGCCGAGGCCGAGCAGGAAGCGGCCGGGATGAGCATCGGCGAGGGCGAGGGCCGCGTTGTTCATCGCCGTGGCGTCACGCGCGTAGATGTTCGCGATGCCCGTGGCCACGACGATGTGACGCGTCGCCGCGAGCAGGATGGCCGCGTGGCTGAATGCCTCCTTCGTGGCCGGACCCTCGCCGAACCAGAGAGCCCCGTAGCCGAGGCGCTCGATCTCCGCCGCGACGTTCCGCTCCTCGGCCGCGGACCGGGGCGGGAGACCCCACACGCCGACGCGCCCGAGCCTGCGCCGGAGCTCATTTCGCTGGAGGTCGGACGTGGCCATGCCGTCCCTTATACAGGAGATCGGTTCTCCGCTGCTATACTCCGGGCCTCAATGGGCCGGCCGATCACGATCATGGAGCCGTTCCGGTCGCCGTTCTATGCGCCGCAGTTCGTCGCGCTGTCGCAGGGTCACTTCGCAGACGAAGGGCTCGACGTCACGGTCCGCACCGCGGGTCGCAGCGCGGGCACCGTCGAGGCGCTGCTCCGCGGCGAGGTCCAGATCAGCCTCGGCGGGATCATGCGGAGCCTGGAGCTCGCCGACCGCGACGGCGGATTCCTGCCGCACTTCATCGAGGTCAACAGCCGGAACGGCTTCTTCCTCCTCGCGCGCCGACCGCAGCCGGACTTCTCCTGGACCGATCTCGCCGGCAAGACCGTCATCTCGTTCGCGGAGGCGCCGACGCCGTGGCAGTGCATGCTGACGGTGCTCCGCCGCGCCGGCGTCGATCCCGCCACCGTGAGCATCGAGCGTCGGCTCCCGGTGGTCGAGGCGGTCGCGGCGTTCCGCGCGGGGCACGGCGACTATCTGGAGCAGGGGCAGCCCGTCGTGGAGCGGCTCGTCGCCGAGGGCGGAGCTCATCTCGTGGCGTCGATGGGCGACGCGACGGGCCCCGTGCCGTTCTCGTCCTACATGACGACCCCCGACTTCCTGCGTCGTGAGGCGGACGCCGTGCGGGCCTTCACGCGCGCGGTCCATCGCGCGCAGCGCTGGATCGTCGATCACGACGCCGCGGCGATGGCCGCGACGATCGCGTCCGCGTTCCCCGACATCGAGGGCGAGATCCTCACGCGCGTCGTCGATCGCTACCGGCGGCAGGGGACCTGGGCGCGCGACCCGATCATCCGCCGGGACGGTTACGAGTACCTCCAGACGATCCTGCTCGACGGCGGCTTCATCCGGCGCCGCCACCGCTACGCGGACCTCATCGACACGACGATCGCCGAAGCCGTCGCGCGCGACGCCCCGGACCGCTGACGCGTCAGAGGCTGCGCTCCAGGCGCGGGTCCAGCACGTCGCGCAGCCAGTCGCCCACGAGGTTGATCCCTAGCACGAGCCCGAGGATCGCGAGGCCCGGGAAGAGCGCGAGCCACCAGCCCGTCGTGATGTAGTTGCGCCCTTCGTCGAGCATCGCCCCCCAGCTCGGCTCGGGCGCCGGGATGCCGAGGCCGAGGAAGCTGAGCGACGCCTCGGCGATGATCGTACGCGCCACCGAGAACGTCGCGACCACCGTGATCGGCGGCAGCACGTTCGGGAGCAGATGCCGACGCAGGATCCAGGCGTCGCCCGCGCCGAGCCCGCGCGCCGCGGCGACGAAATCGCGCTCGCGCAGCGTCAGAACCTCGCCCCGGACGATCCGCGCGTACGTGATCCAGCCCGTCACGCCGAGCACGAGGATCAGGTTCGCGACGCTCGCGCCCAGCACCGCGAGCACCGCCACCGCGAGGACGAGCACGGGGAAGGCGAGCTGCACGTCGCCCAGGCGCATCAGCACGTCGTCGACCCACCCGCCGTACCAGCCGCTCACCAGCCCCAGGGCCACCCCGACGACGCCGGCGAGCAGCACGGCCGAGAAGCCCACGACGAGCGATACGCGCGCGCCGTGCAGCAAGCGGCTGGCGACGTCGCGGCCGAGGGTATCGGTGCCGAGCGGGTGCTCGCCGCGCCACGTCGGCGGCGTGAGCCGGTCGAAGAGCGAGTTCTTGATCGGATCGCCCGGCGCGAGCGCGGGCGCGAAGACGCCGAGGACCACGGCCGCGAGGACGACGAGCGCTCCCGCGACCGCCAGCGTGTCCATTCGCCTCACGTCAGGCGCCTCACGTCAGCCGCACGCGCGGGTCGGCGACGGTGTAGAGCACGTCGACCACGAGGTTGATCGCGACGAACACCAGCGCGAAGACGAACACGCCGGCCTGGATCACCGGGAAGTCGCGCCCGGGCACCGCCTGCACGATCAGCCGCCCCATCCCCGGCCACGCGAAGACCGTCTCGATGATGAGCGCGCCGCTCAGCATGAACCCGAGCGAGAGGCCGGCGACCGTGATGACGGGCAGCGCGACGTTGCGGAGCGCGTGGCGATAGACCACCCCGCGCTCGGGCACGCCCTTCGCGCGGGCCGTGCGCACGTAGTCCTCGCCCAGCACCTCGAGCATCCCGGCGCGGATCAGGCGAACGTTCTGCGCGAGCGGCGCCGCCGCCAGCGCGACGGCCGGCAGCACCAGGTGGCGCCAGGTGCCCGTGCCGTACGCGGGCAGGAGACCGCCGAGGACCACGGCGAAGAGCAGGATCAGCATGATGCCGAGCCAGAAGGACGGCATCGACTGGAGGAAGAGCGACGCGAGCCGGCTCGCGTGGTCGGCCGCACCCCCGCGATGCGTGGCGGAGACCACGCCGAGCGGCACCGCGAGTGCCGTCGAGAGCAGGAGCGCCGCCGCCGCCAGCTCCACCGTTGCCGGCCAGAAGTGATCGAGCACCATGCGCATGGCCGGCCGCTTCTCGCGGATCGACGCGCCGAAGTCGCCGCGCGATGCTGCGGCGAGGAAATCGACGTACTGCACGGCGAGCGGGCGGTCGAGGCCGAGGAGCGCGCGGGTGTGCGCGATCTCCTCCTGCGTCGCGGACTGGTCTACGAGGAAGAGGGTCGGATCACCGGTGAGCCGGACGAGGAAGAAGACGACGGTGACGACGCCCCAGACGACGAACACCGCGTGCAGGAGGCGTCGCAGCAGGAACGCGCGCATGCGCCCGGCGCGGCCTCACTTCCTCACGGCCACGGCGCGGAAGTCCATGTGCAGCTCGGTGAGCGGCGCGAAGCCCACCACGCGCGCGCTGTGGGCGTAGACCTTCACCTCCTGGTAGAGCGGCACCACGGGCGCCCAGTCGCGCACCTGGCGCTGCAGATCGGCGAGGAGGCGCAGCCGCTTGCCCGGATCGAGCTCGCGCCGCTGGCCCGTGTACGCCGCCATCAGCTCCGGCGGGTACGGCGCCCAGTTGATGAGCGTGAAGGCGGTCCAGTCGCGCAGAAAGTCGTCGGCGTCGAGATTGTTGCTCGTGCGGCACGCGGTGAAGCCGCCGTTGTGCGGCAGGGTGCCCTTCTGCGCGATCTGGAGCATCGTGCCGAAGTCGACGGGCTTCAGCGTCACCTGCACGCCGATGTCCTTCAGCATCTCCGCGACGGCGGCCGTCGTCTCGTCGAAGGTCTGACCGTAGTGCTTGGCGGCGAAGTGGAGATTCAGGACGAGCGGCTCGCCGCCTCGCTCCCAGCCCTTGCCCGTATCCTTCCAGCCGGCCTCGGCGAGCAGCGCCCGAGCGCGCGTGCGATCGTACGGATACGCCTCCTGCGCGGCGTAGCCGTACGACACGGTGGCGACCGGCGAGGCGTTCGCGATCGCGTAACCCTGGAAGATCTTCTTGATGATCGCCTCCCGGTTCACGGCATACGCGAGCGCGAGGCGCGTCCGCGTGTCGCCGTAGAGCCCGTCCTTGCCGCCCGAGTCGAACTGGGATTTCAGCCGCCCGTTGAGGTAGAGCCGGCAGTTGAGCTTCTGCGGCCCGGAGACGACCTTGAGCTTCGGGTCCTGCGCGAGCACGGCGGCGTCGAGGGGCGGGACCGCGTCCACGAGCGACACCTGGCCGCGGGTATGACTTGCAGACGCAGGCGCTTCACGAGAGGCGGCGGGCCCCAGTACGCGTCGTTGCGCTCGAGGAGCATGGACGTCTTGCGCTTCCATTCCACGAGCCTCCACGCGCCCGTGCCCACCGGCTGGGCATTGAGCGCGTCGACGCCGTTCTTGATCGTCCACGCTTTCGGCACGAGCGGCTCGCGCCCGAGGGCGTCCCAGAGCGTGGGCGCGGGCTCGCTCGTGTGGACGCGTACCGTGTAGTCGTCGATCTTCTCCCACCGGCTCACGTAGGGCAGCGTCTTGTCGAATTGGGTCCCCGCGGCGACGTCCTTGATGCCGTGCTTGTCGAGATTCCGACGGAACATGCGATCGAGGTTGAAGAGCACGGTGTCGGCGTTGAACGGCTCGCCGTCGTGGAACTTGACGCCCTTGCGCAGCGCGAACTCCCACGCCGTGTCGCCCACGGGCTTCCAGGCGAGCGCGAGCCCGGGCACGGGCTTGCCCTGCGTGTCTACGTCGACCAGGCTTTCGAACACCTGGCGGATGTAGGCCGAGCGGATGGATCCCATGCCGATGCGCGGGTCCATGTTGGTGGTGTCGTCGGGCATCGCGACGACGAGCTCGGCTTCGGGATCGACCGCCTGGGCGTGGGCGGCGACGGCGGCGGCCAGGACGAGAAGCGTGACCACGATTCGCATAGGGATAGGACTATACACGCTCGCTCCCTTGACGAGACCCCCCATCGGCGCGCACGATCCCCACACGCCCCGAGGAGGCGAGCGATGGCCTATGTGAAAGATTCCAGGTCCGCGAAGGTCCGCCGGCAGCTCGACCACCCGGTGATCGACGGCGACGGGCACTGGCTCGAGCCCATGCCCATCTTTCTCGACTACCTCAAGCGGGTCGGCGGCCCATCACTCGTCGAGCGATTCAAGGCCAAGGACGTCGAGCGGGGCTGGTACGGCATGACCCGAGACGAGCGCATGGACAAGCGGCCGTTCCGGCCGACGTGGTGGGGTGAGCCGGCGAACACCCTCGACCGCGCCACCGCGATGGTGCCGAAGCTCTTCTACGAGCGCCTCGACGACTTCGGCGTCGACTTCTGCCTGCTCTACACCTCGCTCGGGCTCTTCCATATCAACAACGCCGATCCGGAGATCCGACGGGGCGTCTCGCGCGCCGTCAACATGATGAACGCCGAGATGTTCGCCCCGTACAAGCACCGCATCGCGCCGGCGGCCGTCGTGCCCGTCTACACGCCCGAGGAGGCGATCGAGGAGGCGACCCACGCGGTGAAGCAGCTCGGCTTCAAGGTCATCATGATCTCCAACCACGTGAAGCGGCCCATCCCCGCCCTCGCGCGCGAGGTGAAGGACCCGTCGACCGTGCGCTACTACATCGACTCGCTCGCGTACGAGAGCCCGCACGACTACGACACGTTCTGGCGGGCCTGCGTCGACCTCAAAGTCGCGGTCACCGCGCACTCGGGCAGCATGAGCTGGCACGGGCGCGAGTCGGTGAACAACTTCAGCTTCAACCACATCGGCCACTTCGCGGCGGCCAGTCACGCCTTCGCCCGCGCGCTCATCTTCGGCGGCGTCGTGAAGCGCTTCCCGATGCTCCGCTTCGGCATGCTCGAGGGCGGCGTCGGCTGGGCGTGCAACCTCTTCACCGATCTCATCGCGCACTGGGAGAAGCGCAGCGCCGGCCCCATGGAGCGGCACCTGCGCCCCAGCAACCTCGACAAGAATCTCTTGAAGGACCTGTTCACGCGTTACGGCGGCCGCGCGTACGCGGAGAAGATGGACGAGCTGGTCGCGAGCACGAGCATCGTGCCCCCGTTCAAGACCAACGACGAACTGACCGACCGCGAGTACGCGCTGCAGCAGCTCGACGACTTCGCGGCCGCCGGCGTGTCATCCGCCGAGGAGCTGCGGCGGCAGTTCGTCGACCACTTCTACTTCGGCGCCGAGGCCGACGATCCGCTGACGGCGTGGGCATTCCGCGACCCGCACAAGCTCCACCCGCTCTTCAGCTCGGACGTGAGCCATTTCGACGTCAGCGACATGACGGAAGTCCTGGAAGAGGCCTGGGAGCTGGTCGAGCACGGGATGATCACGGAGTCCGACTTCCGCCAGTTCACGTTCGAGAACGCGGCGCGCCTCCACGGAGCACTCAACCCGGACTTCTTCAAGGGCACCGTCGTCGAGGGCGCCGTCGCGCAGCTCCGCTAACCCCCGGCCATCGCCCCCACGATCAGAAGCGGCTCGGCGCCCTTCGCGACCGCATCGGGTAGCGGCGTATCCGGCGGCTCGTGGGAGAGATCCTCCTCGCAGGCGAAGAGCCTCAGGAACGCCCGCCGCTGGTGCGTGACGTGGTCGCGGATCGTCCCGCGCAGCATCGGATAGGAGGCCTCGAGGGCGTCGAGGACCGAGCGCTGGGTGACCGGCCCCTCGACGTGGATCTTCACCTCGCCCGTGACGCGCGCCAGCGTCCGCAGATGATGCGGGAGGACGACCCGGATCATGGCAGGGTCTGAGCCTCGACGGACACCACGGACGGAAGATCCCGAACGATCGGCGCCCAGCCGTCCCCGGCGTCGGTCGAGCCGTAGACCTGCCCGCCGGTGGTGCCGAAGTACACGCCGCACGGATCGAGCGCGTCCACGGCCATCGCGTCGCGCAGCACGTTGACGTAGCAGTGGCTCTGCGGCAGCCCCTTCGTGAGCGGCTCCCACTCGTTGCCGCCCGTCCGGCTGCGGTACACGCGCAGCTTGCCCTCGGGCGGATAGTGCTCGGAGTCGCTCTTGATCGGCACGACGTAGATCGTCTCCGGCTCGTGCGCGTGAATGTCGATCGGAAACCCGAAATCGGTCGGCAGGTTCCCGCTGACCTCCCGCCACGACTCGCCGGCGTCGTCGCTGCGCATGACGTCCCAGTGCTTCTGCATGAACAGCACGCCCGGACGCGACCGATGCATCGCGATGCGGTGCACGCAGTGACCGACCTCGGCGGTCGGGTTGGGAATCTGCTCGGACCTGAGGCCGCGATTGATCGGCCGCCACGACTTGCCGGCGTCGTCACTCCGAAACGCGCCCGCCGCCGAGATGGCGATGAACATCCGACCGGGATGGCTCGGATCCAGAACGATCGTGTGCAGGCACATCCCGCCGGCACCCGGCTGCCAGACGGACGCCGAGCCATGGGTGCGGAGCCCGGGGAGCTCCTGCCACGTCTGGCCGCCGTCGGTCGAGCGGAACAGGGCGGCGTCTTCCACTCCGGCGTAGACCGTGTCCGGATCGGTCAGGGACGGCTCGAGATGCCAGACGCGCGCGAACCCCCAGGGGTGTGGCGTGCCGTCGTACCAGAGATGCGTGCCGGTGGGACCGTCGTACGCGAACTTGTTCCCGACCGCCTCCCAGGTCTTGCCGCCGTCGTTGGAGCGCTGAATCAGCTGTCCGAACCAGCTGCTCGACTGCGACGCATAGAGCCGATCCGGGTCGGCCGGCGATCCCTTGAGGTGGTACATCTCCCAGCCCCCGAAGTGGGGGCCGCTGACGTCCCAGCGTTCGCGCTTACCGTCCGACGTCAGGACGAACGCGCCCTTGCGTGTGCCGACCAGTAACCGTACGCGACTCATGCGGTTCCTCCCTCTCGGCGCGGAAAGTCTGACGCCTCGAATACCTGGCGAATCTCGAGCACCGCGCCGTCCCCGAAGGGGGCGCGCGACGCCCATTCGATCGCCTCTTTCTTCGACTTCACCCGAATCATCGCGCGCCCTTCGAGCTCGCGTGGAGCCCCTCGCCCGCGAGCATCACGCCGGCCTTCGTCATCTGCTCGTTGAACTTCCCCGTCGCGGCGACGAGCTCTTTGCTCGGCAGCACGCCCGCCTCCGAGTTCTTGTCGGCTTTCACCAGCAGCATAAACCGCATCGTCGTGTCTCCTGGAGACCGCGCGCTACTTCTTTGCCGCGGCCTCGGTGATCGACTTCAAGTTCGCCAGGCCCTTCTCGAATTGGCCACCGACCATCTTGTCCATGTCCATGAACAGGTGGACCGCCTTCGCGGTGAAATTCTTCTGGCCCCTCATGCTCCACGTGACCGCGGTTCGGTCGCCCTCGGGCTTGAACGTGAACTCGGCGGTGCTGGTCGCCTCGAAGGGCCTCATGAATTCGAGCTTGATCCGGATGAGCTCGCTCGGACGGCTTTCCGTCACCGTCATGCGTCCTTCGCCCACCTCACGATTGCCGGCCCACGTGTACACGGCGCCGGCTCCGGCCGGCGCGCCTTCGTACGCCTGCTTCATCGCCGGATCGAGCTTCGCCCACGGACTCCATGCTTGCCAGTTGTGGAAATCGTTCACCTGGGCGAAGACCGTCGGCCCGGGGGCGGCCATCGTGGCCGCGCGCACCACACGGAACTCGGATGGCTGCAGCGCGACGACTCCGACGACCACGACGACGAGGGCCACGAGCCCGAGGAGGATTCGCTTGATCGGTGAGCGTGGCGTTCCTCGCCACCGGCCCCAGAAGACGAATGCCGCCAGGAGCCCCACCACCAGCGGGATCGGCGCCGCCGCGACCGCACCGCCCGTCAGCGTGATCGCCGTCGCACCGATCATGAGAATCACCAGCCCCGCTGCTGCCAGCGGTGTCAGGCCCGGCCGGATGCGCAGGAGCCCGGGCAGGATCAGACCGAGCGCGCCGAGTACCTCGGCCACGCCGATGAATCTCAGGAAGGGGCCCGGTACGGGCATCGAGCCCGTCAGCTCCTCGAGCGGCAGGATCAGCTTCATGCCGCCGGCGAACAGAAAGAGGGCCGCCAGCAGCCCCTGAACGATCCACAGCGCATAGGTCATGAGCGTTACTTGCCGATCGTCTTCCGGATGCTGCCGACGTGCTCGTCGATGTGGTTGATCAGCGCGCCCATGACGAGCTGCTCGGCAGTCATCGGCGGCGCGTCGGTGAAGACGGCCCCGCTCTTCGCCAGCTGATCGTCACTGAGGCCCCGAACCACCGCGGCGGCCGTCGGCACGCCCTTCTCGAAGAGCGCGATCGTCTCTGTCTTGGTGCAGTTGGCGTTGTCCCGCGCGTGCTGAGCGTTCATCTCGTCGAGCATGACCCGTGAGAAGTTGCCCGGCAGCCGACCGGCGACGAGGGCGGTGACGATGCCGGGGACCGCCTCGAAGGCGCGTGCCAGGTGGTGGGCGGTCACGCCGACCGTCCACTTCTCCGCCGCGGTCACCTTCTTCCAGTCGGCGTCGCTCAGCTTCTCGAGCACCGCGGCCGCTTCCCGAGCCTTCGCCTCGAACTGCTTCGCAAGCGGATCACTCTTCGTTCCCATTGATGTCCTCCTCCTCAGATCGACTCAGTTAGTCTTGCATTGACTCAGCTAGCCAGGCTCGGACTCGCCAGCGCCGGAAGCACGCGGGGCGGCCGGAACGTGAACGCGATCGCCACGGCGCCCAGGCCGATGGCGGACGAGCCGATGAACATCCACGCGTAGCTGCCGACGGCGTCGAACAGCCAGCCGCCGAGCCACGGCCCGAGCGCCATGCCGAGGGTGGCCGCGAGGGACACCGCGCCGAAGGCGCTGCCCATGACGCGCTCGCCGAAGTACTCGCGCACGAGAATGGCGTAGAGCGGCATCACGCCCCCATAGGCGAAGCCGAAGACCAGCGCGAGCGCGTAGAAGCTCCCGAGGCTGTTGGTGAACAGGTAGAGGCTGATCGCCGCGGCCTGGAGCGCGAGGCCGGCCACGAGCGTCCGCTTCGCGCCGATGCGGTCGGCGAAGATCCCGCAGCCGATCTTACCGCTCAGCGACGCCAGCCCCGCCGCGCTCAGCACGGTGGCCGCGGCCATGGCCGGCACCCCGCGGTCGATCGCGTGGGTGACCATGTGAAAGATCGGCCCCGAGTGCGCCGCGCAGCACGCGAAGTGCGTGAGCGCGATGGCGGCGAACTGCGGCGTGCGTACCACCTGGCCGATGGTGAGGTCGGGGCCCGCGCTCGCGGCGGCGACCGGCGCGGCCACGGACGGCGCCGCGGGCGGGTTGCGGACGAGGAACGCGACCGGAATGATCACCAGCCACACGAGGTCGCCGATCACCAGCATCGCCGTGCGCCAGTCGTAGCTGGAGATGAGCCAGCGCGACAGCGGCGCCATCACGGCCGAGCCGACACTCAGCCCCGCCGACACCAGCGCGACGGCGAGACTGCGATGCCGCGTGAACCAGCGGGTGGTCGTCGCGGTCATCGGCGCGTAGAAGCTGCCCGACGCCACGCCGACGATCGCCCCGAACAGGAGCTGGAACTGCAGCAGCGTCGCCGCCTGGCTCGCCAGCACCATGCCGAGGCCGAGCAGGGCGCCGCCGCACAGAACGACGGTACGCGTGCCGAACCGGTCGGAGAGCGTGCCCCAGGCGAACGCGCCGACGCCCATGCAGAGGAAGTTGAGCATCGCCGCCGCCGCGATCCCCGTGCGCGACCAGCCCATCGCCTCGGCCATGGGCTGGAGGAAGACGCTGAGCGTGAGCATCGCGCCGAACCCGACGCAGGTGACGACGATGCCCACGCCGACGATGACCCAGCCGTAGAAGAGCTTCATGACAAGGGCTGCAGCAGCTGGAGCAAGTTCCCCTCCGGGTCTTTCAGCGTCGCGATCCGCAGCCGACCATAGTCCGTCGGGTCCTCGACGAACTCGACGCCGGCGGCCTTCAACCGCTTCCAGTCGCCATCGACGTCGTCGGTGCTCAGGCCGACCATGTGCCGTGCGGGGTCGGCGTTGCGGCCGCGCACCTCGCTGTGGGTGCCCAGCGCGAGCGTCGGCGTACCCAGGTCACCGAGGACGACGAACCCCTCGATCTGCAGCCCGACCTTGAAGCCCAGCAGGTCACGATAGAACGGCAGCAGGTTGTTCAGGTTCTCGCTCCAGATAGTCGCACCGCGCAGCCCCTTGATCATCGTGTGCCCTCCGTCAACTCGGCGCCCCGTCCCTCACGGGCCGAACTTCGACCGTGCTCGTCCGGGCCAACGGAATGCGCCCGGCGATGCCGATGGCCTCGTCGAGATCCTTGACGTCGATCAGCATATAGCCGCCGAGCTGCTCGCGGGTCTCCGCGAACGGCCCATCGGTCACGAGCCGCTTGCCGTCGCGGACCCGGACGCTGGTCGCCGATGACGACGGGTGCAGCGGAAAGCCGCCCAGATATTGCCCGCGCGCCGTGAGCTCTTGCGACAGGGCCAGCATCTCCGTGTAGATCTTCTGTCGCTCGGGCGCGCCCAGCTTGCCCCAGACCTCTTCGTCACGGCAAATCAGAAGCATGTATTTCATGGGTTCCTCCGTCATTGAGTCGAACGGCGCGTGGCCGAATCGACACCGGCAGTAAAATTATCCATCGTGGCGCAAATCCTCGATGCCAATGTGGCCGTCGACACGGTCTACCGCGCCGACTGGGGCCGGATCGTCGCCACCCTGATCCGGCTCGTCGGTGACTTCGACGTGGCCGAAGAAGCGGCCCAGGAGGCTTTTGCCGTCGCCACGGACCAGTGGCGGGCGTCCGGTGTCCCCGAGTTCCCGCGGGCCTGGATCATCCAGACGGCCCGGCACAAGGCCATCGACCGCATCCGGCGCCGGGCGCGGCTCGAGGAGAAGCTCGACGCGTACACCGCGGCCGGGTTCGGCCAGGCGGTCGCGGCGGAGTACGACCCGCACGAGATTCCCGACGATCGCCTGCGGCTGATCTTCACCTGCTGCCACCCGGCGCTCGGCCTCGAGGCCCAGGTCGCGCTGACCCTTCGCACGCTGGGCGGCCTCGAGACGGACGAGATCGCGCGCGCGTTTCTCCTGCCGACCGCGACGATGGCGCAGCGGCTGGTCCGCGCGAAGGGCAAGATCCGTGACGCGCGCATCCCGTACGAGGTACCCGATACGAAAGAGATGCCAACCCGGCTCGACGCGGTGCTCACGGTGATCTATCTCGTCTTCACCGAGGGCTATGCCGCCACCCGAGGCGAGGCGCTCGTGCGCACCGATCTCTGCGCCGAGGCCATCCGTCTCGGAAGGCTCGTGCGGATGCTGATGGCGCCGGCGGCGGCGGAAGCGACGGCGCTCCTGGCCCTCATGCTGCTCCACGATTCACGGCGCGATGCGCGTCTCGACGAGGCGGGTGATCTCGTCGTCCTCGAAGATCAGGATCGCCGCCGCTGGAACCACGCGCAGATCGCCGAGGCGCTGCCGCTGGTCGAGGAGGCGCTGCGCGGCGGTCCCGGCCCGTTCGCCCTGCAGGCGGCGATCGCGGCTCTGCATTGCCAGGCGGCGCGGGCCGAAGAGACGGACTGGCCTCAGATCGTCCGACTCTACGACGTGCTCGAGCGCCTGCAGCCCTCGCCCATCGTATCCCTGAACCGGGCGGCGGCGGTCGCGATGGCGGACGGCCCGCGCGCGGCGCTGGCGCTCATCGACGCGCTCGCCACCACCGGTGATCTCGATCGGTATCACCTGCTGCATTCCGCGCGCGCCGACCTGCTGCGCCGCCTCGGATCCTCCGCGGAAGCGGCGCGGAGCTATACGCGGGCGCTCGCGCTGGTCATGAACGACGCCGAGCGCCGATTCCTCGAGCGGCGGCTGCGCGAGGTCCGGTCGCCGACGAAACGATGAGCGTGCTACCCGCCCTGCTGCCTCTCGTATGGATCGCGCCGCTGCACCGGGCGCGAGTCCGGCCGTAGCGACAGGATGAAAGCGACGCTGGCCGGCTCGTCGTCGGCCAGCGTGATCGGCTTGGTCGTCTTCTCGGGGGCGCCGCGCATCCGCGGGTGCCAGACCCGCGCCTCGTAGGAGCCCGCCGGCATCCCTTCCAGTCGCGCCTTACCGTCGGCACCGGTCTTGACGAAGTGGGGCGTCGTCACCACGTAGACGTGGGCGACCATCCAGTCGTGGATGTTGCAGCCGAGCGCGACGGGGCCGGCCTTGTCGAAGACCACCGGCGCCGCGGGCGTGCCGATGTAGAGCGGCAGCTCGAACTTCTTGGCCGGCGAGAACGAGTAGACGTGATGCCGGATGTTGTCGCGGTTGGGAAAGGTCACCGACGTGCCGACCACGACCGCCAGCACGTGGGGCACGAACTCCTTGCTGACCTGATCCATTACCGCCGGCGCCGGCTTGGGCGCCGCCGGCGGCGCGCCGACCAGCGTCAGCAACACGACCGCGTCGGCCACCGGCTTGCCCGCTTCGTCGGTCACCACCGCGTCGACGTTGCCCGATCTCGCCAGCGCGAGCCGGGCGCCACCGGCGGCCAGCAGCGCCAGCGCGATCAGCGACGGCGCGAGCACCGGGTGTCGCCTCATGCCGTTTCCTCCCCGGGGCGCGCGCCGGGACCGGCGGCCACGGGCTCATCCGACCGCAGGCGGAGCACGCTGAACACCGTCAGAGGCTTGGCGAAGCCGCGGAGCGGAAGCGCGCCGAGTGGCACCGCCTCGACCAGGCTCTCGACCTCCGCGTACACCCGTTGCGAGACCAGGATCTGACCGTCGGTCGCCTCGCCGCAGAGCCGGGCGCTGAGGTTCGTCACGCTACCGATCGCCGCGTAGTCGAATCGGCCCTCGAATCCGATCCGCCCCAACGTGGCGTCGCCCATCGCGACGCCGGTGCCGAAACCCAGCGCGCGACCGCGCCGGCTCCAGAGCTCGAGCAAGGGCTGGACGGAGTCGCGGGCCTCGAGCGCCATCCGTACCGCGCGGGCTGCTGGATCGGGACACGGGACTGGATCGTTGAAGAACACCATGAGCCCGTCGCCGGTGAAGCGCTCGAGCGTCCCCTCGTAGCGGGCGATGAGCGGCCCCAGCGTGGCGTGGTAGTCGCGGAGCAGGCGCATGACCTCCTCGGGGTCGACCATCTCGGCGAAGGCGGTGAACCCCCGCAGATCGCAGAAGACCACGGTGATCTCGCGCTGGTGGGACTCGAGTGCCGACTCATCGCCGGTCGACAGGACCTCGGCGAGCTGCGGCGAGAAGAACCGTTTCAACCGCTCGGCACGCGCGAGCGCGGCGCGCACCCGCTCGCGGTCGCGCAGGCCGGCGAGCATCTCGTTGAAGGTCGTGGCCAGCTCACCGAACTCATCGCGTTGCTGAACGGCGACGGGCGCGTCGAAGTCGCCGGCGGCCACGTGCCTGGCCGCCCGCGCCAGCGTGAGGACGGGCCGGGTCACGCGGCGGGCGACCAGCACCGCGCCGACCACGGCGAGGAGAATGCCGACGATCCCGACGGCCAGGAGCATGCCGAGCAGGCGGTAGTACGGCCGCAGCGCCTCGTCCAGCGGCCGCTGCAGGGCCACGAGGGCGTCCTCGGCGATCCGCTCGGTGCGCAGGACGTGCTCGTGACCGCGCAGCCGGATGGCGCCGGACTGGCGGGCGGCGTCGAGACCTCGTTGGAGCTCGAGCCGATCCGCGGCGTCCAGCGTGGAGGCCCCGACGACAAACCCGGTCCCCTCGCGGCGAAGGAACGACACGTGCAAGCCGGTCAGCCGCCGGAGTTCGGCGGCGATGCGATCGTCGATGGCGAATCCCGCGCAGAGCCAGGCGATGGGGACCGGCGCCAGCACGGGCACGACAGCCAGTCGATAGAGGCCGCCGTCCAGCGGCGCGATTCGCGAGACCTGGTGCTCTTGCTCGGCCTCCTCGAGTAATCGCGGCAACGCGAAGGCGGCGCCGTGACGCGCCGTCTCACGAGTGTCGGCGGTGATGGTGCCGTCGAGCGAGACGAGCATCAGCACGTCGGCGCCGACCCGCTGGCGGTGGTTCTCGAGAACCGAGCGGGTCGTCGCGTGATCCGTCGTCGCCACCGCGGTCTTGAGCGCGAAGTCGCCGGACAGCAGCCGGGTGGCGCCGAGGAGCTGCTGGCTCCGGCCGTCGAGCTGGCGGACGAAGAGGGTGGCGGTGTGGCGGAGCTCTTCATCGATCTCATGGCGGGCGCTGGCGCGGACGGAGCCCGCGACGACGAGGAGACTGACCGTCAGGATGACGGCGAACAGCCCGACAAAGACGACGACGAGTCGGTCACGGAAGCTCCGGAAATGCATGGCTCAGGGCACGCTACCGCCGTCGCGGCCGGGGATCAAGGCTGCCCTCTCAGTCTTTGGTGATAATGTTTCACCATGGCGGCACAACGCAGCGTATCCGCGCCTCCGGGATGGCTGTTGCTCGGGCTCGCGCTCATGGCCAGCTGCGCGCAGACGCTCGCCACCTCGGGCCGGGTGTCGGTGACGGCCGAATCCGTGTGCGCGCTGCGCGCCGCCGCCGCGAAGCACCCGGACCCGAAGGTCCGTAACCCGGACTACCTTGCCGAGCGGTTCGTCGACGAGACGTTCTGGCGCGCCTCTCCCTATCGGAACGATCCCGACCGAGCCCGGCACAATCCGAATTACTTCTGGGTCAACGCCCGGACCCACCACATGGACGCCCTGCTCGTCGAGGCCCTCACCCAGGGTGCCACGCAGGTGGTGAACCTGGGCGCGGGGTTCGACAGCCGCGCCTATCGCTTCCGCGAGCGGTTCCCGCAGGCGCGGTTCTTCGAGCTGGACCTACCCGCGACAATCGGGGCCAAGCGGGAGCGCGTCGTCAAGATCTTCGGAGCCGTCCCGGACCGGGTCGTCCTCGTCGCGACCGACTTCAACACGCGGCCGCTCGACGAGGTCCTGCGCGCCGCCGGCTACGACCCCACGCAGCGGACCTTCTTCATCTGGGAGGGCGTCACGATGTACCTGCCCGAGGCCGCCAACCTGAGCACGCTCCGCTTCATCCGGTCAGGATCTGCCTCCGGCAGCTCGGTGGTCTACGACTACCTGCTCGACAGCGCTCTTCGCCCCGACGGCGGTGGCGTCTACGGGGCGAGGAGCACCGCCGCGTACGTGGCGTCGGTGGGCGAGCCGTTCCTGACCGGCTGGAGCCGGAGCCAGGCAACCGCCGTCGCGATCCGCGAGGGACTGATGGTCGTCTCCGACCTCGGCCCTGCCGAGCTGACCGCGCGCTACCTGACCGGCTCGGACGGCCAGCCCGACGGCATGATGGGCGAGTTCCAGCGGATCATCCACGTGCGGGTGCCGTAACCTTCGCCTCGTAGGCCTTCTTCAGCGCGTCGATGCTGATCTTCTTCATCTTCAGCATCGCCGCCATCACGCGCTTGGATTTCTCGGGGTCCTTGTCCTGCAGCATCTCGACCAGGACGGTGGGCACGATCTGCCACGACACGCCGAACCTGCCCTTGAGCCATCCGCACTGGACTTCCTGGCCGCCGGCGGAGAGCCGCTCCCAGAAGTGGTCCACCTCTTCCTGGGTCTCGCAGCTCACGACGAACGAGATCGCCTCGGTGAACTTGAACACCGGCCCGCCGTTCAACGCGACGAATTCCTGCCCGTCGAGCTCGAACGCCGCCGTCATGACCGATCCTTTCGGTCGACCCGCGGCCCGGGCGCCTTCTTCGTCGTAGCGGGTGACGCTTCCGATCCTGGAGTTCTTGAAGATCGACACGTAGAACTCGACGGCCTCTTCGGCCTGGGTGTCGAACCACAGGAACGGCGTGATCCTTTGAACGCCCTTCTGCATTGTCAGGCACATCCCATGGCGTAGACCTGCCTGGCCCCTTCAGGCAAGTGACGGTCGGCCCAGCTCTGGCCGCCATCATCGCTGGCGAACACCTCACCGCCGCTCGTCGCACAGTACATCCGCTTGGGCTGCCGCTCGTCGAAGGCGATCGTGAAGATGGTGGTCTTTGGCTTGACGCCCATGTCCACTCGAGCCCAGCTCACGCCGCCATCGTTGCTGCGGAACAGGACACCGACGTCGCTCTGGAAATTCGCGCCCGCCGCCACCCAGATGGTCTTCGGATCACCTGGGACCTCGCGGATATCACGGCAGTAGGTCTGGCCCTTGGGATTCAGCGGCTCCAGCCTGGCGCTGGCCCAGTGCTCGCCCTGGTCCGTGCTGCTGAACAGGCCGGCGCGGCCGATGGCGAAGACCGTTCCCGGACGCCAGCGTCCGGCCAGCACGCCGTGCATATCCACGGTGTCATCGTTCAGGTACTGCCCATGGCTCATGTTCTCCCAGTGCATGCCGCCGTCGAGACTGCGGATGATGCCGCCGACTTCGATGGCACCGTAGACCTCATCGGACCTGGAAGGATTGACGGCCATCTCCAGAACGCGTTTGGCCGGGTTGGCCCCCGGGGCCACGGTGACCTCCGGGAAGCGGACGGTCACCGGGAGTTGCTGCCAATGCTCACCGCCGTCTTCACTCCGAAAGATCTCGCAGTTCTCGTAACCCGCGTACAGCACCTTGGAGTCGCGAGGATCGAACAGCAGCGACCAAACGGGCAGGCCGTGATCCGAGATGTTGAGGCGTTCCCAGTGCTCGCCGTTGTCGGTGCTGCGGTAGGGACCGTTCTGCGTCCCCACATACACGGTCTCGCTGTGCTCAGGGTGTGTGGCAATGGCCCGGATGGTGGGAGCCTTGGGTAGACCACGAGACAAAAGCTCCCACCGATCGTCACCCACGGCCATGCGATACAGGCCCGATTCGACGGGGCGACCGGGGGCGGTTTCACCTGCGAGACCCACATACACATAGGATGTTCGACTCGTCGTCATCGCTCGTCCCTCCACGGCTCACTTCGCCAGCGGATCGGGCCTCACCTGGATGTGCACGACGCGCGGCTTCGAGCCCTTGCCGCCTTCCATCAGCCACGGCGTGCGGTCGCCGTTGGTGCTCCACAGCCCGCGGCCCTTCCAGCCGGCGTTCGGATCGTCGATGCGCCCGTCCAGACCCTTGGCGAAAAAGCCCATCGGGTATGGCACGCGCATCAGGATCATCTTCCCGTCCTTGAGCGCCGCAAAGCCGTCCTGGAGGTTGGCGGTCGAGATCGGAACGTTCTCGCCCAGGCCCGCCGTGTTGTGGTGATCGACCCAGGTGTAGTAGCTCGCCTCGCCGCTGGTGTTCTCGAAGCCCTCGAAGCCCGGGCCCGGATACTTGTGGTACGCGAACCCTTCGGGGCAGTGGTTGCCGGTCGCATTCGGGCCGTTGAGCGGACCCTTGCACTTACGCCGGTCGAAGCTGATCAGGGTGCCGTTCGAGCCCGAGCCCCACAGGACCCCGTTCTTGTCGATGTCGCCCCCGCGCACCCCGATGTATTCCTTGGGAACGGCGTAGAACTCGGAGAGCCTGGTCTTGGGATCGAAGCGCAGGAACCCGGGGCGGCCGACGAACACGTTGAAGGTGTACCAGACCGAGCCGTCGGTGGGATGCGGCATCACGGCATAGGGACCCGAGCCCGCGATCCGCATGTCCTTGCCCGCTTCCGCCGGCTTGTCCGGCTCGGTCCACTCGTCGACCTTGCCGTTCCCGCTGGTATCGAGCACCCACGGCGCCCAGCCCTGCGCCTTGGCCGCGTCGCCGGTCTCGTCCCACACCCTGGTGTTGACCCAGCCCGCCACCGGACCCGTGCCCGACAGCCACAGCGTGTCGTCCGCGTCATAGCCGAACTGCGGGTGGTGGGTGCCGAAGCACGTGTCGACGAAGCTGTACTTCATCGTCTTCGGATCGAGCATCGACACCTGGCGTCCCGAGCGGTCGAGCGGGAATACCTTGGCCGAGGAATGCTCCGAGCCCTTCTTGCAGAAGGCTGGATTCTCGATGCCGCGCACCGCCGCGGCAAACCACACCCGGCCCTTCTTGTCGAACATGCCGTTGTGGTTGTTGGCCCGCTGGCTCCAGATCTTCTCGTCGCCCCAGTAGGCCGAAGGCAGCATCGGCTTCATGGCGGCGGAGGCGTGGAAGGGCGGTCCGAACGATTCGGGCGTGTCCGGATCCGCCATCGGCATCTTGAAGAACGTCACCTGGTGCGTCTTCGGATCGAGGATCGGCATGTTGTCGCTCGAGTACTCGTTCGAGCCATAGAGCGGGCCGTAGGCATTGACGGTCGGATGGCGCCGGTCCGAGGAGATCAGGTCGTGGATGAAGGTCTTCTCCGTGCCCCACTCCCACGAGGTGACGACGATATTGCGCTCGATGCCCTGCGGCCGCGGTGGCTTGTGCTTGGGCAGCTCGCCCTTGGCGACGCGGTCGGTCCATTCGCCGAAATACTTGAACGGCACGCCGGCGAGCTGGACGGCGAGCCGGTTCATCATGAATTCGCCGGTCTGGCCGGAGGCGATGCGGCGCCCCCACGCTTCGGCACCGGTCTTGAATTCGCCGAGCGCGGCCGGGATCGTGCGCGTCGATTCCTGGCCGAGCTGATGGCAGCCGATGCAGTCGGTGTTGTTCATCCGGTGGCGCCAGAGCTCCTGGGTGACGTTCTTCGGGATATCGGTCGTGCCGCCGAAATCCTTCGCCGGCGGAATTTTCATCATCGTGTACCAGTAGAGCGCCGGATAGTAGTGCGCCGCCGCCCGCGCGTCCGGCGCCGGCACGGCCGTGAGATTGAGCTGCTGGCCGGGCTTGGCGCGCACCCTGGGCGAATCCACCAGCCCGTAGCCGCGCACCCAGACGCTGTAGTTCGCCTTCGGCAGGTCGGGAATGACGTAGCGCCCCTGGTCGTCGGTGACGACCATCTTGGCGTACTTGGTCGGAAGCTCGGTCGTCTCCGCGATCACCCACACCCCGGCTTCCGGGCCTTTCGGGCTGCGCACGACGCCGCCGATATCGTCGTTATCGATGGCGACCTGCGCCGCCTGCTGAGCCGGGAGCCGGCTCGGAGCGGCGACGAGCGCGACAAGGACGAGGAGGGCCGCGCTCGGGTACAACGCTCGTGTCCTGTGCATGGTGATCCCCCTTCCGGCTTCTTTCACGGCCATTGGGCGGCCGGCGCAAGGGTATTCCTACACGGCGCGCTGGCGTCGTGTCCCTGTTTGTCCCGTATCATCAAAATCAGCTGTTTACGCAGTGTGGTCCGGCCGCGCCGTCCCGCGAAATCCCGCCGAATCCCCGCAAAACCGTCAGCGTGGCGTCAGCAGACGCGACGTTGCTAAAGAGCCTCGCCCCTTAGTGCTCGATCGGCGAGCAGTCGGTAGGAAAGGAGCGGCAGACGATGCTTCTCGCTTTCGATGAGATCCAGAAAGACATCAGTGCACTCAGTCGACAGTGGTTCGGTGCGCATCGCCCGGAGCGTTGCGATCTGCGCAGCGCGACCGATAAGCGAAGTCGCGCGGTCCGCTTCAATGAGATGCCAGCCGACCGGCACTGCGCAATCAAGGATCGCCAAGTATCCTCGACAGCCTGGCGTCGGACGGATTCCCTCAAGATCGGCGATTGTCGCTTGGAAGGCGTAGGCGCTGGAGGCATGCGAAACAGTCTTCACCTGGATCACGCACTCCCCCGCACTCATTCTCGCTCTGAGATCGGGGTGGCCGTGCGTGTTGATCATCGTCACTCGCGCGCCAAGACGGAGCAGGACGTGGGCGAAGAACGCCTGCATTCTGTAGCCGAACTCGCCGTCGCCACATTGGCGTCTGAGGTCATCGAGAACGGTCTTGGCGGTAAATGGCCGCTCATCCATAGGTAAGCCGAGGCCCGCGAAGCGGATCGAATTCACTGACAGCGACGATTGAATACGGCCGTGCTTCAAACGACTGTCTGATGCGCGAGTCGAACTTTTCGCGCTCATGCGTGGCCACGACGAGTTGCGCATGATTTGCGGCGTTCGCGAGTTCCGTCACAAGGCTCTCAACATGAGACGTGTCAAAGCTTTCTGATGGATCGTCGATCAGCAGCAGATCGAGCTCAAGGACTTCGGGCTGGAACCGCGAAAACACGAAGTATGGTACAAGCTGAAGTGCTTTTGCTGCCTGGCCGTTAAGGACATTCGGCGGAAAGGTTCGCCCGGGCAGCTTGGCTGAAGCGACGCGAAGCTCGCGACGGCGTGGATTCTCCGTGTCGCGAGTAATGCAGACCTTCTCATACGAAAGCTGGCGCGTCAGCCTCGCGTACACGTCAGTCATCATCGCGTTCAAATGAGGAGCGGCACGGTCCAGCGCGTCGTTGTAGGCCTCATCGAGCACGCTCTGTATCCGTTGGCCGGTTTCTATTAATTCGGTGTGTGCCGCGAGCACAGTGCGAAGAGGCTCAAGGCCGGCGGTGAGAGATTCCTGAAGCTGCGCAATTGCGTCGCGATAGTTGTGGTACGCGAGCTCGAGCTCCAGACTTCGAAGTATCTTGAGCTTCCGTTCTTGCTCCACTTTCGCATTCGCGATTTCTCGCTTGAGGCCTTCGACATCGTTTGCGAGCACGTCGATTCGCTCATTGAGCTCGCTCGTCGGCACTCCTTGAGACGTTTCGACGGCAAGCGCTTCGCAGAGAGCCTCATAGGCCTGCCTCGCTCCCGTGTCGAGCGTCTTCAATTCTTCTTCCTGCTTCAGAATCGAAGCACTGAGACGTCGTGCACTCTCTACACGAGTTCGGAGCGCCTCTATGGCCTGCATCTCTGCGACAAGATCGACTGCGGCAGCGATGTGATCTCGAATCGCCTTCTCAAGAGCGCGCCAACCAACCGACGTACCGCATAGCGGACATTGGGCGGCTTCAACGGATCGGCAAAGAGTCTCTGCGCGCCGCGCCATGTCGGCGCGCGCCTGCGTCTCGGTCATCCTCTGCTCAGCACTAGATAGGATCTTCTCTAGGTTTTCGATTGGTCTATCCGTCCCAAGAGCAGCCGCGAGTTGGTCCTTGTCTTCTGTGAGCTGAGTTCTCACGGCTTCGACCTCAGAAGCAAGTCGAACGACCTGGCGCCACCGTTCGCGAGCCGCGGACAGTTGGGATGTGAGTTGGGCTTCGCGCCGTTGTAACGCTTCGGTCGTCTGTCGCACAGCGTTATCGATCCAGTCCTTGACGGTCGCGAGAGCCGATTTGCCGGAAACATCAGGGCCCACATGCTCGTAGAGGCGAGCTTGCTCGGCGACGAACAAGTTAATCTTGTCCTCGGTCTCTGTCCCGGACGGCGCCGGCCCCTCGCCCCATGGGGCGTTGGTGAGGATGACGTTGACCTGAGCCTGTACTTGCTCAAGTCTCTTTCGATAGCGACTCTCCAGCGCTTCGATCTCCGATGCCATCCTTCGCGCTTCGCCGGTTCGTTCTTCAATGATCTGCGTCAAGCGCTCCGAGAGCTCCGGAGCGGAATCGAGGCGAAGGTAGAAGGACAAGACACGGGTGAAGTCGGCGATGTCAACGCTGGCCTGCCGCCCAACCGCGTGTTGCGGGGCAAAGATCACTTGGGTTCCGTGTTCCTGACCGATCCGGGCCAACTGTGGAAACGCTTCCTGCAACGTAACGGCCTCCCCATCTACCGTTCTTATCGTGGCCCGAGACCGTTGCGCACCTGGTCGAAGTTCTCGCGTGAACGTCAGCCTTCTCTCCGCAGAAGCAAGAACGAGCGTCACGGAGCAGTTGGCTTGATCGTAGAAGGTGTTCCGCACTTCTATCTCGCGACCGACCTCAAGACCGCTCGGTGGTCCAAAGAGACACCAGCGGATGGCCTCTACAACGCTCGACTTTCCGCCGCCGTTTGGTCCAAAGACGAATAGGTTGGCACCCTGAATCTCGATCGACTGAGGCCTTGTGAACGCGCGAAAGCCTTCGATTGTGATCCGGTCGAGACGATACTTGGCGTGAGCCACGGTCTACCGGTCCGCCGCCGCTTTGGCTCGCTCTAGTTCAGCGGCAAAATCCTGCGCGTTCCGATCGAACTCGCCATGGAGGTAGGTCGCGGCTGCGCTGGCCCCTTTTCGGCGGATTTCGTTGTGTAGCCGACTCCATAGCGCCCGCGTCTCTGATGACAACAGCTTCTTTGATATCTCCGCGAAGACGTAGTCGGCGTCACAGTTTGTGAATTCCGGAATATCCGACATCGTGGCTACTCCTTTGAGTTAGCGGAGAAGCGAGTGTGGTTCCGGTCGGCGTATCCCTCCTGGGACGACGTTACGAACAAGCTGCAATATGCCACCGTTATAGCGGCGTCCGGGCGGCAATGACCGCCTTCTTAAGACCGCCGGCCTGTGGCCTATGGAATTAGGCGTCTGAGTATCGCCCGCTTCGAGCCCCGCGGGCGAGCCTTTTCGCGAACAGGCTCCCGTCTCGCCGTGTGAGGTTCGGCAGATAACGGTAATAGGTCGTGAAAATCATCTGAAGCGTCGTATGCCCGAGCATCTTCGCCACCCAGCCGGGATCCTCGCCGGCCGCCAAGGCGTGCGTCGCGAAGGTGTGCCGCGTCGTATAGAGGTCGCGCTGCGCGAGCTTCGCCTTCAGGAGCGCCGGATACCAGACGCGGTGCCGGAGGTTGTCGAGCCGCATGTAGGCGCCGCGGGAGTTTGGAAAGACCAGTTCGCTCCCGCCGGCCACAAGCCGATGTGTCCGGAGTGCGCGAAGCACGGGCGGCAGGAGATCTACTTCGCGGTACGCGGAGACCACCTTCAAGGCCGTGACCTCGCCGTCGCGCCAGCCCTCAACGATCTCGGCCTTCTTTCGCTTCCAATCGATCCGGTCCCACTTCAAGGCCAGCTGTTCCGAGGGTCGCAGTCCGGTCCCGAAGGCGACCTCGAAGTACGGCCGCCACTTGATGGGCAGAGCTCTTACGAACCGGGCCTTCTCCTCGAAGGTGAGTGGCTGGATCGTGGACGGCCGCTTGCGCTGGAAGACGATCCACCGCGTGAGGCCGTCCTTCGCAAACCCGCGGTCAGCCGCAAAGCGGAGGAGCTGCTTCAGGAGCCCGAGCTCGATATTCATAGTCCGCGGGGCGAGCTTGGCTTCGACGAGGCGCGCCTTGAAGTCGTCGAAGTGCTTAGGCTCGAGCCCGTCCAGGCGGCGCCTTCCCCAGAAGGGTAGGAGGCGCACGCGCGCGGCCTTCTTGTACCAGCGCATCGTGAGCGGCGTGACATCACTGGCCTTTTTCTTCTGCCATTCCTCCCACAGCTCGTTGAAGGTGGGCTTCGCTGCTGTCTTCTCGGGAAAGTGCCGCTCGCTATCAAAGGTCCCGAGGAAGGCCTCCCGGTCGATGGCCTCGGCCTTGGCTTGCAGGATCTCGATGTTCTTCGGCGTCGCTGGAAGCTCGGAGAAGACGCGCTTCCGGCGGCCTTCGATGTGGAGGTCAAGAAAGAGGCGATTGGTGCGTCGATCGACTCTTACCTTTGCGCCCATGTGTTCCTTCGCGGAGCAGGGCCTCCACCTTCGACCAGAGGAAGATCGGCCGACCGGTGAGGCGGGTGAAGTGGACACCTTCGCGGAAGACCCCGCGGCACATCAGGTTCCGGATGGTTTTCGGCTTGTAGGGAACCCGCTCAGAGAGCTGAGTGACGGAGAGGTACTCTTCTGACGTGAGCGGCTTCGCTCCTAGCGGTCGGACAGATCTGGACGGCATGGGAACAGCCTCTTTCGCAGCCGTCGAGAAGGCGGCGGTGAAATGGGCTCAAGCGTTGGCGTCCAGGCGAGCCGGTGGCGAGGCCGAGCGCACAGCATCGCGCGGCCCGCGCATTCGCGAAACCGGCGTGTCGACAGTGGCGGGGGATGAGGGGGACGCGGAGGGTCAGAGTAAGATGAGCAGGATGACCAGCAAGGAGCCCCTGAAGGTGACCGTTGAGCTTCCGCCCGAAGCGGTCGACCTCGATGTCCGCTCGGTCGGCGAGCTCGCGACGGACCTCCGTCTGCTCTGGATCATCGACCGTGTTCGCGCCGGCCGCATCAGCGTCGGGAAGGGAGCGGAGCTCGCCGGCATGGACCGATGGTCGTTCATGCGGACGATGGGGGAGCACGGCGTTCCAGTGATCGCCTATTCCGCCGAGGCTCTCAGGAAGGACGTCGCGACGCTCGACTCGCTGTGATCGTCGTCTCCGACGCCGGCCGCTCGCCTGCGTGGAACACTTGCCCTCGCGCCTGACCCAACGTTCCGCACCGGTGCGTGACGTCCATGCCCCAGCCAATATCGCCCTCTAACAGACGAACCAGTCGCCCTCATGCGTCCTTCCACAGGTTGGATTCTCGATTCGTCTCCGAGCGCGGCTGTTGCTTGATTGGCGCGATCGACGGCGAATGACCGCACCGGCGGCGGCTGGGGTATAGGCTCGCCCTGCGCGGTTCTTGATGCCGCGCCGAGCAAGTTCTTGCGCGATGGCGCTCTGCCTCAGCCCTTGTGTCGACAGGGCAAGGATGGTGGCGATCTCGGGTGGCTCGACCCGGATCCTGAAATTCTCTCGAAGGAGCCTCCGCACCTTTTTGCTATCGAAGAGGCGCACCTTGGCCGTGGTGAGTGGCCGCACACGCTGTGCGTTGAGGATCTCGGCAATCTCTTCGGGCGCCCGCCCCGCATCGAAGAGGGCTTTCGCGAGGCGCCGGACATTCCCGGTGGACACGAATATATGAACGGTCGGTGGACCAACCTCCCACTCGATCGTCACCTCTCCGTAGATGTCGTCACGGTTGCGGTAGATGACCCGACGAACGAGAAGGCGAATGACGCGTTTCTTGTCTTCATTCGTCAGCCGGCCCCACAGGAGATCTAGACGACTAGCGATCCCCTCCAGCTCCTTCATTTCCTCGAGGGTGAGCGGCGGGGTCGGGGTCGCCTGCGCGCGGAGCGATTGGAGCTGCTTCAGATCTTCGAGCGCGGCGTTCCACTCGTCGGCGAGTCGGTTCCAGACGTGCGTATCGCGGGCCGGGGTCCTCTTGCATCGTTCCTCGGCCACGCGGGCGCGCTCCTCAGCCTGTTCGAGTTCCCGACGATATTGCTCCGCCCGACGTCGGCCATCCTCTTCTGACTGCCGCACGGCCGTCGTGAGGACGTCGGGAGTCAGCTCATGAAGGGCAGCGAATACGTGTTCCAGCACGGTCTCGTCGAGGCGAAGAGCGGCGACGTTCTGACAATCACGCGCAGCGTCGTCTCGTCCTGCCACGCACCGGTAGTGCGGTCCGGGGTTGTTGTACTGCGTCCACATGCGCCGGAAGTCGCCGTCCCGTCTCTTGGAGTCGCCACAGCAGATAATGCCTTGGAGGAGCGCCTTCCCCCGCATTGGTGGCTGGATCGCGGCGAATCTGCCCTTACCGAGTTGCTCGTTGATTGCCCAAAATTCGGTCGGCTGGACGTATCCGTCGTGATGTTCGGGCACCAGCACCCACCGGCTGCGGTCCGCGACGCGACATTTCCACCGCCCCCTGTTTCGTCCGCGTGTCAGCTTGCCTGCGCGCGGCTCGATGCGAGAGCGGCCGTAGACGTAGTAGCCGGCATAGGCGGGATGCTTGAGGATGAACGCGACGCGGGACACACGAGCGTCTCGCCACGTCAGTTCGCCACACCGGCGGCGTGCCGGGAGTTGCACGCTCATGGCGCGCAGAGCCCGGACCACTCGCATGATGGAGCCGTGCGCGGCGTAGGCCTGAAACACGGCGAGGATCGCGTTCTGGATCCGGGGATCCGGGTCTTTCTGCCACTTGTGCCCCTTCTTGTCGATGGCGACATAGCCCGCCGGGGGAGCCGTCATCGCCAAGCCCGCCTTCATCAACTTGTCCTTGGCGGCGTGAAGCTGCTTCGTGCGGATGTGATTGTCGTACTGATCGACGTCCGCGCGAATGTTGAGCAGCAGCTCCTGGTCGGGGCGGTTCGGGTCGATCACGGACCCGTCGAGCAGGATCAACACGTTGTAGATGCAGCACAGACGGACCAGGTCTGCGAAGTCGCGGCGATCACGGCTCGCGCGCGAGGTGGATGTGATCGCAAAGAGCCCGACCTTGTCTTCACCGATGGCCTGAAGGAGCCGCTGCCAGTCGTCACGGACACTGGCGTCGGTGCCTGTAGTGCCGAGGTCGCCGGTCAGCACCTCGATCATGTCGTCGCCCCAGCCGAGCTTCTTGATGCACTCCCTCTGGCTCAACTGGACGAGCGTGCTGCCGGTATTGAAACGGACCTGCTCGAACGTCGATTGGCGGACGTACACGAAGGCGCGCCGGCGAAGATGCTCTTCGGAAACGACGCTGGCTAACAGATCCATGATCACGTTCTCTCTCGACACACCGGCTGCGCGAAGACCTGAAGGCTGAGCGCTCTCAGTCAAAGAACCGGTGGTTCATCGCCGCCCGCGTGCTCATCATTGTCCGGAGGTTCTGTCGTCCCCGGCCGTTGTGAGGACCCACTGGACCGGCTCTCTCGCAGTAGTTGGAGGGCACATGCTCCCAGAATGGACAGGATGCGATCACGGCGGGGGCCGGGCGGAACTCTCCCCGGTGGAGGTGTCGACATGGCAGGCTTCCAGTGTTTTCAGGAGGTCCACGAGGGCCTTCAGAGTGCGAAGGGAGAACTTCAGGGGCGGTGACGAAGCGGGACGTTCCGGCGCAACCTTTCTATGGGTTGTCGAACCCGTGGATAGGTTGCTGTCCTCCGTCTCGGACCGTGACGTCGGACGGTCGCCCCTTGGCTGGTCGTCGCAAGGCTGGTGAAACATGTAGGCGACCATCAGTCTGGCGGCGCGAGCCCGCGGGACGTCGCCGGTGAGACGGCTCACGACTCCAGCGGGAGTGACCCAGAGGCTGGGTCAGCACACGGGCTCGGATCCCTTTGGCCCTTCGGGGACTCTCGGACGGGAAGAGCAGCCGTCGATGTGTCAGGCACGGGCTTCACCGCTGATGCGTTTCCTTCACACGGGCGACTGATTGGCGGGTCGGAAAGGGGGACTGGCCTGGACGCCGGCAGTGCGTCGGCGGGCCCGAAAACCCACGGGGGCCGGAGCCTTGGTTACTGGCCGCCCTTCGGGGTGACGGTATCAGTACCAAAAAGTCGCATATTATGCGACTATATCAAACTTATGAAGCGGCGAAGGACGCTATCAGTTCGGAAACGTCGTAGAAAACGCGACTCTCCACGACCGTCGACGCACCGATCGCCGAAGAGCCTTCGGGGCTTCCTCGACAGCCTCCAGGCCTCGGGGCGGTACACGTTCACGCGTGTGGAAGCGGCCAAGGCGCTCGGCCGCTCCGACATCGCGCTCAAGAACGCGCTCTGGCGCCTCGGCAGGGCTGGCCGCGTAGTGTCACCGCGCCGCGGGTTCTACGTAATCGTGCCACCGGAGTATCAGGTCGCCGGATCCCTTCCTGCGGCCTGGTTCATTCACGATCTGATGGATTACCTCAAGCGGCCTTACTACGTGGGCCTGCTCACCGCCTCCTCCCTCCACGGAGCAGCCCACCAGGCACCGCAGGAATTCCAGGTCGTCACCGATCGTCCCCTCGGGGCGATCAAGATCGGTCGCGTCCGGATCCGCTTCGTCAAGAAGGCGGACGTGTCGCGCACTCCCACGATCGGCATCAAGACCCCGACCGGGGAGATGCAGGTCTCGACTCCCGAGGCCACCGCGCTCGACCTCGTGCGGTACCCCGAGCACTGTGGCGGTCTCTCGAACGTCGCCACGATCCTGCACGAGTTGGGCGAGCGCCTCGACGGAGGTGAGCTCGGTCGGGTCGCCGAGGCGGATGGCGAGGTGGCGTACGCCCAGCGGCTCGGCTACCTGCTCGATCGGGCGGGGCGCCAGGAAGTCGCACGCGTCCTGGCAGAATGGGTCGATACCCGTGCGCCTCGGGTGACCCCGCTCTCGCCGGGCGCACCGATCACGGGGACAGAGCGCGATGCGCGCTGGCGTGTCGCCGTCAACGAGGAGGTGGATCTCGAGGCGAAAGCGTGATCCCGCCGGCCGACATCACCGCCTGGCGGCGGGTGGTACCTTGGGCCGACGACGGGATGGTCGAGCAGGATCTCGTCCTCTCCCGGGCGCTCGTGGAGATTTTCTCGGATGCGGCACTCGCGCAGGCACTCGCGTTCCGGGGCGGGACCGCGCTCCACAAGGTCGTGCTAGCGCCGCCGAGCCGATACTCCGAGGACCTCGACCTCGTCCAAGTCGAGGCCGGGCCGATCGGTGCCGTCCTCGACCGCCTTCGGGCGCGGCTCGATCCCTGGTTAGGCAAGCCCACGTGGGAGCACGCGGCGTCGACCGTCACGCTAGTCTATCGCTTCGCCTCGGAGATTCCGCCCGTGAGGCGACTGCGACTGAAGATCGAGATCAACACGCGTGAGCACTTCACGGTCTACGGCCACCAGACGCAACGCCTTGCCGTGGAGTCTCGATGGTTCGCGGCGAGCGCCGACGTGCGCACGTTCCACCTCGACGAGCTGCTCGGCACGAAGCTCCGCGCCCTCTACCAGCGCCGCTACGGGCGGGACCTCTTCGACCTCTGGGACGCCCTCCGCCGCGGAGACGTGAATCCGGCACGGGTCATCGAGGTGTTCCAGGCGTATCTGAGGGCGAACACCTTACGAGTTACGCGCGCGGAGTTCGAGCGCAACCTCGCGGCGAAGGCTCGCAACCGCCTCTTCATCGAGGAGGTGACGCCGATGCTGGCGCCGGGCATCGCCTACGACGCGCGCGCAGCGCTGGATCTCATCCACCGCGAGTTCATCGAGCGACTGCCCGGGGACGCCTGGAAAGGCGGGTAAGGACGGTGTTGGGTGGCGCGGACGAAGAGGCGTCGCTTTGAAAAGAGGCGCCGAGCGCTCTTGTAGCACCAAGGAAGAACGTGCGCAAGTCGAGGTTGGCCCAGGCCTGAGCTCCCAGGGTCAGCACGTACAGCGGCTGGACGTCGACGATGCCTCTCGTTGTGCGGCACGTCCGTAGGGCCTAAAATCGCCCGATACCGGAAGACCGAGAACAATGGCTACTGATCCTCCCTCCGAGGAGCTCGAGGCCTTTTTCCGCTCAGGGATCACGGCCGAGGACTTGCCCGGCCTCTTCCTGCTGCGCCGGGCCTGGCCGATGTTGAATGCCTTCATCACGCTGTTTCGCGGTGGTGAAGACGAAATCATCATCCGGCTCTTGGTCTTGCGTGAAATCGGCGCGCGTGCTGACACGCCCCGGTGGAGTCTTCAGCAGCTGCGGACGCACTTTTCGTACCTCGACGAGGTGAAGTTCGAAACCGTTCTCCTCCGGCTGCGGGAGAACGGCCTTTTGCTCTGGGACAGCGAGGTCGGCGACTATCAGATCAGCCCGTCCGGCCGTATGGCGCTCGCCGCTCTCGCTACGTTGCTCAGATTCACCGACGAGGGTGCCGAACTCGGGTACGTGACCGCGCAACTGGCCGCCAGCCAACTTGGCGGAGCAGTCTCGATGGAGGAGTTGCAACACCTCCTGTCCCGCCTCAATGAGCTTCAGGATGAATTCAACCGAGCGGTGACATCGGGATCGGAGCATCGAATTCAAGGCGCCGAAGCGAAGCTCAATAAGGTCTGGAAGTGGATAGAGAAAGGAACCGATGTCATCCGCGTGATTGCGGCTGATGCGGAACTTGATCGTCCGACACATGCCGTCGCCCAACGGATCGGTCAAGCGCAGAGCCGAATGCTGCGGATGGGAGCCGTCTTTCAGCGGGCGCTGAATCAGCTGCAAAGACAGCAGGTGCACTTGGGCGCAAGCGGCCTGTCATCGGCGGACATCGCACGTTGGCTGCGGACGAAGTCGTCGGCCGACATCGCCGCGTTACTCGACGAAGCGTATTCGGAGGTGCCGCGGCCTATCTTCATGCTCGAGGACATTGCCCTCGATGCCGCCGAGTGGGAACTGGTGGAACGCGAGCACCCTGGCAGCGTAGACGAAGCGCTGCCGCCCCCCCTTGCTGCGCCCCACGCGTCGGACGTCATGAACGCGGAGGAGGACCTCGCTCTCCTCACGGAGTGGCTTGCCGATTTGAGGACGATCACGGGCGAGGCGGCGATCGAGGAGCGAGTACCGGCGGAGAACTACCTCGTGAGCGCGTATCGCATGTCGCTCCTCGCGCTTCTTGGCGATCCGGAGTCCCAGGCACTCGAAGGCCCCGTCGCGGAACTGGCGCGCTCAGAGCTGCGTGTCGCCTTCACAGATGAGACAGTGACCGTTGGCCGCCATGGTGTTGCGGAAATGACGCGCGGTCAACTTACCCGTCGCGGAGAGGTTGAGTAGACCGTGGACGACGACGTCGCGACCCTCATCAGCCGCCTAGTCGCGCACCAGGTGGTTCGTCGGGACGATCCGCTCGCGCTCCGGGCCCTCACCGACGAGGCATTTCGCCAGGATCTGGAGACGCGCTTAGCGGTCTGCGGCCTCCAACTCCTCGATAACCCGTACGCCGACCACGTCGGACTCGGGCTCGCGCGCAATCGCGAAGCCTCGGTCTTCCAGACCGAGGCGGCGTGGCTCAGCAACAATGCCGGCCTGGATCGCAGCGCGGTTGCCCTGCTGATCGTTCTCTGGGCACTTCTTATCCTGCCGAAAAGACAAAGGCAGATCGAACGAACCCGGGTCTCCGACATCCAGGCTGAGATGTTCGCCGCGAGCAAGCGGCTCCCTCGTGGCGATGGAGTTTCCGCATCGATTCCCGAGCGGACGTTGATCAGCGACTTTGGCGAAAAACTTGGAAAGATGACGCGGATTCGGATGAACCTCGGTGTCCTTGCTCGGCTAGGCTTCATCATCCGGCGCAACGAGCACATTTTCGAGGGACCGCTGCTCGATCTGGCACTCGACTACGGCCGCATGGCGCCGCGGGTTTTGGACGGCGCGTTGACTGATCTGCTTGCTCAGAGTCCCTCGACGACCGTGACGGACGGCGCGAAGGATGTTTGAGTTCCAAATGCTCGAGGTTGTTCACTGGGATTTCTGGCAGCGCTTTACGCTACCGCTCGATTCGAACATCGTCACAATCGTCGGGCCCAACGGCTCTGGCAAGACAACGCTGCTCGATTCACTTCGCACCCTCCTCGCCCTCGACTGCTCGTCCGGCCGAGACTACAAGCGCTATATCCGGCACAACGGGAAACCGTTCGCCTGGCTTCGAGCGGTTGTCGGCAACCGCCGTACCGCCGGTGCCCGGCCGCCCTTTTTCCCGCTCACAGACGAGTGCGTCACTCTCGCGTGCCGGATTCGCAAAAAGGCCGGCGATTGGATCCGCGAGTATGCGATCGAATCGGGCGACGTGCCGATCGAGCCTTTGGAAAGTCACGCCAATTGGCTCGGTGTCACAGACTACCGCCTCTTACTCGAAGGCGCTGGGCTCACGAGGGCGATAAAGCGCGTCTTGTCTCTGGAGCAAGGTGACACCGACAAGCTCTGCGAGTACACGCCGAAGCAGTTGCTTGAACTGGTCTTCGATGTGTTCGGCGACAAAGAGGTCCTCGACAATTATCTGCGAGCGAAGGCAGAGCAGCACGAAATCGCGCGAGAACTCGAGAGTCTCGAGGTCGACCGCGCTCAGCTCGGAACCCGCCTGGGCGAGGCCGAGGGGGCGGTCAATTCGTACCAAGAATGGTGCCGAATCAAGGCGGAACTCGCCGCTCTCGAGGCGGAATGGCTTCCACGCGTCGAACTCGCGGAGCTGATGGAGGTCATCCAGCGCGGACGTAACTCCCTTATCGGCAGGCGCCGGGACCTCGCTGATAAACGTGAGAAGCTCGAGTCGCTCGTCGCACATCGGACCGCGTTAGAGTCCGCCATTCGCGAAGCCTCCGAAGAGGAAGCCCGCGGGCGCGACGATCATGGCGTCGCCGAGCGGGCGTTTCTCGCGGCACGGGACCGCGCCCGCGACGGTGAACGCCTCCTCGGCGAACGCGACCGGTTCGAACGGCTGGCGCGAGAGCAGGCGGGTGGCGTGAATGTCGCCGAGCTTACCCGTGAAGAGGAGACAGTGCGCCAACGCATCGCGCGCCTTCAGAACGATGAACACGGGATGAAGGAGAGGCTTGAGCAGCTCACGGCGGCTATCGCTGCGTGGAAGAGTGGCGGTCGGCTTCATCCCCCGCTTGTCTCGGAGTTCCGCGCCGCGCTCGATCGTGCGGGCGTGGACCACCGTATGCTCGCGGAGATCGTCGAAGTCACCGAAGAGGAATGGCAAGGCGCCCTCGAGGCGGTTCTTGCGCCCTTTCGCTACGTCGTAGTCCTCGCTGACCCGAACGCGCGGCGCGTTGCCTGGGAGATCGGCGAACGGATGCGGTATCGCCATTTCGTCGTGCCTGATAGGGCGTCAGTCCCGACGGCGCTCCGCGACTCCCTTCTCGAAGTGGTCCGATTCAGTGCGGATCCTCCCGGCTGGGTCGCACATCTGCTGAACGACATACGTCGCGTGAAGGACGCCCAGGCCGGGACGGCACTCGCTCACCACCAGGCATGGATCACCCGCGACGGGTATTACCGCGAGCGGCGCGGCGCGCGGTACTGCGGCGTCGAACCTCGAGAGTACGCTTTTGGTGAGGCGGCGAGACGTCGGCTGCTCGACGAAGGCGCGGCCGAACAGAAGCTCTTGTCGGCTGAACTACGCCGGCTGGCGAGCGAATACTCGTCGGCGAGCAGCCGGCTCGGCGAGATCCAGAGCCTCCTCGCCGGCGTGGACGCCGTGAAGGAGCTCTCAGCCCGGGCTGCGGAGTTTGCGCACGCCGAGCGCCACCTGCCGGGGTGGCGGTCAGCGGCCCAAACTGCGGCCGACGGACTGACGCAGCGTCAGGCAGAAGAGCGTCAGGCGATGGAGCGGCGGATCGGGCTTGGAAGTCAGGCGGCCACCGTATCCAAGGAAGTTAGGGAGCTCGAGCAAGAGCTCGGCGGCCTCGGCACCGACTACGAGGTTCAGCGACGCGAGCACGTCGCCCGTATCCTCGACGCTCGTGCGAAGCGTCGAGGTATGCCGCGGGCCTGGTGTGCTCGCTCTGGACTCGCTGAGGCGAAGAACCGCTTCGATACAGCGAAAGCCGTCGGCTTCGAGGTGGAGCGGCTCAGGACGCGTCTCGATCAGGGGCAGTGGGTGACAGACGAGCGTGTGATCGCGAAGCGCGACAAGCTCCGCGAAGACCATGAGCGTCTCGGAAGCACGCTTTCGGCTCGCCGTGAACACCACGCAGAGGCGGTCCGTGTTGCCGACAATGCACGCGCGGCGTACATCAACGTCCTTCGCGCGACGGTGCGTCAGTATGGCCGGAACGTGCGCTCGCTCGGCGAGCTGGCCGGAATAGGCGTCGAGGTAGACCCGCCACATCTCGAGAACGACGACGTGGTCCTTGCGCAGGCCGGCCTCATCGTGAAGTTCGATTTCGATCAAAAGGGCTTCATTGGCCTAAATGATGGAGAAGCCTCAGGCGGGCAACAAGTGATGAAGTCGTTCATCTTGCTTGTCGGCCTCATGATGGACGAGGCGCGGCCTGGCGGGTTTGTGTTCATCGACGAGCCGTTCGCTCATCTCGATATCTTCAACATCGACAAAGTGGGCGCCTTCCTCGATGCCACGCGGGCACAATACATTCTCACTACGCCGAACACACACAACATCAATATCTTTAGGCCGTCGGATCTGACCCTCATTACCGGCAAGCGCAGGCCGAAAGAGACGTGGGCGCCTCCGGTAGCGTTTCTGCGCCGTGACCGCTTGACGGATAGGCCACCGCCGGCGCCATCTGAGACATCCGCCTCCTGAGCCGCCTCGTGAATGAGCCACAGGAATGGACGGATGCGGACGCCGACGGTGTTCGCATGCGGTATCTGGATGTCGGCGCCGTTGCGACACTGCGGGGCCGCCGCCTGCGCCGCGGCGCCGTCAGTCGTCACGAAGTTATGGGTCTCTGGCCGGCGGAGTGGCGGACTCTGCTCAGGGATTGGTTGCACAATGGCACTGACCGGCGGAAGTGGACAACGCTTCTAAAGGTTGCCGGACACGCGCGATCCGCTCTCGCCCACCGGGTCCTCGATGGCCTCGTCGGCGCGGGACTCGTGGAGGTCGAAGAGCGGCGTGATAAGGGGACATGGAATCCTATGTGGGTTTCATTTCTCGATTCCAACGATGTGCGCGTACGGGTCGGACTCCCGGATCGCGACGCCGATGTCGTTCAATGGAACACGCTGGCAGCGAAATCGGTCTCCGACGCACGGCTCCACACAGCGAGAGACCTCCTCGACGATCTTGGAACGGCGCGGGCCGTCCGTCTCGTGAGGCTTCTGCTCGCGCTTGACGAATGGGGCGCGACGCAGCGCTTTGGGACGCGGCGCGATTTCGCCTATGCCGCCACGGGAGATACCAAAGGTGTCAGTAGCGGCGACTTCGATTGGCTCGGCGAACATGTCGATCTCGAGGCGTTCCAGATACACGACCATACGCCTGCTCTGTGGCTCCGGGCCCCTCTCGTCCTCCGGGGCCCCGAGCTCGGCATACTCGATCTCCGCGGCATCAAAGATTGCATTGGGCTGACACCCTCGACGATCGGCCAGATTCGTGAGGTAGAAGGTCGGGTCGGTGCTTGGCGCGTGGTCGAGAACCGTACGAGCTTCGAACATGCCGCGCGTCGGCATGGGCATGACGACGCGGTTGTGTGGATTCCCGGCTTTCCCCCGACGTGGTGGCTCGACACGATGAGCCAACTCGTCGCGGTCGCGCCGGTGGCCGCGAAGATCGCGTGCGATCCTGATCCGGCAGGCGTCCATATCGCGCTTCAGATCGCAGCCGTGTGGACGGCTCTGGATCTCGCCTGGGAGCCTTGGGCGATGGACGGCGAGACTCTCGCCCGCTTGCGCCATCGCAAGAAGTTGTCTGACGCCGATCGAAAGCTGCTCTCCTCAGTGCCGTTGAACGATCTTCCGACGGCGCTGCGAACTCTTGTCGACTGGATTAATCACAATCAAGAAAAGGGCGAGCAGGAAGGTGTCAGCGTGCTCTAGTCCGAGTCGAAACTCTGAAAGCCGCTCCATACGTCTCTACACATGAGCTACCCCCGCCCGAGATGGTGTCGGAGAATAGCTGGTCGGGCACGACGCCCGCCTTCGTTGGCGTCGGACATCACTCTGCGACTTTCTGCTGAGCGACCGCAGCACCAGGAGATGCCGCCAGCAGCTTTGCATATGAGTCCGCATGTCTGCGGCCAATCCACGCGACGAAGATTGCGCCGACCAGAGCGACCAGATAAGGGAGTGCCTTCATTAACTCTTTCGGTGAGCGACCCACCGGCCAACCCTGGTTCAGCACATGATAGAGAAGAGCCAACACCCCGACCGCCACGCCAAGCGTAAATTGAATCTGAAAGTGTTCGATCATTTTATTTTGGCGAAGCCTGCCGAAGTAGTAGTGAATTTCTCTCAAGTCGCTCGCACGGAGGAACTGGCACTCCAAATTGCGAATGATAAGAAGGTTGCGATTGACCCAGTACGAGGCGTCATATACGTGGGCGAGTTGCCAGGCAGCGACGATGACGATTAGAGTTATCGCGAAGTCAATCGGAATGACCTGGCGCTGCACCAAGCCGAAGACGGCACCGGCACCCACGAGCACGGTGATCGAATGCCAGATGACACCAATGTGGCGATTGACGTTATCCCACATCGCCTTGTACATCTCGATCAGAAACTGGTTGCGGGCGTCTTCAGTCGTCATGACCTATGCCGGCCGCGCTGTCGCCGGACGGGATCTTCTGCGCCTAGACGGCTGCCTTTATCCCGTTGTCTCGGCGGCTTGGTCGCTCTTCGGCTTGTCTCCGCCTTCGTCTCGCCCCGGCCTGAGCGGCAGGATCACGCCGCGGCCCGGAGCGCCTCGATGCCATACCCGCGCCTTGTACTGAATCAGCAGATAGTTCGAGAGCAGTTGAATGTCCTTCGATGTGTTTTGCACCTCGTTCCACTTGCGAACAGAGCCCGGTCCGAACTCCCAATATCCCGCGGTCCACCGGCAGACTTCCTTCAGCGGGGTCAGGTCGTTAATGAACTGCTCGCGCGACGGCAGGCCGACCGGGCGATAGCGCTCGCCGATGGCATCCATGACAAAGCCGAGACTCACAATCCCTGCGCCGTGCATCAACCGCGACTTGCGCGGCAGACTTCCCCAAGCATCCTTGAATACCTCGCTCGCCGCGTCCCAGAAACTCTTCAGCACGCCAAGGATCTTCTCGACTTCCGGACCGTGCTCGCCATCCCGAAACCGATAGAGCATCCCGTAACCGAGACTGTTTTCGATCATCCGCAAGATCGAGTTGTCTTTGATTACACCACCTGGAGTCGTGGGCGTTTGGATCATCTGCCGCAGCGGCGAATTCTCATCGTGGTTCAGTCGCTCCGCGAGAAACGCAGGGAAACGTCGGCGCTCGAGAAGAGTCGGAAGCCGCGACTGTGTCGCGGGCAGCAGTTCGTAGATCAAGCCCTTAGGTAAGGGCTTGGTCGAGTTGACAAGGATGAACTGCTCGGTCTGCTCGCGGACGTCGTCCGTGATGAAGGCCGTAACGCAGATGGGGAAGGCGCCGATCGCGGCGTCGCGGATCGCGGCTAGACGCTGCTGGCCGTCGACAATGAAACCGGGCTTGGTCTCATCGGGCGCGGTGGGGTCGACGGGGATGACGAGAATTCCCGGTCGGAGGTAATCGGGCCCGTCGAGAGGCGACCCGGGCTCGAACTTCACCCGTTGATCGAAGGCCATAACCATCGAGTTAGGAAGCATCGGGCTCTGGCCTTCTAGATAGTTGCGGATCTCGGCGATGTGCTTCAGCACCTCGGGCCGTTGGTAGCCCGAGAGTCCGCTCGCCTCTGCACGCCGGATGCGGGAGATCGTGGCAAACGAGTGGACCGCCTTGCCATCGATCGCGAACGTGTACAGCACTCGGCCGGGACTCTGCGTCACTTCGATCGCCGGCACGCGGAACTCGAACTGCATTCGCATCTGACTCCCATTGCTAGAGCGCATTATCTAAAATCCTCGGCCGTTTAGGCAGCGCCGAGCTCCCGTTGGAGGCGCCGGTAGAAGACCCACAGGTTGTGAAAGCCGCGGCGTCGATTCCGCTCAGCACCGCGGAAGAGCGCCACGTGAACCCCAAGGCGCTTGCAGATGTCACACTCGCAGGAACTCCACGGCCGGTCCGTGAGGATCTCGCGGTACGCGTCGCTGTGGCTCCGTTTCGGATCGTGCAGCGCTTCGTACTGGAGCAGGACTTCGAGCGTGTCATCGACTGAGAGCTTCTTCGCTTCGAAACGGCGAAGTGCGGTGAGACAAGCCTGCTCGCGAGCGCGTGCTTGCTCCTGGGGAATCTGTCCCGACAGAATCACCTTCTGGAACCGCGGATTGCCCTCGACCTGCGGCACGCGGATCGCGGTGTAGTTCCGGTCGAGAGTGTAGTAGTTGTCGTCGGCGTCCTTGAAGGCCTGGCGGAGCGGGGAGGTGCTGTCGAAACTGACGACGCCATACCGGGCGAAGTTCGCGAGCTGCTCGAGGCGAGTCACGCCGAGGAGATGGAGTTCGGTGTCGCTGCGGCGGACCTCCGCGATCGTCTCGAGACACTCAAGAATCTCTCTCGTCTTGAGTGAGACCATCCCGCCGAGCGCGATGTAGCGATAGCCGATGTCTTGCAGCGCATGTACCGCATTCCGGTAAGAGCGCGCGCTCCATCCCTGCGCGACGCCGAGCGGGGTAAAGCGGAGCTTTGCCGAGCGGTGCTTGGCGAGGAATTCCGCGGCGAGCGTGAGGGTGAGATCCTGACGGTCGCGGACCGCCGGCGGCGCGCCGGAGGCCGAATCGTCCCAGCCGGGCTGGTAGACGAGGATCACGTGATCGACCGAGATGCCGAAGTCGAAATCGCAGTCTGTGTAGAACTGAAGGACGTCGTCGACCGTGACCGGCGGCTTTTCCTCCCGGACATAGGTGAAGGCGCCGCAGTCGCCCATGATCGGCAGCTCGCCCCAGCCAATGGCGCGCGTGCGGAAGAATTCCTTCGCGCCGATCAGTAGCAAGCGGTGCCGCTGGGCAAGGCTATATCGTCCGGTGTCGACGATCCCCTTCGAGACGAGAAGCCCGTCGTAGGCCCGCGCGGTGAAAAGCTCGTGGGCGTAGGCATCGGAGCGGTGACGAACACGGTCGCGCGAGCGCGACTCGGCGTCAAAGTCGAAACTTGGGTCGACGACATCGAAGCTATCGGCGAAGAAAAACCTCATCGGGCAGTCGCGTAGTATCGGTCGACCAGGAATTTGGAGAGCATCCGGATATGGGCCGGCACGTTCTGGATCTCATTCCAGCGGAGCCCGCCGAGTTCATCCCAGACGCCCGCCGTCCAATGGCAGAACGGCCGAATGCGGTCGAGCTCACGCGTCACGGCCTTCACCGTCCGCCGTTCCTCCGCTGCAACCGCTCCCATGATGCGGTCCATGAGTCGGCCCATGGCTCGGATCCCGGCGCTGTGCATGAGGCGACTCTGGGTCGGCGGGCGCCCCCACGCGTCCGGGAACGTGTCGCGCACCGCGCTCCAGTAGGTGAACAAGACGTCCCGCGCGCCGTCGAGTTCGAGGTCACCAGTCGCGACGTTCCGGTAAGCGAAGAGGGACCCCGTAGGCGAGGCGAGACTGTCTTCAAGCATCCGGACAACGGGAGTATCGGAGACGACCGCGGCACGCCGCTGGCCTGGCGGCGTCGAGGATCGTCGAATCAGGCCACAGAACGGCGAATCTGGATCCTGGTTCAGGAGATCGCAGAGTTTGGAGGGCGCGCGCCGGCTCGCGAGATGCGGCGGCAGGACGGTACCGACCTCGGGCAGCAGCTCGGTGATGAGGCCTCGTGGCAAGGGCCTTGTGCTGTTGACCCGGAGGAACTGCTCGCGCTGGCTCTCGACGTCATCGGTTACGAACGCATTGACGGCTACGGGAAAGTCTTTGCGCCGGCTCCGCGCCAGCGCGAGCGCCCGCTGCTGCCCGTCCACGATCCAGGCAGGTCTCGGCCCACCGTTGCGCGGGACTGGAATCGCGATCGTTCCGGGCGTCAAGAACGTGGCGTCAGAAGCCCGGCGGCCCGTCGGGGTGAACCGGGCAGTGCCGGAGAGAGCCAGGATCAACGAGTTCGGAAACAAGACCGCGTCGCTGTCGAGATACTCGGCAATGTTTTTGACGTGACGCGTGACCGCCGGCCGTTGATAGCCGACGAGTTTCCCGCCATCGTCGCGCCCGACCCGCGCGATGTCCGCGATCCGGAGGAGTTCCTCCCCGGTGAGCGCAAAGAGATAAAGGGGATGCCGCCGATCCTGCTCCACGCGAAGCGCCGGGCGCCGGATGACACGCTCGCTATTTCGCATGCTGTCGCCCTGTCACCTCAAAGAACAGCCGCTTGAAGCGGGACTGTTCGCAAGCGCGTCCGCTGTCCCGCAGAGCTCGCAGGAGCTTCGTGTGGGCGGATCGCGGATCGCTTGCGAGGGCTTGGCGGATGAACGCCCGAACATCGTCGTCTGTCATCTTCTGGCGCTCGTCCTGGGCCACGGCCGGACTCCTTTCAAGCATCCGTTCTAGTCGAGCCCGAACGGTGTCCACGCTGAGCCCATCTGCGGCTCCGTCAAGGATCTTCCCGGCCAGCCTTGCATGGAGCGATGTCCGTGCGCCGCCGAGGATCGTCTGCCACTGGGCCTGCGCCGCGATGACATGCGAGCCGAGCGGGCCGCGCGCCATCCTGCCTGGAGTCGTAATGATCATCAAGCGCTCTGGTGCGATGAGGCGGGCCGCCGCCTTCACAAGGTCTGGTTCGAGCGCGTCCACGTAGTGCGCGGACGCCACAACGAGGATCGAGACGCTAGGGTCCTCTCGGACAAGATCAGCAATCGAGCGGGGCGCCTTGCGATCGGGTCCTTTGAGGCGGGCCAACTGAGCCCACCACTCCTGCCGATCCTTGTTCGCGGACCCGTCGCGACCAACGGAATCCGGATCGCCGGGCGCGAACGTCGCGGAGTAGGCATGGAGGCGCGCGCTTGCGGAAACGAGGCCGTAGCCTGCGGAAATGACCCAGAGCGTCGGCCGCAGTCCCCGCGTCCGCGCGACCTCGGGCAGGCGCCGAACGACAGACCAGTGGCCGCCGGCGTAGAGGTCAGTGGCCGGGAGCGTGTCGCTCCGATGATGCATGAGCCGCTGCCACCAACGCGACGCTCGCTCTGTGACGTCTCGATGACTGACGGTTCGGAGCCGCAGTCCTTTGGGAATGGGCAGATGTTTCCGCTCCGTGCAGCTCGCGAGTATCAGGACCGTATCGCTCATCCGCGTGGAACCAGGGAGGCCGTCAAGCGCTCCCCGCACGTGCTTCGATCGGGACCGTCGCGATGGCTGCGACGTTGCCGGCCTGCCGAGCGGGGATCAGATCGCGTTCGATCTGCGCGAAGACGCTGTGGTTGTGGATACTCTCGTCGTTCCGAGCATGGACACGAAACCACGCGATGCGCGGATCGCGCTCAAGGCGTTCCGCCGCGTTTCGGACCATGTCTTCGACGAAGACCGGATTGTCATAGGCCTGCATCGTCAGATGTCGTTCATCGACGCGCTTCACGAGCGGGTAGACCGGCGCGGAAGCTGACTGCTCCGCAAGGTCGATGAGTTCCTCGATCCAGACAAGTTCCGGCCGACCGTCGTCCGAGCGCACGGTGCGGATCTCAATCGTTACGTATCCGCGCTGGTTGTGCGCGCCGTAGTCGCTGATCGCCTTGCTGCACGGACAGACGCTCGCGACCGGCACGCGAACGGCAAGGACAAAATCCTCCTCGCTCTCGCCACTCGCCTCAGCGCGGAACGTGCACTCGTAATCCATCGGGGCCCGCGCCCCGCTCTCCGGCGCCGTCCGTTCCACGAAGTACGGAAACTCCACCGTGATGTAGGCGCTCTCCGCCCGAAGACGCTCGCGGAGCACGGCAAGAACTGTCGGCAGCGTCCGCATCGTCACTTCGCCGCGATGCTCGTTGAGTACCTCGACGAACCGGCTCATGTGCGTGCCCTTGAAATTGTGCGAGAGGTTGACCGACATCGTGACCTGCGCGACCGTCTGCTGCCGGCCCTGTTCGCGGTCGAGCACGATGATCGGATAGCGCAGGCCCGCAATGCCCACGCGGTCGATCGGCAAGCCGCGCGGGTCATGCTGGTTCTGCACGTCGTCGATCGTCACTCGTCCCCTCCCTCGTAGATGCAGCCCGAGGTGCAGGTCTCGTAAACGACCACGCGAGCGAGCATCGGCAAGGCAGGATGCAGCCGCTGCCAGATCCACCTCGCGAGGTTCTCGCTGGTCGGATTCTTCAGGCCCTCGATTTCGTTCAAGTAGCTGTGATCGAGTTCGTCGTGAAGCGGCCGGAAGGCATCCTTGATATCGGCAAAGTCCATGACCCAGCCCGTATCGGGTCCAACGGGGCCGCGGACGTGGATCTCGGCACGAAACGAATGACCGTGCAGACGACTGCACTTGTGCTCGGCGGGAGCATTGGGCAAGCGATGCGCTGCCTCGAATCGGAACTCTTTGAAGATTTCCATAGCGTCCCTCATGGAATTCCGAGGAACTTGTGGGTCTGGAGGCTCAGACGCCACCATGGATGCTCGAGACAGTAGCGGATCGCGAGGGCCGTGTTCCGTTCGCGGTCTGGACCATCCATAGGCTGAAGGAAGAAATGACGGAATGCGAGGTGTTCAAACTGTTCCGGCTCAGCACCCGGCTGCGGGAAGACGAGCTTGAGCTCGTCGCCCTTGCGCAGGTTTAGCTCCGCGCCGGCTTTCGGGCTCATGCAAATCCAGTCGACGCCGGGCGGCGGGAGCCGGGTGCCGTTCGTCTCAATCGCTACCTCGAAGCCGTGGCCGTGGAGCACGTCAACGAGCTCCTCGTCGAGCTGGAGCAAGGGCTCGCCGCCTGTGCAGACAACGAACGGTCGCGACCGCGCTGATGCTTGTCGCGGCCACATTTCGGCGATCGCGGTAGCGAGTTCCTTGCTTGAGGCGAAGCGTCCGCCGCCGTCACCGTCGACACCGACGAAGTCCGTATCGCAGAACCGGCAGACAGCAGTCTCACGATCGCGCTCAAGGCCGGACCAGAGATTGCAGCCGGCAAAGCGGCAGAAGACCGCGGGGCGCCCGGTTTGCCGGCCTTCGCCCTGTAGCGTGTAAAAGATCTCTTTGACTGCGTAGCTCACGCGTCGACCGTTGCGACGGTTCGATATGGAATCGGGTCGCTCCCGCCGCTCTCGCGAAAGCCTTTCAGTCGTAGCAGACACGCATCGCACGCCCCGCACGCCTCTCCGGTCGCCGAAGGTTCGTAACAAGAACTCGTGATCGAATAATCGACGCCGAGAGCGCGACCGATGCGGATGATCTCGGCCTTCGTCATCTCGATGAGCGGCGTATGGATCGTCATGCCTTTTCCCTCGACGCCAGCTTTGGTCGCGAGGTTCGCCATGCGCTCATACGCGGCGATATATTCGGCGCGGCAGTCCGGGTAGCCGCTCGCGTCGAGGACGTTAACGCCGATGAAGATGTCGCGCGCCTCGAGCATCTCCGCCCAGGCGAGCGCGAACGAGAGAAAGATGGTGTTGCGCGCCGGAACGTACGTCACCGGAATGCCGTGGCCGATGTCTGTGAGCGACCGGCCCTTCGGCACCGGAATGTCGCTCGTGAGGGCCGAACCACCGAAACGTCGCAGGTCGACCGGAACAACAACATGCTCGTTCACGCCGACGCTTCGGCCAACATCCAGCGCCTTCTCGATCTCGACACGATGGCGCTGCCCGTAGTCGAAGGTGAGCGCGTAGAGCGCGAAGCCTCGGCCTTTCGCGACGGCCGCGGTCGTCGTTGAATCGAGGCCCCCGCTCAGAAGCACTATTGCCTTTCGATCGCCCATCACTACCTCCGCGACGACGTTCCGTGTCGCGCCGACGTCGCCATGCGTTTGACCGTTGCGGGTTCGAGCCGGTCCGCATAGTCCCTGACGATCTGGGCCTCCGCAAGAGTGAACAAAATCAGACGCCGCCGATCGCGACGGCCAGGAGGGACTTTCCCTTCTTGTCGCCAGCGATACAGGGTCGTGCGAGAGACGCCGATTTGGCGGGCGAGATCAGTGGCGAGGAGGTAGGTCGTCCCGGCGATTTTGATACCTGAACTCGTCACCTGTTGAGGTTTCATCGTGTTCCGTCGTGTTGCATCGGATCACACTACAGGTCGCGGTGTCAAGACCAAAAAACACTAGATATACGGGTAGGATCCACTGCCGGCCGCTGGACCGAAGCGCCATTCGAGCCGAATACGGTTGCACTCCGTTCCGGAATAGCGTATCTGTCTTGATACATATCCCATAGTTTCGGATCGGTGCCAGCCAAGGCGGAGGAGTTGATGCCCGATCGCACCGCGTTTCTTGCCGCATTCGAGCGGTTCGCCGGCTACCGTCCGTATCCCGCGCAGGAGCAGGCGATCTTCGCGGACGGTGGGCCACTGTGGATCCTCGCCGGCCCAGGGACGGGAAAGAGCGAGGTCCTCGTCCTCCGGACGCTCCGACTCCTTCTGCTCGACGGCGTTCCGCCGGAGTCGATTGTTCTCACGACCTTTACCGAACGCGCCGCACGGAACCTGCATGACCGGCTGTCGACCTATCTCACCGGTATCATCGCGCAGCCGGCGTTTCGCGGTCAGCAACGGCCAGACATCGCACGCACGTGGCTCGGCACACTGCACAGCGTCGCGCACAAACTGTTGCTCGACATGGATGATGAGGTCGAGGACCTCGAGCTCCTCGACGAAACGGCATCCCTGTTCGTCTTCCTCACGTGCATCACGAGCCAACACACATTCGGCGCAGATGCCGATCTTCTGTACGTCGCGCTAACCGGGAGGGCTCCGGAGCCGTGGGAGGGCCGCATCGAACGGGCCTCGTCCATACTCGCGGCCGTGAGCCGTGTCGTCGAAGACAACCTCGATCGGACCGCGCTGCGCGCCTGGAAGCCGCTTCGAGGCAGAAAAGAGCAGTGGCCGAAGCCGCCGGTGCGGGACACCTTTCTCGCACTCCTCGACGCCTACGAGACGAAGTTGGGCCAGCGCGTTGACTTCGCGCGAGTGCAGGCACGCCTCCTCGCGTTCTTGAAGTCTCCGCGCGCGGCCGGATTTCTGAGCGGCGATGAAGCGCGGCGGCTGCCGGGAATAAAGCATGTGATCGTCGACGAGTACCAAGATACGAATCCGATTCAGGAGGCGATCTACTTCGAACTCGCCCGCTCCTCACGGAGCCTTACTGTCGTCGGCGACGATGACCAGGCACTGTACCGGTTCAGGGGCGCGTCGGTGGACGGCATGGTCAACTTTCGTGAGCGATGCCGACGCGAACTCAATGTGTCCGACGTCGCGATGACCGAACTCGGCGAAAACCGTCGGTCCCATCCGCGGATCGTGCGAGCGATCAACGACTACGTCACCGCGGCGGGCCCTGTCGCGAAATACGCAAGCGCCCGCACGCCAAAGTCAGCGCTCCTCGCCAAGTCGCTCGTGAGCGGAAACCACCAGCCGATCGCGGTTCTCGTTCGCGACGAGGAGGATGCGTGCGCGGACGAGGCGGCCGACGCGGTCGCCGAACTCTATAAGGCCGAATTGATCGACGACTATCGCCAGGTCGCCCTTCTCGCGTCGTCGACGCGTCGGACGAGTCAGAGCCCCTTCAGCTGTTACCTCGACGCGTTCGAAGGCCGTTCGATACCTGTTTTCAATCCGCGCGCGAAAGACGTCCATAAGGACCAGTGCCTGCTCGCCGTGCTCGGAGCGCTGGTCACGATCCTCGATCCGGCGGGGCTGTACTCTCGCGGCCGGTTGCAGACCTTCGTCAAGAAGTGTCGCAACGCTCTCGGAGCGCTCGGCGGCGGCGACGCCCTCCGCGCCTGGGTGGTGCGTCGCTCTCGGGAATACCAGAAGCCGGCGTTAACCAACCCGACTTCGCGCGAGCGTTACTTCGATGACAGCCTCCTCGACCTGTACTACAAGCTCATCGCGCATGAGCCGCTGCGCAAGGAGTTGGACGAGACCGGCGGGCCGTCAGCGGCGCTGCGATCATGGCGCCTCGGACAGTTGAGCGCGCTCATTCGCGGGTTCGAGGAGGCACGCGGCGGGCGCAACATTCCGCGCTCGACCACGAGTTCACGTCAATTCTTCTACATCATGAGGCAGACGCCGCCCGACGATCTGCGCGGGCCGGACTGCTGGTACGTGTACAACTTCATCCGTGATCTCATGGCAGCGTTCAGCGCGGGCGGCCTGGACGACGCCGAAGATGACATCCTCGCGTTTCCGCGCGGCATGGTTCCTGCCCTGACGATCCATCAGGCGAAGGGCCTCGAATTCTCGATCGTGTTCGCGTGCGCGACGCGTGAAAGTCGCGGGCCGGGCACCGCACATTATCAAGAGGATTTGTTCGGCCGGTATCGGCTTTGGGAGCCACAAGGCGGTTTCTCCCCGACCGAGCGCGCCGTGCACGATCTGATCCGGCAGTACTTCGTCGCCTTCAGCCGACCGAAATACAGCCTCGTCATCTGCCTCGAGACCGAGGTCTACGACGGAATTCTCCGCGGTGGTCGGAAGGCCGGAGATTATCCGTTTTTGCCAGCGGCGTGGCTGCGAACGCTGCCGAAGGTGTGACCATGGCGACACTTGAGCAGGCGCTTCGACCGAAGGGCTATCCGGTCCCGCCGTATCGCGAAACCGAGATGAAGCTGGTCTTGAGCCTGACCGGCGACATCCTCGCGTTTCGCCGGTGCGCCAGACAGTACGGTATGCAATCGGTGCGCGGCTTCGCGCTCGCGCATGCGACTCAGGAGTTTGTCGGTACCTTTGCCCACCGCTCCTTGGCCCGTGCGTTTAGACACTATCGCGAGCAGCGCCGCGCACCAACCAATGCCGAGATGGCAGGCATCCTGAACGACGTTCGTGAGTTGCTGCGCGAGCAGAAGCGCCGGCCCCACTCGTGGGACGTCGTCCGAAAAGTGGGCTGCCGCGTCATGCGGCTCAACCGCAGTTTCGAAACGTTCGGTGTTTATGAGCGCATCGTCGATAGCGAGCGCAGCCTCCAGACCGATGACGAGGAGTTCGTGATCCAAGGCCGTGTCGATGTGATCCAGCGGGGAGCCGGGATCGAGCTGTGGGACTACAAAGCGACCCAAGATCCGCGCCGCGTCATCGTGTCGAACCGCCGGGGTCGCAGTGCTGATATTGATCGCGCGGCGGCACAGGAACGCCTGGCGGATTACACCCTCCAGCTTCGGCTCTATGCGCATCTTCATCGAGAGGTGTACGGCGAGGCGCCGACGGCATGCCGACTCGTGTTCCTCAATGAGATCGAGGTCGAGGACGACGCCCCCGACTGGGCGGACTACGGCGCGCGCGCGGTGACCGCCTCGTTCTGGAAGCCGGAGGGAGGAGCCGCCGAGCAGCCGGGGCTTTTCTTTTCCGTCGCCGTGGGCGCGCAGGAGGTGTCGCAGGCCGTCACCGGCTTTCGTGAGACCGGCCGGGCCATTTTGAATGCGCGGCGGCAGGACGCTTGGCCGGCGCCGCAGATGTTGCCCGACACCGCGACGTGCGACGCCTGTGACCTCAGGTATTCGTGCGCGCCGGCCTGCGTAGTACACGGGTACGACAGGCAACTCGCTTAGAGAGGCACTTCGGCAACATCAGCCAAGGAGAGGGACAACATGGAGAACTTCCTGAAAAAGCCGGTGGTCGTCCCGTTCGAGACGCTGTTCCTCGATCCCAACAATCCGCGGTTGGCGCTCGAGGACCCGCCGAGCTACGAAAACCCGAAGAAACTCTTCGACCCGGAATTGCAGAAGATGCTCGAGGCGAAGATCGAAGAGGTCTATGCGGTCGGTGACCTCGAAGTCGCGATCGAGACCCAAGGGTGGATGCCGATCGACAACATCGTCGTCTGGACCTACCCCAACCATCCCGATCGTCATGTCGTCGTCGAAGGAAATACGCGCACGGTCGCGCTGCGGAAACTCCGAATCCGTCTCGTCCGCGAGCGCGAAAAGTTGGCGCGCATGAAGGAGGGGCGGAAGAAGTACGCGGCCCACGACATCACCGAGCAGGAAGAAGTGGTCCAGCGCTTGGAGCGGGTCGTCGCCGACACCGAGAAACTGACCGTCGTGCCCCTGGACGCCGATTCCCTGGAAGAACTCCAGCGCAAGCTCCCCCGCGTTCTCGCGGTTCGGCACATCACCGGAGCCAAAGAGTGGGGTAACTACGCGGAGGATCTCTGGCTCCTCAAGCGATACGCGATGCTCTTCGAGGAGGAGTTCCCGGGGAAGCCGCTCGCCTGGGATCGCGAATTAGTGAACCGCGTCGCCCGCGAGGCCTCGCTGGGGCCGACGAAGGCGAGGCGGCAGCTTCAGGCCGCCAGTTGCTTCAGCCATTTCAAAGCTGAGTTCGAGGATCAACTGCCGGGAGACGAGGAGTTCGCTCCGAGCGACTACTACCTGTTCGAAAACATCGTCAGAAAGCCGTGGGTTCGGCAGCAGTTCGAGCTCGGCGAACAGGACCTTCACATCCCAGCGGAGCGCGAGCAGGTCCTGTTCAAGTGGGTCTTCAAGCTCCCGCGGCCCAAGACGGCCGATGAGAACCCGAACGTCTTCTATCGGCACGAGAACATCGTGCTGTGGGAGCAGATGCAGCGCTACGACGAGAAGCATAAGACCTCGTTCGCCAAGCGTTTCAATGTCGAGGACCCCGATTCCGCGCCGCGGATGCACGAGGTCGAGGCGGAGTACCTTGCGCACAAGGCGAGTCGTAAGCCTACGGATCTGCTCGAGCAGCTCTTGCAGCAGCTCGGCAAATTGGATGTCCACACGATCTTGAGCGAGGGCGTTTTCCTTCAGAAGCAGCTCGAGCGGCTGCATCAGCAGACGGGCGAAGTCCTCCGCATGATCAAGGCGGTCAAGGACTGAACGTCAGAAGGTGTAGAGGACGAGTCGATGGCGAGACGAAGCGTTGGGCATCCCGATGTGCGGGCACTGGTGGACAAGCTCGTCATTCTCTTTCTCTTGGAGGGCAGCGTTAACGGCGTTCAGCGGTCCTTGAACCAGGTGCTCGCCGAGGACCACCGCGAGGGATGGCTCTATCCCAATCGTCTGCATGCGCTCTTGAGCGACGATCCGGGACGCGCGGTCAACGCTCAGACTCTGCAAACGCTGCAAATCGCCCTCGATCGCATCGCCGGTGGCTTGGATATCGATGAGGCGCGCCGGCGGAGCGCGGAGCTCCAGGCGAAGGTGCTCGGAGCTTGGCATGAAGCGACGAGCCGGACGACCGGGGGTGAGCCACCGAGCGCCGGAGATATTGCGGCGCAGCTAGAGATCCCGACGGCGATCGTCCGCTGGGTCTTGGACGAGGCCGGCCTGGGAGGCGCGCCATCGCACGAGATGTCACCGCGACGTGCAGTCGCGGAGCGGCCAGAGGCGGACTGGAGTTTTCAGGACGACGCCTATCAGAGCACGCTCCAGGCGCTTCGGAAGGACCCAAACCGCAAGGTCGGCCTCGTAATCCCGACGGGCGGAGGTAAGACCCGGATCGCCGTTCGCGTTCTCTTGCGGATTCTCGCTGACAGCAATCGGACTGACACCGTAGTGCTCTGGGTCACGCACCGGAAATGGCTTAGCCTTCAGGCGCACCGCGAAGTCCAGCGTGCGCTCAACGAGGGAACAGCCGATCTTCCGCCCGATGCGGCGAAGTTGCTCACCGATCGGGTTCACATGACGATGCTGAGCCGCTTGCCCGAGCGACTCGAAGAATTTGCCGATCGCGTCGCGCTCGTCGTGGTCGATGAGGCGCATCACGCGGCCGCGCCCTCATATCAGGCCATCTTCGACCAAAAGCCACTTCGCGGTCTGTTTCTGACGGCCACGCCCAACCGCACGGATGACCTGCCGATCGGCATCGACGAGATCGCGTACACGATCACGTACCGTGAGCTCTTCGAGCGAGGTGTCCTGGTCGAGCCAACATTCGAACCGCCGCTCGTCGTTCCCGGCCTTGATTGGAACGACGCCGACAACCTTCGCGATCTCGCCGATTACGTCGTCGGACGCGCGGAAGACGATTTTACGAAAACGCTGGTTGTCGGGTCGCGCATCGAGCATGCGGAGGCGATGTACGAGGCGATCGTCGAGGCGCTGCCCGCGGACCACGTTCTGCGACCCGACGACGTCGGATTCGTGCACGGGAGTGGCACGTCGACGGGTGTGAGTCCCGAAGTTTTCCTTGACGAGTTCCTGGCCCTGCCGCGCGGGATTCTCGTCACGACGGCACAGATGCTCGGCGAGGGCTTCGACGACCCGGCGGTGAACGCCGTCGTCATGACGTACGCGACCACGAGCATGCTTCAGTTGATGCAGGCTGCCGGACGCGGCCTTCGGTTCGCACGGGGCAAGCGACACGCCTATATCGTGCAGGTGAAGGAATCGGACCTTGCCTACCACTATGAGCAGCGTTGGCTTTACCAGGAGATTTCCGATCTTCTCCATCCGCAGCTCATCGACCGCACATATTCGGGCCTCTCGCGCCTCGGCGAGCAGGTCGAGCAGTACCTTGCCGAGCGAAACGTCAGCGAAACGGTGCGCGCGGCCGTGCGCAGCGACCTCGCGAACGTCAAGGAAGGAGATACGGTCGCACTCCTCTTAACCGGATTGCCCTATTACGGCGAGGCGACGCAATTCTCGAGCGCTTCGGAGTGGAACGCCGTGCTCGTGACGCCGGCGACTCGCGATCTGTTTCTCCGCGTCTTCAACGATTACTCGGGGCGCGGCGCCGACGTGAAGCAGCCTCAGGAGTTCCTGCGAAGTTACGTCGAAGTGAATCCGGCCGCTGGAAGCAGATGGATTCGCTTCCGCGACATGCTCTCCGCGATGGAATACGCGCGCCGGGAGATTCTGGGCGTGGAGTATGCCGGAGACACACTGCGGAGCTATGTTCCGAACAAAGGCACGACATGGCTGCACTACGCAACGTTCCGTTATGACCCGCGAATTCCGGATGGGCTTGAGGAGTTTCTCGCCGACGCGGTCAACCGCGCGGAAGTGATCGTGACCTATTCGGCGGGTGACCGGGAGTGGGCTGGCTGTGTGAAGATCGATCTCCCGCTCGGCGGTACGCTCGCGTTCCTATTGACCACCGAGCAGCTCACGTGGTTAAGGCAGGAGCGCGAGAAGGTTATCGATGCGCTGCGTGGTGCGCCCGCATCGCAAGCGTTCACCATTTTGGCTGCCTGGGCTCTCGCTCTCGCATCCTGTCCGCTTCCGAACGTGCTCGTGCAGCAGTTTCACGCATTCCTCAAAGAGTCGACGCTTGCCGGGCATCTCTACGGATTCGTGGCGGTGACAGGGCCCGGAAACGCTTGATCGCCGCGTACGATAATTTGCGGCACGCTGAACGGCATGACGAACGGCTCTCAGAGAGGCTTTCGTCTGGTCATGGTGGACTGCTAATCCGGCGTTGCCGATGAAGACCCCCGGCTCGCGACCCCGGAAACCGGCGTTGATTATTATAAGTCGGCTTCAGCCGCCTCGGGCGTCACCCATCGCTCGAACCGCTCACCACGGGCAGACGATCCAGATGAAATAGCCATCCGTGGCCGGCGGCGTCGTGTCGCCGACAAGAGTCCCGCACGTCCGGTGAGCAGCGACGAAGCTCTCGAGATCGTCCAGCACCGAACATCGGCCACAGTGTACTGGCGCCCGCCGGCACGAGGGAATGTCCAAAGTTCGACACACCGATCGTTCTGCGACACCCGCTACAAGAGGTCGATCAGCCCCTCCGGCGTAAGCCCGAAGCACCAGGCGTTCGCGGCGATGGCCGTGAAAAAGAGCGGTCCGTGGTCAGCGCGCGGAAACCGATGCCCCGTGCAGCCGGAAGAGTTCCTCGCCCTTCGGTGAGCGCTCGGTGATGATTTTGTGCTCATACTCGTGCAGCGTTTCGTGGACGAGCTCACGCTGCCAGTGGGGCCAATCATCCTCCGCGGACGGCCTGTCTTCCCGCTCAGGCTCGTCGAGATTGCCCGGAGCGATGGAGAGATAGATTGCGTCGCGCCTGGGTCGGTATCCGGAGGTCTCGTCATCCCTCATGATCACGAGCTCCGCTCTCTTCGCGTCCGGCACATGGGCGAAACACGCACGCCATGTGCTTTCATAGAACGAGCGCGCCCTCCATTCAACCTCCGCGAAAGCGGCCGTCCTCCGTCGGCCCACTCGCAGAGTCCTCCGCAGGAACCTTGACGGCGATCACGTTCTTGAACATTCGGCAGCACTCGCACTCGGTGGCGGTCCAGTAGAATTCATGGCCGAGCTCGAGGGCAGGACGGATGTACGACCGCACGTCGTCCGTGGAACAGCCGAGGGCTTTGCTTGCGCAGGCTGGGCAGGATAACGGGTGCCGACGAAAATAGTCGGCGATAGCTTCTCGCAGCGCCTCGCCGTGCGAGCTCATCGATCGAAGGTATCGGGCGCGACGCCGCTTTCTGTCTGAGGCGTCACGGAAGTGGCAAGCGCGATGAACAGAAAACCGTCAGCGTGGCGTCAGCGGGGCCGCGGGCACCCTTGTGAGGTGCCCGCTAACCCCGCGTCGAGATTGGTGGGCCGTCACGGACTCGAACCGTGGACCCGCTGATTAAGAGTCAGCTGCTCTGCCAACTGAGCTAACGGCCCGCGCTCGCCTCCACCAACTCCACGCCAACATCCCACATCATCAAATGGTGCGCCCGAGAGGATTCGAACCTCTGGCCTTTGGCTTCGGAGGCCAACGCTCTATCCACCTGAGCTACGGGCGCCCGCCACGTTCCTTCGTTGGGGTGACCGATGGGAATCGAACCCACAACCCCTGGCTCCACAGGCCAGTGCTCTAACCAATTGAGCTACGGTCACCGCGGCACGACGCAAGCGCTTATTTTACGGGAGCGTGCGCGCCGCGTCTAGCCTTCCATCTCCCGCGATGCCGGTCCGCCGTCGATCACGATCGTCTCGCCCGTCATCCACGCGGAGGCGCCGGAGGCGAGGAAGATGCAGGGCCACGCGATCTCCTCCACCTTGCCCCAGCGCCCCATGCCGACGCGCGCCGCGATGGCGTCGTAGGTCTTCTTGCCGTCGGGGCCCGCCTGCTTCAGCACGTCCAGGTACCCCTCCGTCTCCACGGGTCCCGGCGCGATGCAGTTGACCCGCACACCCCTGCGTCCCCACGCCGAGCCCAGCTCGCGCGTGAGCATGATGACGCCCGCCTTGGCGGCGCCGTAGTGCGGCATCATCGTGGAGCCGTAGACGCCGGCGACGGAGGCGATGTTGATGATGACGCCGCCCGTCTTCTGCTCCAGCATCTGCCGCCCCGCCCACTTGCAGCCGAGGAACGCGCCCGTGAGGTTGATGCCGACGACGGTGTTCCAGCCGTTCGGCGAGATGTCCTCGGGCTTCGACCGGAACGAGGCGCCGGCGTTGTTGACCATGACGTCGAGGTGACCCCAGTCGGCGACGGCCTTCTCGACCATCGCCTTCACCTGCTCCTCCTGACGGACGTCCACGACCATCGCGTACGACCGCTTGCCGAGCTTCTGGATCTCCTTCACCACGGGCTCGAGGTGCTCCGCCTTGCGCGAGCAGAGGGCGACGTCGGCGCCGGCGCGCGCGAATTCGATCGCGATGGACTTGCCGATGCCGGTGCCGCCGCCGGTGACGATCGCCGTCTTGCCGTCGAGGGAGAACGGGCTCTGTGCCATGGCGGGGACGATACTCCAGCCGCGGACGCGAGTCCACCGCCGGAGGCGCGGGCCTGGGCTAGAATCCACCCATGACGAATGACGCCCGCCCCTGGGCGCCCCCCTTCTGGCTCCGCAACCTCGGCGCCGTCGCGCGGCAGCAGGCCGCAGAGCCGCCGGTGCGGACGTCGCCCGCGGAGCGGCTCCAACAGGCGTGCGAGCTGATGAGCTTCGCCCTGGCGCGCCTCCGCGAGCAGGCCGAGGCACGCGGCTGCACCGTGCCGGAGCTCCTCAGGCTCTACGAGCAGGCCGAGGCTCGGCTGACCGCGCGTGGCTGAGCCGCCGCCCTCGCCGGCGGATGAGCTGCGGCGCGCGCTCGTCGAGCTCGTTGCCCTCCTCGAGTCGCGCCGGATCCCGTACATGATCGTGGGGGCGATGGCCGTGGCCGTCTGGGGCCGCCCGCGCGCCACGGCGGACATCGACGTCACGCTTCGTATCGACCGGGGAGACCTCGAGTCGCTGGCCGAGCATGCCGAGTCTTCCGGCTTCCTGCTCGATCGTCAGTGGTTCGAGTGGAATCCCTTGCTGAGAGGTCACCAGATCCGCCTGACTCGCGGCGGCCTCACCATGGATGCCATGCGAACGCGCGACGCCCACGAGGAAGGCCATCGGGGCCGACGAACCACAGCGTTCTCCGGCGAGCTGACCTATCTGATTGGCGCGGCGGGCCCCGGCCCGGCCTGATCGCCAGGCGCGAATCTACCGCGGAAGCGCGACGTCGCTCTGGCGGAGCGGCACCTCGCGCTCGATCCGACGCCAGACGCCGGCGGGCGAGAAGGACGTGCCGTTGCCGTTGGCGCACTGCTGGAGCTTCCCCACGAGCGCGCGCGCCTCGTCCATCCGCCGGCGCGGCGCCTTCGCCGTGCGCCGGACATCGTCATCGCCCGTGCGCTTGGCCTCGGACCACGCCTCCTCGAGGTGCGCCATCATCAGCACGACGCGCTCGATCTCGGCGTCCAGGTACGTGTTCCACGCCTCGCGCGTGTCGAACCTCGGGCACTCCGTGGCCAGGACCGTCTCGAAGTGCTGGGCGAGCTGGTCCACCTCGTGCAGGTGATGCTCGACCCGGGGTCGGATCTCCTCCGCGGGACGCTGCTCGGCGAGCGCCGGCGCGGCCGCGAGGGCACAGAGCGCGGCGACGGCGGCATTGACGACGATCCCAGAACGTCGCATCGATTCGAGTATACTCGTCGCCGTCCGTACGGTCGCCGCTGCCCGCTCGTCAGGCACTCATACGCCACGGAGGTCGGTCATGCTGAAGCGCAGCCTGTGCATCCTGCTCGTCGGTCTCATCGCGAGCGTTCTCGTCGTGCCCGCGGACGTCGCCCGGGCGCAGTCGCCGGTGAAGATCGGCGTCATCCAGCCGCTCTCCGGGCCCGTCGCCGCGTCCGGCAACTACATCCGCATGGGCGCCGAGATCGCCCGGGATTGGCTCAACGCGCGCGGCGGCGTGCTCTCGCGCCGGGTCGAGCTGGTCATCGAGGACAACAAGTCCGATCCGAAGGAGGCGGCGACCGCCGCCGAGAAGCTGATCGTCCGCGACAAGGTGCCGGCGATCATGGGCGCCTGGGGCTCGTCCATGACGCTCGCGGCGATGCCCAAGCTCGAGGAGTACGGCGTGCCGATGGTCGTCGAGACGTCCAGCGCGGCCTCGGTCACGAAGCGCGGCAACCCGTGGATCTTCCGCATCAGCCCGCCCAGCGAGATGGAGGCGCTCGGCCTCGAGCGGTACGTGGACAAGCTCGGGATCAAGCGCGCCGAGTTCCTCGCCGTCAACACGGACTGGGGGCGCGGCGCGGTGAGCGCGTTCGGCGACATGCTGAAGAAGAAGGGCGCCGACATCGGGCCGGCCGAGTTCATGGAGCAGGCCGCGACCGACATGAACGCGCAGCTCACCAAGATCAAGGCCGACAACGGCGACACGCTCTTCGTGACGACCGCCGTCGAGCAGATCACGCTGATCCTCAAGCAGGCCCAAGAGCAGCGCCTCGCGCGCAAGATCATCACGACGGGCGGCTCCTCCTCGCCGAGCCAGCTCATCAAGCAGGCGGGCGCCGCCGCGGAGGGCACGTATCACCTCCTCTTCTTCATGCCGTGGTTCCCGGAGGCGATGCCGGACGGCAGGCTGGCGAAGGCGTTCGTCGACGAGTGGAACAAGCGCGGCCATCCCTTCGAGGGGTTGACCGAGGGCTTTCGCGGCCACGACGGCATCATGACCATCGCCGAGGCGATGAAGGGGGCCGGCAAGGACGATCCCAAGGCGATTCGTGACGCGCTCTGGAACGTCTCGCTCATGGGCCTCAACGGCCCGATCAAGTTCGAGAAGGACGGACCGGCGGGCAAGGAGAGCGGCCAGTCGAAGCCCTCGATCTTCGTCGTGACGATCAAGGACGGCAAGGTCGCGCTGCCGGAGTTCATGAAGAAGTAGCGCCCGGCGCGTGGAGCAGCTCTCGCAGCACCTGCTGAACGGCCTGGTGCTGGGCGGCACGTACGCCCTGCTCGGCATCGGCCTCACGTTGATCTTCGGTCTGATGAACGTGGTGAACTTCGCCCACGGCGAGTTCTACACGCTGGGCGCGTACGCGGCGTTCGCGACCCTGGCCGTCGCCGGCGCGGGCTTCCTCCTCGCCGTTCTCGGGGCGATCGTCGTCGGCGCCCTGGGGGGCGCGCTGCTCGAGCGCGTGCTGCTGCGGCCGCTTCGCGCGGAGTCCATCGACACCGTCATGCTCGTCATGATCGGCGTCTGGATCGCCATGCAGAACGGCGAGCTCCTCGCCTGGGGCGGCGTCGCCAAGTCCATCCCGCACCCGTTCCCGACGGCGCCGCTGACGTTCGGTCCGCTCGGCATCGCGCCGCTCCGGCTCTTCGTATTCACGGCCGCGCTGGCGCTGATCGCCGCGGCGCACCTCCTGATCCAGCGCACGCGGCTCGGCCGCGCCATGCGCGCCACGTTCCAGGACCGCGACACGGCGGCGCTGATGGGCGTCCGCATCGATCGGATCCACACCGCGACCTTCGCCTTCGGCTCGGCGCTCGCGGCCGCGGCCGGCGCCCTGCTCGGGCCGGTGTTCCTGGCCTACCCGTCGATGGGCGACCTCGCGTCGCTGAAGGCGTTCTCGGTCGTGATCCTCGGCGGCCTCGGCTCTCCCTGGGGCGCGACCTTCGGCGGCCTGATCCTCGGCATCGCGGAAGAGCTGGGCGCCGGCTACATCTCCTCGGGCTACCGCGACGCCGTGGGCTTCGTGATCATCATTCTCGTGCTGCTGCTACGCCCCTCGGGGCTCTTCGCGCGCGCGGAACGCATCGGGTGAGACGCGCGATCTTGCTCGGGCTGGCCACGGCCGCCCTCACCGTGCCGCTCTGGGTGCCCAACCCGTATCACCTGCACGTGCTGATCATGGCGGGGATCTTCGCGATCCTGGCGCTGAGCCTGAACCTCCTGCTCGGCTACACGGGGCAGCTCTCGCTCGGCCACGCCGCGTTCTTCGGCATCGGCGCCTACACGTCCGCGCTGCTGACGCTCCGGCTCGACTGGTCGTTCTGGCTCGGGTTGCCCGCGGCCGCGGCGCTCGCCGGGCTCGCGGGCTGGTCGATCGGGCGCCTCGCGCTCAAGCTCCGCGGCGCCTACTTCGTGCTGGTGACGATCTCGTTCGCCGGCGTGATCTCGCTCGTGTCCATCAACTGGATGGATCTCACGAACGGCCCGCTCGGGCTGCCCGGCGTGCCCGCGCCGGAGCTGGGCCCGCTGTCGCTCCGAACCAAGAGCGCCTACTACTACCTCGTGCTGCTCGGCGCCGGGCTCGCGTACGCGGTCTGCCGTCGGCTCGTCCACTCGCGCGTCGGGCGCGCCTTCGTGGCGCTCCGCGAGAACGAGCCGCTCGCCGAGTCCGTCGGGATCGACGGCACGCGCTACCTCGTCCTCGCGGCGGTCGTCAGCGCCGCGCTGGCCGGCGTCGCCGGCAGTCTCTACGCCCATTACACGCGCTTCGTCTCGCCGGAGGTCTTCCTCTTCTCCTACACGGTCACGATGGTCATCATGGTCGTCGGCGGCGGCAAGGGCACACTCGCCGGACCCGTGGTCGGCGCGCTCCTCTTCACGATTTTGCCGGAGGCGTTGCGCGAGGCCGTCGCGTGGCAGTGGCAGATGCTCGCCTACGGCGTCCTGCTCGTTCTCCTCGTCTACTTCCTGCCGCGCGGCATCGTGCCCGCGCTGGCGCGATCCCGGCGGGGTCCCCAGGAAGACGCATGAGCCTCGCAGTCGAGGAGCTGGGCGTGGACTTCGGCGGCGTCGCCGCGCTGGGCGGCGTGTCCTTCGAGGTGCGCCCGGGCACGATCACGAGCCTCATCGGCCCGAACGGCGCCGGCAAGACGACCGCCTTCAACGCGATCACCGGCTATTTGCGCCCCAGCCGCGGCCGCGTGACCTGGGAGGCGCGGCCGATCACCGGCCGGCGTCCGTGCGACATCGCGCGGCTCGGCGTCGTGCGGACCTTCCAGAAGACGAGCCTCTTTCCGGCGCTCAGCGTCGTCGACAACGTCCTCACCGGCCTGCACCTCCGCGGCACCGCGACCTGGCTCGACGTGTTGCTGGGCCGCGCGCGCGTCGGCGCCGAGGAGGCCCGCCTCCGCGCCGAGGCCGATGACATCGGCCGCTTCGTCGGCCTCGAGCACCGGAGGGACGAGATCGCGAGCCGGCTGCCGTACGGCGAGCAGCGACTCCTCGAGCTCGCGGTCGCCCTCGCCGCGCGGCCGCGCGTGCTGCTCCTCGACGAGCCCGCCGCCGGCATGACGGGCGCCGAGAAGGCGCGACTCATGGAGCTGATCCGGCGCGTCCGCGAGGAGGGCGTGACCGTCTTCGTCGTCGAGCACGACATGCGCCTCGTGATGTCGGTTTCCGACACCGTGATCGTCCTGAACCACGGCCGCGTCATCGCCGAAGGCCCGCCCGCGCGGATCCAGTCGCACCCGGACGTGATCCGCGCGTATCTGGGGACCAGTGCTCCGGCTTGAGGGGCTGCGGGCCGCTTACGGGCCGATCGAGGCGCTGCGGGGTCTCGATCTCGAGGTCCGCCGGGGCGAGCTCGTCTGCCTCGTCGGCGCCAACGGCGCCGGCAAATCGTCGACGCTAAGAGCCATCTCCGGCCTGCTACGGCCCACAGCGGGCAGGATCCTCTTCGAGGACCGTGTGATCAGCGGCCGTGAGCCCGCCGACGTGCTGCAGGCCGGCATCGCCCACTGCCCGGAGGGGAGGCGCGTCTTCCCGCACCTCACCGTCGGGGAGAACCTCGCGATGGGGGCCTACGTGAGACGGGACCGAGCCGAGATCGCGCGCGACCTCGAGCGCGTGTGCGCGCACTTCCCGATCCTCGCCGAGCGCCGCCGCCAGCCGGCGGGCACGCTCTCGGGCGGCGAGCAGCAGATGCTCGCGATCGGACGCGCCCTCATGGCGCGCCCGCGGCTCATTCTCTTCGACGAGCCGTCGCTGGGTCTGGCGCCGACCCTGGTCGAGCAGTCGCTCGCGATCGTCGGCGAGATCCGGCGCCAGGGCACGACGGTGCTGATGGTCGAGCAGAACGCCTATCAGGCGCTGCGCATGGCGGACCGCGCCTACGTCATGGAGACGGGCCGGATCGTGCTGGAGGGGCCCGCGCGCGACCTCCTCGACGACGACCACGTCCGTCGCGCCTACCTCGGCGGCTGATGCAGCCGACCTTCGCCCAGATCGTGCGCGTCTTCGTCCAGCTGGGCTTCACCTCGTTCGGCGGCGGCCGCAGCGCGTACTACTACGAGGCCCTCGTCGCGCGGCGGCGGTGGATCACGACCCAGGATTTCCTCCAGGACCTCACGCTGAGCCAGATCCTGCCGGGCCCGAACGTCACCAACCTCGCGGTCGCCGTGGGCCGGAGACTCGCCGGCCTCGCCGGCGCCGCGTCGTCCTTCGTCGCCGTGATCCTGCCCGGCGCCGTCGCGCTGCTCGTCCTCACGACGTTCTACTTCCACGGCACCATCACCCCCGGCGCCCAGAGCGCGATCCGGGGCGGCGCCGCCGCGGTTGTCGGTGTCGTCGTCGTGACGACGGTGAAGATGGGCTCGGTCTTCCGTGGCTGGCGCGTCTTCGCGATCGCCGGCGCGGCATTCGTCGCCGTCGGGCCGCTCCGTCTCAACACCATCGCGACGGTCCTCGTCTCGGGCGCCGTCAGCCTCTGGCTCCAACGGCCGCGATCGTGATCGACCTCCTCGTCCTCACCTGGACCTTCGCGTGGCTGAACCTGCTCTGCATCGGGGGCGGGCTCTCCGCGGTCCCGGAGATGGAGCGCCAGGTCGTCGCGCACGGCTGGGTCACCTCGCGCCAGTTCGTCGACGGCTATACGCTGGCGCAGCTCACGCCCGGTCCGAACATGCTCGTCGCCGCCTTCGTCGGTCTCCACGCGCACGGGCTCCCCGGCGCCGTGCTCGCGACCCTCGGAATGTTCCTGCCGTCGGCGGTTCTGTCGGGTGTGATCTCGAGCCAGTGGGAGCACCTGCGCGGGAACCCGTGGGCGGACGCTGTCGCCCACGCGCTGGCGCCGCTCGGCCTGGGCCTGGCCGCCGCCGGTGTATTCACCATCGCGCGGAACTCGGTCCACGACTGGCCGACGGCGGCGATCGCGGTAGGAGCCGTGACGCTTCTCGCGAGCACGCGCGTGCCTCCGTTCATCGTGATCCTGACGGGCGGGCTCGTGGGGTGGATGCTCGGCGTATGAGCGCGTCGGCGCTCTCCGACCGATTCGGCCGGCGCCCCGTGGACCTGCCCGGCGCGGCGCTGCTCCTCGCCGCGCTCTTCGTGGCCGCGGCGCTCGCGTTGTCCTGGCGGCTCACGGGGCACACAATCCGCGCCTGAGGAGGTACGACCCATGGCCGCGACGAAGACGACCCTCCCCTACACCGGCAAGGAGTTTCTCGACAGCCTCGACGACGGCCGGGAGGTCTGGATCTACGGCGAGCGCGTGAAGAACATCACCGCGCATCCGGCGTTCCAGAACTGCGCCCGGATGGTCGCGCGCCTCTACGACGCGCTGCACGCGGACCACACGAGCGGTCGGAACGTCCTCACCATGCCGACCGAGTGGGGCGGGTACACGCACCGGTATTTCCGCGCGCCGACGACGGTGGACGAGCAGGTCGCCGCGCGCGACGCGATCGCCGGGTGGGCGCGCCTGACCTACGGCTGGCTCGGCCGGTCGCCCGACTACAAGGCGGCGTTTCTCGCGACGCTCGGCGCGAACGCCGAATTCTATGCCCCGTACCAGGAGAACGCGCGGCGCTGGTACCGCTTCTCCCAGGAGCGCGTGCCGTTCATCAACCACGCGATCATCCACCCGCCCGTCGACCGCAACATCGCGCCCGGCGCTCCCGGCGGCCCCACGGACGTCTATGCCCGCGTCACGAGGGAGACCGACGGAGGCATCTACGTCTCGGGCGCCAAGGTCGTGGCGACGGGCTCGGCGCTGACCCACTTCACCTTCGTCGCGCACCACGGGCTCATTCCGGTTCAGGGCCGGAATTTCGCGGTCGTGTTCATGGTGCCGACGAACGCGAAGGGCGTGAAGCTGATCTGCCGGGTCTCGAACGAGCTGCGCGCCGCGATGCTCGGTTCTCCCTTCGACTACCCGCTCTCCAGCCGGCTCGACGAGAACGACGCGATCTTCGTGATGGACGAGGTGTTCGTGCCCTGGGAGGACGTGTTCGTGTACGCCGACGTCGAGAAGGCGAACAATTTCTTCCCGCGCACGGGATTCCTCCCGCGCGCCCTCATCCACGGCTGCACGCGGCTCGCGGTCAAGCTCGACTTCATCACGGGACTGCTGATCAAGGCGACGGAAGTCACCGGCACGCGCTCCTTCCGGGGCGTGGAGGCGAACATCGGCGAGGTCATCGCCTGGCGCAACATGATCTGGGGGCTGTCGGACGCGATGGCAAAGACCGCGGACCCGTGGACCGGCGGCTGCATCCTGCCGGGCATGGAGGCGGCCGCGGCGTACCAGGTGCTGGCGCCCGAAGCCTACGTGCAGGTCAAGAATCTCATCGAGAAGACCGTGGCGAGCGGGCTCATCTATCTCAACTCGCACGCGCGCGACTTCAAGACGGCGGACCTCCGCAAGTACCTCGATCTCTATCTGCGCGGCTCGGGCGGCGTGGACGCGGTCGAGCGGGTCAAGCTCATGAAGCTTCTCTGGGACTCGATCGGGACGGAGTTCGGCGGCCGTCACGAGCTGTACGAGATCAACTACTCGGGCAGTCACGAGGAGATCCGGCGCTACGCGCTCTTCGGCGCGCAGGCGTCCGGCCAGTACGACCGCTGGAAGCAGTTCGCGGAGACGTGCATGGCCGAGTACGACCTCGACGGCTGGACGGCGAAGGACCTGGTCAACGTGAGAAGCGGGGCGTGAGCCGCGGACGCGACGCCAGGCTCTTGGCGCTCACGTGGGCCGCCGGGAGCATGGACGCGATCAGCTATCTCGGGCTCGGCCACGTCTTCACCGCGATTATGACCGGCAATACCGTGCTGCTGGGGCTGGCGCTCGCGCAGGGCGAGGTGTGGGCGGTGCTGCGGTCGATCCTGGCTCTGGTCGCGTTCGCGGCCGGCGCCCTCGTGGGCGCCTTGATCGTCGAGCGGGACGGCGGGCGAGAGGAATGGCCCGCCGCCGTGACCGGGGCGCTCGCGCTCGAGGGCGCCGCGCTCCTCGTCTTCAGCGCCGTCTGGGCTCTCGCCGGGCCGGCGCGCGGTGAGGGCGGCGTCCGTCTCCTGATCGTGCTGTCGGGTTTCGCGATGGGACTCCAGGCCGCGGCCGTCCGCCGTCTCGGGGTGCCGGGGATCGCGACCACCTACATCACGGGCACGCTGACGAGCCTGATGGTCGATCTGGTCGGCTGGCTCCGAGCAGGTGGGGGAGAGAGCGGCGGGGGCGCGGCGCCGGCCGTGAACTGGGAACGCCGCGTCGGATTGCTCGCGGCGGTCTTCTTCGTCTACGGCCTCGGCGCGCTCGTCGGGGCCGTTCTCCACGCGGGAGCGTCGTCCCTCGTCACGCCCTTGCCGCTGGTCGCGGTGGCGGCCGTCGTGGCGCATGCCTCGTTCCGACGGCGGCGCGGATCGTCCTCGTCGTCCCAGTAGTGCCAGAGGCGGACGATTTTCCGCTGCCTGAGCCCGACGACCGTGAAGCCGCCGACATCCAGGGGCGCGCGCGAGGATCCGCCGTCGCTCCCGTCACACCAGACGGTCCCGCGAGCCCGCCAGCTCACGACGGCGGTGTGCTCGTTGGCGGCGACGTCGGTCACCTCGAACCACGTGTCGGAAATCTCGTCCAGCCGACCCTCCACGACGCAATCGTCGCTGAGCAAGGCACGGTAGCGGGGCAGATCGCGCGCATTCCAGGCGCTGATGAGGTCGCAGGCGAGGTCGACGTTGTCATGCTCGGAAATGGGAGCGCCTCCCTGATGACGGGGCCGTTCATTGATGACGGGGCCGTTCATTCGGTCGCCTGATCAGAGAGTAGAGGAGTCCGGTGACACGCGCGTTACGGACGCGTTGATTCGAGGCTACTGCGCCGTCCACCCGCCGTCGATTACGAGCTCGCTCCCGGTCACGTAGGCGGACTCGTCCGAGGCGAGGTAGAGGACGCCGTAGGCCACCTCGTCGGGCTCGCCATAGCGGCCGAGCGGAATGCGCGAGACCATCAGCCGGTAGTTGGCCGGGTCGCGCCGGCGGGCTTCCGTCATCGGCGTCACGATCGGCCCGGGATGGACCGAGTTGGCCCGGATGCCTTCGCGCGCGTACTGGAGCGCCGTCAGCTTCGTCAGAAGGCGCACGGCCCCCTTGGAGGCCTGGTACTGCGGGCTGCTGTTGTCCATGCCCACGAGACCCAGCTGGGACGAGATGTTGACGATCGACCCGCCGCCCGCGCGGCGCATCGCGGGAATCACGGCCTTCGTGCCGAGGAATACGCCCTTGGCGTTGACGTCCATCACGCGGTCCCACGCCTCGGCGGTGGTCTCCTCCAGCCGGCTCGCTCCGCCGATGCCGGCGTTGTTCACCAGGACGGTCAGCGTGCCGAACCGCTCGACCGACGCGGCGACGGCGCGCTGCCAGTCGGTCTCGCGCGTGACGTCGAGGCTCACGAAGAGGGCCTCGCCACCCTTCGCGGCGATCT
>WNGG01000148.1_pt1 | contig 73637 bp, 64 predicted proteins | sample 5400661 | NCBI WGS metagenome assembly WNGG01 (sample SAMN13153372, study PRJNA577476) | soil metagenome | isolation source: 100 cm soil or saprolite under Garry oak tree replicate 1 | place: USA:California | collected 2016-06-15
CGACCTGCGAGAGGAATATTCCGGGTGCTTGTGCGTCGGGGTCAGAGTCAGGCTGGGGAGGCTCTGGCTGAGGAGAGGCGGGATTGGACAGCTCTCTGTCCACGAACCTGGCAAACTCTTCAAGTCCGGGGAGGGCTTTGCGTATGGAGGAGTCACTGGCCCCGTGCTTACGCATGAGCTTGGCCAGAGTCACGAGGTGAGCATTTCTGCGCTTGAGCGCAAGAATGCTTTTGAGGCTTTTCATCTGTTTTCTGTCTCCTTGAGAGTGTGGTTGAGGAGTGGCATGCGACTGTGGTAGGCGCGATGAGCGACTTGTCTGTCTGGGGGAGTTCTGGGTGTCATGTGAGCCAGGATCTGCTCCTTTCGGGTCTCACGGGTGGGGGTGAGATGAGGGTGTGTTACGAGGGAAGCGAAGGGGAAGATTGTTGTTCGCTTTGCTTCTAGTATACAGGAGGGGGCCAAATGGGGAAGGGTGCGTGGGTGCGTTTCACTTTTTGGCATCAAACCTGCGAGACATGGGAGGGGCGGCATTCATGACGCCAGTCAGCAAACGAACTGACTGGCGTCATGAATGCCGCCCCTCCCATCCTTCTTGAATCCGTGCAAACAAATGAAACGCACCCCTCGCCATTCTTATCACAAAAATTGTGTAAGACTGCTGAAAGGTGTACAATACTCAACAAAACCGCCTGAGAAGCGTTACATCCGTCGTTTCTACAAATCTTTAACAGGAAACGAGGTAAAGCAAGAAAGGATGTGTGTTATGGTGGACAAGTCAGGAGCAGCAAGCGGGAGGAAAGGGCTGAAGGTCATCGGCGCAGGCTTCGGACGAACAGGCACGATGTCTCTAAAAGCGGCCCTCGAAGAACTGGGCTTTAGTCCTTGTTATCATATGATTGAGGTGTTTGAGAGACCGGCAGACGCAGTCCTGTGGGAAGCCGCCGGTACGGGAAGCCCCATCGATTGGAAGGCTCTCTTCGCAGACTATCAAGCTACGGTAGACTGGCCCAGTTGCGCCTTCTATAAGGAACTTATGCAGATATATCCTGATGCAAAGGTGCTACTGACAGTGCGTAACCCTGAGAGCTGGTACGAAAGTGCGATGAGCACCATCTTTCAGATGCGCAGGCAATCTCCTATCTCCGAACAGATGAGAGCCCGCATGCCTGACATGGAGCAATTTGGACGGATGATCAATGCGATCATCCGGGATAGAACATTTGGTGGCAATTATGAAGATAAAGACCATGCCATTGCTGTTTTTGAACAGCATATCGCAGAGGTGCAGCAACGAGTGCCACGAGAAAAATTGCTGGTTTATGAGGTGAAAGAAGGTTGGGAGCCGTTGTGTACTTTTCTAGAAGTTGAGATACCCAAAGGCAAACCGTTCCCTCATCTTAATGATCGGGATAGTTTTGGTGGTAACAGGCCACAACAAAGCAGCTAACTGCAAATACTTCTACATAAATTAAGAGGAGAGGATCTAATGGCATCATGGAGACAAAAAATGTTGGCAACAGCGGCTGGCCTAACCGGTTTGGCTGGTCTAGCTGGAGGAATTTACTATATTCTGACTCATCGCCCTCTCCCCAAACAAAAAGGTACAGTCAAATTACATGGTCTCCATGAACCGGTAGAGATTCTCACGGACCGCTACGGTGTACCACACATGTATGCTCAGAATGAAGACGATCTTTACTTTGCACAGGGCTATGTCCATGCCTCGCAACGACTGTGGCAGATGGAACTCAACCGGCGTATAAGCTCTGGTCGTCTGGCCGAGATATTTGGTGAGGTTGCCCTGGAAGCCGACCGCTTCAGTCGCCGTTTAGGCATACACCGGTCTGCAATCGCCGAAGTTCCCCGCCTACCTGAACATAGTAAGCGCATTCTCGATGCCTATGCACGCGGCATCAATACCTACATTGATCGCTATAAAAACAAATTGCCTCTTGAATTTACGTTACTACGTTTTCAACCTGCTCCCTGGCGCGTTGAGGATAGTATTCAATGGGCTAAGATGATGGGCTGGAACCTGGGCGGCAACTGGGAAACCGAACTGATCCGCGCTCGTATCTTCGCCCGCCTGGGTGCTAAACGTGCAGCCAAACTGGAAGCAGGCTACGATCCTCAACATCCTCTGATTATTCCTCCCGGCGTCGCATATCAGGGCATCAACATGGGTATGCTGGAACAGTACGAACAGCTAAAACAGCTGAGCGGCTTTGGCATGATGGGAGCCAGCAACAACTGGGTCGTCGATGGTAGCATGAGTACGACAGGTGCTCCCATCCTCTGTAACGACCCACATCTGGGACAGGCCGCACCATCCATCTGGTTTGAATGTCACCTCATCGCTGGCGATATCGACGTCATCGGAGCGAGCTTCCCAGGCACTCCTGGCGTCGTCATCGGACATAATCAACATATCGCCTGGGGTATTACCAATGCCGTCTCCGATGTTGAAGACCTCTATATTGAAAAGTTTAATCCAGAGAATCCTCATCAATATGAATATCAGGGCAAATGGGAAGATGCTCAGGTCGTGCGTGAAGAAATTTTCGTCAAGGGCAAACCATCGCCCATGATCGAGGAGGTGCGTATCACTCGTCACGGTCCCATTTTGACACATATGCCTCCTCTGAACAACTCGCAGGCAACAAACAGCAATGGGACCAATGCTGATACAGGGACACTTCCCCTGGCTTTGCGCTGGACAGGTTTGGAACAGTGTCACATCACTGCCTCAGTCGAAAAGCTCAATCGTGCCAGCAACTGGGAAGAGTTCCGTGAGGCTCTGCGTGACTGGGATGTTCCACCACAGAATATGATTTATGCTGACAAAAAAGGCAACATTGGTTACATTATGGCAGGAGCTATTCCTATTCGTTCGCAAGGACAAAACCTGCTACCCTCACCGGGATGGACGGGGGAGCATGAGTGGGTAGGTTTTATTCCCTTTGATGAGTTGCCACACACATACAATCCGGCCCAGCATTTCATCGTCACTGCCAATAACCGCGTGGTCAATGACGAGTATCCTTACTATATCACCAATGAATGGCTCAACGGCTATCGCGCCCAGCGTATTCGCGACCTGCTGCTCAGCAAAGGCAAGCTCTCGCCAGAGGATATGGCCTCCATCCAGGCCGACCAATACGCACTGCCTGCCGTCGAGATCGTACCGCATATGCTCTCCCTGCAACCACAGAGCCAGCTTGAGAAAGTGGCCCTTGAGGTGATGCGTACCTGGAACTATATCCTGAGTCCCGGCAGCATAGCAGCCTCTATCTACACCACCTTCTTACAGAAACTGGAAATTGTCGTTTTCGAGGCTATGGTTGGTGACGAACAGAATTTGCTACAGGGCTACCTTGGTCAAGGCTCTACCATTCTCGCTCTGCAGAACGGCTATGCCAGCCGCAGCAAGCCACTGCTCATTCGTTTACTCGAACAGCACGATGATAGCTGGTTCACCGACTCAGCCATCCCCAATGGCCCTCGCTCCTGGGATGCCGCTCTGAGCAGTGCCTTTACTGCTGCCGTTGAGGAGCTATGCGAGAAGCTTAGTCCCAAAGTCTCACAGTGGCAATACGGTAAAATACACACTGTGACCTATAGCCATCCTCTCGGCATGGTCAAGCCGCTCGATAAAATCTTCAATCGTGGCCCCTATCCCTTTGGCGGCGATATCGATACAGTGTGCATGGGAGCCACATTGCCCAACCAGACGGAAACTGTCATCACCGTTCCCTCCTACCGTCAGATTGTAAACATGGCCGACCTGCCAGCCTCGCGCTCTGGTCATTCCCCCGGCCAATCCGGCCATCCCGGCAGTAAGCACTACGACGATTTTATCAAGTCGTGGCTCAAGGTCGAACATCACCCCATGCTCTTTGAGCGTAGTGAGATTGAGGCGAATGCAGAGGGAACGTTGTACATGCAACCTAAATAGGATAAAAGAAAGTTGATTGAGTCGAGACAGGCAACAGTGAAATGCTCAAGGTTGCCTGTCTTGTGGATTGATTATTTGCTACACTCTGCCCATTGCTTTGCGAGCTTCTTCTTTCTCTTGACAATGCCATTTCCAGGCATAGGTGAACAGTTCACGAAAAGCGCGAAGGATCACTGCAGGTTTCGCTCCTGTGGCTTTGCCGCCCTTACGTGGCAGGTGGTGAACCCCTAGCTGAGTATAGGTATAGCCTGCTCGCGTGAACTTATACAAAATCTCTGCATTGATCATGGCTCCGCGTGTCTCTAAAGGGTGTTCATGGAAAAATTGGGCCGGGTAGAGCTTGAAGGCACAGTCTACATCACGCACATGCACACCGAAAAGGAAAGAAGCGTTCCAGATCGGAGATATCAAACTGACCATCGGAATCCATAAAAAAAGCCAGATCTTTGGTCACAGCCTCAAACCCGCTCACTAATGCAGCTCCATATCCCTGATTGTCCGGATGATGAATCACCCTCACGCGGGGATAAGTTGCCGCAATATCATCTAAAATCGCGCCAGTGCGGTCTTTACTCCCATCATCCACCACAATAATCTCAAAGTCCGACAGCCATTTTTCGACCGTGTTCATGACATGATGAACTGTCTCGGAGATTACCACTTCCTCATTATGGGCGGGCATGACTATCGAAAGGCTGTAACCGGTCGATCTTTTTTTCAACTTAGCACTTTCTTAGCTCAAAACATGCTTATTATTGTAATAAATGTTTGCGTCTGGCATATGTGCATTATATCCCAGTCGGGCTAATCTTTATAGATGTACTTACGTGCCGCTAAGGGACTCAAGAATTATTAACTATCCCGCATAGCTGGCAGGAAATACCTGTCGAAAGTCCCTAAGAAACCGGCTTCCTCACAGCAATAGAGACGGGTAAACGGGAGGTCGCTGCTTTGACCGCGGCGAGCATGAGCTCGAGCGTGTGGAGATTATCCCTTCCAGAGCACTCAGGCTCTTGACCTGTCCAAACCGCCTGCACAAAGGCCTTGAGGCTCCCCCGTCGATCCGTGAGCGGTATCTCAGGCAGCTGCACTTGACGTATACGCTTCCCTAACGGACGAACGCTGACATGATCGGGAGCCGTCTCATCCCGGCTTGTCCAGACAATCTCACCCCCGGTACACTCTATGTGCCATTCTCCGCTCCAACAGGTCTTCGAGCCGGGACTTACCCAGCTTCCACGATAACTCACCACTGCTCCACCATCGAAGGTAATGGTGGCTGCCGCGGCAGGCGGATCGACGAACTTGCTCCAGGGAGGGTTCCAGGTCTGACAGGTGATTTGAGATGGCTCCTGACCGAGAACCACACGCATCAGGTCGAAATGGTGGACGGCCATATCCACAAGCAAGGGCTGCCTTACCTGGTAATAGGGATGGCCTTCCACTGCAGAGGTATTACTGTAGCGTCGGAAGTCGATACTGACAGAACCAATCGATCCCAGTTTCCCCTCGCGAACCAACGCGGTAACGGCTCGAACAGCCGGAAAGAAACGATAATTCTGGCTGATCATGAGTACGCGGTTTCGCTTTGCAGCCGTTTCGACCACCTCTTGCGCTTGAGCTATTGTTGGGGCAAATGGCTTTTCCACTAACACATGTTTCCCCGCGTTGAGGGCCTCCAATGCCACTGGGACATGTGCTGGCAGACTACCAGTGATGAGTACAGCATCGGCCTCAACGGATGCCAGGGCTGACTCCAGGGTCTGAAAACAACGCTCTGGTGATATGCTCAGGAGTTGCTGCGCTTGCACAAGCATCTTTGCATCCAGGTCTACACAGGCTACTAATTCAACATCTTCGCTATGCTGTATCACGTGGGTAACCCAATTGCGTCCCCAGCTACCCATACCCACCTGCACAAGACGAATCGCCATCTTGATCTCCTTGTCATCACAGCCTTGTGGGAGCGGCCCAGCGCACGGCATTGGCAATCACGCGCTGGACATCAGGGTGATGGTAGGTCGGCAACGTCTCGTGTCCGGGACGGAAGTAGAAGATTCTCCCTCGTCCACGGGTATAGCAGCAGCCGCTGCGAAAGACTTCGCCGCCAGTAAACCAACTCACAAAAACGAGGGTATCTGGTTGAGGTATGTCAAAATATTCGCCATACATCTCTTCACGCTCGATGTCAATGAACTCACCTATGCCTTCTGTAATGGGATGTCCTGGGGCTGTTACCCACAAGCGTTCACGATCATCCGCTTCGCGCCATTTCAGGCTGCAAGTGGTACCCATGAGACGTTTAAAGATCTTAGAGTAATGGCCTGAATGGAGCACAATCAGTCCCATCCCATCTAAAATGCGCTGATGCACCCGGTCTACCAGCGCATCAGGGACTTCATGATGAGCAAGATGTCCCCACCAAAGGAGCACATCGGTCGTGTCAACTACTCTATCAGGGAGACCTTGTTCCGGTTCATCTAAGGTTGCTGTACCTATCGTCAAACCTGTTCGGGCCAGTCCCTCAGCCAGCGTGGTATGAATGCCATGAGGATAGAGTGCAGCTACGTCTGGGTCTGTTCGCTCATGACGAAACTCATTCCAAATAGTGACCTGCGTCATAGATAGTGTGTCGATCCTTTCGTTACTTAGACTACAAGATGTCTACGTATTTTATCACGCTTTGGGTAGTGGCTCACATGAGCAGGAGGTGCTTCAATCTGTACCAGCCACTTGAGAGTTTCCAACTAAACCGTTACAATGCTTTATAATATAAGAAAGCAGAGACACTATCCTAAAGGAGCCAAAATGCTTCGCAAACTGAGTGCAATAGAGATCGCGGAAGGGGCATTGCTTGCCGATATCGCTGTGATTTTTCAATTGCTTGTTCACTATCTTCCTGTTGTCGGTATTTATTTTACACTACTTGTTCCTACTGTCTTCACCATCCTGGTCTTGCGCCGGGGCTTCTATGCCAGCGTGATAAGCCTGTGCGTGGCAGTCTTCATCATTGGCATACTCACTAATCTGGGCAATATCCAGTTGCTGTTCCTTGAGTCTGGTGCGGGTATCTTCCTCGGTCTCACCCTTAAGTACCGCCTGCACTATCTGCTCCTGACGCTTCTGGGAGCCACTGGCAGTGCGATCCTCTTTTTCTCTTTCACGCTTTTGAATATCCTGCTCTTGGGCAAACCCTTTGTGGACGTGCTCCTGTTTGGCATTCGTCAGGCCTATAATGGCCTCTTCGCCTTCCTGAATGTCATCACACCACAGATCGGTCTGGGCGCCTGGTGGCACGGCACCTACCCTCTCGCACGGCAGATCGCAGACCTGACCTTGCGCTACTGGCTCCTCTTACTCTTTGTCTCCAACTGGCTCATCTTAGTACCAGTCGTGATTATTGTCTCTTACATCACTACCTTTCTGGTGCGCCTGCTCGGCTATAATGTTCGTCCGTTCCCGGATGGGCGCATTAACAAGCTTATTCAATGGTTCTTTCGTCTGAGTATTCGCCTCATCCTGAAAGTAGGGCTTGCCCGCTTCTGGCCTGTACGTATGCTGATCAAAGAATTCCGCCGCCAGAGTATGGGACTTAACAGGCAGAAAGCGACATCGCAACCATGACAATACCGAGATCACCACTGATTGACATCCAACAGGTTAGCTATAGTTATCCCGCCTCTCACACAAGCATGGGCAAAGGTGAAGTACAGACATTGCCAGTCTTGCAAGACATCAGCCTGCACATCGCACAGGGTGAATACCTTGCTGTGCTGGGGCATAATGGCAGTGGTAAATCAACTCTGGCTCGTCACTGCAACGCCCTGCTTGTTCCCAGTAAAGGACGTGTTCTGGTGAATGGACACGATACCAGCGATAAAAGCCAACAGCGCATCATCCGCGATACAGTGGGGATGATCTTCCAAAATCCTGATAACCAGATTATTGCTACCGTCGTCGAAGATGACGTGGCATGGGCCTTAACCGTGCGTGGCTTCTCGCGCACACTCATCACTGAACGGGTGGAGTTTGCTATGGAGGCCGTAGGCATTACGCATCTACGCCAGTTACCACCGCATCAACTTTCGGGTGGACAACGTCAACGTCTTGCCATCGCTGGCGTCTTGGCACTACAGCCTCAATGCATCATTGCTGACGAAGCAACAGCACAGCTTGATCCACTCTCACGCCAGGAGATCGTGGCACTCCTTCACCAACTTAATCGAGAGCATGGACTAGCGATTATTCACGTTACCCATCTGCTAGAGGAAGCTGTACAAGCCGATCGCATTATCGTCATGAAGCAGGGAGGCATAGTTTTGGAAGGGTCGCCGACAGCCATATTCTCTGATTTAGAGCGACTACGCAAACTCACATTAACGATACCCGAACCTATCGAACTCGCGGCCCGTTTGCGTCAGGTTGGCTTCCCCATCTCACAGGAAGCGTTGACAGTGGAAGCGATTGCAGAGGAGATTGCACGTTGACAGTCATAGACCCTATTATTAGCACCAAAAATCTCTCGTATACCTATCAATTTGGAGCGGTTGAAAAAGCAGCCCTGGTCGATGTCACGATGGAAATCGAACGCGGCAGTTGTGTTGCCATCATTGGCGTGACTGGCTGCGGCAAATCGACGCTCATCCAGCAGTTCAACGGTCTGCTCACGCCCACCTCTGGCAGCGTCATCGTCGAGGGCATCCCCATTACGCGAGGGCAGAATTTACACACCCTTCGCCAGCGCGTGGGTATGCTCTTTCAGATGCCGGAAACCCAACTTTTTGAGTCAACCATCTATGCCGATGTCGCCTTTGGCCCCCACCGTATGAAACTCAGCAAATACGAGGTACGCAGTCGTGTCCTTCAGGCTCTGGAAACCGTAGGCTTACCCCCTCAGGAGTTTGCTACACGCTCTCCCTTTGAACTGAGTGGTGGACAGATGCGACGTGTGGCCCTGGCAGGCGTCCTCGCCATGCAGCCATCGATTCTGATCCTCGACGAGCCCACTACCGGTCTGGATGCCGATGCACGCAGCGAATTTTATTACTACCTGTACCGCGTGCAACAAAAAAAAGGCGTTACTATCATTCTCGTCTCCCACGATATGACCGAAGTAGCCACGCTCGCCAGCTGGCTTTACGTACTGCATAATGGCAAACTGGTACTCCAGGGTCCCCCACGTACCGTCTTCACCCAACACAGCGCCTTGCATCAGTGGGGCCTGGCCGAACCACCGCTTAGCGAACTCCTCAGCCTTTTACGCCAACAAGGTTTGGATATTTCAGAAGATGTTTTCACACTCGATGAAGCTTTTGCCGTTCTACAGCATAAAATTGGAATAAAAAAATGATGTTTAGGAACATATCACTTGGCACATATTATCCAGGTAACAGTCTGTTACACCGTCTACAGGCTCGTACTAAACTCTTGCTCTTGGTCTGGCTCGCCATCTTTTTAATCAGGGCAAACAATCACTTCTGGCATTTTGCACCCTACGTTGTGCTGGTTATCTTAGCTTTTGCCAGTGTAGCTGCCGCAGGATTCACCCCACAACAAATCTGGCGACGTATCTGGTGGCTGGTCATGCTGGCTTTCATCGGTGCCATTCCCGCCCTCTTCACCACTGATGACAGCAACACAACACATCCACTCTATCCAATTGGCCCCTTCACGGCCTCTTTTCTCCTGGTACGTTATGCCATCATCATCTATGGAGTATTACTGACGCTCTACATTCTGCTATTCTTCCTTCCTCTACCTCCACTGCGCCGCATCCTTCGTCATCGTCGCCTGAGGCGAGTCAGAGCACTCTTGATTCTTTTGACAATCGTGGCTCTCGTTACCCTATGGTTTACACGCAACATTCCTCTCAGCAATACTTTCCCTGTTGGTCCCTTTGTCATCACCAACTTGGGTGTCTGGTTGCTGGTCAGCTTCTCAACCGTCTTCGTCGTCCTCTATACTTTCTCGCTGCTGCTGACCATGACCACGCCACCCATTGCTCTGATCGAAGGCATGACTATACTGCTCACCCCACTGCGCTGGCTACGCCTGCCCGTCGATGACTTCGCTCTCATGACACTCATCTCACTACGTTTTATACCCACCCTGATTGAGGAAATCGAACAACTCTACAAAGCACAAACCTCACGTGGAGCAGATTACACACACGGCAGTATACGCGAGCGCATACAAAGCTTCATCGCCCTGTTTGTCCCCTTGCTCCAGAGCGTTCTGCGTCGCGCCTCCGATCTCGCAACCGCTCTGGAAGCACGAGGCTATGCGGGAGATGGGCGCAAAACATTTTTGCATGAGACAGCATTTGGGTTGAGCGATTATGCAGTGTTGATTGGGGTTGGGGTTGTTACAGTGGGGGCACTGTTTATGTAGTATGTTTATATGCAACCAGAGATGATCTAATTTCTCACATATCCTGCTCATTCTAAAGAAATAGGACAAATGACACTTATCGTCTAAAAACAATATTGTGTATTCTTTAATGTGTTCTTTAGAGAGACGAACTTCACCTGCTTCCAGGAAAAGGTACAAAGTCGAGGAACACTATGCATATCAGCAACAAGCTGCAAATCACCCTCAAGATTGCCCGCTCAATTGCTACGTTCATTGCTCGCTATGGTGTCGTGAAACCGCTCATCCATCTCCTCCATACAGCACTGCAAGACAGAGATACACTTGAAGCAGTGCCTCCTGGCTTTCTTGACGATGCCAGTCACCTGAACCAAACACGTATCACTGCTGTCTGGCATATCCCATCGACCTCAACTGCTCCAGAACACTCCGTAAGTATGCTTGTACAACAAGCAAACATCAAAAAGCTTCCCCTGAGCATTGCAGGAATGCGTCACACAATGGGTGGTCAGACCATTTCTCCAGGTGGGATCATCTTGAATATGCTCTCGCTTCATAATATAGAATTGGACGAACAGACCAATATTCTCCATGTACAGGCAGGAGCATGCTGGGTGGATATCATTCCCTATTTACACGAGCGAGGACGCTCAGTCGCGGTCATGCAGTCAAACAATTCATTTAGTGTCGGTGGCTCTCTCAGTGTGAACTGTCATGGATGGCAGCACAATAGTCCTCCTATCGCATCGACGGTTGAAGCACTCAGCTTATTACTGGCAGATGGAACCATTATCAGATGCAGCAGACAGGAGCATGCTGAACTTTTCTCCCTTGTGTTGGGAGGATATGGACTTTTTGGGGTGATTCTCGACGTGGAACTGAGGGTCGTTGCCAACAAGCGCTATCGGGGAGAATATTGGGTGATCTCCAGTGAAAGATATCTGGAACGCTATGAGGAAAAGGTCAATCAGGCTTCAGATATCGGGTTAGTCTATGGTCGTCTGAATGTTGGAGCACAGGGGTCAAGACATTTTCTCCGTGAGGCAATTCTTACGGTGTTCCGCACCGATCCTCATGGACAGCTCCCGTCACTCCACAAACCAGGATTGACAGGCATACGACGAGCCATTTTTCGCGGCTCTATAGGGAACGAATATGGAAAAGAACTGCGTTGGCACGGAGAAAAGCTGTTTGGAGACGTGACGTGGAGAAATAGTTTCACTCGCAATCACCTTCTCAATGAAGGAGTTGAAGTATATCAGAACCGGAGCAGGGAAAGTACAGATATTCTCCAGGAGTATTTTCTTCCAGGCCACCAATTAGAAGCGTTCCTTGAGCAACTTCGTAGTATTATCCCCGCTTTTCAAGGCGATCTGCTCAACGTAACCATCAGAAATGTAGCTCCTGACCAGGATACTCTGCTCCGTTATGCAGATCAAGAGGTTTTTGGTCTGGTCATGCTATTCAACCAGTCCCGTACACAGTGGGCGGAAGCACAGATGCAAGCAATGACACAACACATCATCGAGGCTGCCTTAGCATTAGGAGGGCGTTATTATCTCCCCTATCGTCTACACGCGACCGTAGAACAATTTTATCGCGCCTATCCTCAGGCCCACACCTTTTTTGCACTGAAGCGAAAATATGATCCACATGATGTATTTCAAAACGAGTTGTATAGAAAATATTGCCTCTCTTGTTGGTAGGGACATCACTATTCTTCCTTATGTGCTTGTGATGCTTTTTATGGCTGCTCGCCATGCCTTGATACATCATCAACAGCCCAATCATGTCTCGACAGCGGATCGGAGTTTACAGGTGTGAGTGGATGACCAGCTTGACGTCCTTAAAGAACCAGGCCACTAAATGAAACACCAGATGTATGGATAACGCTTGCTTTGAAACAAGGAGAGGAATGCCTCACTCTTATTGAGACACACAATCAGATCTCCGAGTAACTGCCCAGTACATCCGGACTATGTGAGACTGCCCCGCATAGTAGCGAATTGTAAAACTGAGCGTGATTCTTAACTTCTCGATGTACAATCAGAATATGGCTAAAGTCGCACACCCCTACATCAGATCAGGCACTCAACTTCACAATGGTTACACCATCGCCACCTTCTTGTGGCGGAGCCGAGGTATACGACTTCACTAGTGGATGATGGGCTAACTGTTGGCGCACAGCTGCACGCAAGGCACCCGTTCCCTTGCCATGTACAATGCGTACAGATGACATACCGGACATGGCTGCATCATTGAGATAGGTTTCTAACTCTTCCAAGGCCACCTCGACGCGCCAGCCGCGCATATCGAGTTGCAAGTCAACTGGTGCGCGATCCTCTAAACGCGGTACGACTACCCTGCGTTCGTCTTCCTCGGCTCTGGCTTTACGCTTGCTCACACGTTCCAGGTTATCAACACTGACACGGATACGTAATGGCCCCATTTGCACATCGGCCTCACTACGGTCTGCTGACAGACCCAGCAGTTCAGCATTCTGTCCAAAACTAAGCACGCGCACCGTATCGCCGACCTTGAGAGGGCCTTCCAGCTTCTCATCCTCTGCCACCTCAGCAGTTCTGGAACGGCGCGGCTGCGGCAGAGGTGTTAACTTCTCTTCCAGACCTTGTACTCGTACACGCGCCTCATTCAGGCGTTCGCGGGAGACTGTGCCACGATTTGCCTCAACCTTGACCTTCGCCAGCGTCTTCCTCACCTCGTTCAGTTCACGCTCGGCCTGGGCCCGTGCCTCGTTGATAACTTTGACACGCTGCTCCTCTAGCTTATGTCGCTCCTGTTCAAGCTGCTTGCGCTGGTATTCTGCCTCGGCACGCTCCATACTCAAATGGAAACGCTCGTCTTCCACCGCCTTACGCTCACTTTGCAGCCCTTCCAGCAGGTTCTCCATACGCACACCGGCACTACCCAGAAACGCTCGCGACTGCTCGATGACACGCTCGTCAAGTCCTAAGCGGTTGGCAATCGCCAGCGCATTACTGCGCCCCGGTAGGCCAATGCTCAGCCGATAGGTAGGCGAAAGCGTCTCAATATTAAATTCGACCGAGGCATTGACGACGCCCGGCTGCTCGTGGGCAAAGGCTTTGAGTTCGGAATAGTGCGTGGTAGCTACCGTAGTAACATGCCGTTCCAGTAAGAAGGTCAGGATAGCACGTGCCAGGGCCGAACCTTCGCTGGGATCGGTACCAGCACCCAGTTCGTCAAGCAGCACCAGCAACTGTGAGCCACGCTTCTGCTCTCTCTCAATCAATTCTTGCGACAACTTGCCACGAATATCGGGAGTACTCTTATGCTTCTCCGCCTCAATACGTCGCAAAATCTCAATGATGCGGGTCAGGTGCGAAGAGAAGGTACTCAGACTCTGTTCGATGCTTTGCTCATCACCGATATCGGCAAAGACATCCTCAAAAACAGCTACCTCTGAACCTTCTTCCACTGGAAGATGCAGACCAGCCTGGGCCATCAAGGTCAGCAGGCCCACCGTCTTTAGAGCCACTGTCTTACCACCAGTATTGGGGCCAGTGATGACAACCATGAAGAAGTCACGCCCTAAATGGAAGCTGATCGGCACAACCTTTCCGGTTAACAAGGGATGACGTGCGTTACGTAGATCGATGCGCCCCTCGTTATTCAGGCGTGGCTCTGTAGACTGCGTCATGCGGCCATAGCGAGCTTTTGCCAGGTGCAGATCAAATTCGGCCAGTAGTTCGACCGCTACTTTCAAGGTCTCCGCTTCACGACCAATTTCCAGCGAAAGGACACGCAGAATACGCTCGATCTCCTGCCGTTCCTCGATCTGTAACTGTTTGAGTTTGTTGTTCAGCTCTACTACCACCATCGGCTCAATGAAAACGGTGGCTCCACTGGCCGACTGATCATGCACAATACCACGTACTTGACCGCGACTCTCAGCCTTTACCGGTAACACATAGCGGTCGTTACGCATAGTGATCAGATGCTCTTGCAACGCACTACCAAACTCGTTGACCAGCGTGCGTAAGCGGTCTTGCAGACGTTGATTGGCTCCGCGAATATCGAAGCGCAGCTTATGTAGCGTGGGGCTGGCGGTATCTAAGATCTCGCCTTCTTCGCTGATGGTCTCTTCAATACGTCGTACAACCTGTGGTCGCTGCGGCATGTCGGCTCCCAAGCGACGCAGGAGCGGGAACACGTCGGGATCAAGCTTCTCTAAGAGACGAGCCACATAGATCGCGCTCTGTGTCGTTGCCAGCACCTGCAACAGATCGCCCGGCGTTAGTACACCTTCACGGGCCGCACGCGCAAGCAAGGGTCGAATATCATGTGCCCCCCGCACACTGGCATCGGCGTGCAGGTCGATCAGGTGAGAGGCTTCCGTTGTATAGGCCAGACGTCGCCGTGCCTCCTCCAAATCTGGCGTTGGCTCCAACTCCATCACTCGTTCTTTGCTGGCCGAAAAGGCAGCTTCCTTCGCTACCTTGGTCAATATTTTCGGATACTCTAAGGTTATTATACTTTTCTCATGCATATGCTTTTTAGTAAATCCTTTTTGATAATCTTCATACGACTTTTCAAATATCTGAAGCGCAGTCAAAAATTGCAACAGTAAGATACCACATTTGCGGCAAGAATGAAACAGGGAAAATAGCTCATTATGGCAACATACAGGCCATGATCTATGGATAACGATCGTCTACCCTTTATAACACACTCTTTCACCCAAAACTTCCTTCCACTTCCTGCGTATTCTATATGGAACCATGAATGCAAGTATAACAGAAATTGGAGTATGAGCTTATGATCCTCCACCTTGGAGAGCGCGTTTTCTGGGGCGCACCGGAAGTGATTTATCTTGAAGGCACTATTACGAAGTTAGATACTAAGACACAAACCGTCACTGTACATGTTGACCGGGCCACACCACATTCTGCCCATCTCATCGATACGGATATCGCTTTTTCCGCTAATGGCCTCACTCCTCTTAAAGGCGATAGCCCTCCTGGTACGACTGGCGAACGAAATACACATCCTCAACCTCCACGCCGCATGAGCGACGACGAAAAGATACAGAGTGCAGCGGCAGCCGCCGTCCATCAACAGTATGGCTATGCCCTCCCACCAGAGCAGGAGCAGGCATTGATCGAGCAGGTCACTCAAACGCTCAACAGCGATGCCGCCATGCGAAGACGCATTATTGCCTCCATGGATGAAATTCTGAATCGGGAATTTTGAATTTTAATGTAGGGACGCGATTGATCGCGTCCCTACAGTGTCGTCTGCTGCTTTTCACCCTCAAAAGATGGAGAGCCTCATCGTATTACACATAGACGAACGCCCGGAATCGGCATATAATAGAGGCGGCCTTACCCAGTCGGATAGATACTCAGAAAAAAGAAGGTGGTGAACTATGAACTGTCCAAGATGCAATGCTCCACTCGAATCACAGGCTCGTTTCTGTCGTAACTGTGGTCAACCCATTTCCTTGGCCGCACCTTCCCAGGCCACTAACCAGCAGCCAGAGGCACCTACGATACCACCTGGTCAAATACGCCTACCACCACAAGAGTCCAGGCCGCAAACATGGTCACAGCAACCAACAACACAGCCAGTGCCTCCATGGTCGCAACAATCACCACAGCCAGCATACTATCCGCCCAATTCACTGAATGCAGGAGTACCGATGCAAAATAGAGTTGACGCCCCGAAACCACGTAAACGACGCTTTGGCTGCCTTGCCAGAAGTCTTTTGAGCCTCATCTTAGTAATAGCTATCCTGGTAGGTGCCTGGTTCGCGATAGTACGTCCTTACATTCGCGACACGGCTCTAAGTAAGCTGAATTCCAATCTGGATAATGTTGTCAGCCAGATACCTCCACAAGCCATCGCAGCTCCTGCCGGGCCGCTCGCAGTGCAAGAGCAGCTTCTGAATAACGTACTGGTACTTGGATCTGCTCCTGACGATCTGGTTAAAAATCTACAGGTACACATTACGACCAGCAATATTCGCTTGGAATTTCAAATTGGGGGTTTTCCGAGTACAGTAACGGGGGTACCGCAGGTAGTACAAAATAAACTGGTGTTGACCAATATCACCGTCGACGGCTTGGCTAGCCTCATTCTCACTCCCGATGATATCGGGCCGGTGATAAACAACCACTTAGCTCAGGCGCAGCAAAAGCTCAACCACCCTATTCTCTCGGTACACCTCAAAGATAAGGAGATGGATTTGACTCTAGGTCCGGCCAGTATTACACTTCCGACGCTTCCTTGATAGTTTGGCCACTACCCGCTTGCGAGAGAACAGTACAAATATACCGGGCATCATGAGCAGGAACAGGCCATCCATATCGAACACGCCCCCAGTAGAGCCGGTGCCCGTACTGGACTGATGTACACTAGCAAACACTGCCGAAACGTTGGGCAAGAGGCCATCGTTATCTTGTCCCAATGGCCAATAGACCAAGGCAGCGCGACCGATAATGTTCTCACGGGGTACAAAGCCCCAGTTACGCGAGTCCGAACTGCCACCACGATTGTCGCCCAATACAAAATACTTGTCGGGCGGCACGAGCATATTCGAAATGGTTTTATAGGCATACGGGTTACCCTGATGCCCAGGATCAACATAGCTCTCATTCAACCTGACACCATCCACAATCACCGTTGTATCGCGAACAGTAATTGTATCTCCCGGAACGGCAATGATGCGTTTGATATAGTCTTGCGAAGGGTCTGGAGGGGCCACAAAGACGATCACATCTCCACGGGTCGGTTCATGAAATAGATACGACCACTTATCCACCAGGATAAGCTCCTTGTCATGCAAGCTCGGCTCCATACTCTGCCCATCAATATTAAAGTTCTGCACAGCCATACGGATAACTAAAAACATTAAAATCGTGAGAACGATGGTTTCTATCACCTCACGCACTAATCGATACCGCTTCTCAAAATCAAGTTCTACATTCATCCATCTCTCCTAATGCATATTGCCCATCTCGTCTATCTGAACTGTACCATCTTCCAGCAAGAGAAACAAGGTATGCTTAGTCAAATAGGTTGTGCCAGGAAATGAAGCCACTCACAACATTTTTGCATAGTATAGAGCTTAAATGGCACTTCAGGCTAGCCAGGAAATAAAGCCTATTACCAACCTTGTTCTATTATATAGAATCGTGCGAAAATCGTCATCTCTTTAGTTCTTATGTCATAGCGTTTCATGCTTACTAGGATATTTGACCCCTGTTGCTTTGCGTCTAATTGTAGTATAATAAGCAAAGTTGAACGTTTGTATCAATACATGTCTAGCTCACAGGTGTTCTACAGCCATAAAAACCTTTAGCCTGTGAGCTAGACGTTTGTGGGATGAGTGGTACTGCTGTATGTCTCAAGATAAAATTGTTGTTCGTGGTGCTCGTGAGCACAACTTAAAAAACATTGACGTCACCATCCCCCGTGACAAATTTGTGGTGATCACCGGTCTCTCCGGCTCTGGTAAGAGTAGCCTGGCCTTTGATACCATTTTTGCCGAGGGCCAGCGACGCTATGTCGAATCCCTGTCAGCTTATGCCCGGCAATTCCTCGATAAAATGGAGAAGCCTGACGTCGATCATATCGATGGGCTTTCTCCCGCTATCTCTATCGACCAGAAAGGGGCGACGCATAACCCTCGTTCCACGGTGGGGACGGTCACCGAAATATATGACTACATGCGCTTGCTCTATGCGCGTATTGGTCATCCTCATTGTCCCAATTGTGGCCGCGAGGTGAGCAAGCAAACCATTCAACAGATTGTCGATGCCGTACTTAGCTTGCCTGAAGGGTCACGTATTTTGCTCCTGGCTCCTCTTGTGCAGGGACGCAAGGGTGAGTATAAAAATGTTTTTGAAGAGATGCGCCGCTCTGGTTATGTACGTATGCGCGTCGATGGCAATATCATTGACCTCAGCGAGGACATTGAGCTGGATAAGCAGAAAAAGCACACCCTCGAAGTCGTCGTTGACCGCCTGATCATTCGTAAAGGCCAAAAGAAAGCTCTCACCAGCGATACGTTGACTTCTAGCGAAGAACGGCAACCGATCCCATTTGCACATCCGGCCCTCAAAAAAGTTGCCGAGCGACCAACGCTCTATGACATCAATGCACCAGAACAGAGCGAGAATGGTGCCAATGCAGCTGATACTCCTGCACTCTCACACGGGGATGTCGATCTTGCATTCCGGCAACGTCTGACCGATTCGTTGGAAACGACGCTTAAGCTGGGCAACGGTGTCGTACTTGTCTCGGTGGTCGATGGCGAAGAGATTCTCTTCTCTGAAAAAGCGGCCTGTGTCTATTGTGGTATCAGCCTGCCCGAGATTGCGCCACGTACCTTCAGCTTCAACAGCCCACATGGTGCCTGCCCTACCTGTACAGGTCTGGGTACTCAGCAAGAGATCGATGCCGAACTGATCGTGACTCACCCCGAACTCAGTCTGGCAGGAGGAGCCATCGCTCCGTGGAGCAAAGTGGTTAATGGTAGCCAGTGGCACGCGGCTATTCTTGAAGCTCTAGCCCAGAAAGATCATTTCAGCTTGCAGACTCCCTGGCGTGACCTGACTGAGGAGCAACGCCGGAAGGTGCTTTATGGCACAGATGAGCCACTCACCATTCGCTATACACCTCAGCATGGGCGTACTCGCAGCTACACCATTACTTTTGAGGGCGTCATTCCCAGTCTTGACCGTCGTTACAAGCAAACTGAGAGCGAGGGCATACGCGAAGAGATTGAGGGCTACATGTCGGCACGGATCTGTCCCGATTGTCACGGGGCGCGTCTCAAACCAGAGTCATTGGCCGTTACCATAGGTGAACGGAATATCGTACAGGTCACCCGCCTCTCCATCGTGCAAACGCAACGTTTCTTCCAAGAACTTGAGGCCAGCCACAATACCGACAACGTAGGGGCACAATTCATTGTGTCTCCCACCAATCAGGCTCCTGCCAAAAAAGACCCGTTGGAAAAGATTGATCCTCACGGGCCACTCGTTCTGACTACTTTAACGGACCGTGAAGCCTTTATTGCACGTCAGGTTCTCAAAGAGATTCACGCACGCCTGCAATTCCTTGTTGATGTCGGATTGGAATATCTGACGCTGGATCGTGCAGCGGCCAGCCTCTCCGGTGGCGAGGCTCAGCGTATTCGCCTAGCAACCCAGATTGGCTCAGGGTTGATGGGTGTCCTCTACATCCTCGATGAACCAAGTATTGGCTTGCACCAGCGGGATAACGAACGGCTGATCAAAACCTTGATACACCTGCGTGATCTCGGTAACACATTGCTGGTGGTTGAGCATGATGAAGAGACCATGCGTGCCTCAGACCACATCATCGACATTGGTCCTGGCGCGGGTGAACACGGCGGGCATGTGGTGGCAGAGGGCACCTATGCTGACATTGTTGCTAATCCCAACTCTATCACTGGCGATTACCTCTCGCGACGTCGCCGTATTGAGATACCAACGAAGCGTCGTGAAGGCAACGGTCATATCCTTACTATTCGCGGCGCACGTGAAAACAATCTGAAAAATGTGGATGTCGATATTCCACTGGGCAAGTTCGTAGTGATCACAGGGGTATCTGGCTCCGGTAAAAGTACATTGATCACCGACATTCTCTATCGCAAGCTGGCCCACACCTTCTATCGTGCTCACGAAAAGCCCGGAGTACACGATAGCATCGAAGGCTTAGCATACCTGGACAAGGTCATTGATATCGACCAATCACCTATTGGACGCACACCGCGCTCCAATCCAGCCACCTATACCAACGCTTTTACCGGTATTCGCGAGTTGTTCGCCCAGGTTCCCGAAGCCAAATTACGCGGCTATCAACCCGGTCGCTTCTCTTTCAACGTCAAAGGTGGGCGGTGTGAAGCCTGTAAGGGTGAGGGTATTGTCAAAATTGAGATGAACTTCTTGCCCGATGTCTACGTGCCATGTGAGGAGTGTAAAGGTAAACGCTACAATCGTGAAGCCCTTGAGATCCACTACAAAGGCAAGTCGATTGCTGATGTACTCGATATGACGGTAGAGGAAGCGACAACCTTCTTTGCCAACATCCCTTCCGTTTTCAACAAAATGAAGACGCTCAACGATGTAGGTCTGGGCTATATGCGTCTGGGCCAGCCAGCCACGACGCTTTCCGGTGGTGAAGCCCAGCGTGTCAAACTGGCAACCGAGCTGGCACGCCGCGCCACTGGTCGCACAATGTACATTCTTGACGAGCCAACCACTGGCCTGCATTTTGCCGATGTTGGCCGCCTGCTGCACGTCTTACAACGCCTAGTTGATGCTGGCAATACCATTGTGGTCATTGAGCATAATCTAGATGTGATCAAGAGTACCGACTGGATCATTGATCTGGGGCCCGAAGGTGGCGATGCTGGTGGCCAAGTGATCACACAAGGCACACCAGAAGAAGTGGCCGAGAACGAACAATCCTATACAGGATACTTCCTCAAGCGTATGTTCGAGGAAGAAGCTATGTTCGGGAATGCTGGCTCTCAGGCGATTTCTGACGCTGCTGCTCAGTCTGAGGAGCAGCCTCTGTTGAGTCTGCAATAGAGGCTGCTTGCCACTCATTATTCTGATCCGGCCTATCAGAAGCACTATCAAGACTCTCAGCCGGTACTGGTGCCGAAGGAATATCAGGTCCTTCCAGTCGAATACCTATACCACGCCGACGCTGGCGATAATCTATCCAGATAATCAGTACCGCCATCGTTATTCCAACCAGACCAAGCCCCATAAATTTGTAGAAGTGGGCGTTATGCATACCGGTCAGCGTCAAAGCTAGCAACCCAAAGAGCAGTGATAGTCCATAAATCATGTAACAAATCTGCTTCACACTCAAACCGGTTGCCATGAGACGATGGTGCAAATGGGTTTTGTCGAAGTGCAGTGGTGATCGCTTGCGCCGTATACGATTGATAATCACCACCGCCACGTCCAGCACAGGTACACCCAGCACCATGAGAGCCAGAGCCAGCTTCGCACCACCCATGACTGACAACACCGCCAACCCCAAGCCCAGGAACATCGAACCGGTATCACCCATAAAAATTTTCGCGGGATTCCAGTTATGTGGCAGGAAGCCAAAAACAGCCCCGGTGAAAATGGCTGCAAGAATGGCTATACTTTGTTGATCGAGCATAAAACTAATGAGGGTAACAAAGAGTCCAGCAATACCCACAACACCTGTAGCCAGCCCATCCATCCCGTCGATCCAGTTGACCGTATTCATCATACCGGCTACCCAGAACCAGGTTAGCAGCACAGCCGGGATGGCTAAAAAGGTGATATTCGGCAAAAAGTCGGGCGAAGGTGAAGATGGATGAATAAAGAGGAACAGGGTCGGCTGAAGATACCATGGCAGGCCCGGTTCCATTACGGCTCGACCGAACGGGTTATTGAAGGTAAAAAGCAGGATGCCGTGAAAGACACCACCCCACGGGCCCAGTACAATGACTACCGCTAACGTTTGGGCCAGTAATTTCGGCCAGGGTTTTAGCCCTAGAATATCATCATAGGTATGTACAAGCACCATCAGTGTAGAAGCGGCAAGCAGGAGCCAATAAATAACTCTCTCGTTGTGCGATCCCGGCGTATAAAGTAGGAGTGACGCCAGCACAAATGCCACAAAAATCGCTACTCCTCCCAGGCGAGGGACAGCTTTGCTATGCACTCTGCGCTCAGCCGGATAGTCGAGCCAACCCATTTTATAGCAAAAAGCTCTTACCGCAAAGGTGAGTAAAAACGCGAAGAGAAAAGCACAGGCACCACCAATAAGTAAGATGAGGGCATTGTGAATATTGTTGTGGTAGTCATGCGCAATAGGGGTCAGTAACAAGAGCTGATTAATAATGTCAGCCTGAGTCATAAAAACACTCCCTACTATGGACTATACCTTTACTGCTTTGACAGGGAACCTGAAGATGCTCCCTATCATATTGTCTCGATTATAAGCTTCTTCTTTAGAAAACGCAACTGAATAGCCACTTTATCGTTACTTGTACCCGTTATACGCTTATCTTCAATAATCGATCCCACCCTGCATAATCTTTCTCAAACTCCATCTTCGCTTGCGGCCACATTTCGTGCAACAAATGAGTCAAAGGCTCACGCTGCTGATAGCCAATCTCTAGCAGGAGTACTGCTCCATCTCTCAATTTTTTCGGCTGCTGTGCCTCTATAAAAAAGCGATGGAGCAGGTCTAGCCCTTGCGGTCCACTGAACAGGGCCAAATGTGGCTCATATTCACGTACATCCGGTGCAAGTATCTCCATCTCACTGGTTCCGACATAGGGCAAATTGGCCGTCAGGATATCCACTGGTTCGGGCAACGGATCCAGGAGATCACCTTGCAAAAGGCGGATACGGTGCTCAACACTATGCCGTTGACAGTTGAGGCGTGCCACTGCCAGCGCATCAGGAGAAATATCACAGGCGTAAAGATAAGGCAAACGAGGTTCATATACCGCCAAGGCAATGGGAATGGCCCCTGAACCAGTACCTATGTCAGCTATCAACGGTGTACGGCCAGAGGCGAGCCGCGAGCGAATGCACTTGAGAGCAGTTTCAACCAGCAACTCTGTTTCTGGTCGAGGAATCAAGACACGTTGGTCTACCAGCAAATCCAGCCCGAAAAATTCCTGCGAGTTCACAAGGTAAGCTACAGGCTCCCCCTGTTTGCGACGCTCCAGTAGTTGCTGAAACTGTTGCTCTTGCTCCATTGTCAATAGACGTTCAGGGTAAGTATAGAGCGTGGCACGATCCACGCCCAGGACATAGGCAAGTAAGACCTGCACATCTAAAGCGAAGTGGGTTTGTCCCTCTGACAGGTGAGACTTACCATATGTCAGGGCATCTTTGATGCTCATCATACATTCTACCTGCCTCATCAGTCTAGCGGCTGACGACCGGCAAAACCGGTGTGCAGGTAATGCCAGAAGTTGATCCGCTCTTCGCCCAGCATCCAACAAAGGTAAATTTCACTTCCATTGCGCATACTGAGAAAATCGATCAGCCCAATATCGGGGTCTTTTAACTCGCATCCAAAGCTATCTAGCTCTACCGCCAATTGGCGCAACGTCTGGGCATGCCCAGCGAGCTTATCCTGCAATTGCGTCATGCGGTCATGCAAGTTATGCCCATTGCCAGCCGCCTGCATCCGTAACGCCTCCAGTTCCGCATTCGCTTGTATCAGAGACTTGCGTTCGTCACGTATCTTTTCCAGCACGATCGCTATCTGCGGCAGCAATGCCTCGGCCTCCTCGCGTGTGAAATAATGCGGCATTATGCACCTCCATTCTAATGCTTTGGTGTCGGGCTGGGAGTGGCACCCGGCGTTGGCGTCCCTCCAAGACTGATCGTCAGATCATCAAAGGTCTTGAAATTGATTACCGTAGTACCTGTGTTCAGGTACTCACCTTTGATGATATCACCAGGCTGCACCAGAGGTAGCTTCGGTGAGAGCGAGAGGTTGGCCGTGAAAATGACACTCTGGCCTTGCAGTTGCAGGTAATAGATGGTATTGTTGCCCTGCTGCACCGACGATATGCGCAGCACCTTTCCCGTTACTGTTTGCAGCGTATTATTCCCACCTCCAGAGGTAGGGTTACCATTGCCTTGCTGCTGCAGCCATTGTTGATAATCCGTCAGAGCCTGGGAAAGCGAGGGTTCGTACTGTACATTACTACCGTTCAGGTTACGCGCATCCACAATGCCCACTGCCTGAAAGCCACCGTTGCCACCTCCCTGTACATAAATGGCAACCCACGTTGGCTCTTGATCAATCTGGTACAACCGCGTACTCGCGACACTGTAGTTACGAATATTTTTGCTGGTAGACTGAAAAGTACTCTCTACGTTGCTTCCGATGCCCAGGCCATTCAGGGGATAGAAAAACGCCTCATTCTTATGGGTATCAAAGAGAAACACCCCTGTACTCGATTGATCATTGGAAGATGATGAGGTCATGGGAACCAACCATACCGGCTGATCGACGCTATTATAGAGTAGTTCGGGATCGCTGGCCGGTGCTTGCTGCCCCATGCCAGACGGATTAAACCATGGAGCTGCATGATACAGACCCCACCATTGTAGGTACTGGCTAACCGTATCGGCAGGCATTACCCGATCCACCCAGGACGGTACATCCTGTGGATTATAGGCCTTAATATCACCCGTATGGGCATCGACGAGCAAGACCTGGCTCAGCACATCGCCTGTATAGCCACGGCTGGGCTGCATCAACGAAATTGTCCAATAGGGATGAAAGTTATCATCCAGTTCCAAGGTTGGATCAACCAGCTTCCCATACGTGTAACCGCTCAGGTAGACATGGCGCAACAGGTCTTGATTGAAAATCGCTCCTGGCAGATAGGCAATTGAGGTACCGGCCTGGGTTTGCTCGGTGCGTAACTGGGGAATAGCTTCGGGATTTTCGGCGTCTACCACTACAAAACCAGGCGTCGTAGGACTGGCAAAATTGGCAAAAATGTTGTTATAGCTCAATGGTGCCACATACCAGAGGTGATGATTGATCGATTGCAACGTATAGCTATTAGGATCAATGTTATACGTTGAACCGAGATTCTGCCCATTCGAGCCAAGCACCTGCTGCCCTTTATAGGCTGCTATACTCTCGCTAACCAGGACAATATGATTGGGATCAGTAGGCGGCAAATTTGCCGAATTGGGCTCCATATGCACCTGTGGAATAGCGGCTAGAGCCTTGGCGTTGCTATCAAACCATGTCGTAAACACCACGATCAACCCGCTGATCACGATACCCACTACTGCCGCTACCACCAGTCCAAGGATACCTGCCGCGATAGCTCCCCGTGAAGCGTTGGCTGGTATGGTCGTAGAGGTACTGCGTGCTGAACGTGGTTTGCCTTGACTTATAGCCGAAGCATCTTCCAGCACACTCACGGCAGAACGGGCAAAGGCAAACAAGTTGGCAACGCTACTAATGACCAAGGGCCATAATACCCATTGCCAACCCCAAAACGGCCCCGTCAAAGCTGGTTCAGAGGTATAGAGGATAAACAGACAAATGAGGTAGTTGATAATGGCAAAAATGATAAACCAGCGTGTAAATTTGCCTCGATTAAAGGCTTCACGGCGCCCAAAGCCAAGCCTTCCAATCGTGAGAATTGCCATAACGATCAACGTACCGATCAGTGCTAGCAGGAAGATAACCATAATAGCCACTCCTTGTGTAATCTCTGCGCTCTTCTTTACTATAGCCTTACCTCTACTAGAAGATGCTTCTGCAAAACATCCGTACAGGCTCATGCTACGTAAAACATAAAAGGAATAAACAAGTTCATTGTAGCGTTTCTAAGGGTAGTTGTGCAACTAAACAAAAGCCTGGATTTTCCCAAACATTGGGGATACTATGAAAGTCGTGACATGCGCCAGATCACAGTGAGCATGATGACCGCAAGGGTCATCACTACTATACACGCTTGCCTCGGCCTGTGAAGACGGAGTAGAGTCGTGATGACCCTTGCGGTCATCATGCTTCGCAAAAATCCCAGGCGCACCTGAAAGGCTATAAAACTGTAACATATTGTGGTCTTGTTGGTCTATACTAAAGTATCATCCCTTTCCTATCAACTATGAACATCTTAAAGCATGTAAAGAATGGAACTTGCCTCCGTGGGGCAGGCCATCAATACTAAGGAGTACTACGATCATGCAATGGTTTGGCAAAAAATCAACAACACGAGTAGATAAACCAACTGACAGCCAGAACCGTCTCCCACCGGGACAATATCTGACGAAAAAATGGCCTGTTCTTAGTTATGAACGCACACCGCGTGGACTGCCGCCCGACTGGAAGCTCAAGATCACCGGTCAGGTAGAAAATCCCTTCGAGCTAACATGGGAAGAGTTTCTTGAACTGCCACGCTCCACTCTCACTACCGATATTCACTGCGTCACTACATGGAGTCGCTACGATAATATGTGGGAAGGCGTGTCTATTCGCGACATACTCCAGCGTGCCAAACCCCTGCCCACTGCCAAATTCGTCATGGCTCACTCCTGGACAGGCTACACCACTAATCTCCCTTATGCCGATCTCGACGATGACGATGTACTGATCGCTCTCAAACATGAGGGCAAAGATCTGGAGCTTGAGCACGGTGGTCCCGTCCGCCTCGTTGTCCCCAAACTCTACTTCTATAAAAGTGCCAAATGGCTCGACGGCCTCGAATTTATGGAACGCGACCGCCCCGGCTTCTGGGAGCAACGCGGCTACCACAACCACGCCGACCCATGGCAAGAGGAACGCTACTGGTAAGAACAAAGGGATGTTTCTATAAAGCAACAGGCAGGCTCAGCAATTGCTGAGCCTGCCTGTTGCTTTATAGAAACATCCTTAGAATTTCCACCTCGTATCTTATCAAGCTCATCTTCATTCTATGGAGAAAGTTTCTTTAAGCGATGCCAGCAAAAAGCTGACTTAGCTGACAGATAAAGTCCGGGAATAGCTAACAAGATTTTCTTCCACCACCTTTGCAAACTTCTTGCCATTAGCCTATTTACCTGCTATACTGTGCCTATGGCAGTGTAGCTCAATGGATAGAGCGTGCGCCTCCGGAGCGTAAGGCTGCGGGTTCGATCCCCGCCACTGTCACTATAATTCGTAGTCTTTTGCCCAATTTATCCTTTTAGGCAAGGTTCAAAGAGAGGCCATCTGGCTTGACACGGGTTGCCTCCTGTGAGCAGAAAAGTGTCACGTTCATTTGAACCTTGCCTAAATTGACTCACTAACAGAAGTCATTATCGAAAAAGAACACCCATGAGATTTGCTCATGGGTGTTTGTTCTGCTAGCAATACAGTTATTTACTTGCCAACTCGTCGATAACGCGCCTCTACAAAGGAGTACACACCATACGCAACCAAGCCCAGAGCCACAATACCGAGGAGGAACGGGCCGAAGGGCTGATGGGCTAGTTCCTGCAATGCACCATCCAGGCCCTTTGCTTCATAGGCATTGTGCTGGGAGGCGGCGACCATCAGGAAGAGACCGATAATAGTGAAGACTACTCCTAGAGCTGCGTAGCCAAATCTGCCCAGGAAAATGACCGCTTTCTTCACCTGTGCATTTACGCTAGACAAATTGAGCCGATACTGGAACTTCGCTTTGTATGCCTTGGAGAACAAGTAAACAGCCACACCAAGTACAACCAGACCAGCAATCACCACCAATACAACTCCAAACGGTTGCTTGAGCAACAGGGCCGTCCAGTTCTGCGTGTTGGCCGTAGAGTTTTTACCTCCTACCTGTGAGGTGGTAATAAACTGCAAAGCTCCATAGGCAACGCTTGCATAACCCACACCAACTACAGCATAGCCAATACGGGCAATAATACCTTTCGCATCTTTACCTTTATCCTCGGTATCAAAAATGGCCTGGATAAAGCTCCATAGTGCATAGCCAAACAAGCCAATGGTGACAACGATCATCAGAAACTTACCAGCAGGCAAATCGCTAATAGTCTGTAACGCTCCCTTCTGATCGGTCACCTTACCACCAACTCCTGCTGCCAACTGTACAGCTAACAATCCAATGATTAGATATACAACACCCTTAATTGCATAACCCAACCGGGCAAGCATAACCATCCACTTGCTAGTCGCGGCACCCTCTGCCATCCTTCCGGCACCCTGAGCCATGCGCTCTGCTTCTTGAGCATTTGTAGGCATATGTCTATCGGGACCCATTCTGGACGGTCTGTCATACGTTCTTTGTCTTCTTGTTGCCATGATTATTACCTCGCGGTACGTAAACATCCTCTTACGTATTTCATCTATCTCATAGGAGACTCACACAAATTGTAGCCTCCTTCTCTGACTAATTCACGTAAGAAATTGTTTCGACGTTTCACACTCACCGCAGGTAAACAAGCTTTAGTCTTAGGGAATATTAGCCACCTGTCTCTTTCAGCCAAGGCATCATTGCTCGTACTTCGCTGCCTACCTGTTCGATAGGATGCGCGGCGAAGGTGCGGCGCATTGCCCGAAAACTGGGACGTCCTGCCATGTTTTCCAGTACCCAATTCTTCGCAAACGTCCCATCTTGGATATCTTGCAGCACCCCTTCCATCTCATCGCGTGCGTGCTGATCGATGATGCGCGGCCCGGTGACATAATCGCCATACTCGGCGGTATCGCTGATCGCATGGTGCATATGATTGATTCCACCTAAGTGCAGCAGATCCACCGTCAGTTTCAGTTCATGGAGACAACAGGTGTAAGCAATTTCCGGCTGATAGCCCGCTTTCACCAATGTGTCAAAAGCGGCGCGGATCAAGGCCGTAACGCCGCCGCAGAGAACCACCTGCTCGCTAAAAAGATCAGTCTCCGTCTCCTCGGCAAACGTCGAACGGATTACGCCAGCACGGGTGCAGCCAAGGGCGGCTGCGTAGGCAAGGGAGAGAGCATCCGTCTGTCCGCTAGCGTCCTGATACACAGCCCAGATCGCCAAGGTACTCAGTCCTTCGAGAAAGAGTTTGCGCACCACTGCGCCAGGGCCATTGGGAGCGACCATCGCCACATCGACATCCGGCGGAGGCACCACCTGCGCGTAATGAATACTGAAGCCATGTGCGACCAGCAACATCATGCCCGGCCTGAGATAGGGCCGAATATCCCGCTCATACACCTCGTGATGTCGCTCATCAGGAAAGAGTAGTGCAACGACATCAGCTTGCTGCACCGCCTCCGCCGTCGTCATGACACGAAACCCCTGGGTTTCCGCCCTCGCCCGGCTGCGACTGTTTACTGGCAGTCCCACGATCACCGAACAACCGCTATCGCGCAGATTGAGGGCGTGGGCGTGTCCCTGGTTGCCGAAGCCGATCACGGCTATGCGCTTCTTTGTGATGAGTTCCAAATCGGCATCGGCGTCATGGTAGATACGGGCCATGGCTCAGTCTCCCTGCCCTTTTTTCAGTTCGCGAGCCGCCTCGCTATCCATGTGATAACTTTCCACATCAGCGGGGAACGCACCAGACTGCACGTCGGCGAAGAAACGCCGCAGCCCTTCGGTGGCGACCTCGCTCAGGTGCGCGTATTGCCGCACAAATCTGGGCATACGCCCCTCGTGAAAGCCCAGCACATCATGGAAAACCAGCACTTGACCGTCGCAGTATGGACCAGCACCGATGCCAATCGTCGGCACAGGTACGCTTTCGGTAATCACCTGCGCCAGCGCATCAGGCATACCTTCGAGGACGATGGCAAAGACTCCTGCATCCGCCAAGGCATGAGCATCGACAAGTAATTCGCGAGCTGCGTCAAGCTGTCTACCCTGAACGCGATGGCCACCCATCTTATGGATGGACTGCGGCGTGAGCCCCAGATGGCCCATGACAGGAATCTCAGCCGCGAGGATGGCCTCTATCATGGGAAGTCGTTTCCGTCCACCCTCCAGTTTCACGGCCTCGGCTCTGGCTTCACGCACGAGACGCCCGACGTTGCGAACTGTCTCTTCCACAGAGAGATGATAGCTTAACCAGGGCAAATCGGCGATCACCAGCGAACCGGGGCGAGCGCGAGTCACCGCTGCCGTATGATGCACCATCATATCTATGGTGACGGGAAGTGTATCATCATAGCCCAATACCGTGTTGCCCATTGAGTCGCCAACCAGGATCATATCAGCCCCGGCACGGTCGGCAACGCTCGCCATCGGAGCGTCATAAGCCGTCACCATGGTAAGTTTGGGCCCTCCTTTGCGAGCCAGAATCGCAGGTACAGTTACTTTGTCCCGCATGGTCATCTCTCCTTTCTCTGTGAAACAGAGCAAAATGATAGGATTGGAAAAAGTACATATCGCCTCAATGTTGCTCATGCGCAACAATGATGCCTGTATCCCAACTGCCATCAGCACGCAAGAGAAAATTATCGATAAGTCTTGTCGGGCCAAGGTGCGCCGCGATGGCAAGAAGGGCTGGAGCCTGGAGAATTTCCAATGGGGCAAAACTGTAGGGATGCCTGACGTCCACATAGCTCAGACGCACACGAGGCTCACCGGTCAACATCTCATGTATTGCCTTCGTCACTACCTTGGGATCTCCGCCCATTGAGGCTGCAAATACCTGTTGTCCCACCTGCAAAGCCCGGTACAATATCAATGCCGCCTTGCGATCGGTGGTGCTTAGATAGGCATTGCGACTGCTCAAGGCTAAACCATCGGTATCACGGATGATCGGCATTATATGAAGCGTGATCGGTAGATGGAAATCTTCGATCAAATGGGCGATGACAGCGGCTTGCTGCGCATCTTTTTGTCCAAAATATGTGTGGTGGGGATGCACAATTTCAAACAACTTGAGTACGATTGTGGCTACGCCGCGGAAATGACCGGGGCGTTCAGCACCTTCGGCAACTTCCGTCAGTAATCCCAGTGGTGTGACATAGGTGATAAAATTTGCTGGGTACATTTCTGCTGTCTGAGGTGCAAAAACGACATCGACACCTGCCGCCTCGAGTAATTGCAAATCGCGTGGAATATCACGAGGATAGCGTTCCAGGTCTTCATGCGGACCAAATTGTGTCGGGTTCACAAAAATACTAACCACAACCACATCATTTTCTGCACGCGCACGCCGGACAAGCGAAAGATGCCCCTCGTGCAAATATCCCATCGTGGGAACCAAACCAACGCGCCTCATCCCCCACGTTGAACGTTCATTGATCATGACTTGGACAGCATTAATGACGTCCATTGCTGCTGCTCCTATGTATAAGTTAGTAGCCATCCTCAGTATACGTACTGAAAAAGCCTTATGTCAAGGGAAGCAAGCATCCCTTGACAGTCGTATTGGCCCAGTGAAAGATATAGCCCCTGGGGTAGGTCACCTCTCTCACTATGCGGATACGACTTTCACCCCATCTGGGCCACCAATAATCGCCTGAACGTCCATATGGAGAAATAAACCGGTCTCTACTACGCCTACGATACTACGAATACGCTGCTCCATAGTTATGGGATCGGGAATACCACTGGCAAAGGTACAATCTAGAATGACATTCCCGTTATCCGTAATAAACACTTGATCGCCCAGTTGACGCACTTGCACCTTTGCCCCCAGAGCTTCAATGCGCTTACGTACAGGCGTCACACCGAAAGGTATCACCTCTACCGGTAGGGGCATATGCGTTCCCAGCACAGTTACCTGCTTGGTGATATCTGCAATCACCACAAACCGACGCGCCGCCGAAGCCACAATCTTCTCACGTAACAGTGCTCCACCACCACCTTTGATCAGGTTAAGCTGACCATCGATCTCATCGGTACCGTCAATCGTCAGATCAAGCTCAGGATGCTCGTCCAAAGTCGTCAAGGGGATGTTCAGGCTGCGGGCAAGCTGCTGGGTCGCGTCTGAAGTTGGCACACCGCCAACAATATGCAATCCCGCCGCAATCCGTCGTGACAACGCATAGAGCACATATGCTGCTGTCGTACCTGTTCCCAAACCAAGCAGCATGCCATCCTTTACCAACTGTACAGCAGCTTCTCCAGCCATCTGTTTCCATGTCTCTTGGGGGCTATGATGTGGCATTGTCATTGCTTATTCCTCTCCGTCTCACTCGTGATCCAATTGAAATACCCTCTACTGCCAGCCACAACTGGCATCGCTAGAATCTCTGGCTCATCATAAAGTATAACATTTTCGGTTTAGGCTCGCTAAAGGTAAATCACTCTTGTCAACATCTCTATCTCATGATACACTCTGCACAGAACAACAAGCCTGAACTATCCCGACAGCTAAGTTTATCTTTATCTATTATGTATCCTGGCAGTATTTGCTATCAACGTGTCTGGTGAGTGTACAGGCTGAATACCAAATCTTTTTCAGGTGGTTACCTATGACTGAGCAATGGCGTATCCTTGTGGTTGAAGATGATGATGCCCTCAACCAGAACATTGTCAATACACTCCGAAAAGACGGTTATCTTGTGCAAGGCGTCAAAAGCGGTGCCGAGACTATACGTGTGCTCTGGTCTGAGGAGTTCAATGTTGTCATTGGCGATCTCAAGACACCTGGGGCCGACGGTTTTGAGATGCTGCAATGGTTGCGTGCTTATCGCCCTAACACGCGTATGATCATGGTTACAGCCAACCCCTCCCCCACCGCTCGCACACAGGCATTTGAAGCTGGCGTGGTCAGCTATTTAGAAAAACCTTTGAATCCGCACCAACTTAAAGAGGAGCTACGCCGCCTGTGGCAACAAACTGGCTTTTCCGCCGACCTCAACTCTTTTGACCTGCTTGACGTTATTCAGATTATTAACATAAGCCGCAAAAACATTGCCCTACTCGTCAATATTGGTATAGATGAGCAAGGCATTCTGCGCTTTCAAAGCGGCGAACTCATGTGGGCCGAATATGGCACTCTCCATGGTGAAGAGGCGTTTTTTGCCCTTGCCGCCCACAAAAAGGGTACAGTGACCGAGCAATCCTGGCATGAGCAGATTACACCCAATGTCACCCAGCCACTGTCACGCCTCATCTTCCAGGCTCTTCAGTATCGCAACAAATATGCCGCATCTCAAGAAGATACCAGCAAGCAAGTAGCTATCAAGTCGTTCTCTCAGACTTCGGAGATAGATGATACGCCCTTCCTGGTCCTGGCCGAAGCACCAAATGAGACACCAACTACCACCTTAACCCAAGAACAGCCTGAAGGGGTCAACAATGCGCAAAAAGAATGGTGGGAACAAACAGGCAAGATAGCCAGAATTGACATGCCAGGTAAAAGCGTGCCTCAACTTGCTCCCAGTGAAGCAACTACCCTGCCTCCAGGCAATGCAACGAACATTATACCCACGACAATCCCTAAGACTCCCGTCAGTCAGCGCAGCGAGCTCCCTTCCTGGCTAACAGAACAGCCCACGCAATCCGACATGTCCATGCTGCGTCCTTCTGCACTCTCCAATACAGCCCATGTACCGGTCACTCCCCCCGTCAAACCATCGCCTGCCGAATGGCAAGCACCCCCATCGCAAACTCGCATATCCGGCTCACTTGCCCGCAAACAGTCAACAGGTTCGCATAAATCCCCCACCAGAAACAAAGACGCCAGTACAGACCCCGCCACTTCACCAGAATGGCAACCACCAGAGTACTCACCTGTCTTTCCAACACACAGCGGACCACTGCCAGAATCCTCGCCTGCCATCCGCACAACTAGTGGTCCTTTGACCAATAGCGGCCCTTTGATCAATACAAGCAGAGCAACTGGGCAACGTACTCCCAAGCGCAACTATCAGGCCCTTACAGCAGCCCTACAAACAGTTGGCTACTCTACCAAAGGCTTCATTGCCGCCGCCGTTATCAGCCTCAATGGTCAACCTATCGCCCAGGTAGCTATCGATGACCTCGACATCTCGCCCGTATGTCATCACTTCAGTCAGATACTCCAGGGCGCACTGCAATCTCTAAAGCAAGGTAAATGGGGCAACTGCCAGGAAACGCTCATCAGCAGTGCCACACACTATATTCTGCTGCGCCTCATCGGCACCGATGTCGCAGCCTTCCAGCTCCTCATCACCACTCGTGATGCTGATCCAATTGAGGGCTTCGAAGTGATGGCAAACGTCGAAGCTGCCATCACTTCGGCTCTACGCTAAAGCAGGAGAACATCATGAGCGGAAAAAAAGAGCCAACTGAAGAAGAAAAGCGCATCAACCGCAAATCCTTCATCATTGGCATCTTCATCGGACTGGCCTTCATCGTCCTTTTTACCATCCTCTTCTACGCCGGACTACTCAAGTAGCTTCTTCAACTCGGCAAGACTCAACTCCTCGCGTGCCGACGGTAAAGAACTGGTCCCCTCTTGTCCCGCTCGCGCTCCACCTGGTTTGCGCTCCACCTGCTTGCGCACAGGGCCAGCAGATTGAGGGAGTGGAGGTATCAGTGGCTCAGGCTGAGACCTTCCTTCATGTAGTAAAGGCACCTCGTCCTTATTCTCACCCATAGGTTGATGTTTCGTTCTCAACTCTGACATTTGTCGCTCAATCACCTGCTCCTCGCTCAACTGGTCGAGATCGGTATCCAGGCCTCGCTGATGCAGTTCTGCCAGAGCACGGGCCCGAGCCTCCGCCTCCAGGATCGCATCTTGTGCCCGTAACGTCCGCTCTTTATCCTTGGGGCTACCTATCTTATTGAGCGCGTCATACACGCGCTGCTGGACTAGTGCATTACGCCTGCGAGTCTCCAGCAACTCAACGGTTGTTTCAACCTCAGCAATTTTCGCCTCAAGTTGGCGCAATGCCCCTCGCATCGTCACCACCAATTGTTCCTGATCCTTCTGCAATTGCTGATAGCGTTTCGCCAAGCGCAAAATATCATTGTAGCGGCCTAGAGCCGCTCGTGCCGACTCATCATTGTTCTGTCGAACCGCCTGCTCTGCTTTCTTCAACCAGACGTCAGCTTCCATCAGCTTTTCTTTGCTTCGCCTTTGCAGCTTGTGACCTTCCGCAATGGCCGTTGCCACCTGGGTCTTCACCTGCATCAGCTGGTTACGCAAATCAAGCTGGAGTTGCCGCAGAACCTTCTCCGGGTCATCAGCCTTCTCCATCACCGTATTCAGGTTCGCTCCCAGCAGAGTCAGTACACGCTCCAACAGATTCATGGACATTCCCTTAATAGTAGAGTAAGTGGCCTGACATCTGTACAGATGTCAGGGCCACCACTACATTTCTTGCTAATAGCACGTTTACTACTGGTTATTTGGTGTCGCATCCACCGTAGGAGTGGTACCATTGACCTTTGCATTCGCACTATTACTGTTGCTCTTATCACCATCCTGGTTTGCTAGGGCAGGTATGTGACTCATCAAGTCGCCGATGCGTGTACCACTCAGCAGTTCGAAGAGGGCAGGTACCTGGGCCACCATGTTCATCACATCGCCTGTGATACGGCTCGCGCCCATGCCATGTCCATTATCACCGCCAGTCGAAACAATCGTCACCTTATCAACCTTACTCAACGGCTCAGCAATGGCACGCACGATCTCCGGCATACCTGTCAGCAGCTTATCCAGCACCGCCGCCTGATTATACTCATGGAAGGCTGCCGCCTTGACCTTCATCGCATCTGCTTCGGCTTCACCTTTGGCACGGATAACCTCGGCCTCGGCCAGACCTCTCGCCCGAATAACTTCTGCATCAGCCAGACCTTTTGCACGGTTCGCCTCGGCCTCAGCAATACCACGCGCCTTGTTAGCTTCGGCCTCACCGATACCATGCGCCTTCGTTGCATCTGCCTGACCTTGTGCCTCCAGCATCAGACGTTGACGCTCAGCTTCGGCCACTGTCTCAACACGCCGTCGCTCCGCCTCTGCCGGCTTCTGAATGGTTGCTTGCAGTTCCAATTCACGACGCTTAATTTCAGCCTCTTGCACTTTAATCTGAGCGTTCTTCTCAACCTCGGTCACACGTACTGCCTCAGCAATCACCTGTTGCTGTGTCACATTGGCCTGAATATCATAGGATTTGTCAGCAACCGCCTGCTGCTTCTTGACTTCAGCATCAAAGGCCGCTTTCTTCAGAGCCAGATCACGCTGGGACTCGGCTTGGAAACCAAGCGATTGTGCCTCAGCCTTGACACGCTCCTGGTCAGCTGCCGATTTGGCCACGGCTGCTTCACGAGCAGCATTCGCTTGTTGAATCTGGGTATCACGTTGTCCCAGAGCTGCCGCAATATCGGCCTGTTTGCGAATTTGGACGATCTGTGGGCGACCCATGTTGCTAATATAGTCGTTCTTATCACGCACATCCTTAATGGTGAAAGAAATGACCTCTAACCCCATCTTATCCATATCGGGGGTTACGGTCTTGAGCATCTTGGTTCCGACATTCTCTGGGTCCTTGACCAGATCTTCCACAGTTAGCTGACCGACGATGCCGCGCAGGTGCCCTTCCATGACCAAACGAATAAGGTTCTCGCGGTCGTCCTGCCGCTTGCTCAAAAACTGCTCTGCCGCTGTCTTAATACTCTCCTCATCGGAGCGCACCTTAATCTGAGTCACGGCCTCAACATTGACGGCCACACCTTGCGTGGTGTAGAGGTCTTGCGAGGGAGCCACATCAAAAGACATTAATTCGAGCGGGAACTCCTGTGCTCGCTGAATCAGCGGATAGACCGGTGATGAGCCCCTTGTCAGAACTCGCGTGCCACCAAGTCCATAGACGATAAGAGCCTTATTAGGTGGAACTTTGCGTAGTATGCTGCCTGCGAAAGCAAAAATGGCTATCACCACTACCACTAAGGCACCGACACCAATAATCACGAGTAAAAGTGGATCCATAGCATGTTACTCCTTTTGTAGATCGTTTCGTATAACTAATTCCGTGTTTGCTCCATCTGATTGTTCAAGTAACGCACGTAGTTTTGCCAGTTCATCTTCATGCGAAGCTGAAGCATCTGTTTGTACTGCATCCTCCTCATTCATAAAACGTTCCCAGGTATCAACCTCTGCAACACCTTGCTGGTAGTTTACCACAACCACTTCCTGTCCGCGTTCCAGACGACGGCCATCGGTAGTGCGTGCTGGAATACTTTTACGCAAGCCTCCAGGCGAAACGTAAATGATTTCACCTAAGCCATTTGCTGGGATGGTCAGACTGACTTTTCCCAACATACCCGTACGGTCTGAAACATCATTTGCGATATCTGTACCGCTATCACTCAGCAGTCGGCTCAGCAATACCAGTATGACAGCCGCGATGAGCAGGCCACCAATACCTGCCAGCACCAGCGTCAAAGGCAACACTAGATGGGCGGTATTATGAAAGACGTAGCCAAAGAAACCAAATCCTAGCAGGAACAGGACAACAGAAGTGGGATTGACATAGGAGAAGAGCGAGAAGCCATCTCCCTGGGCATTCTGGCTTCCAGCGTGTTGTGGCTGTACTCCATGCCCAGCGGTAGGGGTAGTAGCATGACTACCCACATGGCTCACTCCATGCGTTCCGCCCGCATGAGGTAGAGAAGCATGGCCTCCCACATGCAGGCCACTATGAGGTGCTACAGCATGGCTCCCTGCATGACCTATGAGACCATGCTCTAGACTCCCCAAGAGAGTCGTCACCAGTAAGAACAGCAAACCAAACAGAAAACAAGCAATAAACACCAGTGAAAGTGGGTCTGTCGCGATGAGCATTATTCAGCTCCCTTCGATTCCGATTGACCTTGCATCATCTCAAAACAACGCAGTCCATATATCTAGACGTCAGATACATCCAAAAATCCAACATCAATAACTATACACTATGTTTTTGCAGCGTCAGCACAACCCCTTCCAATTCCTCCATCGGCAGCGTCAGCAATTGCTGCAACAAAGACAAATATGTGCGTGGCTCCTCTACACTACTTAACAACTCAAAGAAATCGGCCACCACAGGCTCACTCTGCCACTCCTCCGCACGAGCAGCCAGCCATGTGCGCAAGCGACCGCTCTCTTCCTCGTGATTCGTATTTGTCAACAAATCCGTATCCGAAAGCAAATCAGTGCTGTAATCGAGTGGATCGCTTACTAAATAGCCAGGATGCACCTTAAAGAAAGCCGCCAGCAGATCACGGCTCGAAGCCGTTAAATGTACCCGTTTTCCCTTCTCCAACTGGGATAAATACGCCTGGCTCAGACTCGCATTTAATTCTTCCTGCATGGCCTTGACCACTTCCATCTGCGTCATAGGCCGATTTAGTCCTCGCAATTCTCCTTCAACTTCACGTAAATGTTTGATTTTTTCCGCGAGATTCATAACCAATCCTCACATAGCTATTTGCTATATCTAATATAGCTGATTGCTATCCACTTGTCAAGAGGGAAAGCCACTTTTTTTGGAGCAATCAATATTGATCTGCGCGTTAATTATGATATAGTATGTCAGTGAAAAGGAACCGATGCATACGGTTCCAGATTATTCTCACTTCCAAATGGAGGATATCTTTTATGAATGTATTACGTAACGAGCAAGTACAAAATGTTGGGAAACGCGCACGCGGCACACTCAACGACTTTGAAAAATTTATTTTGCGTGGTAACGTCGTAGACTTAGCAGTTGGCATTGTTATCGGTGCTGCCTTCACCGGCGTCGTCAACTCCTTTGTCAGTGGCATCATCACTCCTCTCATTCCAGCTGCCAATACTGGCCTCTCAGCACTTATCTACACCCTCCCTTATGGAGGTAAGCTTCTCATCGGAGCTTTCATCAATGCAGTGATCAGTTTTCTCATTGTGGCAGCTATTCTCTTTTTCTTTGTCGTCAAGCCAGTCAATTTATTGATGTCGCTGCACAAATCGAAGGAGCCCGAGGCTCGCACAACTCGCGACTGTCCGTACTGTCTCAGTAGCGTACCCATCAAAGCGACCCGTTGTGCCTACTGCACTTCTCCACTTCAACCGGTCGACCCTGCAACTGGTCAGCAGACCAAGCAAAGTTAACCGGACTGTACCTCATGATGGCCGCCCGCAAGGGGCGTCATGGGGGGCCGGGCGGCACTGTGCAAAAAGTTGACGGACACCCTTTTTTCTCCCCCACTTGCACACAAGTGCGGGCTGGGGTATACTTCAAAACGTGATGAATAGACAACGAACTGTCTCTCATCCAGGTAATATAGCCTACACGGACCGCTTTAATATGACAGGGGCTTCTCAAGTAGAATAGCAACTGGGTTGCCCGTGTCTTATTGCCTATTTTTGAAGCAGAGGAGAGAAGTCTCATGTCGTCAACACCCGAAGCTATTCATTTGGAAGACTGGATACGGGATATTCCCGATTTTCCCCAGCAAGGTATCCTGTTCAAGGACATTACTCCTTTATTGCAGGACCCCAAAGCCTTTCGAGCCGCGCTCGACCGTCTCGCCGCCCACTATGCCGGAGCTGGTATTCAGGCTGTCATTGGTGTCGAATCGCGTGGCTTTATCCTTGGCGCGCCGCTGGCCTATCTCCTGAACTGCGGCTTCATTCCGGTGCGTAAATTTGGCAAACTCCCCTCCCAGACAGTCAGTGTCGAATATGCCCTCGAATACGGCACCAACATCGTCGAAATGCATACTGATGCCATCCGTCCAGGCCAGCGTGTTCTTATCGTCGATGATCTCCTCGCCACTGGTGGCACCGTCTCAGCTGCTATGGAGCTTGTCGAAAAGCTCGGTGGTCATATTGCAGGTATCGCCTTCCTGGTCGAACTCACCTTCCTCAAGGGTCGCGAACACTTCAAAGGCCACGACGTCTTCGCCCTCATTCAATACTGATTTCTATCACAGCCGTAAGACAGGCACAGACAAGGCCGGTTTGGACCTATGATGTCTGTGCCTGTCTATGCTTCCCACCCCAACCATGTTGTCTTCTGCGCGAAACTCGTCGGGTACCGTTCCAGCTTAGGGATAGCAGGAAAGCCTACATACACAAACGCCACAATTGCATCCTCTGGCTCCAGACCCAGCCACCGCTTCACACGTGCATCATAGGCAGCATCACCCGTGCGCCACATGCAAGCCAGGCCCATCTCCTCTGCCATCAGGAGCATATTCTCAACTGCTGCCGCCACTGCTTCAATATTCTCAATCGCCACCACCTTCGGCTGTTCAGGATGTTTTGCTGCTGCAACAATCACCACTGGCGAGCGCAACAGCTTGGTGCGTTCCTTTGCCAACATCGCTTCTCCCTTCTCCTGCGGACTCTCCCGTAAACGCTCCACCAATGCTTCCGCCATCACCTCGCCCAGTTCCTTCCGCGCCTCACCTGCCAGCACAAAAAACCGCCACGGCTCCACTTTATGATGATTCGGCGCATGTGTGGCTGCTTCCAACAATCGCTCGATCTGCTTTCGCGTCGGTCTCTCCTCCGTCATCTTCCCAATACTGCGCCGTCTTTGTATGACGTCAAATACACTCATATATCTTTCTTCACTCACCTATTTTATCAAGCCACTTCACTATCGTGAGACTCCATAGCTCACCAGAAATCATACCAAACCGCGTCAAGGAGGTTGAGGCAAAAAGGTGGGAAATCAGCTCTTCAAATAGCTTCTGCACGAGTAGCCTTTAACCTGTATTTCTCAAACCAGCAGCAATACCATTAATTGTCAAGAGCACCGCATAGGTAAGCTGAGAGCGTTCACGGTCCTGCTCGCTGGCTTGTGCTGTCCCATCAAGTAATAACGGACCACCGAGAGCGCGTAGACGACGCAAGAGCATCACCTGGAAATAGCTCAACGGATCAACATAGGGATTACGCAAGCGAATCGAACGCTGCAAGACCGGAGTGGTATCCAGTAACGCCTGTTGCTTAGTAATCTGGAGTACCATCCGTTCTGTACGCTCATATTCTTGTTCAATCTCTGTAGAGATATGTTTGCGTAGCTCTTCATCCTCCACCAACAAGGAATAATGACGTGCAATGTGCATATCTGCTTTAGAAAGCGTCATCTGCAAGTTGTCTAAGAATGCATGCCAGAACGGCCAAGAGCGGTACATCTCCTGAAGTTGTGCCAGCCGTTGAGCATCACCAGCTACATAGCCCTCAAGAGCCGCGCCAACTCCATACCAGCTTGGCAAGACATAGCGGCTTTGCATCCAAGCAAACACCCATGGGATCGCTCGCAGTTCCTCGATACTATGCCCATTCGTTCTGCGTGGGGGTCTTGAGCCGATATTCAGCCAGCCTAACTCCACAATGGGAGTCGCCTGTTCAAAGTAGTGCAAAAACTCGGGCGTCTCATAAATCAACTTTCGATAACGCTTATATGCTTTTATCGATAGTTGCTCCATCACATCTATCCATGCCTCAAGTTTCTGTGGACAAGGTGCCTGCTCCTTTGCTAACGAACCTTCCGGTAAACTAGATTGAGCCACACCGGCTACCACCAACTCCATGCTGCGTAAGGCAATGGCAGGCAAGCCATACTTAAACGACAGCATCTCTCCCTGCTCAGTAATACGAAGGCGCCCATTCACCGTTCCAGGTGGCTGTCCCAGAATAGCTTCATAGATAGGGCCTCCACCGCGCCCAATTGCTCCACCACGCCCATGAAAGAGTGTAATCCCTATGCCACGTTTTACTCCCAGCGCGGCTAAGCGCGTCTGCGCCTGATACAGTACCCAACTCGACGTTAAAATACCGCCGTCTTTACTGCTATCAGAATAGCCCAGCATCACCTGTTGCATATCACCACAGGACCTGACCCACGCCCGATAATTTGGCTGAGCCCAGGCATGCTCCAGGATATTCACACATGAACCTAAATCATCAATCGTTTCAAACAAGGGGACAATGGGTAGGGCCCTAATGCCCGCCTCCTTACAGAAAAACTGCACCTCCAGTAGATCGCTCACACTACACGCCATACTGATGATATAGCAAGTAATCGCTTGTGGCCCAAAATCTTCCCGTGCCAGGCGGATCGCATCAAATGTAAGCAGAACATGCTGCGTCTCTTTACTTAAGCTCAGTTCACTGCGGGGCAAGATACGCGGATCGCTCAGGAGACTACCCAGCAAATCTACCCGTTGCTCCTCACTTAATCCTCTGTAATGCTTATGCAAACCGGCAGCACACAATAGTTCGTTCAGCGCAGATGTATGACGTTCACTATGCTGGCGCACATCTAATGCCGCGAAGTGAAAGCCAAACACCTGGACCTGGCGCATTAATTTCGCCAGCGAGCCTTGCGCTACCAGCTCTTCGCCATTCACCAATAGACTTTTGTGTATCAGCGTCAGATCAGTCAGTAGTTCTGTTGCCGAACGATAAGCAATTTCAAAGTCATCTGTTGTAGCTACATCTTGTGCTGTATTCATGCTCGAGCCTCGCATTCGTGTTGGGGCAACATTCAATCTCATCTGAGGCTCAGCAGTTACTTCCAGCCGTTTCCACATAAAAGAGAGTTTCCGGCGGTATGGCTCCTGTGCCGTTTGCGCTCCCAACTCTTGATCAAATATGGGCAAACAGGAGGCATCTCGCTCAAGTGATTTTTGTAACTCAGCAGTAATAGAACAGTGCTTGAGTGACTGTGAAAACTCTTCGGCCATCTCCTGTATAGCTATGCGGTAGCGTTCAATTACCTGTATCCGTTGCCAAGATAAGGCATCTAACAGCGTCGTAGGGTACACATTGGGATTGCCGTCTTGATCCCCTCCAATCCAGGAACCAAAGCGTAAAAAAGGTGGTACGACAAAATCTTCTTCTGGATACGTCTCACGTACCAATTGTTCCAGTTCGACATAGAGTTCTGGGACTGTATCGTACAAAATCTCGTCGAGATAATAACCGCCCATCTTGATTTCATCCAACGGCTGGGGGCGTACATGACGTACTGCATCTGTACGCCAGAGCAAGGCTACCGTTGCTGCCAGCTTTCGTTGCCAGTTCACACGCTGATAGGGTGTCATCTCACTTTGATGATCGTGCGCCTCAAGTAAAGTGGCGATCTGGCGCAGCTTGGTAATCAAGCTGCGCCGCGTTGCCTCTGTTGGATGAGCAGTAAACACCAGTTCAATCGAAAGCCGCTCTAAAAGTTGCTGAAACGTGGAGGCATCGACGCTATTATCTTTGAAAAAAGCCATCAGTGCAGCCAATGAACCACGTTGAGGTGGAGAAGAAGGAAGAATTTCATGTACATAGCGACGCCGTATCCGATGCTGCTGTTCAGCCGTATTGACAAGATGAAAGTAGACAGTGAATGCTCGTATCACATCGATAGACATCGCCACATCACAGTTATTCACCAGACGAGTAATATCCTGATCAAGTACGTCTATCTCCTCGCGTAAACGGGCCGCTTCCATATCAGAAACATGTGACAGAGCCTCATAGCAGCTACGGAGCTCTTTACATATCCGTCGTATCTGCTCTACCGTCTCAAAGACCTCAGCACCCTCATGCTGCTGTATCGCCTGCCCCAAAGCCTCTCCCAATACATGAATATCTCGACGCAATGGCGCATCTTTCGCAATACGATCTTCTTGTTCCGACATGATATCATCCTTATGACGACTTCTTCAACTAAAGCGCAGGAGCTTCTCAAGCACCACGTGTCTAATGACGGGGGTTTTCCCGCACTCGGTTATATAAACTTTTCTTAACTATACCAGCCATAAGCAAATATAGCAAAACGTCTCTGAACTTCTTCCAATCCAGCATGCCATCCGGGTGCAATTCATTTTTTTGCAGGATGCCAAGAGGCATGGTAGGAGCGGCATTTATGACGCCAGTCCGCAAGCGAACAGGCCAGTTCAAGAGAGACGGACTGGCGTCATAAATGCCGCTCCTACCGTCTTTTCAGGCTCATCTGGGCAAAAAAGAACTGCACCCTGCCATCGTGGAAAGAAGAGAGTGCAAAGCGACGGTGCCATTGCATAGTCGCTTTGCACTCTCTTCTTTCCACGATGAAGCAGCTTTTATGTCAAGTTCTCATAGTGAGCGTTCATGGGGGCGTTCCCAACGCTCGACTACTGGTCGTTGTGCTTCCTGGATGTGATGCGCCACCACTTGATGATAGTCCTCATCAGCGTGAGCATGTGGATCGGTATGGATAATCGCCTCCGAAAGCCCTTTTACCTGGTGGAACAGACGATGGCGTACCTCCTCTGCGATATCGTGTGCCTTTAACAGGGTCAGCTGCCCATCAACTTCAACGTTCATAATCACGTGCAAAGTATGCCCGATCCAACGCGCACGTACATCATTGACCCCCTCAACGCCCGGCACGCCACGCGCAATATCCATTATTGATGGCACCACGCGCTCGTCTACCGCATCCAGCAAACGTTGTAGCACACTTCGTGATGTCGAATAGACGACAGTCAGAATTACTACGGTAATCACTAAGCCAGCAATCGGGTCGGCTATAGGAAAGCCAAGCAGAACGCCGATTAGGCCAACAAAGGCTGCCAGCGATGTCAGCCCATCAATGCGTGAGTGTTGCCCATCAGCGATCAGAGGTATACTATTGATACGCTTCCCTACGTTGATCTTGTATTGCGCCAGCAGTTCGTTACCAGCTACACCAACTAGTGCTGCCGCCATGCTGAGATACAGTTGGGTAGGGACGGCACCGCTGGTCAATTTCAGAATGGACTCTACCGCACCTGCAACCGCACTGGCAATAATGACCAGCACAATAAAAATACCAGCCAAGTCTTCAGTACGATAATAGCCATAGGTGTAACGCTGATTGGCGGCACGGTTCGAGATAACAAAGGCAATCCACAGAGCCACCGTTGTCAATACATCACCCAGATTATGCAAAGCATCGGCAAACAGACCTGCGCTCCCACCTATGCCCGCAATAATAAACTGAATAGCCGCCACCGCAAACATACCTGCCGTCGAAATCTGGACAGCACGCAAACCTTCCCGATTACCGTAGAGATCAGCATCTACCCGTCCGTGCTCGTGTCCATGCTCTCCATGGCCGTGACCATGTCCACCATGCTCATCCTCATCATGATCGTGATCGCTATGGTCCTCATGCTCATGATCATGGTCGTCGTGTTTATGCTCATCATGCTCATGTTCGTGTCCATGATCGGTACCAGTATGATGCTCGTGCATAGAACCCTCCTGCCAAACTATACTTTATTCACGTAAGATATTCATTTTCACCTGCCACGAGACGAGCGGCACTCTGCCAGGAGCGCATCTCGTCACCACGACGTTCACCTCTAAAGCGATAGTCATGTTTGCGTATCATCTCGCGCAACTGCTCATCTAAACGCTCCATGCAGCCAAGCTGAGCATTACGTAACAAAGGTAGCCAGATGTCTACTTTATCCAAGGGTCGCAGTTCACAGGTCAACTGAAAATGCGGTAAACACAAGCCCATAGATGCAGAAAAAGAGGCATAAAATGAAGCATCAGCTAGAGCTTCACGTAAAGAAACGACCAAGCGTGTCAATGACTGCTTTTTTTTCTGACAGGCAGGACACAGGGCAGTTGGCTCAGTGAGTTCACGTTTTGCCTCAAACCAGTGCCGCCTGGAGCCTCCTTTCACCTGTTGCAGTCGTTCTATGGCATCCGTAATCACATCGCGATATGCCACCGCCAGAGGCAACGACGCACCCATCTCCACTAGTTGCCACGTATGTGTATGACAAAAACCTCTGGAACGCCGCAATACCTCACGTATATCCACTTCAGTGAACGTCTCATCCTTCCACGTCTCCAGATAACGCTGTGTATCTTCCTCTGCCAGTCGACATAAGACGCACCCTCCCTGCGTGCAAGCCTTGCTCAAACGCTCAAAATCCCAAGAATACTGCATTGTTTGCAACCTTTACTTGCTCTATACGTCTATCTATTAGTAGAATACCCGTTTTTATGGCAAAATATCAAATGAGGTACCCAGGCTATTCTCTATCTCACATAACATGTCAGACCAACCCATGGACACATTTACTGATTACTACGCTTTACTGGGCGTAGATGCATATACCTCTACGCCCGAAATTAGGACGGCCTTCAAAAAGCTCGCCTTGCAGTACCACCCTGACGTCTATAAGGGTGAGGATGCTCAGGAGCGTATGCGTCTCCTGCTCCTCGCTTATCAAACCCTGAGCGACCCTGCCGAGCGTAAAGCCTATGATGCTCGTCGCTCAGAATATGTACTGGGAGCTTCGGTACCACGCCGTAACACCTACACAAACCAATCCAAGCATCAGGAAGATGTATCGCCTGCCGCTCGTCGTGATCGTCAACGTCACTATGCTTTTCCTGACCTACAGGTTACACGCCTCATCATCAATCTCGGTGACATGACCTATGAACTTGCCCCGGCGGAAGCTCATATGCTAGAAGAGCAAGGCATGCTCCGTGGCATTGCACCTACGACAAAATATAGAGGCACAAACCTACAGACCACTGGCAGCCCGCATTATTGCCATCGCTGCCACCATCGCTGGACTCGCGTCGCGACTACGGCTAGGAGCCGTTCGCGTATTGATGTATGCCCTGCCTGCAAGGCCAGAGATTGGAGCGAGTTTCTGCTGCTACGCTGTACCCATTGTCATGCAGTCTTTGAAAGCGAACAAATACGCTATGAAGTCGGCACATATTACTACAGTGATAGCACGCTCTGCCCACCCTATGAACTCTTTCCCCTCTGTCCATACTGTGGTGCCTCCGGCTGGTGTCCCGTCGAAGATACTCGTGTTCACGCTTTGCGCCTACAAGCAAAACGTCGGGCAGCCTTTTTTCGCCTGATATGGTTCAGTGTCATCATGATATGTATCGTTGTCCTGGCTGTCATAGCTGTGATGCTGCTCAAATAGCTAGAGGGGCCGCACGGCGTGCGGCCCCTCTTTCATTTCTCGACTACTGTTCTAGTTACTGACCTTCTGTACGGTACCGTTATTTCCCTGGAATATTACCTGTACCTTTACTGATTGGTTGCTACTGATAGACTGCGCGTTGTTGTTGAAATCGTGCAGGTCGGTACTGGCACCAATTGTGAAGCTGAAGCTCTTATTGCCTACGTTGAAGTGGATGATGTTATCGGAGCCAACTGCACTGGTCGTCACACCTTGGTATTGCACCACATTCAGGTCTGAGTCTGTAGCGTCAGCAGTACTCAGCTTGGTTGCCATAAAGCTGCCATCGGTGTTGGCAACAGACTTCACCTTGACCATCTGGCCCACGCTCGGCACGACATTATTAAAATCTCCCAGATCAGTCTGACCACTCACAATGCTCATCGTCAAACTCTGACCATTGGGCATGCCTACTACAATGCTATTGTTCGAGACCTGCTGCACCTTACCAATAAACTCAATGTTACCCGGCTCGTTGACATTGGTTGTCTCAGTGTTGTTAGTCTGGGGTGTCTCCGTCTCGATACCCTGGGTCACGCCTGGCGTCGCTTCATCACTTGTTGGCTCGGTACCACTGTTGATGTTATACGTGCCATCAGTATTCTGTGTCACTGAGATCGTGTATACGTGACCCACCTGGGGTTTTAGAAGCGTCACCTGCTGAGACGTCAATCCCTTCACTGTAACCGTCTGCCCTGCCGCATTCAGCGTCACTGTGTTATTAGTTGTATCAACCGATGTAATCGAACCGGTAACTCTCACCGTATTACCAGATGCATTCCCCACCCCAGGAATAGTTCCACTACATGCGGTCATCATAATCAACAATACCAATCCCGCAATACAAGTCACAATACCTCGTAAAAATTGTTTCTGTTTCATATTACCTCTCCGTTGTTTCTTTCATTCCAAACTATCATATGGAGCTTTCTCTATAAGACGATAATACACGGTTTTTTTTGCAGATACTATGCTCTATAGCACAGTATGAATGTGAACTAAGCCATAACTCACCTGCTATGGTATAATTGCCACATTGACAAGCACGACATTGACCAGAGGAGTCATATAACATGGCAGAAAGGTAAGCGTCATGCCTTTAGATGTTGAGCTTTACCGTCGCACGCTCTATTTCCCCGTGAGCGGTTCCTCTCAAAAGTTACAGCGCATCAGCGTCATTGACATCCAGCCTGAACATGCCACGCGAACACTTGTCCTGGTGCATGGCTACGGCGGCAGTGCTCTCCAATGGCTCTATCAAATCCGTTTCTTCAGTCAGACGATGCGCGTTATTGCTCCTGATGTGCGCGGTCATGGCCTCAGTGACGATCCCACCTCCCTCCCCCATACCATCAACGGCCTCGTTGATGATCTGGAGACGGTTCTCAAGTCCCTGGACGTGCAGCATCCGTTCTCGTTGATTGGCCACTCCTTTGGTGGTGCTATCGCTACGGAATATGCCCTGCGCCATCCAGAAAACGTCGGTCACCTCGTCTTGATCGCTGTACCCACCCGCTTCATCATCCGTCCTATGCTACGAAGACTGATGAACATTCCCGATCCTCTCTTTAGTCGTCTTGCCAAACTCGTCGGTATCGTCCTCTATGCCCCACAACGGACCCTCAAACACATGCATGACCGGGTGATGCTCGTCTGGAACGGAGATGAACGCCTTCAGCAATTGCGTGTCTCCACCCTGGTGATCCTTGGGCAACGCGATACCGTCTTCCTGCGCCAGCATTATGAAGATGTGCCACACACCATTCCCAACGCACACTCAACCATCATTCCCGTCTCGGCCCATCTCGTACAGCTCGAACGCCCCGATGCTGTCAATCGTGCCATCCGTCGCTTCATCGAGCCAAAGCTGGCGGACGCCAAAGCAGAGAAGCAATACCGTCTGGCTGCTCGTTCTCTAGAAATGCCCTGGCTGCAACACTATGATAGCGACGTACCAGATACCGTCTTTCCTTCACAGCAGTTGCTCCACGATATGCTCAGCAATGCTGCTCACGAGTTTCCCAAACGTGCTGCGCTTATCTTCTTTGAGCAAAAGATAGGCTACGCGGAGTTAGACCTTATCACCAACCGCTTCGCCCATGCCTTACGCGAGTTGGGCCTCAAAGCTGGCGATAGGGTAGCCATTCTGCTGCCCAACGTTCCTCAATGCGTTATCGCCTTCTATGGCACGCTTAAAGCGGGGGGCGTCGTCGTACTTGGTAGCCCTCTCTCTAACGAAGAGGAGATCGCTTACCAACTTCAGAACTCTGGTGCCCAGGTGTTGCTCACCCTCACGTCTTATCGTGAGCTTACCGAGCGCATTTGCCTCAACAGTAACGTACGTGATGTCATCTATACCGATGTGCGCGAATATCTTCCCATACGCCAGCGTATCCTCATTGCCAGCCTCATTGAAGGCAGTGAGCCACATAGTACTACCGCTACGCTTGCGCCAGAAAATCTTGTCACCCCTCTGCCAGAAGATACCGCCCCTGAAAAAGCACGGTACTCCACTTTCTCAGTCGTTTCAACCAATGGTACGCAGCCAGTAGGAAAAAAGCCAGTGTACCGCGAATATGCCTTGCAGCCATTGCTGCGCAGGCAGCCCACAACACCGCTAGATAGTGGCACCACTTCGCAAGACCTGGCTCTGTTGCAATACACTTCCGGTACCACCGATATGCCCAAAGGTGTTATGCTCTCTCACGGCAATTTGATGGTCAATGTCATCCAGCAGCGTCACTGGATGCCTGATGCCCGTCGTGGGCACGAGATAGTTCTCGGTGTCTTGCCACTCTCTCACTCCTATGGCATCACGAGTTGCATGAACATCAGCATGAGTATGGCTGCCTCGCTTGCACTCTCACCCACGCGGCGTACAGCTCAAGTACTGGAAGCCATCAAAAAACATCATCCCACTATCTTCCCCGGCGTACCAGCACTCTATCTGGCCATCGCCAACTATCCCAAGGTACGTTCATACGGTGTCTCGTCAATTAAAGTCTGTATCAGCGGCTCAGCTCCCTTACCGGTCGAAGTGCAGGAAGCTTTTGAAAAACTCACGAAAGGTCACCTCGTCGAAGGGTATGGTCTGACCGAAGCTTCTCCCAGCACCCATTCCAACCCTCTCCAGGGAGAACGCCGCGTTGGCAGCATCGGCATCCCCCTGCCGTCCACACAGGCTCGTATCGTTGATATCAAAACAGGCGAAACATTGTCCCCTGACGAGGTAGGTGAACTGCTTATTCGCGGCCCCCAGGTCATGCAGGGCTATTGGCAGATGCCAGAGGAAACCGCCCAGGTTCTCCAGGACGGCTGGCTCCATACGGGTGATTTAGCCAGAATGGATGAAGATGGCTTCTTCACTATCGTAGACCGCAAGAAAGATATCATCCTTTCCGGTGCCTACAATATCTATCCTCGCGACGTTGAAGAAGTTCTCGAGGCTGTTGATCGAGGCATAAAAATGTGGGATGGTATGTATGCCATCCCACATTTTTATGCCTCTGTTACGACTCTCTGGAGTTGATATCTCTCGACATAGCTACTGGCTGCACGGTCATATGCATCCCTGCACTGGAAACTGTAAACTTCACAAAACCAGCAAGTTTAGCGTCGCTACAATTCGATTGGGTACACCAGTATATTTCAGTGACACCTTGTGTTGCCTGACTATAGGCATAGGAAAAAGCTGCGTTCGTGAATTTTGGATCGTTTATTGCCAGCACACCACTGGTATGAACCAGCGTACTGTTAGCATACCATTTAGCCAGAGCAAAGCCCGTCTGTCCATTCAAGTGGAGATCAGCAGTAGCAAAGACATTCTGCTGTACGGTAAAGGTACTGGCAAGCTGGGTAGGAGCAGCTTGGCTGTCAACCGCACTGGCTGTCTGGATATTGCTGATAATACTAGAGGCAGTTGAATCAATAGCCACACCCGATGGAGCACCTGATCCTGCTCTACTCCCAATTACATACAGGAAGCCGTAGATACCAACACAAGCCAGCACAAGTACTGCCGCCACAATTCCGATAATCAACCCGATCTTGCTGCGCCGCTTCTGCGGGGGCTGTACACCATATTCGCCTGCCTGTGCATACGGAGGTACCGACCCAGCGTACGGATTTAGCGGTGGAGGCGGAGGCGGTGCTCCATAGGGATCTGAGACACTATAGGGATCCGATGAAGAGGGGGCACCATATGCCGTTGATGGAGTCCCATATGGCGGTGGAGAAGCGGCCAAGGTTGGATCGTAAGGCGATGAACCATCAGTTCCAGAGCCTGCCACATTATACGGCGTTGGTGTACTACATGCTGGACAGAAAGCTGCTCGTGGCGGCAGTCCGGCACCACAGGTATTACAATTCATGACTCCTCCATTTTGGATACCCACTGCTTTAGCTGTGGGAGGAAAAAATGGCTCCGGCGTCGAGACGCCAGTCCCCTTGCGGGGGAATGGAAGAAATGCGGTCTCACATTCCGCGTGGCTTCAATCAAGTTAAAGCCCATCTCCGCATAGATGTAAGGTGCCCTTCGCCAAGGTTCAGAAGGCTTGTCATGCCAGCAACACCGATCCGTACCCCGCAGACCTTTTAATCACTGGCGCTAGAGCTACGGACTAGGACGAGTATCCGTAGGTAGCATGACCTTCCGAACGGAGCACTTGCGTGCTGAGGCTAGTCAAGCCGAGGCTCACAGAGACGGGTGTAATGCCACCCCACTGCAAGCCCCCTGCCTTCAGGCGGGGGTTCTTGACAATAAATGCTCCTGCAAAAAAATCACGTTATGCGCTCTTCACAAAAGAAGGCACTTAGATCAACTATGCTATGCTAGCATAGCATGGTTTATACCTGCTGCCAAGATGTTTATATCTCTTCTATTTTTGGACCGTAAAATTCACATGCTGGGCCAACAGCTCGTCACTACATGCAACTGAACTAGCCCAGTAGATTTCGACGTAACCGGCTCCAGTAGCCCCGTATACCGCATAGGAATAACCCGCTCTGGCACTAGCGGTCACGGCAAAGGGAAACTGTGTCACAACCTGATTGTTGAGATGCCATACCAAACAGACAGCACCATTATTGCCACTGGGGTGAATATCGAAGGTCACATAAATACGCTGGCTGACCCGAAACATGGCTGTCACTTGCAGAGGCTGGGCTGTGTTGGTGTTCACCTCACTTGCCATTTGTGGGTTATCTATGTATTGCTGGCCTGGAAATGTTCCCACCGTTGGCGAAGTCACTACCGTCGGCGTGGGGATAGCGACAGTAGGTAAAGGTTTGCTATGGGTAGTAGTAAGTGGGGTGGCTGTAGACGTAGTACTTGTACTTGCACTGCTGAATAGCAACGTTTGAGCCATCACATAGACAAAAACAAGTATCAATGCCCCAACAGTTACACATAATCCTCCAACGATAAAACCCACATTGCTCACACGTGGCGGTTGTGGTCGCACAAATGGAACTGGTGCCGAATATATGCTTCCGCTAATACGATTGGGTATTGCATATTGAGCATCACTACTCTGCATAATTGCCTCCATAGGGGCAGGTGGGGATGCTGGAATAGCTACCGGAACAGCAGCCTGGGGATTACTGACTTGCCACATCTGTCCTGCTTGTGGAAAAGGCATCTGTACTATCGACGACAAGGGTGCTTGGTTCTGCTGTCCATTAGCCGCCTCCGAAGAGAACAAGAAAGCAGAAGGAAACGGCACTTGAGGCGATGCTTCTGCCAGCCGGGAGCTAGTTCCCTCTCCATAGTGCTGAGTTCCTCGCGGCCCACCCCATGCAGGGTCAGCATGTTGCTGTGAAGACAATGGTACCGTGGATTTCGGCCCCACCCCATTCACAGTATGGCAACGTGGACACCGCATGGTGCTGTTTGTCGGCGAAAGCGGCATTGCACACTGTGTACATTTCATCACAAAATCTGGGCGCGGAGACCAACATGCCTTCAGGCTGTGGGAGGAAGCGCCCGCTCCTTTCTTGGTGTGTGGGTGGAGGACAGGAACACCAGCCGCGTCCTCCACCGCATCAGTTTCATCAGGCGGCAGTCTGTCACCTTCGCTCCCTGCGTGAGGCGCTTGCCCGTCTGCGGCTCGTGTAAACTGATCTTGCCATCCCGTGTGCCTCCCACATAGGCTTTGCCCCACTTCGGGTGCCTAATCAGGGTGCCGCGTTTGATGCCTTGTGACAGCGTGCCTCCGTAGGGTTTGCGCTTGCCACCCGCTTCGGGCTGCAAGCGATGGAGTTGGCGGCGATGCCAGACCAGGGGGGCGATGCAGACCAACCCGGTGTTATCCGGTGTGGGACAACCTCCTACGGCGCTGTACGCCAGCACCCAAGCATCCACACAATGCGCGTTCCAGACCTCTGCCAGCTTCTTGCTCGTCTTCTTGAGGCCCAACTGCTCACGGAGCGACTTCGTTTCCCACCCTTGCTTGATGGTCACCGGAGCCAGTTTGTGGAGAGCGTTATAAAACCAGATCTTGCCCACTTGCAGCGGGGAGAACGTGCTGTTCCACCTACCTCCTGTGCCGGGGCGCGTCATAGCCTTGATGTCCTCGACCACGAAGGCACTGACCGGGAACAGGTGACACAGGAAGGTGGCCAGTCGCCATTTCCATTGCCAACGGGCTTTCGTGGAGGGTGGCAGTTTCTTCCTGCTCTGGTGCCGGTTCTGGCGCGGCTGACGACAGGGAGTCTTGCGATACCGGCGTGTGCGGCGCATGCGCGTACTTTGCTGTTCGGCTTCCTGAACACCTGTGCGTGCATCGGCCTGGATGTTCAGATAGGTATGCGCCGCCGACACCACGCTATAGCCTTCCTTCTTGCTACCCGGATCGATGCCGACCACGATGGCTTGCGTTTCGCGGGCAGATGGCTCGACGTTCAGACGCACGCAAAACACGCCGCCTTTCCAGAAGCCGGTCGCCTTGCCACTTCTGATCCAGCACCGTGCTCGTGCGGGCGTCGTCGGCATGAGCGGGTGCTGATGCTGATCCACTACCGGAACAAAGATGTGTGCCATGATGCGATAAGCCCCTTTCGGGTGAACTAGAGTCCCTTCGCTACTGACCATCGGAGAGGAGACGAATTAGGGAGGCGTCCGTCTCGTCCTGCGGACTGCCACGTCCAGATGGTTCAGCCTCCTTCAAGCGTCCCCTGACCGGAACTTGGACAAGCTAGTCTCGTGTTTGGTCTCGCAGACGGCTCACGGGCGAGGCAAGTCCGTCTACAAGCCCGCCCCCTTGAAGGGGACGGGTACTTGACTATCACTATGGTTAAAGGTTAGGGTATCATTGTGTACAACGAACAACTACGTATCGAGTAATCGGGCTCCCCAAAATGGCTAATGTTTACAAGCATCCTTTGACAAAAGCTTGACAGCAACCGCCTACCCTACTACAATTAGAGCAAATAGTGACGAGATACTTCAAGCATGTGTGCTGCATACTTCATTTGAACGAAGGTGCGCGAGAGCATCGTAGGAGGGCAGAGAAACACAACGTGATACAAAGTAGTAACGTAGAACACGTTTTGGCACAACACACAACGAGATTGCGTATCTGCCTCCAACGTGCTTCAGGTGACAACGAAGGTCCAGAAGAGGGCAGTGACGCTTGGCTCCTTCTTCATGCCTTGATTGGACATAATACGCCTATCCTCTTTGAGCGGTTCGAGCAATCCGGTCGTTGGCTGGCTGAACAGGGGGGCCGACTGGATATCCGCCTGCAAGGCTTGCAACTGTATATAGATGCTCTTGCACATGAACTTCAAGACATTTTCAATACCACTTTGTCAGATGTAAACTACGAAGAGTGTACTAAATTATTGCTTGAAGCCACCTCACGCGTCTATCAATTGCAATCAGCGTGTACCCTCGCTCTCACTCGTGGCTATCAGAGTGTGATGGAGCGCAGCTCTAGCGAGCGACATAGCCTGACGGAACAGCTTGAGGAGCGTTTTCATGCCCTCCAGCGCATTAATGGGGTCAGTAACTCCTCTATGGACCTTGACCAAACATTGGAGGTTATTGCTCAGGAGGTAGCAACCCAGCTACAGGCTGATCTCTGTACTATCTCTTTCTACGATGAATTACAACGCATGCTGACACTCCGTGCCACGAATGGCCCTCGTCCTTTAGGTGGCATGCATTTTACGTTACGCCTGGGAGAAGGCTATAGTGGCTGGGTTGCTGATAAGGGAAGCCCACTACTTGTACGTGATGCTCTAGCTAATCCTCAATTTGCCACCGAAGTTCGTGCCTATAATAGTGAATATCACGGCTTGATGGCCATACCCATCATCTTTTTTGGTAACGCGGAACGTTTGATCGGTGTGATCAGCGTGCAGTCAAGGGAGCCACGCGAGTTTAGCAGCACCGAACGCAACTTTGTCGAGGTCATCGCCGGGATCATCGCCATCAATATCGAGAATACTCGCCTCTATGAGCAAACTGATGAGCAACTCCGACGCAAGGTACATGAGCTTGCCACGATGCATAGAGTCTCGGCCATCATTGCCTCGACACTCAACCTTGATGAAGTACTTCAGATCATCACTACTCAGGCCGTTCATCTCTCTGGTGCTGAGCGATCATGTATCTTTGAGCTAGATGCTGAGCAACAAGTACTCCATGTCGTAGCTCACTACGGTTTGAACACATCTATGGCCCGAGGCTTACCGATTGGCTACGGCGAGTGCTGTGCGGGACGCACTGTCCAGACAGGCCAGCCCAGCATGGCCATAGATTGTTTTTCTCACAACGAACACTGTTTCCTCTTTAAAGACCCTGGTGTCTCATCCGACATACATTCTGTCCTCTGCATCCCCTTACAGGTCAAACAGAAGATTCTCGGCTGTATCTGTATCTATAGTAGCCATCGCCACCAGCTTTCATCTGAGCAAATGCAGTTGGTCATCACCTTTGCCAACGAAGCCGCCATTGCTATCGATAATGCCCGTTTGTACGACGAGACCCGTCGCGGCTTGGAACTGAAATCTGCTCTCTTGCGCGAGTTACATCATCGCGTTAAGAACAATCTGGCTACTGTGGCCAGCATTCTCTCCTTGCAGCAACGACGCACAAAATCGCCAGAAGTCCGCTATACCCTGGCCGAAAGCGTCAACCGCGTGCAGGGGTTAGCGGCCACCCACGATCTGCTTGCCCATGAGGATGTGAGTGAAGCTCGTGTTGACGATGTTGCACGCAAGATTGTGGGAGTCGCCAATGCCAATCTGCGTCCACCGGAGACACATATTACCTTCGAGGTGGAACCATGTCCCATCGTCATCCCCTCACGGGCCGTCACCATTCTGGCACTTGTACTCAATGAAATGGTCTCCAATGCCATCAAACATGGTATGGTCGGACTACGTGAAGGCAAAGTTACCATTCGTGGCTTTGAAAAAGGCGGCATTGTTACCGTGCAAGTTATTGATACTGGCGCAAAGCTGAAACTCTGGGAACCGGATGAAGCAGAGCGCAATGAAGGTTTGGGTCTCTTGCTCATAAAAAATCTCATTAGTGATTTAGGAGGTACCTTTACCCTCCAACACTCAGTGGCAGGAAGTTCTACTCTTGCAGAAGTACGTTTCCCACTGGCGCACTCTCGAGCTCAGTTAGTAACAAAGGAAACAGAAAGTTAGCAGGAGGTGTGGGGAACGGTGGTCCTCTTCGCGTTATTGCAGCTCGAAGGAACAGAGAATAACCTGGGAGCTGTAGCGGATCGAGGGATTAAGTAGTAATAGGTAGAGGTAAAAGGCATGTACCATACTGAAAACAGCGCACGCATCCTGGTGGTTGAGGATGATGCCGACATCCTCCAGGTATTGTGTGCGTTTTTGAAATGTGCAGGATTTGAAGTGCGCGGCATCGCCAACGGGCAAGAGGCCATATGGCTCATCCCAGAGTTCTCTCCCCATTTGCTTGTACTGGATTTAATGATGCAACCGGTGAGTGGCTTTCAGGTTCTAGAGTGGCTACACACCAATTGTGTTACCCCTCCTTTACCTGTACTGGTACTCACGGCTCGTACCCATTTAACTGATCAGCTTCAAGGCCTCGAAAAAGGAGCTATCGAGTATGTGACCAAACCAACTCAACCCAGCTTGCTGGTTGAGCGTATTCGCTATATCCTCTCGCTCAGCGAGGAACAGCGTACTCTTTTGAGGTGTAGGCGTATAGACGAACAACGCCGGGTATTGGAACGTGTCTTTGCACCACTCCCTGACGAATTTGTGTACTAGATTGGAAAAGCACGGTGAGGCGACATAAATTGGCAGAGAGGGCTTGGAGAAAGCCTCATGCAGGTTGCCCACACCTTGAGCAGAAGCGATTATGGACTTGGTTGCGGAAGCCACAGACGCGACACTGTTTTAGAGGAAAGCCACAGCTTGTACAAAATTTCTGCTGGGGTTTATTAGGATTGTGACAACGAGGACAGGGATACAACGATATAGGTCCCATTTGACTGGGCTCAGGTGTTCTCGTTGCGAATGGCAATGATTTCATCGCTCCATCAAGTGCCTGAGCCATATCGCTTGCTCGCTGGTAACGTTGCGCTGGATTTTTCATCAAAGCCGTTTGAATCACCTGAGCAACAGCCAGATCGATGTGCGGATTGATCAAAGAGGGATGAGGGGGCATCTCATAAATATGACTATGGGCAAGAGCCGGGTAATTGTCACCTAGAAAAGGAAGACGCCCCGTCAGAGCTTCAAACAGCATCACGCCCAGTGCATAAATATCAGCTCGTCCATCCACGGGACCACCTTGACACTGTTCGGGAGACATATATTCAGGCGTCCCTACACCAGCTCCTTGGCGCGTCAGGTCCTTGCTACCGGCCAGGGCTTTGGCAATACCAAAGTCCGAGAGAATAGGCCGCCCGGAGCGATCCATCAATACATTGACAGGTTTCACATCACGATGAATAATGCCGTGATCATGGGCATAAGAGAGGGCACTGGCAAGTTGCGAGAAAATACGGTTGGCTTCGACGATATCCATGGTCTTACCAACCGCTTGTAACTGATCCAAGCGTTGTTTGAGCGTTCCCCCATCAACGAGCTGCATCACAATGTAAAGATTATGGTTATATTCACTAGCATCATGGACAGTTACAATGTTGGGGTGCGAAAGCCTACCCACCAGCTTCGCCTCCTGATTGAAACGCTCTACGAAATTGCGGTCGGCAGCAAACCATGGCGGCAAAACCTTGATCGCTACTTCGCGATCAAGGTTCTCCTGACGTGCTTTATAGACACGAGCCATGCCCCCCTGACCGAGGGGTGCTAAGATTTTGTAGTTTCCAAGCGTCGCACCGATCAGATCGTCTTGCTGCACAACTGTATTGAGTGGGAGAGGTTAGGGCTTTACAGGTATGCCGTGACCTCCGGCGCACCCTTCCTCCTCTAACGTCTAGCGAACACCAACACTGTTTGACCGAGTTGAATTTTATCTCCTTCATTGAGGGGATAGACCTGATATTTATTCACCAGTTGACCATTGACTTTGGTACCATTCGCACTTCCCTCATCACGCAAGGCATAGCTGCCATTGCCCTGATTGACAATCGAGGCATGCAAACGGGAAACAGCCAGGTCTTCGAGAAAAATGTCACTTTCGCGGCTACGCCCAATGCTGAGTGTCTCTTTACGTACTTCATAGACACGTCCTGGTTCTTTCCCCTCTTCAACCCTCACAATACCCATACTACCTTGAGGACCAGTACCAACACCGCTTGGTACGCCACTGGGTCGAAGCATAGTCTTATCATTATCAGCACCGCCGAGCGCTGCTGCATCTTGCCTCATTCCAGTAGAGCCAAAACCACCCTGATTTTGGCCCGGTTGCCATGCTGGCATACCGCTATTGCCCCCCATCGCTTGTGCCGGAGAAGGCGGTTGAGCAGGCTGATTCCATCCTTGCTGGGCAGGTACTGATGGTTGCGCCGGAGCCATATTCCAGGGATCTGCCGCCTGTCCAGATGACTGTCCCCATGCCGGGCCTGGGCTATTCGCACTGTAGGCAGTGCGATCCTGTTGTCCTGGTGATGGTTGTCCCCACGACTGGCCCAAGCCTCCACCATAGGCAGTACGATCCTGCTGTGCAGGAGGATTATTCTGCATATCCCATGGAGAAGGATTCTGCTGCATAGAAGAACCTGCTTGTGGCTGTCCCCACTGGTCTTGCGCCGCAGCAGGTTGCTGAGATGAAGGAGCAAAGTTAGGATCCCATGCCGGTTGACCACTCGCCATACCTGGACCAGCCGCTAGTGTACCTGAGTTAGGAGTACCCCAGCCTCCTGCTTGCTGCTGTTGTCCTGTTGCTGGTGCTCCCCAACCTCCTGCTTGTGGTTGTTGTCCTGCTGCTGGTGCTCCCCAACCTCCTGCTTGTGGTTGTTGTCCTGCTGCTGGTGCTCCCCAACCTCCTGCTTGCTGCTGTTGTCCCCAAGCATTATCGGCGGAAGGAGCAGCCACATTACCTTGTTGGTTCCATCCACCCTGCTGTTGGCCTTGTGGCTGCCAAGTAGCAGCACCGGTAGCCTGATTGGCTTTGGCACCCTTTTTTTTGCCTGGACTGCGGAAGAGAAAAACGGCACCAACCAGAATCACCACTGCGATCACTAGACCAGCAATGATAAGAATGTTGTATGGAACCGCAAGACCAGTCGCAAAAACGATGAATGCAATTTCCGCTATCATATCGTTCACCCCTCTGATCATAAGAACAGTCTTCTGACCATTTGCAGATACCTGCTCAAAGATATCTCTAGACTGCGATTCAGTGCGACTTCACGCTTCTGCTATCGCAATTCAAAACGCACCTCAACGCTGCCAAAGCGGAGCATATCACCATCTTTGAGTGTATGCTCTTCATGTGGTGTTAAAGTTACTCCGTTTAAGCGTGTCTTGTTCAACGCATTGAGGTCTTCTACGCTGTAGGCCCCGTGCTGATGTCTCAAGTAAGCATGGCGTCGCCCCACTGTTTTGTCTGGCAGGTTAATCTCTGGAAAGATACCCAGAATGGGGTCTTGGCGTCCAACCACCATCAACTCACCTGTCAGAGGAATTGATTGTCCACTGGAGATAACCACAAGACGTGCCTGTTTTGGTGGAGGAGCCAGTGGCCTCCCAATCCCGACATTGTTTTTAGGGGAGTCATATCCAGGTCTATCGGTTGGCATGGTTTGGATACGCTCCTGTAATTGATCAAGTGCTGCAATAAACTCCTGTGGCGTGGCATAACGTTCTGCCGGTAATTTCGCCATAGCCTTTTGCATGAATACATCCATATCCATAGGCAAATCCGGGCGAAGATGGCAGATCGAAGGAACTTTTGCATTCATGTGTTTAATTACAATGTCCACCGCCGTTTCTCCCTCGAAAGGGGGCCTACCAGCTAGCATCTCAAACAAAACAGCAGCAACCGAATACAGATCAGAGCGGGTATCCGCCGAACGCCCACTCTCCGCCTGCTCAGGCGAGATATAGTAGGCCGTACCCATAAATACGTTAGACTGGGTCAAGGTGACCGTTTCACGCCCTCGTGCCAACCCAAAATCCACAATCTTCACCACATCTTTGCTCGTAATCAGAATATTCTGTGGCTTGATATCGCGATGGACCACCCCCTGCTTATAGGCTGTCTCCAGCCCCTCAGCAATCTGTCGTGTGTAATTCAACGCTCGTAACGGGTCCATTGGGCCATGGGTCAGCATGTGATACTTGAGGTTCTGCCCATCAATGTACTCCATAGCAATGAATTCGTAGAGGCCATTATCATTGCCATAGTCCACAACACGCACAATATGAGGGTCACTGAGGCTCAGAATAATATGTACCTCTCTATGGAAACGTGCCACTAGCTCACCATCATTTGCCATTTCAAGATGCAAGACCTTCACAGCATAAATGTGGTTATTTTCCGTATCACGCGCAACATAGACCGTTGCAAAACTGCCCCGGCCTCGCTCATCGATAAGCTTATACCTACCCTTGATGACACGACCGATCATGTCACCGTTCATCATGCAAAACTCCTAACTGAAAGGCTACTCTTCGCGGCTATTATAACACCTTTTACTACTGAATGTCATGCTACTTTTTTTTTATTGTCCCCAATCCCCTCGTGTTATACAAACGAAACAACTGACAAATAAGTCATCTTATGGGTAGAGTCTCCTACTATAGCACAGTCTACCTCACACCTTATATAATGTATATACGCTTGGCTTATCTTCAGTGGTCTCACTCATATTTCTTGTTGTGTATAGATTTAACAGAGGAAGAACTTATGCAATCTGTACGTGGCATCCTCCTCGACATTGATGGAGTTCTGCATATTAGCATGCAGCCAATTACAGGCGGCACAGAAGTACTAGCATGGTTGAAACAGCAGGGCTATGCCACTGGCTTTGTCACGAATACCACCACCTTCGCTCGTGCCACTCTCGCACAGCGTCTACAAGCTATCGGTCTTCCCATTGATGAACAACATTTGATGACTGCTCCTGTCGCTACGGCAAATTATATTCGTCAACACTATCCAGGTAAACGCTGCTGGGTCTTGACGAAAGGGAATACCGCCGAAGACTTTGCGGGTATTGAGCTTGTCGAGTCACAGGCTGATGTCGTCGTCATCGGCGGGGCCGAGGAACTTCTCACCTATGAGGCCATGAATGCTGCCTTTCGTATGATCATGAATGGAGCAGCACTCCTGGCAATGCATACGAACCTCTACTGGCGTACCAAGACTGGCTTACAGCTAGATAGCGGAGCATATGTGCATGCCCTAGAAATAGCTACAGGCCAACAAGCGGTCGTCCTGGGTAAACCTGATCGTGCCTTCTTTGAGCAAGCGTTACTCTCCATTGGTGTCTCCGCACATGAAGCCGTGATGGTTGGCGATGACATCGAGAACGATATTGGTGGGGCTCAGCATGCAGGCTTACGTGGTATCCTGGTTTGTACAGGCAAACACGGAAGCAACTCACCTCTCTTAGAGAAGGTGCAGCCCGATGCCATCTTACCTTCCATCAGAGAGCTACCTCAGTGGCTCAGTGCGTAGTTGCCTTATCCTCCTCTGGTTCACAGAGAACCGAACGATGAGAACATCTCGCTAATACTCTCTCGATTGTGAATACGTTTGATAGCTTCAGCGAAGAGCGGGGCCACAGAAACAACCTCGATCTTCTCCGAGAACTGGACCGGCTGGTTTTCCACCGTATCAGTAATCAGCAGCTGCTTGAGAGGACTTTTATCGATCCGCTCAATGGAGCTGTTTGTCAATACACCATGTGTGACAGCAGCATAGACCTCTTTAGCTCCCTGCTCTATCAGCTTTATCGAGACATTGACCAGGGTGCCAGCCGATATCGTAAAGTCGTCTACAACTACAGCGGTTTTACCACGCACATCGCCAATGAGATGTAAAACCTTGGCCTTCTCATCATGGCCAGTGCGTTCCTTATCGGCAATCGCTAGCGATACTCCCAGAGCTGAGGCATATTTACGTGCCTGTTTTGCAAAACCGACATCGGGCGAGACGATGATCATATCCTGCAGGTTCTTCTTACGAATACACTCAACGAGAATGGGCAACGCATAGAGGTTATCTACCGGCAGATGAAAGAAGCCCTGAATCTGGGGTGCATGTAAATCCATAGTGACCACGCGATCTGCTCCTGCCACCTCAATGGCATCGGCACAGACACGTGCACGAATAGAGACTCGTGGCTCGTCCTTCTTATCCCCTTTAGCATAGCTAAAATAGGGCATAAGCAGGGTCACCGACTCAGCACCAGCACGCTTCAAGGCATCGATCCAGAACAGCAACTCCATGAAGTTGTCGTTGGAGGGAAACACTGTCGATTGCACCAGATAGACGCGCTGCCCTCGCACATTCTCCAGAATACGTACAAACGTGTTGCCATCCGAAAAATGCAACGTCTCATTTTTGCCCTGAGTAATGTGCAGGTACTCACAGATACGAGCGGTTAAGCGCGGACTGCCGCTCCCCGCGAAAACCAATATATTGTCATAGCCCATATGCCAGCTCCATTTACTCACACAGCTTCTTCAACGCGACCACCCAGGTATCTCGCCAGGAACACTTCTGCTACCGCATAGAACCTCAAGCGATTCTCTGGCTTGGCAAATCCATGTCCCTCATCGAGAAAGAGCATATATTCGTATTCGATACCTCTGCTCTTCATAGCTTCTACAATTTGCTCAGATTCAGCCTGCTTGACACGCGGATCATTGGCTCCTTGAGCGATGAGAAGAGGAATTTTGATCTGGTCAACTTTAAAGAGTGGTGAGCGCGACTTCAAGAACTCTTCCTCAGTATCAGGATTACCAACCCGTCGGTGCAGCGAGGCCAAGAAGGTAGACCAGTAGGGCGGCACGCTGCGAATCAACGTTACCAAATTGCTAGGACCGACAACATCTACCGCGCAACAGAACAGGTCAGGCGTAAAGGTAGCTCCTACCAGAGCTGCATAGCCGCCGTACGAACCACCATAAATGGCGATGCGTTTGGGATCAGCGATGCCTTGCTGTATCGCCCATTCGACAGCATCTACCAGATCGTAGTGCATCTTGCGGCCCCATTCCTTGTTGCCTGCGTTCAGAAATTCTTTGCCATACCCCGTAGAACCACGATAATTCACCTGCAAACAGGCATAACCACGATTCGCTAGCCATTGCGCCTCCGGGTTATAGCCCCACATATCACGCGCCTGTGGCCCACCATGTACATTTAGCACCAGAGGTAGATTCGTCTTGTCCTGTCCCAGTGGCAGCGTCAGATAGCCATGAATAATCAGACCATCTCGTGCCTGGAAAGAGACTGGCTCCATCGTTGCTAGCGTATACTTGTTCAATTCGGGCTGGTTGTCAAAGAGAAAAGTTACTTTGCGCGTCTTTCTTTCATAGGCATAAAAGGCTAGAGGACCGTTATCTCTGGAAAACGTTACTATCCAGGTACCATCAGCATGGTCACGGCTGGTAATCGAGAAGTTTCCTCGTGAGATATCATGAATAGTGTCAAAGTCCAATCGGATTGATTCGTCTAAGACGACCCATTCAACCTGCTCCCTGGCAAAGGCCACAGCTTGAATCTCATATGTGTCGGGGTCTGTCATAACACCGCTCACATCATACTGTGGGTCTTCAGCAATGACCGTTATTTCACCGCTCCCAATTGCCAATTTGACCAGTTGGCCAGCATTGGCATTGCGTGCATCTATCAGGTACAGAGTTTGCCCATCCTTAGTAAAACCAATAGGCACACTGTTCTGGGCATCATCTGGGTTCCACGTCAACAGAGTTTGCCAGTCGGCCTGCTCATCATCACGGACGAGTACGGCGCGGCCACCGTCAGCAAGCATTGCCAATGCGCCACGCACCCTGAAATGTGAATCCGTTATCCAGCCAGCCACATTACCTGGGTTTTTAGCCACGAGCGCCAACGCACCAGAGGTCAAATCGAGATGATAGACGTCATGCACTTTCGGATTGTCCTTATTCATGGCAATCAGCACTTCATTGGGAAAATGTTTATCCAGATCAACAAGCTGCGTCTGCACATTTTCAAAAGGCGTCAAGTCTCTGGTTTCTCCTGTCTCCAGGTTCGTGGCATATAACCGCCAGTTCTCATTCCCCCCAACGTCCTGAATATACAGAATATGTTTATTGTCATGCGCCCAGATATAAAAGCGCACACCTCTATCGGTATCATGAGTAACCGGCTGATAATACTCACCGCCAACAGGCCCTACCCATACATTCAGCACATTATCAACCGGTGCCAGATAGGCCATTCTTGTGCCATCCGGCGAGATGCGGGGATTGGTCTGTACGGGATTGCCCAGTAACACTTTACGGGGAATAAGCACTACGGACGATGCCGTTGGATTGGTCACGTTATCGCTCCTCTAATAATGAATATTTCTCATTCATCTTCTCACTCGTGAAGGTCAAGCACAATTCACTCTACCAGATCACCATGCTTTTTGCAACAAAGCTACTGATGCAGAACAATTCAGAGCATTTCTTGATATACCTCATACGTTTGGCGGGCGATCTGCTCTTGTGTATAATGCTTTAACACTCTTTGCCGTCCCTTCCTCGCTAACCGAGCGTATAACTCAGGATCGTCCAGGAGTTTCTGGACACAGGCCACCAACTCTGACACATTGCCTTCCGAGAAGACTAGACCAGCATCGCCGATGACATGCGGAATCTCGCCCGAATTGGAACCGATCACTGGCGTTTCACAGGCCATCGCCTCACACAGGACACGCCCGAACTGCTCTATCCAATTTGGACGGGTCAGCGATGGCAACACCAGCACGTCCAACTGTTGCATCTCCTGCGGTATGGCATACGTTGGGACGCCAGCCTTAAAAAGTACACGCTCAGTCACACCCAGATGAGCTGCTTGGGCTTCCAGTTCATCCTTCATAGGCCCATTCCCAATGAAAACGACATGACAATATTCAGGAAGGCTCGCCAGGGACTCTACTATGAGCGGTAAGCCCTTTGACTCAACCAGACGGCCAATAAAGCCGATGGTGAAAGGATCACCGACGGCACGCGGCTGGCGTGGCTCAGCGCGCTGGTAAATGTCGGTATCAAAGCCAAATTGGGGAATAATATGGATGGGACCGCGATAGCCTTTACGTTTCAACACTTCGGCAGCATCGCGATTACCAGCCAGGGCGGTGGCGGCATGGCGATAGTTGTAGAGTTCTATCTGGCGAAAAGGGGGAGGATAGCTACGGTAGAGATTTTGCCAGGTGAAAAAGAGTGCCCGCGCACGTTGCTGACCGGCTAGCCACATAGCATGAAAGGTGGCAAGGTTGTACGGCTCTTCGTCAATATGCACAATATCTGGCTGTACCTGGCGCATAATCCTGCCCAGTTGCGGATAAAAGTGCAGGTGAAAGTTACCGTTCAAGACCATCGATGTCACAATCATCGCATAACCTCTCGTATAGAGCCGTTCCAGTACCTGTTTACTGCCATCATCACTCTGCCAGTAGGGCGGTGTGACCAGGGTGAGTTCGACATCAGGGCACTTCGCTAGTTCTTCAAGTTTCCGTTGCGAGGTGCCTGCCACGAGAGCTTTGGATATCATCAGTATACGCATAGTTATTTCCTCCTCCTTACATATGCCTCTTCATACGCCGCCAGCGTCTCCATTGCGGCTTTGTGCCAGCTAAATTGTGCGGCCCGTTGCAGTGAACGCCGCCGTAAATCGTCTTGCAACGAACGCTCAATCAATACATGGCGCAGGGCTTCAGCCAGAGCTGGAGTATCGTTGGGGTCCACGCTCAAAGCGGCATCCCCCACCACCTCCGGCAACGAGGTGCGATTTGAGCACACAACGGCTGCACCACAACTCATGGCTTCCAGTGGCGGCAGGCCAAAGCCTTCATAGAGAGATGGAAATACAAACAGACTGGCCCCACTGTACATGGCCGATTTGTCTTCATCTTCCACAAAACGATAGATCACACGATCAGCCACACCCAGTTCTTCGGCGACCGGGCGTGGATCGGGGAAAAATGGCCCTGCTTGTTTCGCAGGATCGCCAGAGATCAACAACTGTACATTGGGGTTGTGTAGCTGTGTACAGAGATGAGCAAAAGCACGTACCAGTTGGAGTACATTCTTGCGTAAGTCAAGTCCACCGAGATAGAAAATATACTGCTCGCCAACCCCATAGCGTTCACGTACCCTCGCTACTGTCTCCGCATCAGTCGGGATATACTCCTCACCCGCCGCCTCATAGATAACCCGAATACGTTCAGCAGGAATATGTAAGACATCCATAATATCTTGTTTGGCATGCTGTGAAACAGTGATCACCAGTGTGGCTTTCTGGGCAGCACGCGCTACAAGACGCATATAGGCCACGACCTTCGCTCCCGCCCGATAGGCAGGTAGAAGGAAAGGAATGACGTCGTGAATGGTTACAATGATTGGAGTACGAGCATAGAGTGGTGGCGCGAAATAGGGAACATGAAAGAGATCAACACCAGCCTTACGAGCGGCAGCCGGGCCGGTCAATTGTTCCCACACGAGCTTTTCCACGTTCTCATTGCGTTGAGCAAAAGCTGGTACAGAGCTTACTTGATAGGGAAAGGAAACCTGTAGGGGCAGGGCTTGCCCCTGCCCTCGTCGTCCTCCTTCTCGTTCCTCCAGAGAAGAAGAAAACTTTGAAGAAACGAGGGCAGGGGCAAGCCCTGCCCCTACAGGTTTTGCACCTAACAAAACATATTCATTCTGTCGATCTACTTCTGCCAGGGCATGAAGTAGGTGAAGCAGATATTGCCCACTGCCATTCGTAGGGTTTTGTAAAAAAAGAGCATTGATACCAATTTTCATACGGTGCTTGCCTCGTCAGAAAAGTCAATCATACCCGCATAGATCTTCTGGTAGACTGAGAGCATTTTATGGGCCGAGGCCGACCAAGTATAGTGCTTGACTCGTTCATACCCTTTCTGACGTAACTCCTCCTGTAACTGTTTATCTCCAAGAATACGCATAATCGCGGCTGACAGCTCGCCTGACTTCTGTGGGTCAACCATGAGAGCAGCATCACCGACCACTTCAGGCAAAGAAGAGGTGTTGGAAGTAATGACAGGCACTCCACAGGCCATCGCCTCCATAGGTGGCACACCGAAGCCTTCGACAAATGAGGGAAAAGCGAATACATCAGCCAGGTTATATAGCGTCACCAATTCATGATCGCTGACACGTCCCAGGAAACGCACCTTTTTCTCCAGCCGCAGCTCCTCAACCAGTTGTTGCGTCTCTTCGTAAAGCCAGCCCTTACCACCCGCCAGGGCCAACATCGCCGGGCCGCCTTTTTTCTTGTGCGCCTGATAAAACGCTCGAATCAGACCTATATGATTCTTGCGCGGCTCCAACGTCCCTACGCCAAGCACAAGAGGGTGCTTCAAGCCATATTTGTGCTGTGTCGCGGCTAACAGTAGAGGGTCGGTAATGCGGCGAAAGTATGGACTGACACCGTTGGGAATAACCACCAATTTCTCGCGGGGTGTCTGGAAGTGTTTGATGAGCGTTCGGTTGACCTCATGTGAGACAGTACATACCACATCGGCGGCGGCGATAGCTTCCGGCACCACCTTGCGGAGATACGCTGCTAGCGAAGGAACAGCGTACTCTGGATGATCGAGAAAGGCAAGGTCGTGAACGGTGACCACTTTCCGCAAATCCTTACCAGCAGGCGGCAAGGCAAAGTCTGGGCCATGATAGATGTCTACCTGACCGGAGAAATAGGTTGCGTAGAGCGGCAAACGCCAGCGATACCAGATAACATTTAGGTAGCGGTCAGGAATAAAAATACTACGCCCACGCACATTCTCCGCTTGCGGAAACGGACGCTCCCGAGTGGGGCGTCCGCTGGTAAGTAGAATATACTGGTTGCTGCTATCTTGCTCTAACAGGGCATCCACCAGTTTGCGTACATAGTTGCCAATGCCCGCCTGCTGTCGAATAGCCGCCGTATAGTCAATTGCAATACGCATGGGAAACACTGCAACTCCTAGCCGGGAGGCCAGCTAAACTTGCGGCCACCAAGCAGGTGAAAATGCAAATGGAAGACAGCTTGTCCGGCGTGGGGGCCAACATTGGTCACAAAGCGATAGCCGGTCTCGTCAATACCCAGTTTATGGGCAAGTTTTGCCGCAACGACAAATAACACTCCCAGCATATGACTATCCTCTTCTGTCAACTCAGACATGGAGGCAATATGCCGCCGCGGTATGAGCAGGATGTGATGAGGAGCCTGCGGGTTGACGTCCTCAAAAGCCACTACATCTTCATCCTGGTAGATGATTTTAGCCGGTATCTGACCTGCTGCGATTTTGCAGAACAGACAGTTTTCCTCCATACGATACCTCCAGGGCGACGGCAAGGGTCGCCCTTCTCAATACTTTGATACTTCGCATCCCGACTCTGATGCACTATGCTTCAGTTGCATTATTTGCATCAGCAGAACCGGTTACCCCAATTTCGATGGTGCCATCTTCTTTATGCAGAGGCGTATCAGTCTCTATGGAAGAGACCTCACCATGTGACCCTATCTCTTCTACTGGTGTATCCGCTACTGACACGTCTTCCTGCTTCTCCGGTGCATGTGACGTTGTTGTTACTACTGCTACGTCTTCCTGTTTCTCCAACTCGCTTAATGCTGTTGCTACCGGTTCAGGTGTTTCTGACTCACTCGTTGCCGTCTCTGTCGCTTCCGAGGTTGCTGGTCCATTCGATGTAGTCGCTACCTCTGCGGGTGTTTCCGCTTCGTCGACTGGAGTTGCCGCTGCCTCCGAAGTTTCAGCCTTCTTCTGGTCAGGCAAGATGGGTTCCAGACCGTGCAAGGCAGGATCATTATACTGGGGCAGATTCATCTCCTGGCGTATAGCCTTGATGGCTTGATAGACATCAACCGGTTTGAGCGAGAGTTGTTCGGCGATCTGTTTATGTACGCCTATAGGTGGCACGGGCAAGAATGGCACATAAACTGCTTTGATCTGCTCAAGCTCTTCAGCGTTACCTTTATACGTTTGCAATTCCCACCAGCTGGGAATATGCTCTTTATCGCGGAAGTCTTTGATAATTTTCTTGACTGCCGACTTGGGTATGCTCAATTCCTGTGCAATCTGAGTACGAATACCATCGTATTCAGCAGGTACAGCCAGTTCTTTATAGCGAGCCTCAACCTGGGCGATCTGCTCCTCGGTTGGCTTAAAAGGTTCGGGAGGTGGAATCTTCTCACGCTTGGGTTTTGGTGGAGCAGGTTGTTTGGGCGTAGGTGCCTTCTTTTGCCCCATTGGTTTACCACCCTGGCGTGGACGTGGTTCGCCAGGCCCACCTGGACGTGGGCCCCGCTCCCGTGGCGGGCCGCCCGGCATGGGTTGGCGCGGCTGTTGCCCAATAGTGTCGGGTAGCCCCATACCACCTCCTACACGGTAGGGAGCGGGACTACGATAATCATTCTCACGATAGCCACCCGGGCCACGATAGCCGCCCTCACGATAATTACCAGGGCCACGATTATCACGATAGCTCCCCCCACCCTGTCCAAAACCGCGCTCATCGCGATTGTCGCCAGTTCCTCGATTGCCACCGTACTCCTGGGTACCGCGATTATCTCGTGATACAGGGGGAGATGGCAATTTAGGACGTGGTGGCGGCTGATCTGGTTGGCCGATCCGCACGTCATTTTGCGTATCCAACCATTGGCTTGTGCCACTTGCAGCAGGCTTCGGCTTAGGTGGTGGCGGAACAGCGCGATTAGGATTTCCTGATCCTAATCCTGGCTGTCTGGTTGTTGGAGGCGGTGCATTTTTAGCCGCCATCTTTTCTTTTCTCGCTTTTTGCATGCAATCAGGGCAAGTGAGGTCTCTTGCATTTGCCGACTGGAACCACTTGCCACAGGTATTGCAGCGCATCTTCGTTTTGCTCATGTACAAATTTCCCCTGTACCACTAGAAATGATTGTATAGCCTTCTCTGGCGTCGGAATGCACTTTCTAGTATAGGGCCTACGATGGGTTTTTGTCTACCCCTTATTTTCTGAAAGCGACGGCTACCGATTGTGTTGAAAGAGCGCGTCTGCTATACTTCAAAAAAGAAGTCTCGTCTTTGCATCATGAGGAGCACAGGGAAGTCTGGTCGGTCAGCGGTGTCGTGCAGGAAAGGACACAGAGTGCAGAGAAGGAGGAACATATGCCTATTCGCTTTGAACGACGCCAGAAAATTGCCCGCTACCTGGATCCACGCACCGACTTCCAGGAAGCGACCATTGCCTGCGAAATGCGCTGGGACCCTTTGACGGGTCGCAGCGGACGGGTGGCTCATGGGCTGGGGTTTCACATCCAGCGCGTGGATGTTGGACCATTGATTGCTGCCTCACAACCTTCCTGCCCTTTCTGCCCTGATCGGCTTTTCGAGGTCACCCCCAAGTTCCCAGTCGAGATCCTCCCAGAGGGACGCCTTCAGCGAGGAGAGGCTGTGCTTTTCCCCAACTTAGTGCCCTACGATGAACATAGTGCGGTTACTGTCATGAGCCAGGAACACTACGTGCCTCTGGGAAAATTCACGCAACCCCAACTCTTTAATGCTTTCCGTGTTTGCCAGGACTATCTGCACTATGCCCAGCGGCATCCACGGACTACCTATGGGCTCGTCTTCTGGAATTACTTTCCCGCCTCAGGAGGAACCCAAATCCATCCCCACCTGCAGCTCTTCGCTACTGATACGCCTGGCAATACCCTCGAAGAGGAATTAACCTGCAGCTCGCGCTACTATCGTGAGGAAGGACGTTCCTATTGGGCAGATTTGCTTTTGACGGAAGAACGTCTGGGGGAGCGATGGGTGGCACGAGGGGCACAAAGTGCCTGGCTTACGAGCTTTGTCTCCCAGAGTCTGTTGGCAGATACGCTCATCCTGTTTCCAGAGTACCAAACGATCTTAGAACTTTCCGATGAAGCATTGGATGAGTTCTGCCGGGGATTGGGGCAGGCGCTTCACCACCTGGCATCCCAAGGGGTGTACAGTTTCAATTTGGCATGGTTCTCAGGTGTGGCAGGAAGCCAGGAGATGTGTCTGCATGCCCGACTTTCCCCGCGCCTCTATCTCACCCCGAGCATCTGGGGAACTGATACGACCGCGCTCCAGCATCTCTACCAAGAGCATTTCATGGTTCAGACCCCAGAAGCGGTAGCCACTGCTCTCCAGCAAGCCATCAAGCTCTAGAGGTTATCCATTGAACCTTCCATCAAGTATCGTTATGCATATCGTACAGAAAGGAGCAAGCCATGACCAGCCCACTTGAGATTTATCGCGAGTGGCAGCGCCGCCAGCAGACCCGAGACTTCGAGCACCTGGGCGAAGTTGTCGACCTCGAGGGATACACTGAGAACTGCCTGGGCTTGACTGGCTGGACGACTGGCTACGACGTCGCCTACCAGAACTTTGTCAAGAACATGGTCGCACCGTGGACCGATCGGCAAACGACGGTCGAGGAAATCGTCGAAGGCCAGGACGCGGTCGTCATCCGCATCCGGACTGAAGCAACCCATGTAGGCGAATTCCTCGGCATCCCTGCGACCGGTCTTCGTATCGCTTGGGACTCGGTTACCATTGTGAAGGTCAAGGACGGTCGCGTCGTCGGGCAATGGGCGCAGCCTGATCTCTGGGGCATTCACCAGCAGCTCATATCATTATTACCATAACTTGGCTCTACTGACGCATCTAGGTCAGGTAGCTAAGGGAGCGGTTCATTCCGTCTTTCAAATTGCTCGTCACCGGTTCTGCTCTCAGGGGGAAGCCCGGAAAGCATGCCTGTCAGCTGACGTGTGGTCTTCGTCCGTTGGGTAGAACCCGATGTCTGGCTGATGCACCATTGCCCCAGCCAGTTTCCCAGCAACACGACGAGCCCTCCCCCTATGACGCTTATGACCATGTACACTATCGCCGCAATCCATCGATCGACGGTAAAAAACAACACATCCCCAAGCTCTAAACTGCTGAATGTCGTATATGCGCCTAAAAACCCGACGGTGAGAAACAAGCGACGCGTTGGCCCTATGAGAAGCGTAGCATCCGCCAATGGTGTCACAAAGGCCAGGAGGAAAGCACCGGTGAGATTGATGAACAGGATATCATAGGGCCAGCCTTTCCCAAGTTCCGCTTGAATCGCTCCACTGAGCAGAGAGCGTGCCACCGTTCCAAGGAAGCCGCCACACAGCACTGCCATGAGACGGGAAGCATTCTGTGCTCGGTAAGCGCAAAAAGGAGACCGATGACGAATGCTCCTGAGACGTTGATCAGCAATGTGCCTAGGGGGAACTGTGAGCCGAACCGTTCAGCAATGAAACGCCCCAGCAAGTAACGGGCCAAGGCACCCAGGGCTCCAGCTCCTCCTATGCTCCCTATCTGAACGAACGACAATAAGTTCATGGGCTCCTCCAGCCGTAGACGATCTCAACAGGAGTGACTGTAATCATACCCCACTTTATGAGCCGATCTAACAGAGGGAGCAATCTCTCTATGCGTTCTTCGCTCTCCACAATCTCCACGATTACAGGTAAGTTGTCTGCTATATCAGGCAGACGGTCAGTCGAGAGGCGATGCTCTGGACCAAAGCCCTCGATGCCGCGGAACACCGTCGCCCCGGCTATGCCTTGCTGTTGGGCAAGCTCCACAAGGGCACGATAGAGCGGCTTGCCTTGCCATTGCTGGGCTTCGCCTATGAAGATGCGAAGCCATTTGCCCTTCCTGGGCAGTGGTTGTCTCGTGTTCATCTTGCTCTATTCCTCCAGGAACATACGCAGTAAGTCTGAGCGCCCCACCACTCCGACCAGACGCCCCTGGACATCAACGACTGGCACCACCTTGCGACCCATGGTCATCATCCGTTCAATGGTTTTCTGCACTGATGTCGTCTCGCTCACGGTCACCACATCGCGATTCATGAGATCAGCGGCCACTCTCGCCTTCCCGGGAGACGTTTGCAGTGTACTGGTGGGCAACCGCCCTGGCTTGCCACGCGCCCAGCTCGTTAATGTCCTGAGCAGGCCAGGACGCGCCTCCTCCTGCAAATGTGAGAGCATGTCCACATCACTGATGATGCCTTGTACGTGTTCTTCGGAATCGACGACGATCACACGCTTCAGCCGTGAGGTGATCAATGCATCGATCACCTCAGCAACGGGTGCCTGTTCACGGACTGTTGCTACGTCGCGATTAACGTAGTTCGAGACAGGCTGCAGCTGTGGAGGTCTATCGGTGAGCGGGGCCGTGCGCTGCAAGGGTTGGGTGGCGCTACTCGCCTGGGGGCTCATGAGTGGGCTGCTGAGAGTGGCCTGCAGCAGGT
>WNGG01000220.1_pt1 | contig 73591 bp, 80 predicted proteins | sample 5400661 | NCBI WGS metagenome assembly WNGG01 (sample SAMN13153372, study PRJNA577476) | soil metagenome | isolation source: 100 cm soil or saprolite under Garry oak tree replicate 1 | place: USA:California | collected 2016-06-15
TGGTGTCCTGCTACGCGGACGCCAAGTGACGCTGCCACGGGCGCACGCGGGCGCCGTCCTTCCAGACCTCGCGGACCGCTCCCGGCAGGCTGGCCAAGTCGAAGGGGTCGCCGTCGACCAGCACCAGGTCGGCCCGCTTGCCGCGCTCCCGCCTGTCCGCCTACAAGTACCCGCGCGAGGTCCACGTCCTCGACGACCTCCCTCTCACCCCCGTCGGCAAGGTGGACCGCAAAGCCCTCCGCCAGCGGTTATAGCGGGCGCGGCGGACGCGGGGCCGCGGGCGCGGCGGTGGGCGCGGCGGTCCGGCGGTCCGGCGGCGTCGCACGCGTCTGCCAGAATCCGGCATGCGCTACGCGGTGGGGATCCCGAACGTCGGCGACTACGGCGACCCGGGGCTGCTGGTCGAGCTGGCACGCGAGGCCGAGGCGGCGAGCTGGGACGCCCTTGTGGAAGAGATTCACAAATCATCTCTTCACTTGACGAGATAATCTCTTCATCTTCACACTGGTGTCATGCTGTTTCAGACCCCAGCTCTGAGCGACCGCGACAAGGCCGTCCTGCACGAACTCGCCAACTATCGGCGCAGTCTGCGGTCCGCACTGCGCCAACCCAGGCGCTGGACCGGAAACCTTCGTCGCAACCTTCAAGCGCGAGCCATCCGCGGCTCTAACACTATCGAAGGCTACGAAGTCTCCCTTGACGATGCGCTCGCAGCCGTTGACGAGGAGGAACCGCTCGACGCCGACAGGAGCACCTGGGCCGAGATCGTCGGTTATCGCAACGCCATGAGCTACATCCAGCAGCTCTCGAGTGCGCCTCACTTCGAATACAACGCCACGCTGCTGAGCAGCCTGCACTACATGATGCTCAGCCATGATCTCACCAAGCTGCCGGGCCACTTCCGTCCAGGGCCGATCTACGTTCATGACGACGAGACGGATTCAGATGTCTACGAGGGCCCGGACGCTGAGCTCGTGCCGGGCCTGATCGGTGAGCTCATCGACTGGCTCATGGCCGATCACAACGAGCCGATGTTCGTGCGCGCCGCGATGGCTCACCTGAACCTCGTGATGATTCACCCGTTCAAGGATGGCAACGGGCGCATGGCCCGCGCGCTACAGACACTTGTGCTGGCACGCTATGGCATTCTTGCGCCCGAGTTCAGCAGCATCGAGGAGTACCTCGGGAACAGGCGCAACACCCAGGAGTACTACGCCGTACTGGCTGAAGTCGGTGGCGGCAGTTGGAAGCCGATGAATGACGCAAGTCCATGGGTCAGCTTCAACCTACGGGCCCACTACATCCAGGCGCAGACGGTGCTGCGTCGCGTCAAGGAGACGCGGAGGCTATGGGAGGAACTCGAGGCGCTCGCCAGTCGCGAGGGCTTGCCAGAACGGACCGTGCCAGCCTTGTACGACGCCGCTGTCGGATTCCGTGTGCGGCGCAGCAAGTACGAGGCTGATGCTGACGTCGAGCCAGCTACCGCCGGCCGTGATCTCCGCAGGATGGTTGACGCTGGCTTGCTGATCGCGCAGGGACAAACGCGAGGGCGCCGCTACATCCGCAGCGAGCGCCTACGCAAGGTCTATGAGGGCGTCCGAGCTGAGCGGCCGCAAGTGGTTGATCGCTATTGCGACGACCCGCCTTGACGAGTCCGGCGACCCGCTCCTGGTCCCCGCCAGTGACCACAGGGCTTGTGGAAGCGGCTGTCGGGGTGAGCGCGAGCCATGGCCGGAGCCCCACGCGAGCATCCGTCCCGCGGCCACGTGGCGCCACAGCGGGTCGCGCCGGGCCTGACCGCCACGCCGCGACCCAGCGCCGCGGGGTGATGAGGCGGCGGGTGAGGGGGCCGAGTGGGGTTCGGTGCGGCGGGCGGGGTCGTGGCGGGTGGCGCGCAGCCACAGCGACGCCTGGGTCGGCTGCATGGTCTGGTCCACGACGGCGAGCAGCTCGGCGGTCAGAGCCTGGAGGTCGACCTGCTGGCGCAGGCGGGCGCTGAAGGCGGCGATGGTCATGGCCGCGTCGTAGCGGCGGCGGTTGAAGCGACGGTCGACCACCTGCTGGACGCGGCGGCGGGCCGGCTGGAACACCGCGGCGAGCGCCAGGGTCGCCCCGGCCACCAGGCTGGAGTCCTGGCCGAGGAGCTGGCCGAAGCCGAGGACCACGACGGCGTAGCCCCCGCCGAGCAGCACGGTCAGCGCGCTGTAGGCCAGCGTGCGGCTGACGATGCGGGTCCAGGTCCATGGTCCTCGGCGCCAGCACGCCACCCCCGCCCCGTCACCAAGCTGCGCAGATCCTCAGGTGCCAACCAGTGTCGCCGATTCCCGTGACGGCAGCGTTACGGTCGCGAGACCCGCCGCAAGTGAACCCGGAAATGAACGGGGTCTCGGACTCCATCACCGAGTCCGAGACCCCACGGGCAGAGTGCCGTATCCGGGCCCACGACGCCCTCGGCACCCTGTTACCCGCCCCCCAGCATGGGCCATATTGCCCCCGGGCGCACCGGCCCAAACCTTGGGTCACAGCGGCAGGCCGGCCTCCAGGAGGGCCATGGCGCCGTCGATCACCGAGTAGAAGTCCGCGGACGGGTCCTCGGTCCAGGTGAGCATCGCAGCGATGCCCACGCCCACCAGCGCTCCCGCGAAGACGCGCACGGCCGGATCGCCCGGGGGACGCCCGGTCCGCTCGGCCACCAGGTCGGCGATCATCCGCAGGTTGCGGGTGTACTCGTCCATCATCTGGATGTGCAGCTCGGGGACCGCCAGGATCAACTCGTGCCGCTGTCGCTCCTGCGCGACCTCTTCAGCGGTCATCTCCGCGAACACCTGCTTGAAGGCGGCGCGCAGCGCGGCGATCGTGCTGATCTCGGGCGGCTGTGCCCGGAAGGCCGTGATGATGCGCGGGTCGTAGTCGTCCTGGAGGATCACGGCTTCCTTGTTGGGGAAGTAGCGGAAGAAGGTGCTCGGCGAGACGTCCGCCGCCTCGGCGATCTGGTCGACGGTGGTCTCCGCGAAGCCCTGCTCCCGGAAGAGCCGCATGGCATGCTCGCGGATCGCCGCCCTGGTCCTGGCCTTCTTCCGCTCGCGCAGGCTGACCTGCGACATCTCACCCTCCCGCAACGACCTCAGGCTCTGATTCTGCCCGAGCTTCATCGGCACCCACAATCGGCTCCGACCGGGATGGCAGGAACGCCAGGGTCAGCAGGATCCCGACGGCGGCCAGCCCGCCGCAGACCCACAGCATCATGTCCATCCCATGGATGAACGCCGACCTGACCAGGTCGAGCAGTGGTATGGAGCCGAGCGTATGCGCCACGGCGACCCCGGCGGAGACGCTCTCGCGCACCGCGTCGGCGGCCTGCGCCGGCAGCCCGGTCACGTCGAGCCGGCCCCGGTACGACGAGTTCAGCACGGTGCCGAGCACCGCCACGCCGATGGCGCTGCCGACCTGGCGAACCGCCTGGATGAGCCCGGACCCGACGCCACTTCGCGCGGCGGACAGGGCGCCGATCGCGGCGTCCAGCGCGGTGGGCATCGCGAACCCCGTCCCGAGGCCGACCACGGCGATCCAGATCGCCGCGAACCCGTAACCGGTGCCGTCGCCGGTGGTCGCGCCCGACAGCAGCCCGAAGACCAGCAGGGCGAAGCCCAGGGCCACGACGACCTTGGCGCCAGCCCGGGGCACCAGGCGGCCACCGACCCGCGCGCCGACCACCAGCCCGCCGATCAGCGGCAGCAGCCGCAGGCCGGTGCCCAACGCGTCCGCCCCTTTGACCGCCTGGAAGTACTGCGGTATCGCGAACAGCAGACCGAACAGCGCGAAGTTCATCACGGTCGCGAGGATGGTCCCCCAGGTGAAGCTGGCCGAGCGGAACAGGCCCAGGTCGACCAGCGGCTGCCCGGCCGGGCGCCGGGTGATCCAGCGCTGCCAGAGCACGAAGGCCCCGAGCGCGACGACCCCGGCGGCGATGGCGCCGAGCGAGGTGGAGCTGCCCCAGCCCTTCTCGCCCGCCTCGATGAACCCGTAGGTGATCCCGGCCAGGCCGAGGCTGGAGGTCAGCGCGCCGACGATGTCCAACCTGGCGGGGTGCGGGTCGCGCGACTCGGGGACCAGAAGGGACACGGCGATGAGCCCGAGCGCTATCACGGGCACGTTGATGAGGAAGACCGAGCCCCACCAGAAGTTGTCGAGCAGCCAGCCGCCGACGATCGGCCCGATCGGGAAGCTGGCCGCGGAGGCGGTCACCCAGATGCCGAGCGCCCTGGGGCGCTCCTCTGGCGTGAACAGCACCGGCAGCACGGCCATGGACAGCGGCATCAGGAAGGCCGCGCTCAGGCCGAGCACCGAGCGGGCGGCGATCAGCATCCCGGCGGTGCTGGCATAGGCGCAGGCCAGCGACGCCAGGCCGAACACCACCAGCGCCCCGAGCAGCAGTTTCTTGCGGCCGAAGCGGTCGCCGAGCAGGCCGGCGGGCAGCAGCACCGCGGCCAGCACCAGCAGGTAGGCGTCGACGAACCACTGGAGCTGGCCGGTGGAGGCGTGGAGCCGGGTGCTCAACGTCGGCAGCGCGATGCTGAGCACGGTCCCGTCGAGACCGACGACCAGCAGCGCGAGGGCGAGCGCGCCCAACGCCCACCACCTGCGAGACTCGAGAACATTCATGAGAGCTACAGCCTTTCGAGAGTGATCGTCTTTAGAGAGTAACTCTGAAGTGGTAGTTACTCCTAAATTGGAGCGGCAGTCAAGTTCTTTTTCTCGGGTCTCGTGCGGTCGCGGCGGCCCGGACACCCGGCGCTACCCTGACTCGGAGAGCCAAAGGGGAGGAGAGGCATGCGGCAACGACTGCTCGGAACCGAGAAGCTGGCCGTTTCCGCGCTCGGCCTGGGGTGCATGGGCATGAGCCAGTCCTACGGCCCGGCCGATGAGCGGGAGTCGATCGCCACCATCCACCGTGCCCTTGACCTGGGAGTGAACTTCCTGGACACGGCCGACATCTACGGGCCGTTCAGCAACGAGGGGCTGGTCGGCCGCGCCATCGCCGACCGCCGCGACCAGGTCGTGCTGGCGACCAAGTTCGGCAACCAGCGGCGCCCGGACGGGACCTGGATCGGCGTCAACGGCCGGCCGGAGTACGTGCGCGACGCCTGCGACGCCTCGCTCGAACGCCTCGGGGTCGACCACATCGACCTCTACTACCAGCACCGGGTGGACCGCACGGTGCCGGTCGAGGACACCTGGGGAGCCATGCGCGCGCTGGTCGACGCCGGCAAGGTGCGCCACCTCGGGATCTCGGAGGCGGCCCCGGCGACGATCCGCCGGGCCAACGCCGTCCACCCGATCGCCGCCCTCCAGAGCGAGTACTCGCTGTTCAGCCGGGAGCCGGAGGACGAGCTGCTCGCCACCGTGCGGGAGCTGGGGATCGGCTTCGTTGCCTACAGCCCGCTGGGCAGGGGCTTCCTGAGCGGCCAGATCACCAGCCCGGACGACTTCGGCCCGGGCGACTTCCGCCGCACCGCCCCGCGGTACCAGGGCGAGAACTTCGCGCGCAATCTCGCGGTCGTCGAGCGGATCAGCGAGCTGGCCGCCGACAAGGGCGTGACCTCGAGCCAGCTCGCGATCGCCTGGGTGCTCGCCCAGAGTGACGACATCGTGCCCATCCCGGGTACCAAGCGCCGTCGCTACCTGGAGGAGAACCTCGGCGCGCTGGACGTGAAGCTCACCCCCGGCGAGCTCGCCAGCATCGACGCGGTGGCGCCGCGCGGCGTCGCCGTCGGCGACCGCTACGGCCCCGCCCAGATGGCAACCGTCAACGGGTAAGCGGTACCAGAAGCCCTGGGCCCGGGGGCATCCCCCCGGGCCCAGGCAGGTTTACGCCCTTCCGGCGGCTTGGCGGCCGCGGCGGGAGACGGCGTCCACGGTAGCGGCCAGCAGCAGCACGCCGCCGGTGACCATGAACTTGGTCGACGACTGGACCCCGAGCAGGTCCATGCCGTTGTTGATCGAGCCGATGACGAGTGCGCCGAGCAGGGCCGACCAGGCCGACCCGCGGCCCCCGAACAGGCTGGTGCCGCCGATCACCGCCGCCGCGATCGCGTTCAGCAGCGTGTCGCTGCCGCCGGAGGACTGGTTGACGGCGAACAGCCGCGCCGCGGCCAGGATCCCGCCCGCCGCGGCCAGCGTCGAGGCGAGCATGAACACCACCAGGCGGACGTTGTTCACGCCGATGCCGGCGCGGCGCGCCGCCTCGGCGTTGCCGCCCACCGCCAGCACGTGCCGACCAAAGGTCGTCCGCCTGATGAGCAGGTCGACGGCGACCACCAGCCCGACAAAGATGACCAGCGCCAGCGGCAGCCCCCGGTCGGCGGTCAGCACCGCTGCCACCGCGAGCACCGCCACCGCCAGCACGACCACCCGGGTCACCAGGCGGGTCAGCGGCGCGACCGGCAGTCCGGCATCGCTCCGCTGGCGGCGCTCCCAGAGCTTGCTGACTGCGTAGACGGCAATCACGACCGCCGCCAGCAGCCAGGCGTCCAGCGGGATGAAGAAGGTGTTCTCCAGCCCGGTGATGGTCTTGTCGCTGAGGTTGATGGTGCCGGTGCTGCCGAGCACGAACAGCAAGGCGCCCTGCCAGGCGAGCAACCCGGCCAGCGTGACGACAAATGCCGGGATCCGGAAGCGGGTCGTCCAGAAGCCCTGGAAGGCGCCGATGGCGGTGCCTGTCGCGAGCCCGGCGAGGATGGCGAGCCAGCCGGGGACGCCGTGCTGGACGTTGAGGACCGTCATGATGGCGGCGCACAGTCCGGAGAGCGCCCCGACCGACAGGTCGATCTCGCCGAGCAGCAGCACCAGCACGACCCCCACCGCGATAGTTCCCATCGGGGCGATCTGCAGGATGAGGTTGGTGAGGTTGCCGGCGCTGAGGAAGCGGTCGTTGGCGATCCAGAAGATGAGCCAGATGATGGCGATGCCGAGGACCACCGGCAGGCCGCCCAGCTCGCCCTGCGCCAGCCGCCGGCGGAAGCCGGCGACGGCGCCGGCCAGACCGGGCTGGTCGCCGACCAGACGCGGGTCAAGGTCGGAGATGGTCATCGCTCGCTCACCTCGGCTGCCTGCTCGTCCCGGACGTTGGCGCCAGTGATGGCGGCAACGACCTCGTCGGAGTTGGTCCGCTTGGCGTCCAGCACGCCGACCTGGCGGCCCAGCCGCAGGACCACGATGACGTCGGCGACCTCGAACACGTCGGCTAGGTTGTGGCTGATCACCACCACCGCTAGGCCCTGATCCCGGAGCCTGCGGATCAGGTCGAGCACCTGCGCGGTCTGGGCGACGCCCAGCGCCGCGGTCGGCTCGTCCAGCACCGCCAGCTTGGGCTCGGCGAGCATCGACCGGGCTATGGCGACGGACTGCCGCTGGCCGCCCGAAAGCGACGCCACCTGGGTCCGGACGCTCGGGATGCGCACCGCCAGCCGTTTGAGGACCCCGCTGGCCTGCCGCTCCATGGCGGTCTCGTTCAGAGGTAGAGGTTGGCGACCACGTCGAGGTTGTCGCTCAGCGCCAGGTCCTGGTACACGGTCGCGATCCCCAGGGCGGTGGCCGCCTGCGGGCTGTTGACATGCACCGGGCGGCCTTCGAACTGGTACTCGCCGGAGTCGGCCGACTCGATGCCCGAGATGATTTTGACCAGAGTAGATTTCCCGGCCCCGTTGTCGCCCACGAGCGCGGTCACTTGTCCGGCTTGGGCCTCGAAGTCCACGTCGGTGAGCGCCTGCACGGCGCCGAATCGCTTGCTCACGTCGTGGAGCTCGAGCAGGGGCACGTTGTCGGGCACGTTGCCTCCTCGCAAACCAGAGCCCGACGGGGCGGCGGGCGGTGAGCGCCCGCCGCCCCGTCAGGACGCCTCTAGGTCAGACCCGCCTGCTAGGTCAGACCCGCCTGCGCGCAGACGGACGCGACTGCGCCGGTGCAGATCTGGTTGGCCGTCAAGAAGCCGTCCGAGATCATCTGCCCGATCGTCGTCTTGGCTGTGGCCTTGGTCACCGCGACTGGTGTCAGGATGATCGAGGGCACATCCTTCTGTCCATTATTGGTCTTGGTCGTCGCCAGCGCCTGGGCGGCGCTGGTGTTGCCGGTGGCGATGTCGACCGCCCACTCGGCGGCCTTCTCGGCCTCGGGCTTGATGGCCTTGTAGACCGTCATGTACTGCTCGCCGGTGAGGATGCGCTGCACGGCGGCCAGCTCGGCGTCCTGGCCGGTGACCGGCGGGAGGGGCGAGATGCCCTGTCCCTTGAGCGCGGCGATGGCGCCGCCACCGGTGCCGTCGTTGGCCGCGTACACGCCGACGAAGCCGGTCTTGCCGAGCGCCGTAATGGCCTGGTCCATCTCGGTCTGCGCCTTGTCAGGGCTCCAGTCCGGGGTGTCGTACTCCTTGGCGATCTTGAAGCCGCTGGAGTCGAGCACGCTGTGCGCGCCCTGCTTGAACAGCTTGGCGTTGTTGTCGGTCGGGGCGCCGTTGATCATCACGATCGAGCCGGACTTGCTCTCGGCCTTCAGCTTGTCGACCAGCGAACTCGCCTGCAGCTTGCCGACCTGGACGTTGTCGAACGAGATGTAGTAGTCCACGGGCGCGTTCAGGATCAGCCGGTCGTAGCTGATCACCGGCACGCTCTTGGAGTTGGCCTTGGAGACGATCGACGCGGCGGACGCCGAGTCGACCGGGTCCAGCACCAGCACCTTGGCGCCGTTGGTCAGCGCCGCGTCCGCCTGGCTCTGCTGCGCGGCGGCGTCCTGGTTGGCGTTGGAGTAGATGATCTTGCAGTCCGAGCACAAGGCCTTGACCTTGGCCTCGAACAACGGCTTGTCCTGCGCCTCGTAGCGGGTCGTCTTGGTCTCCGGCAGCAGCAGGGCGATCGTCTTGCCACCGCCGCTGTTCCCCGACGACGATTTGCTCCCGTTCGAGGTCGAGCACGCCGCCGCCACCAGGGCGATCGCGGCGACACCGGCGATCAGTCCCCCGAACGACGCAACGCGTTTGCGAAGCAACCTTCCCACCTCCTGTTCAATGGACGGGCCGCCTGACCAGGGCACCCCCCTTGGGTACCCCAACCACCTCCCAATCGCTCAGCGTTTGGTCTCGTCACCTCCCCGGCATGGTATCCAGCGTCTCGGAACCGCCTATCGCGACGTTGATCCACGAGGAGATGAAGCGCTCCGAGTCTCCCAGCACCAGCGCCAGCGCGCCAAGCAGCTCGGCACGCTCGCCCAGCACTCCCGGGATGATCCGTGCGGTCTCGGCCGCCGAACGGATGGCGCTGCGCCAGACCACCTCGCGCATCGGGTCCAGCAACAGGTCGCCGGCCAGGCTCAGCTCCCCTCCGACGACGATCAGCTCCGGGTTGATCAGGTTGCACAGGTTGGCGACCGCGATGCCAATGGAGCGGCCGGCGTCGGCCACGACCCGCTGGCAGCCCGGATCGCCCTCCACCGCCAGCCGCACCACCTGGCGCAGCGTCAAGCCGTTGTCCCCCCTGGGCCGCAGCAGCTCGAGGATGGCAGGGCCGCCGGCCACCATCTCCAGGCAGCCGCGGTTGCCACAGGCGCAGACCGGCCCCCCGCTGACGATGGTGGTGTGCCCGATCTCGCCCGCCGTCCCCGAGGCGCCGGCGTAGGGCCGGCCGCCCAGCACCAGGCCGGCGCCGATGCCGGTGGCGGCCTTGATGTAGGTGAGCAGCCCGCTTCCCTGCCCAGCGCCCCACATCCACTCGGCGAGGCCGCCGAGGTTGGCGTCATTGTCGACCGCGACGTCGAGGTTGAGGCGCCCGCGCAGCTCCTCGGCCGCACGGATGCCGATCCAGCCGGGCAGCAGCGCGGAGGCGCCGACCATCCCCGTCCGCCGGTCGATCGGCCCCGGGAGGCCCATCCCCACCCCGATGACCCGGTCCCGGAACACGTCCGCCTCGGCCAGGACCTGCTCGACGAGCCGGGCCGCGCTGTCGAGGCCCTTTTCGGCGTTGCGATCGACGTCCAGCTCGTCGGTGGCCTCGGCCAGGATGTGGTGGCCGAGGTCGGAGACGGCCACGCGGAGGTGGCGGTGGCCGAAGTCGACGCCGACGGCCGCGCCGGCCGAGCGGTCGAGCGCGATCAGCACCGGAGGCCGGCCGCCCTGCTCGCTGGGGGCCGAGCGGCCGCCGTCGACCTCGGTCACCAGGCCGACCGCCTGGAGGTCCGCGACCAGGCTGGAGATGGTCGACCGGGAAAGGCCCGTGCGGCGGGCGATCTCGGCCCTGCTGACCGGGCCGGCCGCACGCAGGACGCCGATCACGCGGCCACGATTCTGCGCGCGCAACGACTCCAGCGAGCCGACACCCGGTCTCGACATCCCCGCTCCCATCATTGGGTTGCTGTGTCCCTTCACCAACCGCGGCGATCCGGGTCGAGTTTGTGCTCTTCCTGGTGGAACCCGGCGCGGCTTCGCGTCTCGCGATCGGCGGAGCCCAGCCTCGCCAGGGAAGACTCTGGCCCGCGGGGCGCAGGTATGTCAACGATCCGTCAGATCCTCATCGACCGCAGCGGCCAGTGCGTCTGGGCTCCGGTCAAACGTCGGGGCCGCGCGCGGTCGGGACGGGCGTGCCTGCTCTGCTGGTAGAGGCCCCTTTCAGTCGCGTGTCAGCGCCGTGCAAGCGCTCCGGCGCCCGCGACAGCGGGATGTCAGCTCCTGAGCAGCGGGGTCGTCCACGATGCCCACGTCCCCAATGCAAAAGGAGCTGCAATGAGCGACGCCATCCAGGCCGAAGGTCTGGTCAAGCGCTTCGGCGAGACGACCGCGCTCGCCGGGGTCGACCTTGCGGCCCGCACCGGCACGGTGCTGGCCGTCCTCGGCCCCAACGGGGCCGGCAAGACCACCGCGGTGCGGATCCTGGCCACTCTGCTGCGGCCCGACCAGGGTCACGCCAAGGTCGCCGGCTACGACGTGGTGACCCAGGCGCACCAGGTGCGCCAGATGATTGCGTTGACCGGCCAGTACGCGGCAGTCGACGAGACCCTGACCGGCGTCGAGAACCTGCTGCTGATCGGGCGCCTGCTCGGCCAGTCCAGGCAGGCGGCCCGCCGGCGCGCGGTCGAGCTGCTCGACGACTTCGCGCTCAGCGAAGCCGCAGGCCGGCCCGCCAAGACCTACTCGGGCGGCATGCGGCGTCGCCTCGACCTGGCGGCCAGCCTGGTCGGCCGTCCCCGGGTGGTCTACCTGGACGAGCCGACCACGGGCCTGGACCCCAGGGGCCGCGGCGACCTCTGGCGGGTGGTCCGGAACCTGGTGGACGACGGCGTCACCGTCCTGCTCACCACCCAGTACATGGAGGAGGCCGACCAGCTCGCCGACGACATCGTCGTGATCGACCGCGGCCGGGTCGCCGCCACCGGGACGCCCGACCAGCTCAAGGCGAAGGTCGGCGGCCAGATCCTGGTGGTCAGCCCGGTCAGCGACAGCGACCTCGACACGGTCGTCGGCGTGGTCGCGGAGCTGTCCGGCGACGAGCCCGACGTGGCGCAGGGCGCGGTGTCCGTCGCGGTCGGCGACGCCGGCCTGCCACCGGCCATCCTCCAGCGACTCACCGCCGCCGGCGTGCGGGTGGCCGAGCTGAGCCTGCGCAAGCCGAGCCTCGACGAGGTCTTCTTCACCCTCACCGGCCACCGCGCCAGCGCGGAGGACGCCGGCGACGACGACGAGAACGATCGGAGCGCAGCATGACCACACTCGCCCATCCCACCAGCGCGGGCCTGCCCGCCCCGACCAGCAGCGTCAGCCCGCCGGCCGCGATCAGGCACGCGCTCACGCTGGCCTGGCGCAGCCTGGTCCAGATCAAGCACAACCCCATGGAGCTGCTCGACCTGAGCCTCCAGCCGCTGATGTTCGTGCTGCTGTTCGCCTACGTGTTCGGTGGCGCCCTCTCGGGGTCGCCCAAGGCGTTCCTCCAGTTCGGACTGGCCGGGATCATCACCCAGAACGCGCTGTTCCTGAGCATGAACACCGCGGTGGCGTTGAACACCGACATCACCAAGGGCGTGTTCGACCGCTTCCGGAGCCTGCCGATCTCGCGGTCGGCGCCGCTGGCCGGGCGGATCGCGGCCGACGTGGTCCGCCAGGTCTGGTCGGTCGCCATCCTGCTCGGGGTCGGCATGATCCTCGGCTTCCGCGTCGAGACCAGCTTCGCCGGCGCGCTCGGCGCCTTCGGGCTGCTGGTGGTGTTCACCCTCGGCTTCGCGTGGCTGCCGGTGCTGATCGGCATGCTGGTGGACGAGCCGGAGAAGGTGCAGGTCTTCGGGTTCACGGTGATCTTCCCGCTGACCTTCGCCAGCAGCGCATTCGTCCCGACGGCGACCATGCCCGGCTGGATGCAGGCGTGGGTGAAGGTCAACCCGGTGACGCTGCTGACCGACGCCCTCCGCGGCCTGATGGTGAGCGGGGACGTGCTCCGTCCCATGCTCGGGGCGCTGGGCTGGGCCGCCGCTATCGCGGTGGTGTTCGCCCCGCTGGCGCTGCGGGCGTTCCGGCGGCGGACATGACCTCGGAGGCCAGCGCCGTCTCCACCTGGTCGCGCGGCCGCGCGGCCCTTGCCCGAGGCCCGTCCGAGCCACCATTGTGAAGGGCGGTGGGGGGCCCGAGCGGAGTGCCGCCGTGCTCCCAAGGAGGCCACGTGTCGAATCTTCGAGTGGAGGTCCAGCCGGAGGAGGTCGGGTTCGACGCCGGGCGGCTCGCCAGGATCGACCGCCACTTCGCCCGCTACGTCGACGACGGGCGCCTGCCCGGCTGGTTGGTGGTGGTGAGCCGGGACGGCAAGGTCGCGCACGTCGGCACCTACGGGCGGCGGGACATGGAGGCCGACCTGCCGGTCGAGCTCGACACCAGGTTCCGAATCTACTCCATGACCAAGCCGGTCACCGCAGTCGCGGCCATGATGCTGTACGAGGAGGGGGCGTTCCAGCTCAAGGACCCCGTCTCCGAGTTCGTCCCGTCGTTCGCCGATGCCCGCGTCTACCGCGGCGGCACGGCGCTGGCCGCCACCCAGCAGACCGAGCCGGTGACCGAGCCCGTGCGCGTCTGGCACCTGCTGACGCACACGGCCGGGCTGACCTACGGGTTCCACCACGCGCACCCGGTCGACGAGATGTACCGGGCGGCGGGGTTCGAATGGACCACGCCGGCGGGCATGGACCTGGCGGGCTGCTGCGATGCCTGGGCGGGGATCCCGCTGCTGTTCCAGCCGGGCAGCGAGTGGAACTACTCGGTGGCCACCGACGTGCTCGGGCGGGTGGTCGAGGTCGCCTCCGGACAGTCCCTGGACCAGTTTTTCTCCGAGCGCATCCTCGGGCCGCTCGGCATGACCGACACCGCCTTCTGGGTCGGCGAGGACACCGCCAAGGACCTGGCCGCGCTGTACGTTCCCGAGCCCGGCTCGCGCCGCGCGCTCCGCTACGACGCGCTCGGGCAGGTCGCGCTGCGGCCGCCGAAGGCGCTGCTCGGCGGGCAGGGGCTGATCTCGACCGCCGCCGACTACCACCGCTTCACGCAGATGCTGCTCGGCGGCGGCGAGCTGGACGGCACCCGCCTGCTCGGGAGCCGCACGCTGCGCTACATGACTCGCAACCACCTGCCCGGCAACGCGGACCTGGAGGCGTTGGGGCGGCCGCTGTTCGCGGAGACGACCTTCGACGGCGTCGGCTTCGGCCTGGGCTTCTCGGTCGTGCTCGACCCGGTCGCCAACAAGGTGCCGTCCAGTGTGGGCGAGTTCGCCTGGGGGGGCGCGGCCAGCACCGCTTTCTGGGTCGACCCGGCCGAGCGGATCACCGTGCTGTTCCTGACCCAGTTGCTCCCGTCGGCCACGCACCCGATCCGCCCCGAGCTGCGCCAGCTCGTCTACCAGGCACTGGTGGATGATTGAGCGGGATCGCGTCAGCCGGCTGACCTTCGTCCCCTTCCTGCACGACGGCAGGTGCGCGCTGATCCCGGTCGGCGATCGCCTGGCGGTGTCCTCGGGCGAGGTGCTGCCGGGCGAGGACCCGCTGCTGGACACGGGCCTGCGCGTCCCGCTGGTGACCGCCGGGTTCCGCCGCCAGAGCCGGCTGGTGCTGCCCGGCGGGCGCCTGCTGGTCAGCAACTACGTCCCCGCCGAGCAGCGGTCCCGCCATCCGGCGGCGGTGCTCGCCAGCCTGGGATTTCGGGTGGACGGGGTGACCACGCCGGGGGGCTGTGACGGGCGCGCGGTGCCGCCGACCGCGTGGGTCCTGCGGGCACCAGAGGACTCTTGACCAGAGCGAGCGCGCGGTTACAGTGGCGTAGCGGTTCCGAGTGATTCGCGAGAGGGGGGGCAGGGTGTTCATTCAGGTTATTCAGGGTCGAGCGACCAATCCGGGCGCTCTCCAGGAGGAGATGGACCGCTGGCTGGTCGAGCTCCAGCCCGGCGCGGACGGCTGGCTTGGCTCCACGTCGGGCACCACTGACGACGGCGATTTCATCACCGTGGTGCGCTTCTCGTCCGAGGAGGCGGCTCGCCGCAACAGCGACCGTCCAGAGCAGGGCGCCTGGTGGAGCAGGGCGTCCCAGCACCTGGCCGACGTCGTCTTCCACGATTCGGCGCGCGTGCACACCTACAAGGACGGCGGCTCGGACGACGCCGGCTTCGTCCAGGTGATCCAGGGGCATTCCGAGGACATGGACCGCCTGGCAGAGCTGGCCATCAGCGAGGAGAACATGCTCGCCGAGCAGGCGCCGCACATCCTCGGCATGACCGTGGCGGAGCACGGCGACCGCAAGGGCGACTTCACCCAGACGGTCTACTTCACCTCCGAGGAAGCGGCGCGCCGCTGGGAGCGTGAGAACCCGCCGGAGTCGAACCCGCGCTTCGTCGAGGCCTTCAGCCTCATGAGCGACCTGCGCTACTTCGACCTGCGCGACCCGCGGCTGGAAAGCGCCAAGTAGTCCCGGCCATCGCGGCCCCGGCCGGCGGCATCCTCCAAGCGGGGATGCCGCTCCGGCCTGCGCGGGATGCGGCGATTGCGGCGGGTCGCTGGCAATCTGGAGATCGAGAGCGCACCGGGGCCGGTGCCGTCGGCGCGACCTACACGCGCCGCTTCCGTCGTCGCGCACGAGATCGACCAGGGAGGTCGAGGTGGAGGTCAAGGAGCTCGGTCACATCGTCCTGTACGTCCGCGACATCGAGCGGTCGTCCAGGTTCTATCGGGACGTGCTCGGCTGGCGGCAGGTCCTGCCCGAGCCGGGGCAGCCCTCGCAGCTCCCTATGGCGATGTTCTCGGCGCCGTCGGGACGCACCCACCACGAGCTGCTGCTCATCGAGGTCGGGCCCGACGCCGCGGCGCAGCCGGAGGGCAAGCGGGTCGGCCTCTACCACTTCGGGCTCAAGGTCGGCGATAGCGACGACGAGCTGCGGGAGGCGCTGGCGCGCCTCCAGGAGACGGGCACCACCCTGCTCGGCGCCAGCGACCACACCGTCACCCACAGCCTCTACATCGCCGACCCCGACGGCAACGAGATCGAGCTGTACGTCGACGTCCCCGACGTCGACTGGCGCAGCAACCCCACCCTGATCGCCGCCCCCATCAAACCCCTGCGCCTGTAGTTCCGACCGGGCTCGACTGGCTGTTCTCCTGAATCAGCTTGTCTGGCCAGGGTATTCTTCACCCATGGCGACGACACACAGGGATCGTGGAACGGGGGCAACCTCGCTGCGTGCACTCGTCGAGCAGTATCGCGACGAGATCAGGGCGGCTGCTGTTCGCCATCACGGCCGACGCGTCCGACTCTACGGGTCAGTCGCCCGCGGCCAGGAGCGCGATGGCAGCGACATCGATCTGCTCGTGGACTTCACCCCGGGAAGCTCGCTGTTCGACCTCATGCGCCTCAATCGAGAGCTTGAAGACCTCCTTGGCAATCCGGTCGACGTCATCTCCCGGGGTGGACTCAAGGCCCGGGATCAAGCCATCCTCGACGAAGCGATCGACCTGTGAGCCGTGGCGACGACCAGCGTATCGACGACATCGTCGAAGCGGCAGGCGAGATCAGCGCTGTCGTCGTCGCCGGCAGAGACGCCTGGGACGGCGACCGGGTACGGCAACTCGCGGTCGAGCGGCTGTTGGAGATCATCGGTGAATCGGCACGAGCGATGACTGCCGACACTCGAGCCCTGTATCCGGAGATTCCCTGGTCCGATGTGATCGGCCTACGGACGGTGCTTGCGCACCACTACCACCGTATCGACTCCGATCAGGTGTGGACGATCGCCGTCATCGACATTCCTGCGCTGCTCGACCAGCTCAAGAACCCGCGCCAAGACTGACCGCCTGGGGGGCGGCGAAATGGCGCGGGTGACCCGTCCCTGGCGGCGCGTCAGTCCTTGGCGCGCTTGGTGGAGTTGGTGAGGCGTGAGCGGAGCTGCTCGATGCGGCGCCGGTTCTCGGGCTTGTCGAGCGCCTGCCTGGCCTGATCGGTGAGCTGGCGGCCCTTCGGGCTGCGCGCGAACTCGATGAGTCGTTGCTTGATGGATGGCATCCGCTGTCCCCTCTGCCCTCGGCGAAAGGTGCTCCGGTTGGCCGAAGGTCTCTCCCACCCTGGCGGGTGGTCGCACCGGGCGCGAGGCCGTGCTGACGGTGGACCGTTGTGCGGGATACTCCCCTTCGGCGCCGACGGTATCGGGCAATGGATCAAGGTCCGATAAAGCCGCCCCGATGGCCTTTGGAACGGCGGCGGCCCGTAGGGACCTCGGGTCGCGCCCGAGACCGCCGACGTCGCCGAGCGTGGCTCGCACCGCGACGACTGAGGCGTCACAGATCCGCCTGGTCCTCCGTCGTAGCTCTTGGAACCCACGACTGGAGGAGATCATGAACGACCATGCAACCCGGATCGAGGGGGCGGCCAGACCTCGCCTGGAGCGGCGGGCGCGGGCCTCTGCTCGCGGCCGCGGGTACGTGATCAGCGTGACGCTGCTGGCCGTGATCTGGAGCGACGCGCTCGCCCTGGCGCTGGCCGGCTTCCTGGTCGCCAACACCGTCCACGCCGTCAACCACGTGGTGGACCTCGACCTCGGCGGCCGCGGCTCGGACCCGTGGCTGCTGGGCCTGGTCTCGGTGCTGATCGCGGTGGCCCTGGCGCTGCGGCTCAAGGAGATCGGCTACGTGGTCGGCGCGGTCGGCACGGCCGCCACCCCGAAGCTGGAGCCCTTCGTGCGCCAGAAGACCGCGCTGCTGGTGACCTACCGCCGTGACGGCACGCCGGTCGGTACGCCGCTCAGCGTCGCCGTCGACGGCGACCACGCCTTCTTCCGCAGCTACGAGCGCGCCTGGAAGACCAGGCGTCTCCGCAACCGCTCAGACGTCGAGCTGATGCCCTCGACCGCGCGCGGCAAGCCGACCGGCGTGGCGATCCACGGCCGCGCCAGGCGGCTGGAGGGCGCTGAGGCCAGGCAGGCGGCGCATGCCCTGGCCCGCAAGCACCCGCTGCTGCAGGGTGTGCTGGTGCCGTTCATGCACCGGGTGGGGCGCGCCCACAGCGGCAGGACGGTCCATTTCGAGCTGGTCCCGCTCGAGCGCTGACCCCGCCCTCCCGCTGGAGCGCGGCCCTCAGCGCTCGAAGGTCGCCACGATCGTGCCGCGGCCCAGCGTGTGTCCCTTATGGAGACTCGAAGACGCGGCGGCATATTCCCATAGGCGCGCCTCGGCGCCGCCGCCGGCTCGTGCCCGGGTGGGAGCGCCAGGGTAAGGTCAGCGCATGGAGATCGGGCTGCTCGGGCCCCTGGTGGTGACCAGGGACGATCGGCCGTTGGGGCTGGGCGGGGCCCAGCCGCGGCTGCTGCTCGCGCTGCTCGCCCTTGACCCGGGCAGAGTGGTCGGGGTCGACCGCCTGGTCGACGGGATCTGGGGAGCGAACCTGCCGGGCGAGCCCGCCAACGCGCTCCAGGTGGTGGTCTCGCGGCTGCGGCGGGCGCTCGCGCCGGACCAGGTGGTGGTGTCGAGGCCGCCGGGCTACCTGCTGGCGATCGACCCGGAGCGGGTCGACGCGGTGCGCTTCGAGCGCCTGGCGGCCGCCGGCCGCGCCGCCATTGCCGCTGGGGACGCCGAGCGCGCCTCCGGGCTGCTCCAGGCGGCGCTGGACTTGTGGCGCGGGGACGCGTTGGCCGACTTTCCCGGCGTCCCCACGGCGCGCGCCGCCGCCACCCGCCTTGAGGAGCTGCGCCTGGCGGCGCTGGAGGATCGCATCGAGGTCGACCTCGGGCTCGGCCGGCAAGCCCGGGTGATCGGGGAGCTCCAGGCGCTGGTCGAGCGGGAGCCCCTGCGCGAGCGGCTGTACGCCCAGCTCATGCGAGCCCTGTACGCGACCGGCCGGCAGGCCGACGCGCTCGGCGCCTACCAGCGCGCCCGCGCGGTCCTGGCGGAGCGCGCCGGCCTGGACCCCGGCCCCGAGCTGCGCCGCCTGGAAGCCCAGCTCCTCGCCCAGGACCCGGCGCTGGCGATCGCTCCGGAACTGTCGGCCGCCGCGCCTCGGGCCACCCGCCCCGGCGGCCCGGCGCTCAGGGAGCCGGACGCCGCCCCACCGGAGCCTGGCGCGGCGGCGGACGTGGCCCCACGGGCGCCGGGCGCCACCGCGGCGGTGGCGCCGTCGAACCTGCCGGCGCCGCTGACCAGCTTCGTCGGGCGGGAGGAGGAGATCGCCCAGGTGCGGAAGCTGCTCGGGCGGGGGCGGCTGGTGACGCTGGTCGGGCCGGGCGGGGCCGGCAAGACCCGTCTGGCGCTCGAGGCGGTCACGCGACTGCTGGCCGGCGGCGAGGTCGGGCGGGACGGCGCCTGGCTGGTGGAGTTGGCGTCGCTGCGGGACCCGGCGCTGCTGCCCGGGGCGGTGCTCGACGCGGTCAGTCCCCGGGTGGAGCTGGCCAGGCTGGAGGCGCCGGCCGCCGGCGGCGAGGGCGGCGGCGCGGCCCGGCGCCCGCTGCGCGCGCTGGCCAACCGCCACCTGCTGCTGATCCTCGACAACTGCGAGCACCTGGTGGAGGCGGCCGCCAACCTGGTCGAGACGATCCTCGGCGCCTGCCCGGGAGTGCGCGTGCTGGCGACCAGCCGCGAGGCGCTGCGCGTGCCAGGCGAGCTGCGCCTGCCCGTGCCGGCGCTGCCGATGCCGCCGGAGGACCTGGACGACCCGGAGGAGCTGCTCGCCTTCGACGCAGGCCGGCTGTTCGTGGAGCGCGCCCGCGCGGTGGTCCCGAGCCTGGAGCTGGGCGCGTCCCAGGCGCGGGCGATCGTCGAGATCTGCCGACGGCTCGACGGGCTGCCGTTCGCCATCGAGCTGGCGGCGGCGCGCGTCAACGTCCTGCCGGTCGCCGAGCTGGCCGCGCGGCTTCACGACCGATTCAGGCTGCTCACCACCGGCGCGCGGACGGCGCTGCCGCGCCACCGCACACTGCGCGCGGTGGTCGACTGGAGCTGGGAGCTGCAGACCCCGCCTGAGCAGGTGGCACTGCGCCGCCTGGCGGTGTTCAGCGGCGGCTGCACCCTGGCGGCGGCCGAGCGCGTCTGCGCCGGCCCGGGCCTGGCCGCCCGGGAGGTGGCCGGCGCGGTCGCCGGCCTGGTCGAGAAGTCCCTGGTGGAGGTCGCTCCCGGAACGACGCTGCCGATGCCGTTCTGGCCCGGGATCGAGCGGGTGGAGCTGCCGCCGGTGCCGGCGCCGCCGCCCGGGGAGTCGCGCTACCGGTTGCTGGAAACGGTGCGCGCTTACGCCGGGGAGCGCCTGGCCGAGGCGGGCGAGACCGACCAGGTCGCCCGCTCGCACGCCGCCTGGTGCATCAGCGAGGTCGACCAGAGCCAGACCAAGCTGCGCGGCGCCGACCAGCTCGTCTGGTGGACGCGGGCGCACGCCGAGCACGCCAACCTGCGTGCCGGCCTGCGCTGGCTGCTCGACCGCGGCGACGCGGCCGGCGCGGTCCCCCTGGCCGGCGGGCTCGCATGGCACCAGGGCTTCTTCGGCCGGCGCGCCGAGGCGCTCAGCGACCTGCGCACGGCGCTGGCGCTTCCCGGCGGGCCTCGCGACCGGGCGCGCGCCGAGGCCGTGGCCACCCTTGCCTGGCTCGGCATGTGGACGGGCGACGGTGTGGAGGCCTTCGGGGCGCGGATCGCCGAGGCGGAGGCGATCTTCCGCGAGGTGGGCGAGCAGACCCACGCCGACCTGATCGCCGCGCTCGGGCACAAGCTCCGCGAGCGCATCCGGGAGCGGGAGCGCGGCGGGTTGCCGACGTCCGAGTCCTCGCCGTCGCCCGAGCGCTTCGACGCTCCCGCGCTCGAAGCGGTGCTTGCCGAGGACGGGTGGACCCACGCGATCGCCTGGTACGCCATGGTTTCGGTCATGACCGTGGCGCTGGAACGGGCCAGCGACGGCGACCTGGCCGGCGCCCGCCGCGACGCCGAGGCGCTGCTGGAGCGGATGCGCCGCCACGGCGACCGCCTCGGCATGATCGACTCCCACGAGCTGCTCTCCGGCATCGCGCTGCTCGGGGGCGACCTCGGCCAGGCGGAGGCGCAGCTCCGCGAGTCGCTCCGGCTCGCCTGCGAGCTGCGCTACCCAGCCGAGATGGCGGTCCAGCTCAGCCGGCTCGGCGAGGTCGAGCTGGGGCACGGCGACCTGGCAGGCGCACGTGCCCATCTGGAGCAGGCGCTGGCCGCCTTCCGGCAGTTCGGCCTGCCCGACATGGCCGCCTCGGTCGGCAACGCACTCGGCATGGTCGCCGCGCTCGAGGGTGACCTGGTGCGCGCGGCCGCCGAGCACGACGCCGCCTTGGCCGCCTACCGCCAGCTCGGCGACGAGCTGGGCGTAGCCGCTTCCGAGGTCCTGCTCGGGCTGGTCGCCGCGCGGGGGGGCGCGCCGCGCCGGGCCGCGGACCTGCTGGAGCGGGCGCTCGGCACCGCCGAGCGGGAGGGCGATCCCATGCTGGCGGCGTTCGCGCTGGCGGCGATGGCGGTCGTGGCCGCGCGGGCCGGTGAGGCGGAGCGGGCGGCGACGCTGTTCGGCGCCGGCGACTGGCAGGGAGGCTCCGGGGGCTCGATGATCTTCGGTCGCCGGGTCATCCCCTGGCCGATGCTCCCGCGCCTGGTGGACGAGGCCCAGGCCAGCGCGCGCCGCGCGCTCGGCGACCAGGACTTCGAGGCGGCGATGGCCAGGGGCCGAGCGCTCGGTCCCGACCGGGTCGTGGCCGGCGCCGCCGGCCGGTCGCCTGAGGCGGACCGGCTCGGGGCGCCGGGAGACGCTCAGCCCACCCGGCGGTAGCTGCGCACCGCCCAGGCGAAGCTGACCACGGTGATCCCGGCGATCCACAGGAGCGCGTGCAGCGCTGGCGTGGCGACCGGTCCGCCGAGCAGCAGGCCCCTGGCGGCGTCGGCCACCACGGTCAGCGGGTTGGTCCTGACCACCGGCTGGAGCCAGCCGGGCATGCGGGTCGGCGACGCGAAGATCGAGCTGGCGAAGATCAGCGGCATCAGCGCGACGAACCAGAGCATCTGCACCGCCTCAGGGTCGCGGACCGACAGCGCGGTGCCCGCGCTGATGAAGGCGAAGGAGATCCCGAAGGCGATCACCAGCGCCAGCCCTGCCACGCCGCCCACGAACCCGCCGCTGAACCGGAACCCGAGCCCGAGGCCGACCGTCACGATCAGCGCGACCGTCAGCAGCATGCGGGCGCTGTCGGAGAGGATCCGGGCGATGAGGTAGGCGGAGCGGGCGATTGGCAGCGACCGGAAGCGGTCCAGGATGCCGTTGCGGACGTCGGTCGCCAGCCCGGTCGCGGTGATCGCCGACGAGAACGCCACCTGCTGCACCAGGATGCCCGGGATCAGGTAGGACGAGTAGCGGCCGCCGCCGGGCAGCACGATCGAGCCGCCGAGCACGTAGTTGAACAGCAGCGTGAGCATGATCGGGCGCAGCGCGTCGGCCACCACCATGTGTGGCATGCGCAGCAGCGGGCGCAGGTTGCGGCCGCTGATCGCCAGCGCGTGGCGCAGCGTCCGCAGCGGGCCGGGGTGCTCCGGCACGGCCGCGCGGGACCGCGGGCCGCCGGGGGCGGTCGGGTCGAGGATGATGGCGCTCATGCCGCACGCTCCTCGTCAGGGGCCTGGGTCGTGTGGCCGACCAGGCGCAGGAACACGTCGTCCAGGCTGGGGCGCCGCAGCCCCAGGTCGTCGGCGACGATCCCGGCGGCGTCGAGGCGGCGCACCGCCTCGGCGAGCACGCCAGGACCGGTCGCCGGCACGGTGACCAGGCGCGCGCCCGCGTCCACCAGCGACGTCCCGCCGGCCAGGCCGTCAAGCGCCCTGGCGGCGGCTTCCAGGTCTCGGGGGGCGCCACCAGCCGGCCGCACCTCGATCACCTGGCCGCCGGCATGGGCCTTCAGCTCGTCGCTGGAGCCCTCGGCGATCACCCTGCCCTCGTCGAGCACGACGATCCGGCTGGCGAGCTGATCGGCCTCCTCCAGGTACTGGGTGGTGAGCAGGACGGTGGTGCCGTCGGCGACCAGCTCGCGGATCGTGCCCCACAGGCCGATGCGGCTGCGCGGGTCCAGCCCGGTGGTCGGCTCGTCCAGGAACAGCACCCTGGGCCGGCCGACCAGGCTGGCGGCCAGGTCGAGGCGTCGCCGCATCCCGCCCGAATAGGTCCGCACCAGCCGGTCGGCGGTGTCGTCCAGGCCTACCAGCTCCAGCAGTTCGGCAGCCCGGTCTCGCCGCAGCGGGCGCGGCAGCTCCAGCAGGCTTCCGATCAGCTCGAGGTTCTCGCGGCCGGTCAACGGCTCGTCCACGGCGGCGTACTGGCCCGTCAGGCCGATCTGCGCGCGGGCCGCCATCGGCCGGCGCGACAGGTCGTAGCCGGCAACGATGGCGCGGCCCGCGTCGGGCCGGAGCAGGGTGGTCAGGATCCGGACGGTGGTCGTCTTGCCGGAGCCGTTGGGGCCGAGCAGCCCCAGGACGGTCCCGGCCGGCACGTCGAGGTCCACCCCATCCAGGGCCCTGGTCGCGCCGAACTGCTTGACCAGGCCCTCGGCCTGGATCGCGGTGGTCATCACGCCTCCTGTCGGTCCGGGCGCCGGACATGTCGCTCCGCTTCGCGATCGCGCCGCTTCGCGAGACCGGTGCCGCGCCTTGACCACGCGCGGGTGACAGTGAGCCGCAATGGCGCGCACCGCGGGTACGTGGCCGGGGTCCGTGGCGGGCGGTCGCCCGCAACGGTCGGCGCCACCGTGCGCCACCGCGCCGACAGGCTCCTGAACCCTGGCTGTCAGGTCTTGCAGCGCCCTGACAGCCAGGCGGCAGGCGTCACAGGGAGTAGGGCCCGAACCTGGCCCAGGCCACCAGCACGGCCAGGATGAACAGGATGGCGTTGATGCCGACACCAGGTCGGCGCCGACGTCCGCCGGCCGTAGCGAGCCGCCGTCGCCGGACGGTGCGGAGGCACGAGACCGGCGGCTCCTGCCGATCTGCTATGCTCGGGCCTGCCCCATCGCAGCGAGGGCGGTCAGCCCTCGCGGTCGTCGCAGGGTCTTTACTCCGTTCGTACGCACGCCGTTCTACCGGCATGGACTGTCCGCGCGCTGTATCCCACTGAGGCGTCCATCCGAGTCATGAACGGAGTCTCGTTCCACGTGCCTGCTGCCCCAACCCTTCCGAATCCTTCCCGCACGTCCGCCAGCAGCCCCTTCGAGGAGCTGGGCGTGCCCGCCGCCCTGACCAGGGTGCTCGCCGGCCGCGGCGTCGTCACCCCCCTCCCCATCCAGGCTCGCACCATCCCCGACGCGCTCGATGGGCGCGACGTCCTCGGCCGGGCCGAGACCGGCTCCGGCAAGACCCTGGCGTTCGGCCTGCCACTGCTGGTCCGCGTCGCCGCGGCCCGATCGGTGGCGACCTCCAGCGCCGCGCGGTCGCGCCGGTCCCGGCCTTTGGCCCTGGTGCTGGTCCCCACCCGCGAGCTGGCCCGCCAGGTCCACGCCGAGCTCGCCCCGCTGGCGCGAGCGCTTGGCCTGCGTGTGCTCGCGGTCTACGGGGGCGCGTCGATGCGCACCCAGGTCCAGGCGCTCCGCGACGGTGTCGAGGTGGTCGTGGCGACTCCCGGGCGGCTGACCGACCTGCTGGGCCAGGGTGCCTGCTCACTGGACGCGATCACGGTCACGGTGCTCGACGAGGCCGACCACATGGCCGACATGGGCTTCCTGCCGGCCGTGACCTGGCTGCTGGACCGGATCCCGGCGGGCGGCCAGCGGCTGCTGTTCTCGGCCACCCTGGATAACGGCGTCGACGTGCTGGTGCGCCGCTACCTCACCGATCCCGTGCGCCACGCGATCGCCCCGCCGACCGGCGGCGTGGCAGGGATGGACCACCGATTCGTCAGCGTGACCGCCGTCGACAAGATCGCGGTCGCCGCCGAGCTCGCCGCCCACTCCGGCCGGGTGCTGCTGTTCGTGCGCACTAAGCGCGGGGCCGCACGGCTCGCGCGCCAGCTCAAGAGTGCGGCCGGGGTGCCGGTTGGCGCGCTGCACGGCGACATGGCTCAGCACGCCAGGGAGCGCGCCCTGGCGGCGTTCGTCAGCGGCCGGACGCCGGTCCTGGTGGCGACCGACGTTGCCGCCCGCGGCATCCACGTGGACGGGGTCGACCTGGTCGTGCACTTCGACCCGCCGACGGAGCCCAAGGCCTATCTGCATCGGTCCGGACGCACCGCGCGGGCGGGTGCCAGTGGCAGCGTCGTCACCCTGGTCCTACCGGAGCAGGCCGAGGACATGCTCAAACTGCTTCGGCGCGCCGGCGTGGCGGGGCCGGCAGTCAGTCGTGATGCTCCCGCCGGCGGCCGGCGGCCTCGCCACCGCCACCGCGGGCGCCGCTGACCCAGCGGGCTCAGACCCCGATCGACCAGGGATCCGAGAAACGCGCGGAGCAGATCTGGTAGCCGAGCGTGGTGTCGTCCGCCCCGAGCCCCGCATACCACATGCGCAGGGAGCCATCATGGCATCGCACGGCGCACGGGGCCTGGGCTCCGCGGGCGTCCGGGCCCTCCCCGGTGGCCTCGAGGGTGGTGCCATGGCGGTCCCATTCCACGCCGTCGGTGGAGGTCGCCACGGCGACGTTGACGCGGTCCGCGGCTTCGCTGGTGTGGAACATGTAGTGGGTCCTTGCGATGACGATCACGCAGGGATGCGAGGTGGCCAGCTCGCCCTCCGCGGGCTCCAGGACCGTGCCGACGCGATCCCAGGAGGCGCCGGTGGGTGAGACCGCCGCGAGGATCACCGCTCGCCGGCTGTCGCTGGAACCGTCGTAGCCGGAGAAGTACAGCCACCAACCCGTCTCGCCGAGCACGAGGCATGGATGGCTGGCGCCGAGCGCATCCTGCGGGCCCCGCTGCATGATGGTTCCCTGTGGCGTCCATCCCCGGCCGTCCTCCGAGGTGGCCATGTGCAGCTGGGTCGCCTCGCCGTCGAAACCCGCGTAGGCCATCAGGTAGCCGCCCGGCGTGCGCACGACGCTGGGGGACTCGACGCCGTACAGGTCGCTGTCGCCTGTCGACCCGGCGTCGATCGCGACCCCTTGCCGCTCCCATTTCCGGCCAGGTCGCTGGACCGCCGTCAGGATCCGTCCAGTGGTCCCGTCGTGACCCGAGTACCACATGCGCCAGCCGCCGTCCTCCTCGAGGACCCAGGGGCGGGACATCCGCACAGCGTCCGGCTCACCGGGTCGCCCCGGCGTCAGAATCGTTCCCTCGCGCACCCACCCCACCGGTCACACCTGCCCGCCCCGGCTGAAGCGTCGGTCGGGAATCTGGTCACGGTGGACGTAGCACCAGTCCTCGGGGTTGTACCGCGACAGTCGCGTCGTACAGGCCGGCGCGGCGCAGACCCGGTTCTCGCCGAACGAGCGGATGAGCTGCTTGCCGCCAGACCAACCCAGGTTGCTGTGTTTCCTCGCCATGTGGCACCGCTCTCGCTCGATCATGACGCCGCTGGAGCATCGCCACGACCGCGACGGCACGCCGGGCAGCACTCTCGTGCGTCAGCGCCCGATACCGCTCGCCGACACCGCGAGTCTACGCTTGGTGTGCGGCACGGGCATGCACCAGCAAGACGAGGAGCCAATGCGATGACGCTGTCGAATGAATTCACCTGGGACCAGGCGATGCAGCGGGCGCATCAGGCGGTCAGGGTCTCCGAGCAGCTCTATGACGAGATTGACGAGCTTGAGGGTCGCAGCAACGTCGACATCGAGAAGCACCTCCGCAGGGCCGAGGTGAAGGCGAGCCAGGCTCGGGTCTGGGTCGCGATCGCCCAGGCACTCGGGACGCAGGGCGACCGGTACTGACCAGCCGCGCGCTCCGTTGCCCGTCTCCAGCTGCCGGCGGGGTTTGGTGAGCGAGACCCGTTGCCACAGGCTCTCGCGCCATGATCCTCGCTGCCGGCCGCATCCCGGAATTTCTTGTCCACAACCCGCACGACCCGGGCTTCCTTCGTTGATGAGAAGAAGCTAGCATTCCCGCCGACATCGCTTGTCGGCGGGGGGTGGGGCGTGAGGGGGACTCGGACCGGCGTCTTCGGGATCGTGCTGGCATTCGGGCTTGCGCTGGCGACCTTGCCAGGGGTGCCGGCGAACGCGGCGTCCACGGCGCCGGGCGGGCCAGGGGCGCTCTCGCACTTCGACCTCGCCCGCAAGGACTGCCTCGGCACGGCGCGCAACCGCACCTCGAAGGTCTGGTACACGGTCGCCGGGGGGGTCCTCTCCGACGTCTACTACCCGACCGTCGACAACACCAACGTCGAGACGCTCCAGTACATCGTCACCGACGGGTCGACCTTCACCGACCTGCAGACCCGTGACATGACCTACACGCTGCGGGCGCTCGATCCCGGCGGGATGGCCTGCCGGGTCACGGCCACCGCCAAGAACGGCCGGTACCGGATCGTCACCGACTACCTGACCGATCCGGACCGCGCCACCGTGCTGCTCCGCAGCAGGTTCCAGCCGCTGGTCGGCACCCGCAAGGACTACCGGATGTACGTGCGGCTGGACGCGACCGTGAACGGCAACGGCGGCGGCGGCACCGACAACGCCGGCGCCGACACCGGCACCGTGGACCTCTCCACCGGCCACCCCGTGCCAGTCGCCATCGACACCAACACCGCCACGATCGCCGCCAACCGCGACTACGCCACCCCGGTGTTCGCCGCGCTGCGGCCCTCGACCCCGTTCACCCAGGTGAGCAGCGGCTTCGCCGGCAGCGACTCGGACGGCCTTGTGCAACTCGACAAGGACCGGGCGCTGGGCGACACCTTCACCGACGCGGCCAACGGCAACCTCGTCCAGACCGCCCGGTTGGACCTCGCCCGCGGGTCGGAGGTCACCCTCGCGCTCGGCTTCGGCGGGACCCAGGCGGACGCGGTCAAAACGGCGGGCGCGACCCTGGGCAACCGGCTGGACGCCGTGCTGGCACGCTACGTGGCCGGCTGGGTCGCCTACGATCGCGGCCTCCGGTCGCCGGGCAGCGCCTTCGGCGGGCTGCCGGTGAGCCGCCAGCTCGCGCTTGCCCGCTCGTACTACCTGTCCGCCAACGTGCTCAAGGCGTCCGAGGACAAGACCTTCCCGGGCGCGGTGGCGGCCTCGCTGGCCTCGCCATGGGGACAGGCGGTCGCGGCCGGCAGTTCGACGCTGACCTACTTCGGCTCCTACCGCGAGGTGTTCGCCCGCGACCTCTACGAGACGTTCACCGGCCTGCTGCTGGACGGCGACGTGGCCACCGCCCGCGACACCGTCCGCTTCCTGTTCGAGCGCCAGCAGCTCTCCGACGGCTCGATGCCGCGCAACAGCCTGGTCAACGGCAAGCCGGCGCCCGACACGTTCGGCACGCAGCTCGACGAGGTCACCTACCCGATCCTGATGGCCCTGCAGGCCGGGATCACCGACAAGGCGTTCTACCTGGCACACATCAAGCCGGCGGCCGACTTCGCCATCAGCCACGGGCCGAGCTTCGGCGCCGAGCGCTGGGAGGAGCAGAGCGGCTTCTCGCCGTCGACGATCGCCGCCGAGGTCGCCGGGCTGATCGCGGCCGCGCGGATCGCCGACCTGAATGGCGACGACGCCTCGGCCCGCGTCTACCGAGGGGTCGCCGACGACTTCCAGCGTTCGGTGAAGGGCTGGACCGTCACCACCAACGGTCCCAAGAGCTCGCAGCCCTACTTCATCCGGCTCTCCAAGACCGGTGACCCCAACGCGGCCATCACCTACAACGTCGGCAACGGCGGCCCGACCCTCGACCAGCGCGAGGTCATCGACGCAGGCTTCCTCGAGCTGACCCGCCTCGGGCTGTTCCGGGCCGACGACCCCGACGTGGCCAGGTCCCTTCCGATCGTCGATGCCACCATCCGGTCGCAGACGGCCAGCGGGCCGGGCTGGCACCGCTACAACGGCGACGGCTACGGCGACGGGAACGCCGACGGCCATCCGTGGGCGCCGACCGACCAGGGCAACGGGCACCTGTGGCCGGTGCTGGACGGGGAGCGAGCCGAGCACCACATCGCCGTCGGCGACCAGTCGACCGCGGTCGGGCTCGCGGATGCCATGTCCCGGTTCGCCGGCGGCGTCGGCCTGATCCCCGAGCAGGACTGGGAGAACCCCGACCTGGCGCCGTCGGCGTTCGGCACCGCGCCCGAGGTCGCCTCGATCGGCTTCGTCAACGGCCAGCCGGCCGGCTCGGCCGCGCCGCTGACCTGGTCCGCGGCCCAGTTCGTGCGGCTGGTGCGCGACCTGGATACCAGGCGCCTGCTCGAGCAGCCGGCCGACACGGTCGCCCGCTACGTGGCGCACCAGCAGGGCGCCACCAGCGTGACCATCACCGCCCCGCCGGACCGGACTGCGGTCCCCGGCTCGCCGGTGACCGTCACCGGCACCTCGGTGCCCGGCAACACCATCGATGTGTCCGCCACCAATACCGAGCGGGACTCCGAGAACACCGTGGTCACCACGACGGCCGGGCAGGACGGCACCTGGAGCGTCCAGATCCCGATCAACGGCGGCACCATCGTCCTCGACGCGGTCGCCACCGCAAGCGATGGCGGCACCGCGCACGCGCAGCGGACGGTCGTGCTGGACTTCACGCCCGGCACGGTCCTGCTGGACGTCACCGACCCGGACGGCGACGACAACGGGCCGGGCAACTACGCCTACCCGACCTCGTCCAACTTCCAGCCCGGCGCCTTCGACCTCGAGCGCTTCCAGGTCCTCGACGACGGCAGCAACGTGATCTTCAGGGTGCAGACGAGGGACCTGACGCCGACCTTCGGGAGCCCGCTCGGCGCGCAGCTCGTCGACGTCTACGTGCACGATCCCGCCGCCTCGCAGACCTCGACCGCGGCCTCGTTCCCGCAGCGCAACTACTCGATCGCCGGCGGCTCGGCCTGGAGCCGGCTGCTGGAGGTCCAGGGCTTCGGGCAGCGGTACGTCGACGCGGGTGGGGCGACCCTTGGCACCATCACCATCAGAGCCAACGAGATCTCGCGGTTCATCACCTTCAGCGTGCCCAAGTCGAGCCTGGGGCAGCCAGGACCCGGCTGGGGCTTCACGGTGGTCCTGACAGGCCAGGACGGCTTCAGCCCCGACCAGGCTCGAGGCTTCGCGCCCACCCCGCAGGAGTTCGCGTTCGGCGTCTGCGCGTCCGCGTCCTCCGATCCCCACTGCACCGTCGACCCGAGCACCGTGCCCAAGGCGATGGACGTCCTCACACCCGCCGGCGTGACCCAGTCCGACGAGCTCGACTACACCGTCCACCAGCCCGTAACCATCCAGGGCGTGACCATCCAATAAGAGGGCACCCCGGGGCCCGTCCTGGCTTCCGGCCCCCGGGCCAGCCAGCTTCGGCCGTGGGCGGCCCGCCGGCCCCTGGGCGGTGTGTCGCCGTGGCGGCGGCGTTCGTGTGGATCTTCTATGATCCGCCGGTGTCTGACCCTGTCTGTCCCTGTTCGAGGCTGCCGGCATGCAGACGGCGCTGAGGCATCGCCGCGACGCCGCCGCCCGCGGCTCCGCCCGGAAGGTGCCTCGGCCGCCCGTCGAGCTGTGGTCGCTCGGCTGGCTGCTGCTCGCCGGCTTCCTGCTGCAGGTAGTGTTGCGCGTCGCCATCAGCATCGGGCGGGACGGGCCGACGAACTTCGCCGACGAGACCGGCTACCTGGCCAACGCGCGGGTCATCGCTGGCGGCGTCCCCGGTGCGTTGCAGATGGCGGCCCTCTACCGGGGCGGGTACTCGCTCCTGCTCCTGCCCGCACAGTGGCTGGGGCATTGGCCGCTCAGCGTGTACCAGGGCGTGCTCGTCACCAACGCCCTGCTGTCCAGCCTGGTATTCCCGCTCCTCCACGTGCTGCTGACCAAGGTCTTCCGGGTGCCCGCCCGGACCGCCCTGATCGCCGCCTTCCTGGCGACTCTCTACCCGCCGCTGGTCGTCACCACCCAGTTCGCCTCGGCCGAGTCGCTGCTGCCCGCGCTGGTGCTGCTCGCCGCCATCACCCTGGGCGCCGTGGTCACCGCCTCGCGGCCCCGCGCCGCGGCGGGCTGGGCGATTGCCAGCGGGTGTAGCGCCGGCGCGCTCTACACGACCCACGGCCGCACCGCCCCAATGGTGGCGCTGCTGGTCGTGCTTCTGCTGACGCTCGCCGTGCTGCGCAGGGACCTCGCCGGCGCCGCCGTCGCCGGCGTGGTGGCGGCCGTCGCCGTGACCCTGGCCGGGCAGTGGCTGAACGACTGGCTGAACGGGAAGAGCTGGGGTGGCCGCCAGGACGCCGACCTCCAGCACGTGCTCGACAACGCCCGCACGCTCGGCTCGCTCAAGGCCGTGGCCGCCCTCGCCCTCGGCGAGTCCTGGTACCTGTTCGTCGCCACCTTCGGCCTCGTCGTCCTCGGCCTCGTCCACGCCGCTACCCGCCTTCGGGCGCCAGCCACGCCCGCGCCGGAAGGCGCCGGCCCGACGGTGTCCGCGACCGCGCCGCCGGAAGGCGCCGGCCCGACGATGTCCGCGACCGCGCCGCCGGAAGGTGGGAGCCCGCCGATGTCCGCGACCGCGCCGCCAGAGGGTGGGAGCCCGCCGGCAACCGCCACGGCGGCGGGTGGGGGGCGGCGGGCGGTCGATGGGCTCCGTGGGGCGGTCGGTCGCGAGGCTGGTGGGGCTGCGGTGGTGAGCGTGTTCGTGCTGGGCTCCACGATTGGGCTGGCCCTTGTGGCGGGGCTGTTCCTCAATCCGCCGCTGCGACCGGACCATGTTGTCTACGGTCGCTACCTGGAGATCCTGGCCCCGCCGCTGCTCGCGCTCGGGCTGGTGCGGCTGTGGACGGTGCGGGCCCGGCGCCTGGTGGCGGAGCTGGCGGTCGGGTCCGCGGTGGCGCTGGTGGCGTGCGCGGTCGCCGCGGTCTACGCCGGCGGCCTGGTGAGGCGGGGCCCTGTCAATTGGTACACAGTGCTGGCGCTGCCGCTGCTGGCGCAGACGCGCGAGCAGATCCGGCCGGTGACCGCGACGCTGGTGGCGTTGGCGGGCGCCGCGATCCTGCTGGCGCTGGCGCGGCGGCCTCGGGTCTGGGCGCTGCTGGGGCTGGCGGGAGTCTTGGTGGCCAGCTCGATCGCGCTGCGGGTGGTGGTGATCGAGGCCAGGGATCGTGCCATCTACGGCACGCAGCCGATCGCGCTCTCCGAGGTCCCGGGGCTGAACGCGCCGCTGGACGTCGGCTACGACCTCGCCGCCTACACGCCCGTCGGCCTGTATGGCTACCAGTGGCAGTTGGATCGCGCCCGCTTCGTGCTCTTCGACTCCCGCCGGGACCCGGTTCCGCGCACCAAGTGGGTCATCGCCGGGCTGAACTGGCCGCCGGCGCGGGAGCTGGGAGCGCGCAGGGTCTGGGTCCACCGGGCCTTCCGGCAGGCGTTGTGGCGCCTGCCACCCTGACGGCGCGCCCTGGGGGGAGCAGTGCGGGAGCCGGCTGGGCGAGGCTCGGCGGGCTCAGGATCGGGGTTGGAACAGCTCGACGGGTTCCCCGAGGGGTCGTCGACCAGGACCTGGTCCCCCCCCGCGGCCGCCCTTCTCGAGGCGAGCGCCCGGGAGTGGCGGTGGCTCCTATGTGGACGGGGCGCGGGGGAGGGGGGTTTGATCGAGGACGTAGTAGAGGGCGACCGCGAGGTGGCCGGCGAGGGTGAGGGGAGCGCTGACCCATGCAAGGCCCATCAGGGCGATGTAGGCGACGTTGCCGACGCTGAAGCGGCGCAGGGCGGCCTTGCCGTCGGCCCGGCTCATGGGGCGGTCGAGCAGGCGGCCGCCGTGGACCGCCCACCACCACAGGACGCCGAAGCTGGAACCCATCAGGAACATCACGGCGCTGTACGCGAACGCTGCGGGGTGGGAGTCGACGGGCTCGGTGAGGTGCTCGGCCAGTAGCGCGGTCGGAAACGGGATGGCGGCGACGAACAGCAGCAACAGCAGGTTGATGAACAGCAGCACGCGATCGACCCGTGCGATCTGGCGGAAGACGCTGTGGTGGTTGACCCAGATGATCCCGATCACCAGGAAGCTCACCAGATAGGCGGCGTAGTGGGCGATGGCGCCCCGCTCCAGGAGCTGCCTGCCGAGGGTCGAGCCGGAGCCCGGGCGCAGGTCGAGCGCGAGCAGGGTGATCGCCACGGCGAACACCCCGTCGCTGAACGCTTCGACGCGGCTGGTCTCCATCGCGGGAATGCAATCACAGCGCCGGCTCGACCGCCGGCCACCACGCGCAAGCTCCGTCAGAGCGGCCTGGTCGAGGCGGACGCCGAGGTCACCGGCCGGCCACGCGCTGCGGCGCTCCAGCAGGACGACGTCCCCCAGCGGCTGTCGACCTGCCCGATCCGCTCGCGCACGCCCACGACCCGGAAGCCGCAGCGGCGGTGCAACGCCAGGCTGGCGGTCCGGCTCGGACAGTCTTGCAAACCGTGATTCATGTCAACCAAACTTGATCGAGATGACTGCGCTTGCGATTCCAACCGTTCCCGGTGCCGTCGCCGCGGAGCGCGCCCTGGCCGACCCGCTGCGGCAGCGGATTGTGCCACGGCCCCGCAAGAGCGCCTGAGCCATGGGCGCGGTGGCACCGTATGCGTTTGGGGACGGCGTGCCGGCCGCGCGGCGGCTGGCGCTCGTCGCCGAGGCGTTCGAGCCGTCCAGCCGCGCGTTCCTGGAGCGCTTCGCGGGCGCGACGCCCGCGCTGGCGGTGGACCTCGGCTGTGGCCCGGGGCACACGACCCTGCTGCTCGACGAGGTGCTGCGGCCGCGCCGGACACTCGGTCTGGACCAGTCAGCGACCTTCCTGGAGCTGGCCCGCGCGACGCCGCGCCAGGGGATCGCCTACCTGGAGCACGACGTGACCACGGTGCCGTTTCCCGAGCGCCCGGTGGACCTCGCATCCTGCCGCTTCCTGATGACCCACCTGGCCGACCCGGGGGCGGTGCTGGCGGCCTGGGCGTCGCAGCTCGCGCCGGGAGGGTTGCTACTGCTCGACGAGGTCGAGGAGATCCACACCGAGCATCCCGTCCTGCGCGCCTACCTCGACACGGTGGCGCGCTTGCTGACGGCGCGTGGCCACCGCCTCGAGGTCGGCCGTCTGCTGGAGTCGCTGGCCGACCCCGGCGACCTGCGGCGCGTCGACAGCCGCCTCGCAGTGCTGTCGCCGCCCACGCCGCTGGTTGGTGCGATGTTCGGCCTGAACCTCGGGGTCTGGCGTCACGACCCGCTCGTCGCCGGCGTGGCCACCCCGGCCGTCCTCGATGAGATCGCCCTCGGCCTGCGTGCTCTCGCCGACGGCGAACCCGCCAGCATCACCTGGCGACTGCGTCAGCTCGCCTTCGAGGGGTCGCCGCGAGGTAGGCGCTGACCAGCGGGTGCCGCGCCGCGGGTGTGCTGGAGGTCTGCGGGACGAACAGCGTCCCCCCCGTTGATCAGCAGCCGCGAGGTGGTCGGGTCGTACTCGGCGTGCGCGGCGTCGGGAATGCCGGCGACGTTGCGCGCGAACTCGATGACCACGTGCTGGAAGCCACCACAGGTGCCGAGCAACGGCAGGTCGTGGGAGCGGGCGAAGGTGATCGCCTCGAGCGCCCCGCGCATGCTCCGGTACGGGCTGGCCGGCGCGATCCAGACCGCGTCGAAGCCGTCCAGGACGTCCTCGGCGGGCCCGTCGATCCCGGGGTGTCGATCCAGGCGGCCTCGGCCAGCCAACCTCGACGCTGGGCGGCATGGTCGACGGTCGCCCAACCCTCGCGTGCCCGCCAGGCCGGCGCAAGCCGATTAGCGGGCGGCGGTCAGAGGTCGAGGCGGTAGGCGATCACCGTGATCGGGCGCTCGCCCTCCACGCGGTGGGACGCGGGGGCGTCGAAGTCGAACGTCGGCGCTCGCCGGAAGCCCATGTGCTCGTACAGGGCGACCGCGGCGGTCATGATCTCCGCCGTGTGCAGGCCAAGCACCGCGGCGCCCGCCCGCCGCGCCCGATCGAGGCACGCCTCCATCAGCAACCGGCCGATCCCGCGCCCGCGCGCCGCCGGGTCGACGCCCAGGGCCCGCACGCCCGCCCAGCCCGGCGGCCAACCGACCCCCTGGGCGTTGGCCTGCTCGTAGAAGGTGACCGTTCCCAGCAGCCGGCCCGCCTGCTCGGCGACGAGCAGGCTGCCGGCCCGGACCCGGGGTTCCAGGTCGAGGATGTCGGCTATGTAGGGCTCATAGATGGCCTGCGGGATCGCCGAGGCGAACTGGCGATACGCCGCCTCCAGCAGGACGCGGATCGCCTCGTGCTCCTCGGGCTCGGCGCCGCGCACCGAGACGGCGGCGCCCTCGTCGGCGATCGCGGCCTCCTTGGCGCCACGGGCGTTCGGTTTCGCGTTGAATGACGTCATCGCTGCTCCCCGGTGTGACTCCGGGCCCGATGCTAGCGAACGCCGCGTGGCGTCGGGTTCACGTCCGCGTGGAAGGGGCGGGCGGCGAACCCGAGCTGATAGGAAGATCCAGCGCGACGAACTGGTCGACCGCATCCGCTGGCAAGGCCGCGAACGCGGTTGCCGCCGCGCGCTCCAGGCGCTCAGCGAAGCGTCCGACTGCTTGGAGCATGTCGCTGAGGCACACGGTCACCTCCGCGGCCGTCAGCGTGGCGAGGCCGATCGGGGCCTCGATCTCCTTGCCCCAGGGCTTCACCACGGGTAGGTCCTTCGTGGGCGCCAGGGTGCCTGGCACCAGGAGGACGAGGGAAATCCTGTCCGTGGCGGGTGATTCCCGGTAGACCCACGACAGGGTCCCCCAGAGGGGACGACCGCTCTTCTCCAGCTCCTCGACTCGAGCTCTCCAGAAAGGTGCTGCACGGCAATTTCGCAAGATCTCCAGGGTCTCGACGCTCTTGCGGAACGAGACGACCGGGTCCGGCGCGACTACCCGATGTAGGGCTCGCTGGACGTCAGGCTATGGTCGAGGCGAAGCCGGATCGCCGGGTGGATCTCATAGCCGCCCAGGTCCGTCGGCTCGACCCATGCGACCGCGGCGGCTTCGTCGGTGCGCTGGAGCTCGCCGCCGACCGGGCGGGCCCGCAGGCAGATGTTGACCGGCTGTCGGACCTCCTTGACCTTGTCGCCCTTGTAGTAGGCGATCAGGTGGTCCGGCGTGGAGAACACGCCCACGATGCCGGTGATCTCGACCTGGAGGCCGGTCTCCTCCTGGCACTCGCGGACGGCGGCCTTGGGCACGGTTTCGCCCTTCTTCACGGCGCCCGTGGGGATGGTCCACAGCCCCGAGTCGGGCCGCTGCAGCAGAAGCACCCGGCCGGCGTCGTCCCGCACCAGCACGGAGGCGGACGGCTTGCGGCTGGTCGGCTTCGGCGCGTGCGGGTCCTGCCAGTAGTCGACCCGGCGCCGCTTCGGGCTCACGCGAGCTCCATGGCCGGCTCGGCGGCCAGCGGGCGGGCCGAGGACCAGACCCGTTCGAAGCTCTCCACGTAGGTGTGGAAGTAGGCGCCGTCGACCCGACGCAGGTGCAGCGTCGGCGTGTGCGCGGCCAGGAGCCCGTACACGTGGACGTTGACCAGGAGCTCGTCGTCGAACCGGTAGATCGAGTTGTAGAGCGGCGTGTCGTGCAGGCGGATGGAGGCGACATCGGCCAGCGGCCGGTAGGCGGCCAGCACCGCGCCGACCCGGCCGGCGACAACGCCGCGGCCGATCGCCTGCTCGTCGTCGCGGGCGGCGAGCTGGCGGCCTTCGGGGTCGCCGAGCAGCAGCCGGACCCGAACGCCGTCCTGCGCCTTGGCGCGCAGGGTCGGGAGCCATTGGAGGTGCTCCTCGGTGAGGAACAGGCCGCCGAAGGCGAGCAGATCCACGGATCGGCCGGCGCGGCGCAGCAGCTCGTCCCACAGGTGCGCGGGGACGTCGCCGCGGCGGGGCCAGATGTTGACCAGCTCCGCGCGCGCGAGCGCGGTCCGGTCGGTCACCTCGGGCCACAGGTAGCTCTCATCCTCGCCGAGCAGCGCGGCGACCCGGTAGCGGGTCTTCGGGTAGGGGACGCTGGTGCCGGCGAGCCAGCGCTCCACACTCTTGGCGCTGACTTCGAGGGCCTCCGCGAGGGTGGCGGTGTCGTGGCCGGCGCGGAGCATCGCGCGGCGCAGCGGCTCGTTTCCCATGCCCATGGTGCCCATCGTCCCCCTGAAGGACACCTCGGGGCAACCTTCACCATCCTCGCTGAAAGAAGTTGTCTGAAGATGTCGAGCACTGTCATCGCGCTGCCGAGCCGGAGCGGAACAGGCTAACCGGACTCCAACCCCGGGAGGTAGCAAAGATGGCAAACCCAGCAGACCCGCTGCACGTGAGCGGCGACGCGTTGCCAGCACTGAACGACGTCGAGCTGTCGACCCTGATCGAGATCGGCTCGGCTGGTGGGATGTGGCCTCGGCACAAGCTGGACCCGGCCGCAGTCCGGGTGCTGCTGGAGCGCGCCGCCCAGGAGATCAAGGCTGAGACGAGCGTGGACCCCACGCCTGCGAGGCGACGTTGGCGCGGTCAGTCGATCGTCACCGGTTCAGCCGTGGACGGAGACCGCCGATGAAGAGAGAGGTCTGCGGCCTGGATGAGATCGAAGACGGCTACGGGCGGGCTATGGTGGCGCTCTTCGATGGTTGGGTAGAGAACCGGCGGAGGTATCTCGATGGCTCGCGTAAGCGATGATCGGCTAGCGGCCGCGCGCGAGGTCGTCTCGATGATTCGCACCAGCGCCGACTTCCGTGAGGGTGTGGCGACCAATCCTGCTGGGGGAACGCACGATCGTGGTCGCCTCGGTTGATGACACCGTTGGCGAAATCGTCGGCCGGGTCAGCAGAACCGGACTACCGGTGACCCTGTGTGTGCGCGCTGGCTCCAGCAGCATGACGGTTGCCACGATCCGGGAACTCGAACCGGGCGAGCACGCCACTGATCCGCACTCCGTGGCGCCCAAGGCCAACCTCGGAATGTTCATCTCCTACCTGTGGAAGATGCGGACGTTCACCTCCCACGTGGAGGAGCCCGCCGGGGCCGAGTACGAGCTGGAGTTCGCCTAGCAGAGCAGAGTCTGCTACGCCACCTGCTCGCCGGGCCCAGTCAGGTGCTTCACGTACCCGTTCGCCATCAGGATCTCCGCATCGTCCTCACGGATCTCGACCTGCTCCCCGCCCCGTCCGGTGTACCGCCTCGCGCAGTTCATTGGCGCGCGCCGCCATGGCCTGCTCGTCGGTCGGGTCGACGTCGGCGAACAGCGCTTGGGCGCTCGGCGGCACGGCCAGCCGCCGGAAGCCGGCCTCGGTCTGGCGCTCACGGATCGGCTCCTGGCGCGCCTCGGTGCGGATGGGTCGATCTCCTTCTGACGGCGCTTCAGGGCCGCCCGGAGGGCCCAGATAACCGTGCTGGCCCGAGGGTCGGGGCGGCACGGACCCGTAGCTGGTATCAAGTGGAGCGGGACACCGGATCGAGCGAGAGGAGTGGGCGTGGCGGCGAGGCCGGGGAGGGCGGGACGGCCGAAGCTGGTGCTGGGGGTGTACGTGGTCACCGCGGCCGGGATGGCGCCGGGCCGGGGCCACGCCGAGGTGGCGGCCGGCGCCATCGAGGGCGGCGCGAACGCGGTCCAGCTCCGCGCGCCCGGGCACCGGGACGAGGAGCTGTTCCCGCTGGCCCAGGAGCTGGCCGACCGGTGCGGCGAGCGGGGCGTGCTGTTCGTCGTCGACGATCGCATCGAGCTGGCGATGGCCTGCGGCGCGGCAGGCGTGCATCTCGGGCAGGGCGACCCCTGGCAGGAGGCACGGATGCGTCTGGGTCCGGACCTGATCCTTGGCGTCAGCGTCGAGAGCACCGAGCAGGCGTCCGCGGCCGAAGCCGCCGGCGCCGACTACCTGGGCGTCACCGTGTTCGCCACCAGGACCAAACCGGAAGCGGTCCCGGGAGGGCTGGAGCGGGTGCGCGAGATCAGCGCGGCGACCCGCCTGCCGGTGGTCGGCATCGGCGGGATCGACGCGTCCAACGCGCGCCAGGTGCTCGACGCGGGCGCCGCCGGGATCGCGGTGGTCTCGGCGGTCGCCGCCGCCCCCGACCCGGCCGCCGCCACCCGCGCCCTGGTCGCCGCCGTCCGCGGCACCACCAGCGCTCCGCCCTTCCACCCCTGAGCCCGCCGTCGGGCTCCCGTGTCAGCCCTGCGCGCGCAGCGCCGCGATCAGCCATTCGAACGCGGGCACCCGCGGCGGGAATGGCGGCCGGCCGTTGATCACGCCGACGAGCTGCCAGTAGCGCTCGGCAGGGGGTCGGTGAACGCCTCCAGGTCCGCCCTCCAGCCGCTGGAGACTCACGCCGTCATCCCACCGTCCTCCTCGAGCCCTTGATCGACCATGTCGAGGAGGCGGTGGGTGATGTCCTCGGTCTGGCGCGGCGGGAGGCCGCGCAGGGGACCGTCGATGACCAGCATGGCCAGGCCGTGCACGGCCGACCAAGCCAGGAACTGCGCGCCGGGGCGACGCCGGCGGGGCAGGACGCCCGCATCGACGAGCTCGTCCAGCGCGGCCGCCAGGAGCTGGAACGGGGTCAGGCCGCTGTGCCCGGCCTTGGCCGGGTCGGCGGCGCCCTCCAGGTTCTCGGGGACCGAGAACGCGGTCCGGAACAGCCCCGGCTCGGCCTGGGCGAAACGTAGGTAGCCGGTCCCGACCGCTCGCAGTCGCGCACGCGCCGCGCCGGCGGGATCGCCGGAGCTCGGCAGCTCCGCCAGCTCCCGCTCGATCGCGACGGCCAGCGCCGACATCGCGGCCGAGGAGACCGCCCGCAGCAGCGCCAGGCGATCGGCGAAATGGCGGTACGCCGCGTTGGGAACCACCCCGGCCCGGCGCGTGGCCTCGCGGAGCACGACCGCGTCCGGGCCGCCGCTGCGCGCCAGGTCGATACCGGCCTCCAGCAGCGCATGCCGTAGATCGCCGTGGCGGTAGGTGCCGCGCCTCGTGGGGCCGGTGCCGGTCTCTGTGGTCGTCATCACCTCTCCACGCGGGCGCTGTCCCGACCCTTTGCTATTGTGGACAGCGTACACAAACTCGCTGGAGGAGGGCACGGGGGATGGGGGCGACCACGTCCAACGAGAGGATCGTGCGGGTCAACGGGGTCGACCTGTGCGTCGAGAGCTTCGGTGACCCCGCCGACCCGGCGATCCTCCTCATCCATGGAGCGGGCGCCTCGATGCTCTGGTGGCAGGAGGAGTTCTGCGAGCGTCTGGCGGCCGGCCCCCGGTTCGTCGTTCGCTACGACCATCGCGACACCGGCCGATCGGTCAGCTACCCGCCGGGCGCTCCCCAGTACACGGGGGCCGACCTGGCCGCGGACGCGGTCGGCGTGCTCGATGCCTTCGGCCTGGCCAGCGCCCATCTGGTGGGGACCTCGATGGGCGGAGCGATCTGCCAGATGGTGGCGCTGCGGCATCCCGACCGGGTCGCATCCCTCACCTTGATCTCGACCACCTCGGTCTCGACGAGCCCAGGTGGCCTCGACCTTCCGGGTCCGTCGGAGGAATTTCTCGCCTTCGTCAAGGGGGCGGCGGACCCTGACTGGTCGGATCGGCCGGCGGTGATCGACCACCTCGTCGGCTCCATTCGTGCCCACGCGAGCGCCGCCCGCCCGTTCGACGAGGCGGCCGTCCGTGAGTTCGTGCGTCGTGACGTCGACCGCGCCCGCAACATCGAGTCGAGCATGAGGAACCACTTCGTGATCGACCCCGGCGACGACCCCGCGCCCGGGGTCGGCGAGATCGGCGCCCCGACCCTGGTGGTCCATGGCGCGGACGACCCCTTGTTCCCGCTGGGCCACGGGCTCGCGCTGGCCGGCGGCATCGCCGGCGCCAGCCTGCTCGTTCTGGAGCGGACCGGCCACGAGCTGCCGCCGGCGGTCTGGGACGTCGTGATCCCCGCGATCCTGGTGCACACCGCGGGAGGCAGCTAGCGGGGCGGGGCGGTGCTCGGGCCGACCTGCTCGTCGAGCCAGTCCTGGAGCGGAGCGGCCGTGCGCAGGAACTCCACCACCCGCCGCTTGGCGCCGGCGGTGTGGAGCCAGGCCGCCGCGGGCCAGTGGCGCCACGCGATCAGCCCCTTGTGGCGCAGGAGCTCGATCCGCGGGTGGTCCCGCGGGTAGCCCTTGGGCGCGCTCTTGAGGCTGGACGACCCGTGGACCTCGACCTTCTCGGCGGTGAGCCGGTCGATGACGGCGACCAGCTCGACCCCGCTGCCCTCGTCCGCGGCAGCGCGCCGGTAGCGGTCCAGCTGGTCAGGGGCCATCTGGTAGTAGCCGATCCCGGTGCTCAGCCCGTCCGCGCTGAAGTTGACGTAGCCGCCGCGCTCCAGGATCGCGTAGATGGCCGTCTTGTAGGGCGACTTGTCGGTGCGGAAGCGCACGTCCCGGTACGGCCGCGCGATGCGGCCGGCCCCGAACTCGTCGGCCAGCTCGTCCAGCAGCTCCGCCATGGGCGCGTGCACGCTGGCGTCGAAGACCGGCTTGTGGGCCGTCCAGTACGTCTTGGTGTTGTCGGCCTGGAGCCCCTCGTAGAACTCCACCGCCTCGATGGGCCATCCGCGGAACGCCATGTCAAAGAGCATAGGCGATCCGAGCGGGAGGGGTTGTCCGAAAAGCGTGGCGGGTACCCGCGGCGTGCCTCTTCGGAAACGTTCACCCGATGCTTGCGGTGATGAAACATGTTCGTCACTCTGGCTGCGGCAATATGTGAACGGAATCACAAAGCCGTCAAGGAGGGAGCAGCGTCACGGTGCCGATGAAGTCCGTTCATCGCATGGTCCATCAAGCGGATCGACCCGACGGAGGAGTGGAGTGGGGCTGCCCGCAGTGCGGCCGCAGCGAGTTCGACCAGGACTGGCTCCGCAGCCACGAGATGGCGTGGTAGCGGCAGGCTCCCGCGCGACGGGAGACAGCCCATGACCCTGCTGATCGCCGCGACCGGCGACGTCCCCACCCGCGTCGGTGAGCTGCTGCTCGGTCGCGCCATCAAGGTGGCGGCGGTGCTGCTGGTGGCGTTCGTCGTCGACCGCCTGGCGCGGTGGATGGTGGGGCGGGTCGTGCGCGGCCTCCAGCGGCAAGGGGTCCAGCAGCGGTTGCAGTCGATCCGGGCGAGAACGCCACGGGCCCTGCTGGCCACCACCGACCCGCTGCCCAGCCTGCGCCACGCGCAACGCGCCGACGCCATCGGCGCGGTGCTGCGCAACCTGTCCTCGGTGGTCATCTGGCTGCTGGCCGCCATCCTGGTCCTGCAGGTGCTCGGCGTCCGTCTCGGGCCGCTGCTCGCCGGCGCGGGCGTGGTCGGCCTGGCGATCGGCGTGGGCGCGCAGCAGATGGTGCGCGACTTCCTGGCGGGCATCGCCATGCTGCTGGAGGACCAGTACGGCGTCGGCGACGTTATCGACGTGGGCGAGGCCACCGGTGAGGTCGAGCGGGTGGGCCTGCGGACCACCCGGCTGCGCGGCGTCGACGGCACGGTCTGGCACGTGCGCAACGGCGAGATCGAGCGCGTCGGCAACAAGTCGCGCGACTGGGCGCGCGTGCTGCTGGACGTGGAGGTGGCGCGCGGCGCCGACCTGGCGCTGGTGCGGCGCACCGTGGAGCAGGCCGCCAGGGAGCTGCGGCGGGACGAGCGGTGGCGGTCGCTGCTGCTCGAGGATCCCGAGGTCTGGGGCGTCGAGGGGCTCGGGCCGGCGTCGGTCACGATCCGGCTCGCCGTCAAGACCCGCCCCTCGCGTAGCGACGAGGTTGCCCGCGAGCTGCGCGCCAGGGTCGACGAGGCCATCGAGAGCGCGGAGATCCCGCTCCCGGCCCCGACCGAGGCCCTGGTGATCGGCCCGGAGCGGTGACCCGGGCCCGGCGCTAGGCCGGCTGGTCGAACATCCAGCGGTGACCTTCCAGGTCGGCGGCCCGATAGCTGCGGCCGTACCCGGTGTCCGCGGGCTCCGAGAGGATGGTCGCGCCCGACTCGCGGGCCCGGGTGAAGTGGGCGTCGACGTCCTCGACGTACACGTGCACGCCGTCGATGACGTACGGCACCGCCAACCAGCGGCTGGCCGCGGCGGCGTCGTGGTAGGCCAGCATCGGGGTCACGGTGGGAGCGGGCGTGTTGGTTGGCACGGGACCCTCCTCGCTCGGCTGTCCTGACGATTCTCCAGCACCTCCCTCCCCACGTCTTGGACCAACGGGCGCCTCACCGGCCACAACCGGACCCGCCGCGACCTCACCTGGCGGCGCGTTCCGGTGGCCCGGCACGGCGCAGCCACAGCGCCGCCTGGGTCGGCTGCATCGCCTGGTCGACCGCGGCCAGCAGCTCGGTGGTGAGGGTGTCGAGGTCGATCTGCTGGCGCAGGCGGGCGCTGAACGCCGCGATGGTCATGGCCGCGTCGTAGCCGCGCCGGTTGAAGCGACGGTCGACCGCCCGCTGCACGCGGCGGCGGGCCGGCTGGAACACCCCGGCCACCGCCAGGGTCGCCCCGGCGACGACCAGGCTGCGACCCTGGCCGAGAAGCTGACCGAGCCCGAGGACCACCCCGGCGTACGCCCCACCGAGCAGCACCGTGAGCAGTCCGTATGTCAGCGTGCGGCTGACGATGCGGTCCAGGTCGTAGAGCCGGTAGCGCGCGATCGCCGCGCCGATCGCCATCGGGAGCAGTGCCAGGTACAGGCCGGCGGCCCAGCCGGCCAGGGTCAGGTGCTCGGTGACGATGCCGGCCGCGGTCGCCAGCACCGCCAGCGGCGCCAGCGCCGCCGCCAGCGTCAGCCAGCGGAGCTGCTGGCGCTCCACCCCGCGGGCACGGCGAAAGCGCAGCACCAGCGATGCGGCGGCGACCACCAGGGTGATGGCGGTGGCCGGGGAGGCCGTGCCGTAGACGGTCCGGAGCGGCTCGACCAGCGCGGGGATGGCCATCGGGTTGTGGACCGCCCGCAACGGCGAGTCCGGGTCCAACCGCGGCACCCCGAGCAGCCAGGACACCAGGAACGCCGCGGGCACCGCCGCGGCCACCCATGCCCACCACCGCCAGCGCGATGATGGCAGCGAGCCGGTCGGAGTGAGCAGCAGGATGAAGCCGAGAAGGCCGAGCCCGGGAATGAAGGTGCCCGAGGCGAGCACCGCCACGTAGCTGGCGGCCGGCAGTCCCCCGGGCCGCACCAGCAGCCCGTAGCGGGCGTATCCCTCGGCCGCGTTGGTGAGCGCCTGCGGCAGCAGCGCGAAGGCCAGCAGCAGCCAGCCGACCGGATGGCGGGGCCGACGGCTGGCCAGCACCGCCCCCGCGGTCGCGGCGCTCACCGCCCCGAGCACCAGGGTGACGCCCCCGGCACCCAGTTGCGCCAGGTCCGGCCTGCCGCCCTGCCGCAGCAGGTGGTCGAACCAGGCGGTCACGGCCAGGCCGAGTAGGCACAGCACCCACAGGGCGAGCGCCAGCGGGGCGGCCCACCGCGACCGCTCCGTCCGCATTCCCGGGTTCGTCTCCACCGCCGCCGGCACGCGCAGGCCACCTCCACGACCACGTCGACCTGCGCCAAGTCTCCCCGATCGCCGTCACGGAGACGTTACGGGCCGAGAAGCCGGCGACCTGTACCACCACCGGCCCTGACGGGCCCATCCGGGGCCTCCCGCGGGAGTAGCCGCCCGACCGCGGCTGCTCCGGCGGGGGCGCCCTGGCCCCGCGATCGCTACGCGGCGCGGCGCAGGGCAAGAGCATCCCGCCGACCGACGACGGCAGCCCTCCTGACCAGGAGCATGGACCCGCAATCGACGACACACGAGTGGGGCGGCTCCAGGCCGAATCGCAGAGGAGGCTCCGATGGCATTCAGCGGACAGGTGCTCGACAACCCGATCAGCGGCGAGCGCTTCATCTTCCACAAGACCTCGGACGACACCGCGGGAGAGCTGCTCGCGTTCGACCTGGTCGTCGACCCGAACGGCCGGGTGCCAGGCGGCCACGTCCACCCGGTGCAGCAGGAGAGCTTCCAGGTGCTGCGCGGCACCATGAAGTTCCGGAAGGGCCTGCGGACCGTCATCGCCGAGCCGGGCGACACCGTCGTGGTCCCGCCCGGTGCCTTCCACCAGTTCGCCAACGCCGGTGACGAGCCGGCGGTCGTGCGGGTCCAGGTGGAGCCGGCCCTGCGGATGGAGCAGCTCTACGAGACGGTCGCGGCGCTGGCCAGCGAAGGCCGGACCCTGCGGTCCGGCATGCCCAAGCCGCTCGACCTCGCGATGTTCATGCGCGAGTTCGAGCAGGAGGTGCGGGCGCCGGTGGCGCCGGGCCTGGTCCGCGCGGTGATGGCGCCACTGGCGTGGATGGCCATGCGCCGCGGCCTCGACCAGCGCTATCGCAGCCTGTCGGGCCTTGCGGCCCGGCGGCCCGCGCCGACGCACCCCGGCGCCGGCAGGGTCTCCGGCACCCGTCCCAGCCCCGCCCGCCCGCCGCGGTCCCGGCCTGGGACCCCAGGGGCGGCCGGCCGCCAGCGCGTGACCGGCCGGCGGGGCTGAGGCATCGCGGACCACCGGATCGACTGACGTTGACGAGGAGGTGGATTGACATGGCGGCCTGGTACTGGCAACGGTCGTCCTGACCTCCCACCCAAAGCGACCCGCCCCTCATGGGGCGGGTCGCTGATTGCCCCGCGGTTACCGCGGCCTGACGGGTCCGCACTCGCCAGGCATCGACGCCGGCACCCCTACAATCGGGTTCCAATCCGGCCAGCGGGGCGGCTGCCGGAGCCGCGGGCCGTCAGGGGGCGGGAGGAGCTCGTCAATGAGCCAAGCAGCACCCGAGCCGGTGACTTCGAACGCCACGCCGATGACCGCCGCGGAGCTGACCGACGAGGTGGTCGCGCGCTTCTCGGACGCCGCCGACCCGCGCCTCCGCCAGATCATGCAGTCGCTCGTCAGGCACCTCCACGCCTTCGCGGTCGACGTGCAACTGACCCAGGCGGAGTGGTTGGCGGGCATCCGATTTCTCACCGCCACCGGACAGAAGTGCGACGACAAGCGGCAGGAGTTCATCCTGCTGTCGGACACGCTCGGGCTGTCCATGCTGGTCGACCTCATGGAGCACGAGGTGAACGGCGGCACCACCGAGTCCACCGTGCTCGGGCCCTTCTACGTGCCGGGCAGCCCGGAGCGGCCCTATGGCGCCAGCATCGCGGAGCGGCCCTCGGGCGAGCCGGCCTGGGTCGCCGGCCGGGTGCTCGACGCCGACGGCCGGCCCATCGCCGGGGCCGAGGTCGACGTGTGGCAGAACGGCGACGACATGCTCTACGCGGTGCAGGACCCGGACGCGCCCCAGACCAACCTGCGGGGGCTGTTCCTGACCGACGACGACGGCCGCTACGCCCTTGTCGGGGTGCGGCCCACCGACTATCCCATCCCGGACGACGGTCCCGTCGGCGGGATGCTGGAGGCGAGCGGCCGGCACCCCTGGCGAGCCGCCCACCTGCACTTCATCGTCAGGGCGCCGGGCTTTCGCCCGGTGACCACCCACGTCTTCGACGACGGCAGCCGCTACCTGGAGAGCGACACCGTCTTCGGAGTCAAGCCCTCGCTCGTGCGCCATTTCCGGCGCCACGAGCCCGGCGCCGACGACCCTCCCCAGGGCGTCGGACCCGACCAGGTCTGGTACTCCCTGAGCTTCGACTTCGTCCTCCAGCGCCAGGCCTGAGTCACCTGGTCAGGGCGGTCAGGCGTGCTGCCCGTCACGCGCTGGACCTGCCCCGCCCGCGCTCCTGGAGGACCCAGGTGTTGCCGTCGGGGTCGCTGAAGTCGGCGAACGAGTTGTAGTCGCGGCGCTCGGGGTCCGGGCCCGGCGCCCAGCCGCTCGGCCCAAGGTGCCGGATGTCGCTGACGCTCACCCCGCGTCCGCGGAGCTCGTCGCGTGCCACCTCGATGTCGGAGACGACCAGATGGGTGCCCTTGTAGGTGCCGGGCGCCACGTCCGTGATCCCCTTGCCGACGGTGATCGAGCACGCCGAGCCAGGCGGCGTCATCTGGACGACGCGGAGGTCGTCGCTGGGGCGATGGTCGACGTCCAGGGTGAACCCGGCCTTCTCGACGTAGAAGTCCTTGGCGCGGTCCACGTCCGCGACGGGGATCAGTACCAGTTCGAGCTTCAGATCCACGGTGCACCCTCCTCGCATGGTCGCTGGCCCTCCAGCGCTATCAGATGAAACGGCGGTCGCCGCGAAACTCATCGGTCTGGCGAGCCTTCCAGGTAGCAGGTATCGCCACATGGGGGGCAGGGCGGGCCACTCCCGCACCTCCTCAGCGTCGACGGGACCCCGCTCGACCGCGCGGCCTGAGCGCTCACGAACGCAGATAGCGGATCACCGCCAGGACCCGGCGGTTGTCGTCCTCCGACGGCGGCATCCCGAGCTTGGCGAAGATGCTGGCCACGTGCTTCTCCACGGCCCCGGCGGAGACGACCAGCGCGTGCGCGATGGCGGTGTTGGATCGTCCCTCCGCCATCAGCGAGAGCACTTCGCGCTCGCGGGGGGTCAGCGAGGCCAGGTCGTCGGCGCGCCGGCTGGCCCCTGCGAGCTGGGTGACGACCTCCGGGTCGAGCGCGGTGCCGCCGGCCGCGACCCGAGCCAGCGCGTCGGTGAATTCGGCCACTCTGGCGACCCGGTCCTTGAGCAGGTAGCCGACGCCCGCCGAGCCGGCCGCCAGCAGGCGGGTGGCGTACCCGGTCTCGATGTACTGGGAGAAGACGAGCACGGCGGTCCCGGGGTGGTCGCGGCGGATGTCGATGGCCGCCCGCAATCCCTCGTCGGTGTGGGTCGGCGGCATCCGGATGTCGACGATCGCGACATCCGGATGGTGACTGGCGACCGCGGCGCGCAACGCCTCGCCGTCGGCCACGGCGGCGCACACCTGGTGCCCACGGTCGACCAGCAGCGCGGCGAGCCCCTCCCGCAGCACGGCCGAGTCCTCGGCGATCACCACGCGCATGGCGCCGATGCTCTCACGCCTCACGCCTCACGCGTGCAGCGGCAGTTCGACGGTGATCACCGTCGGGCCGCGCTCCGGGCTGGAGATCGCCAGGCTGCCGTCCACCGTGCGGACCCGCTGCGCGAGGCCGTCCAGGCCGCTGCCGGCGCCGACGCGGGCGCCGCCGGCACCGTCGTCGCTGACGCGGAGGCGGAGCACCCCCTCGCGCTGCGCCGCCTCGAGCCTGGCCCGCCGCGCGCCGCTGTGCTTGATAACGTTGGCCAGCAGCTCGGCGGCGCAGAAGTAGGCGATGGTCTCGATCGCCGCGGTGGGGCGCGTGGGCACCTCCACCGACAGCTCGACCGGCACGGCGCTGCGCGCCGCCAGGGTGGCCAGCGCGTCGGCGAGGCCGCCGTCCAGCACCGGCGGGTGGATCCCGCGGGAGATGTCGCGCAGCTCGGCGATGGCCTCGGTGGCCGTCTGGTGCGCGCTGGCGACCAGCTCGCGGGCGCGGTCGGCGTCGAGCGGCTGCCCACCGTCGCGGAGCTTCTCGCTGGCCATGCCGAGGCTCATCGCCAGCGCCACCAGCCGGGCCTGCGTCCCGTCGTGCAGGTCGCGCTCCAGGCGCCGCAGCATCGCCGCCGAGTCGTCCACCGCCAGGGCCCTGGTCTCCTCCAGGTCGCGGACCCGCTGGGCCAGCGCGCCGGGCCCGAGCAGGCCGCGGACCAGCCAGCGGTCCGCCGCGACCACCGCCCGCGTCACCCACGGGGCGAGCAGCACAGTCGCCGCGCCGATCGCGAACGCCAGGAAGGTGCCCGGGTAGGTGGCGACCCGGAACGAGCCCATCGGCAGCAGCGTGATCACCGGCACCGGCCGGAGCTGCGTGCCTGGCGGATGGTGGCGGAACCCCTCCCACCAGACCGGATAGGTCATGTTGACCAGCCCGCCGATCCACAAGGCGACGGCGTAGCACCCAACCACAGCGACCGGCAGCTTCAGCAGCACGTACGCCAGGGCGCGCCAGGCGGTGCTGTCCCGCAGCCTGGCGCCCAGCCGGCCGGGCAAGCCGCGGCCTCGGCGCAGCGGTGGCGGCGCGGCGACCCGCTCGTCCAGGAGCCAGCCCGCGAGCCGCCGGTGCAGCGCGCCGAGCCCCCGGACGCCGGCCAGCGTCATCACGATCAGCAGCAGCCCGAGGATCGTGCCGGCCAGCGTGACGGTCAGGCCAGCGCCGACGGCCAGCAGGACCACGCTGACGAAGAAGCCGATCACGCCGAGCGGGACCCCGGCCAGGCAGTACGCCATCTCCGCCCAGGCACGCCGGGTGAACGGGGTCCGCACGGCAGCCGCAGCGACCCCGCGGGCGGTGAGCGCCCCACCGCCCGGTCGGCTGCCGGACGGCGGGGTCGCGGTCACCGTGGCCATGTTGCCCATGCGGCCATTGTGCTGCTCAGGCGTCCCGGCGGGCCAGCAGCCACCCGCCGGCGCCCAGCACGACCGCGGTGTAGAGGCACAGCACGCCGAATCCGGTCCAGGGCGACAGCATCTGCGCCACCGGCTTGGCCACGCCCAGCGAGTTCCCGGCGATGAAGGTGGGGAAGTACTTCGCGAGGCTGGGGCCGCGGGTGATCCCGGCGAGCAGCAGCGGGACGACGAACAGGACGCCGACCAGCGCGGCGATCGCGCCCGCCGTGTGGCGGACGATGGCGCCAAGGCCGAGGCCCATCAGCCCGATCAGGCACAGGTAGGCGCCGCTCATGAGCACCGCGCGCAGCACGCCAGGCTGGCCGAACGCCGGGTGCGGCACCCTCGGGTCGAGCACCGCCCGCCCCGCCAGGAAGGCGACGAACGAGACGGTCTCGCCGACGGCCAGCGTCACGGCGCCGAACACCGCCGCCTTCGCGGCCAGCACCAGCGGCCGGTTCGGGATCGCGGCGAGCGTGGACCGGATCATCCCGGAGGAGTACTCGCCGGTCATCACCAGCACGCCCAGCACGCCGATCAGGAGCTGGCCGAGCGCCAGCCCGGCCAGCACGTTGTTGGTCGGGTCGAAGGACGCCTTGTCATGGGTGCTCACGGGCGGGCGGGTGTTGGCCATCACCAGGATGCCGATGGCGATCATGCTGGCAACGGTCGCCGCCAGGATCCAGGTCGTGGAGCGCAGGCTGCGCAGCTTGATCCACTCCATCCGCGTCACCTGCGAGAGCCGGTAGTGGCCGGCCGGAACCCTCGCCAGCCTGGTTGTCGCGGCGCTCATGACCTCCGCCCTTTCGTCGGCAGCGGCTGCGCCGGCGCGCCGCGATCGCCGCCGGGGTCGCCGCCCTGGTATTCGGTGCTGCCGCCGGTCAGCTCGAGGAACGCCTCCTCGAGCGAGCCGCCGCGCGCGGTCAGCTGGGCCACCGAGGTGTCGGCGAGCAGGCGCCCCTGGCCGATCACCACCAGGTGCTCGGCCGTGAGCGCCATCTCACTGATCAGGTGACTGGACACCAGGACCGTGCGGCCCTCCGCGGCCAGCGACTTGAGCAGATTCCGCACCCAGCGGACGCCCTGGGGGTCCAGCCCGTTGACCGGCTCGTCGAACAGCAGCACGCCCGGGTCGCCCAGCAGTGCGGCCGCGATGCCGAGCCGTTGGGCCATGCCGAGCGAGAACTTTCCCGCGCGCCTGCCGGCGACGCCGGCGAGCCCGACGATGCCGAGCACCTCGTCGACCCGGGCGCGACCGATGCCGTTGCTGGCCGCAAGCGCCAGGAGATGGCCGGCGGCGCTGCGGCCGGGATGGAACGTGTGGACCTCCAGCAGCGCGCCGACCTCGCGCAGCGGCCAGCGCAGCGCTCGGTAGGGGCGGCCGCCGATCCGGGCCTGGCCGGCGTCCGGCGCGTCCAGCCCCATGATCAGGCGCATGGTGGTGGACTTGCCCGAGCCGTTGGGGCCGAGGAAGCCGGTCACCGTGCCCGGCCGCACGTCGAAGCTCAACCCGTCGACCGCCACCGTCGATCCGTACCGTTTGGTGAGACTCCGTGCCTCGATCATCGCAACCTCCAGTGGCACGCGGTCGCATGCCATGGAGATCACGCTAGGCGGCCGGCGGACGAGCCGGAATCCGACCACCCCCCGTCCTCGCCCGGGGGTTTCCCCCCGGCGAGCGGGTCCGCCGCTGGTCAGCGTGCGGGTTCGGGCGATCGCGCCGCGTACCGCACGAGCACGTTCCCCGAGCCGTCCCAGGTGCGGGTGTCGATCAGCCGGAGCGGGGGCGACGGCTGGGCGTCGAACATCGGGGTGCCCGCCCCCACCACGACCGGGCCGATCATCAGGTGGAGCTCGTCGACCAGGCCGGCGGCCAGCAGGTCCTTCCAGAGCGTGTGGCTGCCGAAAACCAGGATGTCGCCGCCGGGCTGGCCTTTCAGCTCGGCGATCCGCTCGTGAGCGTCGGCGCGGCCGATGATGCGGGTATTCCGCCAGGGCTCGGTCTGCTCAGGCGTCAGGCTGTCGGAGATGACGACCTTGTCGATCTCGTTGTTCCGCCGTGAGATCTCCCGGTTGGTGGGCGTGGCATTCGGGTCATCCGCCACGGACGGCCAGAAGCCCTTGAACCCCTCGTAGGAGCTCCGTCCCAGCAGCAGCGTGTCGGCCGCGCGCAGCCGTTCGGCGTTGTAGGCGTCGAAGGCCTCGTCCATCGGCATGACCATGATGTTGCCGCCCGGACCCGTGTAGTAGCCGTCGAGCGACATGATGTTGCAGACGATGAGCTTCCGCATGATTCGCCTCCTGGAGGGGCGCCCGTTTGGCGCGCTTCAGGGGTTGAGAGTCTGCGCCGGCCCGAAATTCATCGCGTCGGGCGGAGGCTCGTACCCACCGATCACGTCGGCGAGCAGCTCGGCGAACGTGATCGCCGTGTCGTCCTCGTGCAGCGGCCCGACGATCTGGGCGCCGACGGGAAGCCCGCCTGGCGTCCGCCCGAGGGGTGCCGCCAGCGCGGGCAGGCCGGGCAGTGACGCGTGCGACACCCAGAAAGCCTGGTCCTGATAGGGCCGCCGACCTTCGGGAGTGGTGATCGTGCGTTCCTCGAAGGGCCTGCCGTCGTGCGGAAAGGCCGGCGTGAAGTTCGCCGGGCACACGAACACGTCGATGTCGTCGAAGTAGCGGCTCCAGGCGGCACGGGCCGCCATCCGGCGGGCCTCCTGCTCGATGACCTCCGGGAGCGAAGCGAAGCCCGCACCGGGTTCCTGGTAGGCGAAGAACAACCGCAGGTGGAACCCGAACGACTCGTAGGACCGCACGGGGTCCACGCCGTCGGGCCAGCCTTCGACCACCGTGGCGCCGGCTCGGGCGAGCGCGTCCACCGCGTCGGACAGCGGCGCGGCGACCTCGCTCGAGACGGGGGCCTGCTGGTGATCGAGCACCACGCCGACGCGAAACTCCCCGAGCCGGCGGTGGCGCGGTGGCGCCAGGCTCCAGGCATAGGCCTCGGCCGCCTGGCCCTCGGGCCCGCCGGTGACGGCCAACGCAGTCCGGAGATCCCCGGCGGACCGGGCAAGTGGCCCCACGGAGGACATGTACAGCATGTCGCTCGGGCCGGCGGGCGGGCCGGGAGGCTGGAAGCCGGTCAACGGGACGGTGGCGACACTCGGCTTCAGCCCGTAGACCCCGCAGCATGAAGGGCAGGTTGGTCTTCCCGACGATGATCGCGCCGGCCCGCTCGAGCCGCCGTACCACCGTCGCGTCCCAGTCGGCGACGAACTCCTCGAAGGCGGGATTGCCCCAGGTGGTATGGAGCCCAGCGACGTTGAAGCTCTCCTTGATGGTCATGGGCACGCCGTGCAGCGGTCCCAGCTCGCCGCCGAGGGTGGTCGCCTCGTCGGCGGCGGCAGCTTCCCGCAGTGCCGCCTCGCGCCGAAGCTCCACGATCGCGTTCAGCCCGGGGTTGACGGCATCGATCCGCGCGAGCAGCGCCTCGGTCAGCTCGCGCGCGGAGAGCTCTTTGCGGCTCAGCATTCCCGCCGCGGCAATCGCGGATTGGAAGAGCGTTTCGTCCATGGCTCGGCCGCCCGTCAGCTCGTGGCGATCGGCTCTTGGAGCTCTGTCACCGACGGCTCCCCGTCCTCGCCGCACTCGATGTACAGCTCACGGTTGTAACCAGCCGAGCGGTATCCATTGGCGTCGATCCAGCGGGCCAACGTCTGGATGGTCGGGATGACGTCGTCCATAGAGCCACGGTGGAGGATCGTGGCCGCCTGCTCGATCTCGGGCAGATTGACGATCGAGAAGTCGTGGTCGTCGCCGGGATCGCCGTCGATGGGAAGGGTGGCGTGGACGAGAATCCCGTCGCTGTCCGGTGCGTCCTCGTAGTAGGCGATCGCCGGGCCGACAGGAGTCAGCCCGGCGCGGTCGAGCCGGGCGCACAGCTCCCCGTACAGGGGCTGGATGATTGGGCTGATGGACTCGGGCTCGAAGCTCGCCGCGGTGCCGGTGAGCTCCGCGGCCCGGATTCCCGGGATACGCTTGATCTGGACGTCGTCGGCGGGCATGGCTCCCTCCCGTTCGATGATCTGGAGCCTCGCTTCGACCTGTGCCAGCCGGGCGCTATCGGTAGCGATCTGCGACTGGAGCTCGGCCTGCCGCAGCCGCAGCATCCCGCGCAACTCGTCGATGCAGACCTTGTCGTCCAGGATCGCCCGCGTTTGCTGGAGGGTAAATCCCAGGTCCTTCAGCGCGACGATCCGGTTCAGCCGCGAGAGTTGCCTGGCCTCGTAGGAGCGGTAACCGGTCACCCGATCGACGTGTGCTGGTCGCAGCAGCCCGATCGCGTCATAGTGCCGCAGCATGCGCACCGAAACGCGACCGTGTCTGGCGAAGTCCCCAATGCTGAACATGATGTCTCCCGGTGTAGGGCCTCACACAGTGTCACGGTCAAGCCCCAGCCGAGCCCGCCTTCTGGGATCGTGCCGAACGTCTTCGGTCTGAGCTCGCCGCGTTCAGCCGAGCGCGCGCAGGTGCTCGGCGGCGAGCAGCGCGACGGCGGGGTGGTGGGTCCACATGCCCTCCGGCCGGTCGCGTCCGAGGTCGGCCAGCACGGTTTCCTCCCCGTCGCCGACCACCAGCGCCAGCCGGTCCTCCGGGTCGCCGGCCGGGCGCCGGCGCACCCGGACGCGATCGCTGGACGGCAGGTCCAGCGCGGCCCCGTCGCCGGCGACGACGTCCAGCGCGACCCCGCGCTGAGCCGCGTCCCGTAGCGGCGGGCCCAGCTCGCCCAGCTCGCTCGCCGGGATGATGGCGGCCAGCCGCTCGCGCGCCCGGTCGATCGCCCGCCGCATCGAGTCGACCACGTGCCCGTGTCCAGAGAGGCTCCAGGTCAGGGCCGTATCCTGCTCGTGGCCGAGCTGGGCGAGCCCCTGCTCGACCGCGCTGAAGGTCGACTCCATCCGCTGGCGCAGCGAGCCCACCAGATCCCGGTAGGGGACCGGGGCCCACAGGGTGGGCTCGGAGCGCTGGACGAGCACGGAGCCCTTCTGGTGCAGCCGCTCCAGTGTCTCGTAGACCTTGGAGGTGGGGATGCCGGCCGTCTTGGCCACCTCGTGGCCGTTGGCCGGCGACTTCTGCAGCAGGGCGCAGTAGGCCCGCGCCTCGTACTGGGAGAAGCCGAGAGCCTGGAGCCGCTGGACGAGCTCGTCGAGGCCAGTCACGCGTCTCCTCCTTGACTACACTACCACGGTAGTGTCATGATATCCGAACTACTACCGCAGTAGTGTAACAGAGAGGAGCTGTGCCGATGTTGGACCCGATCACCGGCTGGTTCGTTGTTCAGCAGACCCGCGACCTCGCCCGCTCCGCCCTCCCCGACGCCCCCGTCCGCCCCGACCCCGAGCCCACGTTGGCCAGGCCGCTCCGCCGCCGGGCGGCCGGTGCCCTGCGCCGGCTCGCCGATCGCCTCGAGCCCGCCCCCGCGCTCTCAGTTCACACCCGATAGCCGGCTCGCTGCGGCGGTCTGGCTGTGCCTGGGGCTCGGCGGCGGGACCGCGCCAGCGAGATGCCGAGGGCGGCCGCGAACACGGCCAGCGGGTACAGCGCCTTCCAGCCCGCGCCGGCACGGAGGGCCAGCATGAACGCCAGTAGGGCACCGGCGAGCAGGCGTCTGGCCGGCCGGCGCTCGGTGCGGAGGTAGGAGAGCAGCGCGAGCACGTACAGCAGCATGAACACGGTGCTCGCCGCCAGCACCAGCTCGACCACCAGCCGCGCCGGCGCCCAGGCCGAGCGAGCGGCGCAGACCGAGGTCGCGGGTGGCGTTCTGGGTCGAGACCATGCCCACCCCCAACACTATCGAAAGCGGTTCGTTGGTTACGCACCACTCTAAAGGTTGGGTGTGACACCGCGTTCCGGCGTCGGGCTCAGCCCGCGGGCCGCTGTGGCTCGGTGAGCGCCACCACCGCCTCGCTCGTGAAGACCAAGAAGGTCAGCGATTCCTGGAAGTAGAGCTGGATGCTGGCGGCGTCGTGGGAGAGGTAGCCGATGGACAGGTCCTGGCCGATGCGCAGCTCGAAGTCGCCGCCCCGCGTCGACAGCAGAAAGGCCCCTTCGATCGCCGGCGCCCAGATGATCTCGCCGTCCAGGACGCGGGCGATGTGCTCGTAGATCGGGTAGCCGTGGTCGGACGTCTCGCTCACGGCGGTGTAGGCGTCGGCGCTGAGCGCCAGGGTGTACGGGCCGCCGACGCCCGCCAGCCGCAGGGCGGTCACGGCCTGGCTGATGGCGTTCGGGTAGTCGCGGATCTCGTCCGGCAGGCGCAGCGCCGGGTTCGACGAGCTGTCCCGGATGCCCACGATGCCCGCTCCCGCGTATCCCTCGAAGACCGCGCGGTCCTCGGCGAACGCGATCTGCCGGGCGGCGTCCTTCACCGGCTGCCAGTCGGTGTCCCTGGCGCCGCGCTCGACGTCGTCGACCTGCTGGCGGTCGACCGTGAACGGGACCCGTAGCTCGACGATCGGATGGGATCGGCGGACGTGGGCGATGACGCCCTCGGCTGGAGCGGCGACGGCATCCAGGTGCCCGGTGGTGATCGCCGACAGCTCGAGACCGCCTGGCTCGGGAACGTCGACCACCCGGCGGCCGGCGACGTGGCGCTTGAAGGTGCGCCGTGCCTCCTCCTCCAGGTCGGCCCATGCGACGGCGGAGATCGGCGCGAGTTCGCGGTGCAGATTGTTCATCGGGCGGTGCTCCCCTTCAGCTCGCCGATCCCCAGGGAATCGTCGGGCAGGCTCTGGACGTCAGCTGCCGGGTCGGCTTCGGCGACGGTGCCGCCGGGCGGCTCGGGAGGGTCTTCGAGGAAATCGGCGGTCGGCACGAAGAACAGGGTGCCGGTCACCGCGGTGGAGAAGTCCAGGATCCGGTCGTGGCTCGCCTCCTCATCTCCGAGGAACATCCGATCCAGCATCCGCTCGGTGACCGTCGGGGTGCGCGCGTAGCCGATGAAGTAGGTGCCGAACTCACCGCGCCCGACGCTGCCGAAGGGCATGTTGTCCCGGAGGATCTTCCGCTCGGTGCCATCGGGGTCGACGATCGTGGTCCGGGCCACATGCGAGTCGGGCGGCTGGACGGCGTCGTCCAGTTCGATATCGGACAGCTTCGTCCGGCCGATCACCTTCTCCTGGGCTTCGACCGGCATCGCGTTCCACGCCTGCAGGTCGTGGATGTACTTCTGCACGATCACGTAGCTCCCGCCGGTGAAGTCCGGGTCCTCGTCGCCGATCAGGACCGCCGAGCTGGCCACCGGCCCGACCGGGTTCTCGGTCCCGTCGACGAAGCCGAGCAGGTCCCGGATGTCGAAGTACTTGAACCCGTGCACCTCGTCGCAGACGGTGACCGAGCCTCGCAGGCGGTCCATGATCTGGCTGGCCAGCTCGAAGCACGGGTACAGCCGCCCGGCGCGGATGTGGAACAAGAGGTCTCCCGGTGTGGAGACCGCGTGATGCTCAGGGCCGATCAGCTCACGGAACGGGTGCAGCTCGGCCGGGCGTGGCCCGCCGAACAGGCGGTCCCAGGCCTGCGAGCCGATCCCGGCGACGCAGCTCAGCCTCAGCTCCGGCACCCGGAACCCCACCGCCCGCTCCAGCGCCGGCAGGTCGGATAGCAGGTCCCGGGCGACCGCCTCGCGGCCCGGGTCGATCGTCACCACCAGGAAGATCGCCGCGCTCGTCAGCGGGCTCAGCACCAGTTGCGGGACGACCTGCCTGGCCGGCTCCGCCATCGCCACACGCTCCTCACCGATCGGATGCCTGGCGATCCGCCTGCGGGTCGTGCGGGTCGCCTCCGCGTGCCGCCCCGGCCGGGAGCGCACGCGCCGCCGACCCGGGCGGAGGGAATGCTACCGCTGGTCCCGGCGGGCGCCCACGAAGCGGCGGTTCTGGTGATCACCCACGCGGCCGCGTCGGCCAGCGTCAGCCCGCCACCGCTCAGACGGGATAGCGCGCCGGGACGAAGGTCTGGTCGGTGATCGGCGGGCGCACGTACTTGCCGTGGTCCTTCCGCGGCGGCAGCTCGATCGGCTCAGGCGTCAGGTCCTCGTAGGGGATCCTGCTCAGCAGGTGGCTGATGCAGTTCAGCCGCGCATGCCGCTTCACGTCCGCGTTCACCACCCACCACGGCGATTCCTTGGAGTCGGTGTGGGCGAACATGTCGTCCTTGGCCTTGGAGTAGTCGAGCCACCGCTCGCGGGACTTCAGGTCCATCGGACTGAGCTTCCAGCGCCTGGTCGGGTCGTCCAGACGCCGCTGGAAGCGGCGCTCCTGCTCCTCGTCGCTGACCGAGAACCAGTACTTGATCAGGATGATCCCCGAGCGGATCAGCATGTTCTCGAACTGCGGGCAGGAGCGGAAGAACTCCTCGACCTCCTCCTCGGTGCAGAAGCCCATCACCCGCTCGACGCCGGCGCGGTTGTACCAGCTCCGGTCGAACAGCACCATCTCGCCAGCGGCGGGGAGCTGGGCGGCATACCGCTGGAAATACCACTGGCTGCGTTCGCGTTCGGTGGGGGTGCCCAGCGCCACGACGCGGCAGATCCGCGGGTTCAGGCTCTCGGTGATCCGCTTGATGGTGCCGCCCTTGCCGGCCGCGTCGCGACCCTCGAACAGCACCACCACCCGCAGCCCCGCGTGCTTGATCCACTCCTGGAGCTTGACCAGCTCCACTTGGAGCCCGGCCAGCTCGAGCGCATACTCCTTCCCCCCCATTTTGCCCGGGACGCCGGGCGCGGCCTCGGCCTCCTCCATGAGCGGGGCCGCCGGCTTGCGGCCGAGGTCGCGTGCGGATCGCTTGCTCGCCTTGGTGGTCTTGCGCTGCGCCATGATGACCCCCATCACCGCCGGATGGTCGTCCTGCGATCATCATGGACCCGCGCGGACATGTCACTACCGCGCAAGGACCGGCGCCGTCATTCGCCGATTGGGCCGCCGCGCCAGGTCGGCAGGGGTCGATGGCCGACGGCGACGTCGAAGGCGGCGCGGGCGAGCAGCCGGGTCGAGTCCAGCGCGGGCAGGGGAGACGTGTCGGGCGGCACCAGGAGCGGGATCTCCGTGCACACGAGAGCCACCGCGTCACAGCCCCGAGCCGCCAACCCCTCGATGATGCGGACGCATTCCTCGCGAGAGCTTTCGGTGAACACGCCGCTCACCAGCTCTTCGAAGATGATCTTGTTGAGGATGGCGCGGTCGTCCTCGACGGGGAGGTCGACGTCGATTCCCCGGGCGGCGAGTGCCCGTGGATAGACCGGGCCGTCCATCGTGAACTTCGTGCCGAGCACGCCCACACGCGTTCGCCCCTCGCACACGGCCTGGTCGGCGACCGCGCCGGCCCGGGCCAGCCGCTGCGCGCTCACCGACAGCGTGGCTCGGACCAAGCTGTAGTCGCCCTTCTCCCACGCGGGCAGGGTGCGGGCCAGAGGGGTGGAGTCCAGGGTCACGTCCGGGTGGTCGTTGGGACCGAGCCGCCGGAATCCCTCCTGGCAGAAGGCTCGGAAGCAGAGCGCGGCCCCTTCTGGGGTGGTCGCGAGAATGCCAAGGTGCTTCATGGTGGCTCCAGCCTCCGGCGATGCCTTGTGCCTTCACCTTTACCACATTGAGCACCCTCGCAGGTCGGAAGCGTAGGAAATGAAGTCGTTTAGCGGTATCCAGACTGGTTACGCCACGGGCTGCTAGTCCCCGAATACCTTCGGCTCCGCTTCAACGACGCAACCCACATGCTGAACTCGCTCACCTTCGCGGTGGCGACCATCCTGATCGCCGGGGTCAACCTGTTCGCCATGGTCGCCTCCGCCGCAACCAAGGCGAAGGCGGCCGGCATCAACATCAACCTCTGGGCGGGTCTGGCCATGGCGGCCTGCGGCGCGCTGTTCCTGGCATGGGTCGCCCTGGGTCCGCTCCGGGCCGAGGAGCTGCGGGACGACGACGCCGGCCGCTGACCTGAGAAAGGGCCTCGCGGGCGCCGGTCAGGAGCAGCGGCCCGGTCGTAGATCCGAGGTCGCTTGCGCTGTCGATTTCGAGGTTCCCGATCGTCGTAGTGATTGGGACGGCGGAAGGCGCCGGCGGAGGCAAAGGAGCGCGGGATGCGCTACGGACTGCTCATCTACACCAACGAGGCCGACAGGCCGGCGTGGGGCACCCCGGAGGGGGACGCCGAGGCCAAGGGATACGACGCGTTCTGGGGCGAGGTGACCAAACGGGGCGTGCTGCGCGGCGGGGACCCGTTGCTGCGGGTCGCGGAGGCCAAGAGCGTCCGCGTCCGTGATGGTCGGACGCAGGTCGCTGACGGCCCGGCGGTCCAGACGCCCGAGCAACTCGGCGGCTACTACATGGTGGAGTGCGATGACCTCGACGAGGCGGTGGAATTGGCCGCCAGGATCCCGGGAGCCCGCTACGGAACCATCGAGGTGCGCCCGGTCCTGGAGCTCCCGTCGTAATGGTCGGACGTCCTTGCACGCACCCCAGCAGCACGACATGCTCTTGCCGTGAAGCGACACGTGTTGATTTTGGGCGCCGGCTTCGGAGGGCTGGAGCTGGCCGCTCGGCTGTCCGAGTCGTTGCGCGACGAGCTGCATATCACCCTCATTGATCAGAATGATTCGTTCATCTTTGGGTTCTCCAAGCTGGAAATCCTGTTTGGCCGGCAGACCCGGGATGCGGTGCATTGCCTGTACCGGGACATCTCGAGGCCGGGGGTCGAATTTCGCCAGGAACGGGTGACGTCGATCGAGCCGCAAACCCGTCATGTGGTCACCGATGGTGGCACCTACGAGCCCGACATACTGGTGGTGGCGCTGGGCGCCGATTATGACGCTGGCGCCACGCCGGGCTTCGTGGAGGACGGCTACGAGTATTACTCCGTCGCTGGAGCGGAGCGCCTCCGTGACGTCCTGCCGTCCTTCTCGGGCGGAACGGTGCTGATCGCGATCCTGGGGGTTCCGTTCAAATGCCCGCCGGCACCGTATGAGGGGGCGCTCCTGCTCCACGACTTCCTGGTCGAACGCGGCGTCAGAGAGGCCACGCAGATACAGGTGCTCAGCCCGATGGATTCGCCGGTCCCAGTGTCGCCGGAAACCTCTGAGGCGATCGTGCGGGCGCTCGGGGAACGAGAAATCGGCTATGCCCCTGGCCAGAGGGTGCGGGGTCTCGACCCGGCCGCTCACGTGGCCCAACTGAAGGCGGGAGATGTTCCCTACGACCTGTTCATCGGCGTTCCCGTCCACAGGATCCCGGCGGTCGTCGAAGCGTCCGGGCTGACAGTCGGTGGGAACGACGGCTGGGTCGCCGTCGATCCCCGTGACCTCTCGACGCGCTTCCCGAACGTGTATGCGCTCGGCGATTGCGCCGACGCGCCGGTTCCCCGGGCGGGCGTGTTCGCCGAGACCGCGGCGCGCGCCGTCGCCGACGACATCGCCGCCAAGGCGCATGGCTTGGGGGCGATCGACCCCTACGATGGGAAAGGGTCGTGTTACATCGAATTCGGCGGAGGTTTGGTCGGCAAGGTCGACGCCGACTTCCTGTCCGGACCGTCGCCGAAGGCGCCGTTCGTTGGCCCTTCGCCAGAGGTGGCCGAGGAGAAGTCCCGGTTCGCCTCGACCCGCCGCCGGCGCTGGTTCGGCGGTTGAGTAGCGGGACAGCAGCTGCGCGACTAGCCAACGGCCTGCACGGCCTCTGGCTTGTCATCTGAGCGCGCGAGTTCTGTGCGGAAGTGGCGTATCCGCGCATATATGTCAGAAATAACTCGCAAACTGATGACCGCGCTGTATGCCCTACGTAAAAGGTGTGAACTTCGTTCTCGGGAGTTGACTCACTGATGGGACGAATCTACCGTGCTGTCCCGACCGGCCTCTCGCTCCATGGCTGATGCCGTTCGGGTGATCGCTGTCGACATTCCATGAGCGAGCTGAATGTGGGGGGAAGCGATTGCGTCGATCCATCTTGCTACGTCTTGTTCTCGGCACGGTCGTCCTGCTGGTAGATGTGCTGATCGTGCCCAATCTCGGCGCCCAGAGAGCCAGTGGGCTCACTGCTATCCCGGGGAGAACCTCTCCGACTCAACTGGGTTGAATCCGTGTATATGGATACGACGACTGCCCCACAGGTCGCACAAGACCTCGCGCTGTTCCTCAGCGGCTTGCCCGGGCCACCAGGAGCTCCAGTCGCCCAGGCGGCGCCCGCATTGCGTGCCACACCTTCGGCGCAGCCTTCTGCTGCTGCCCGATAAACCCTGAGTGGGCCGCGGGCGTCTGGGATCGATCCCCCAGGCGCCCACCCATTCAGACAGGTACCTTGCAGCCAGCGTTTGAGGGTCTGGTGGGCCATCGGCGCCTCGCGGCGTCAGTTCACGCCGGTGCGAGCCGGTCGGCGATCCGGCGCAGCGCCCACGCGGTGCCTCGGCGGAACCGCCGACGCGGGGACCGCCTGACGGCGACAACCGGGGCGTCCGGCAGCGCCGACTGGGCGAGCGTGCGGGTGGTCAGCACGGCGACATGGCCGGCGCGCGGGTCGTACATCACGGTCTCTTCTCGTCGCGGTGCCCGAGGCGGGCACCTCCTCGTTCGGTCGTCATGACGACGACGAGCGGGAACGCCCACGAGGGACACCCGGAACGCAGCACACCACTTGACCTGACGGCACGCATACGAAAGGTCGGGGAAAGGCCAGCGAAGGGTTCGCGCAAGCAGCAGCCGCCACGATCTCCTGGTGCCGGAGGCAACGAACGTGCGACAAGGAGGGAGCAGGAGCCATGGCATCCAGGAACGTCGAGACCTATCGCGCCGGTCACGAGGCCTTCAACCAGAGGGACTTCGAGGCCATGACCAAGCACTATGCCGACAGCATCAACTGGACGGACCGAGCGAGAGGCCTGACCTTCAGGACACCCCAGGAGTTCAGGGACGACTTCCTGGCAGGGTGGGTCGGTGCCGCTTCCGACATCCGAATCACCGACTCTCGCTACATCGACGCTGGCCAGACGGTGGTTTGCACCTTCACCGCAGTCGGCACGCACGACGGGCCGCTCGGACCGTTCCCCGCCACCGGCAAGGAGTTCGCTTTGCCGCTCTGCGAGATGTGGCACTTCGACTCGAGCGGAGGGGTCGTCGGTGGGGACCTCTACTACGACCAGGTCTCGCTGCTCATGCAGTTGGGCCTGATGCCGCAGCCGTCCGACGCGTAGCCGGTTTGGCGAGCGGAAAGGAAGCGACACGGCTCCGGATCACAGGTGTGAAGGTGAGTAGGGAATCATGGGAAACGCGCAGGTAGAAGCCACTGTGGGGACCCAAGCAGGCTCATCGTCCATCACGATTCTCCCGCGTCCCTTCCGATCTTCTCCGAAGGGGATTGCGTCCCAGCGCTCATCCTGGCGCGCGCGCTCATCCAGCAGGACGCTGATCAATCCGTCTGGCTGCTGCACCTGCCCGCTCCTTCCGCCGTCAGAACAATCCGCCGAGGAAGTTGCCCACCCTCTCGCCGACCCCGCCGCCGATGATGGCACGCCCACGGTCACAGGACGAGATTTGGCTGGTGGCCGAGGTGGACGGCAGGGTGGTCGGCAACCTCAGCGCCGAGCTGCAACGCCCCATCGAAACCGCGGCGCGGCAGCTCCTGCGGTTTCTCGGCGAGACGCGGCTGTTCGTCAGCGCGCTCGGGGTCGAGCAGGCCTACCAGCGCCGCGGCGTTGCGACCCGGCTGATGGAGGCGGTCGAGCAATGGGGACGCGACCGTGGCGCTGTGTCGGTCTCGCTCGACACATGGATCCATAGCGAGCAGTCGGTGCCGTTCTACGAACGGCGCATGGGCTACCGGCGCGCCTCGATCATCTTCGAGAAACGCCTGGACAGCGGGCGCTAACACCGTCGGCTGCGCAACCATCACAGCACCGCCCGGTCGCGGCACGACACGACACGACGACGGGGCCCGCCGCAGGGCCTGCGGCCCGAACACGGCGAAGAGGCGGGCCCACTCATCCTCGGAGATGGGGTAGCCGACCTCACATCCGGCAGGCCCGGGACGTCTACCGCTATGAGGCGGAGGCGCCTTCGAGGCGGGACGTCCGCTCCGACGGCTCCACCGGAGGGTCGGCAGCCAAGCAACCCCTTCTGTTCCTGGAGGCAGCATGACCAAAACCACGACGATGCCACGGGCCAAGAGCCCAATGACGAGCAAAAGAGCCAACCACTCGAACCCCTGGAAGGACCGCGTCGACGGCGGCGACTGGGACCGCATCACCGGGGAGGTCAACGAGTATGGGGGCGCGCTGACGCCGCAACTGCTCACCCCGGAGGAGGCTGCATCGATCGCCGCCCTCTACGAGCAGGACGAGTACTTCCGCTCGACGATCAACATGGGCCGGCATCGCTTCGGTGAGGGCGAGTACCGGTACTTTGCGCGTCCCTTCCCTGAGCCGATCGTGCACCTGAAGCAGGCGCTGTACCCGCGACTGCTGCCGATCGCCCGTGACTGGTATGACAAGCTCGGCCGTCCCGCGCCGTGGCCTGACACCCTCGACGAGTGGCTGGGAATGTGCCACGCGGCCGGGCAGACCAAGTCAACGCCGATCCTGCTGAAATACGGAGAGAAGGACTGGAACGCGCTGCACCGTGACCTGTACGGCGACCTCGTGTTCCCGCTCCAGGTCGTGATCGACCTGAGCAACCCGGGGGTCGACCACACCGGAGGCGAGTTCCTGCTGCTTGAGCAGCGCCCTCGTGCCCAATCCCGCGGGACCGCCATGCTCATCCCGCAGGGACATGGCTTCGTGTTCTCCACCCGGGACCGGCCCGTGGAGTCCAAGCGCGGATGGTCGGCCGCACCAGTCCGCCACGGAGTGTCCGCGATCCGCTCCGGCCAGCGGTACACCCTTGCCTTGGTGTTCCACGATGCCGCCTGAGCGATGCGTTCGGAAGACCTGAACCGCGAGGTTCCGCGACGATGGGAGCTGGGCCAGTGAGCGATCAGGTGCAAAGGCTTCTGGAAAGGCTCGACGCGGCCTGGACCGCGCTGAGCGACTCGTGCGCGGGTGTGTCGGACTCACGGCTGGTCCAGCCCGGCGTCGTGGACGACTGGTCGGTGAAGGACATCCTGGCGCACGTGACGACCTGGGAGGAGGAGGCGCTGAGGCATCTGCCGCTTGTCATCGCGGGCGGCGCCCCACCCCGGTACGCGGCGCAGGGCGGGATCGACGCCTTCAACGCCCGCGCGACCGAGACCAGTCGGCGTCTGTCCCTGGCAGAGGTCCTGCGGCGGCGGGACGAGACCCATGCCCGACTCGTCGACTTCATCCGCAGCCAGCCTGAGGGCAGTTTCGGAGGTCAGACGCGGGCGCGACGTCGCCTGCGGCTCGACACCTACGGCCACTACCCGGAGCACACCGCGGCCATCCGAGCATGGCGGGAACGTCTGCCGGCATGACCGTGGAGGACGGTTCGCGGAGGCGACGCTGGCCGACAACGTCCAGCAGGACTTCACCTGGCGGCGCGCTGTTGGCGGCGGTCCTCTGCGGGCGGCAACTCCTGCTGGACCTGACGGACGGCGTCGTCGAGGAAACGCAGGGCCTGGAGGAGGTCCTGCTCGGGGATGGGAAGCGCCTTGCGAATACGGTTGATGGCGTCGGAAAAGCCGACCCTGGCGGCCTGATGGGCGCTGGCCCCGTCCTCGGTCAGCGAGACGAGGTACGAGCGGCTGTCGGCCGGGTTGCGGGAGCGGTGGGCGTGGCCGCGGGTGGTCATGGTGCGGACGTAGTCCGAGACCGTGGTCAGCGGCATCCCCGCGATCTCCGCAAGCTCGCTGATCGTGAGCGGACCGGCCCTGAGTACCGCGCTGTAGATCGCGTATTCATCGGGCCGCAGGCCGGCGTCGGCCATCGTCTGGCCGAGCAGGACCCGGACCCGGTGGCTGACCGCGAACAGGTCGAACAGGAACGAGATCCGAAGATCCCTGGCTGAGGCGCGCGTCACGGCGCCAGTGTGACCGCGCCGCGACCACTCCGCCAAGCCCCTCTGCACGCAGCGGACCCAGGACGCGGCGCGGCCGTGGCTTGGCCGGCCTGCTCGCCGCCCTGGCGTTTGCCGGCTGCACGGCTGGCGGCCCGGCGGGGGACCGGGCGGGATCGACAGCGCCCTCGGTGACCCAGCCGATCGCGCAGCCGGCGCAGCCCGCCAACGGTCCAGGCGGCAGGCTTCGCCGGCACGCCGGTGTTCGGATCACTCAGGTCAGCGGCTCCCCCGGCAGCGTGACGATCTTCGAGCCGAAGGAGCCAACGCCCCGAAGCGCGCCGGTGGTGGCTTTCACCCAGGGCGTCGGCCCCGACGAGTACCAGGGCTGGATCGACCATCTGGTGGCGAGGGGCAGCATCGTCGTCTTCCAGAATCAGCCATTCGAGGGAGTCGATCTGACCGAGCGGCGGGCCGGGCCGGTGGCAGGGCTGCGGGCGGCGGTGCGGGAGCTGGCCCGGCCGGGTCACGTCACGCCCCAATGGGACCATCTGTTGCTGGTCGGCCATTCGGTCGGCGGGAACATGGCGGCCCAGCTCGCCGCTGACACCGGCGCGCAGCGACTGCCGCGCGCCGACGCCGTGTTCGCGCTGCAGCCCCGCCTGGAGGACGCCGAGAGCACGCGGGTGCTGCGCGGAATCTCGACGTCCACCCTGATGCTCGTGCTCGCATCCGACCATGACGACCGGGTCGGCCAGGAGGGCCCCAGGGCGCTGTGGGCGGGGCTCCGTCACATTCCCGCGGCCCGTAAGGACTACGTGCTGGTCCGCAGCGACCAGCATGGCGCGCCCGGCCTGGTCGCCGACCACTTCCTCTCGCTCAGTGGCAGTGGTAACCCGCCGGATGCGCTGGACTTCTATGGGCCGTGGAAGCTCCTCGACGGGTTGCAGCGCTGCGCGATCGCGCGCCGGGACTGCCGCTTCGCGCTCGGCGGGACCGCCGAGCAACGCTTCATGGGAAGGTGGAGCGATGGCGTCCCGGTCACCCCGCTGCAGGTCACCGACACGCCGTGAGCGTCCGGCGCGGTCATTCCCCGATTGTCCCACCGTGCCACGTGGGCCCATACGTCGGCTGCGATGCCGAGCGGTGTCGGGAGCGGCTGGCGGAGTTCCGTCGGAAGTTCTACCGGGGGTGAGGTCGGCGGCCCGCTAGCGCGGCCGACGCCCTCGACGAGTCGGGTTGGACCAGCCGCCGTCGGTGAGGAGCTGCTCGGCCTCTTCCGGGCCCCAGGTGCCCGGTTCGTACTCGTACAGCGGAACGGCGTCACCCAGGATCGGTTCCACCACCTGCCACTCGGCCTCCACGGTGTCCTCGCGGGCGAACAGCTCGCCGTCGCCCTCCAGGGCGTCACCGAGCAGCCGCTCATAGGCCGGCCGGTCCTCCCCCGGCTGGTCGGTGGCGACCAGCTCGACGTCCTCCCCGACCATCTGCTCGCCGGCGACCTTGACCCGCATGCCGAGGGCGATCCGCATGTCGGGGCTGAGCCGCAGGCGCAGGTGGTTGGAGCGGCTTCCGACCAGTTCCCCGAAGACCTCCAGCGGCGGCCGGCGGAACTCCACCACGACCTCGGTGGCGGTCAGCGGCAGGCGCTTGCCGGCGCGGACGTAGAACGGCACCCCCGCCCAGCGCCAGGTGTCGATCTCGAGCTTGACCGCGGCGTAGGTCTCTACGTCCGAGTCCGGCGCGACACCGTCCTCGTCCCGGTAGCCACGGAACTGGCCGCGGACCACGCTGGCCGGGTCCAGCGGCCGGACGGCCCGCAGCAGGCGTGTGCGCTCGTCGCGGACGGCGTCCAGACCATGCCCAGCCGGCGGGTCCATGGCGAGCAGCGCGAGGATCTGCAACAGGTGGTTCTGGAGCACGTCACGGATGGCGCCTGCCTCCTCGTAGAAGGCGCCGCGGCCCTGCACGCCGAAGTCCTCGGCCATGGTGACCTGCACCGCGCGCACATAGCCGGCGTTCCACAGCGGCTCCAGCAGCGCGTTGGCGAACCGCAGGTAGAGGATGTTCTGCACCGGCTCCTTGCCCAGGAAGTGGTCCATCCGGAACACCCTGGACTCCGGCAGGTACCTTCGGAGCACGCGGTTGAGTTCCCTTGCCGAAGCCAGGTCGCGCCCGAACGGCTTCTCCACGACCACGCGCGCGCCCCGAGCGCTGCGTGAGGCGGCCAGTCCCTTGGTGACGGTCGCGAACATGCTGGGCGGGATCGCCAGGTAGTGCAGCGGCCGTTTGGCATCGCCAAGCGCCTGCCGCAGCCTGGTGAAGGTGGCGGGGTCGCGGTAGTCGCCGTCGATGTAGCGGAGCAGGGACGACAGTTTGGCGAAGGCGTCGGGGTCGACGCCGCCGTGCTGCTCCAGGCTGTCACGGGCGCGTGCCCGCAGCCGCTCCAGGTCCCAGCCTGACCTGGCCACGCCGATGACGGGGATGTCGAGCCGGCGCTGCTCGACCAGGCCCTGCAGCGCCGGGAAGACCTCCTTGTAGGCCAGATCGCCGGTGGCTCCGAAGAACACCAGCGCATCGGATCGCTGCTGCTCGGCGATCCCCCTCGGCGTCGTGTCCGGCGGCGTCCTCATCACCTCCTTCTTGACTGTGCGCTCGGAGTCTGACCGTCTCCCCAAATGGACTGATCGCTCACGGTACAGCCAGCGGTGCATTTGCTCCCGTCGGCGGCGACAACGACTACTGCGGGCGGCGAGGGGGAAGACGCCATCTGCCGGCCAGCCGTCGGCGGCACCATGGCAGCCGCTGCGGAGCACCAGGCAGGAGCGAGCTCGTCATGAATCTCGATGACGTGATCCCCGACCCGCAATATCGCATGTGTCACGCCCGCAACGTGGCCGCCCCGCCCACCGTGGTTTGGGATGAGCTGCTCCGGGTGACCATGTCGGCGCTCCCCCTGGCGCGGGCGCTCGAGGGCCTGCGGCTCCTGCCCGCCCGGCTCGCCGGCAGGAACCGTCAACCCTTGGCCGGACGCACCTTTCTCGACGTCACGCCCATTCCGGTCCTGTTCTCCCAGCGACCGCACGTCGTGATCTCAGCAGGCCTCAGCCAGGCTTGGCGCCTGCTGGGAGGATCGACACCGCCCCATCTGGAGGTGGGAGCCTTGCGAGCCTGGTCACAACCTGGATGGATCAAGGTCGCGATGGAGTTCCGCCTCGAATCCACCTCCGTGGGCACGCTGTTGCGCACCGAGACCCGAATGCTTGCGACCGATCCGCGGGTACGGCGGGCCTTCGCGGCCTACTGGTTCCTCATCCGCTCGAGCAGCGGTGCGATTCGTCGTGAGGTATGCGAGTCGTCGCGGATCGTGCGGAGTCCCCTCCCAGGAGGTGCTGACCCCGACCGGCTGCTCGTTCAGGACACGCTGTCCAGCCAGGACACCCGGGACTACGCTGGCAGCAGCACCAAACCCGCGGCGAAGGTCCCGGCTACCGTGGCCGCCGCCTGGCCGCCAGCGGCCTCCTGCACGCTCCCAGCCCCGCTCATGGAGGCGTCGATCAAGATGGCCGAGCAGCTGGCGCCGAACCGCAGGTCATTTCGCGGCGTCATCGCCGAGGCTGCCCTGCATCGTCACACTGCCAAGCCCGGCGGCCCGCCGTTGCCTCGCCAGCACACCCGGCCGAGCGATCGGGGAGCGCGGTTCGTTCACCGCTCTCCCGCCATGGGCGCCATCATCGACACCCCCGACATGGAGGCGGTGTAGCGTCCGTGCCGGGCAGATGGCGACCCCCGCGCCTGCAAGGGCGCGCCCCAGGAGCACCACCAACAGCTCGCTGCCTTTGGCCGTCGGGTGGTATTCGAACCGCGGTGGGCGGTCCTGGTAGGGCACGCGCTCCAGCAGGCCGTGGTCGACCAGGCGGTCCAGGCGGCCGCTTCGCGAGCCCAACCAGCGATCGCGCTGTCCAAGCAGTGCGGGCGGAGCGGGCAGGACGGTCGACGCCGGCCTCGCGCTGGCCACCAAAGATCGGATGCTGCTCGAGGTCAAAGGCGCTGCGATCGCCGCTGACCGGACGCGACCCGCCGCCTGCAGGCCGTCGCGCGCACGCGGCTCACCTGTCGGCCGCCCAGCTCGCCCTCGCGCGTGAGCACGGCTTTCCGAACTGGACGCAGCTCAAGGCCGAGGTCGAGCGCCGCAGGCGCGCCGGCCCGCCACATCCCCCGGCAGTCACCTGGTCCGGCCGGTCGCGTCCCTGCCGGAGCTGGCCGAGGCGTTCGACCTGATCGGCGCGCAGCTCACCCCGAGCATCACCCACGTGGACCGGCGCTGGGTCGAGCTTGCCCACCGCTTACCTCAGGACTGCTCGATCATGCTCGTGGTGGCAGAGGGGGACCGGATCGTCGGCGGCGCGCTCGCGTTCGCAGAACGCAGGGCGACGTCGGCGCGACGCTGCGGGTGCTCGGCCTGGAGCCCGGCGACGATCTCCCGGCTGGCCGTGTGTGCCGGGTCGGTTGATCACGCTGGGTTCGCGAGCTACGGTCACGCGGACGGATCGGGCGATTGCGAGGGTCACTGGAGGGCTGGCGGTGGACGACGTTGCGACCGCGACGCAGCCGGGTTCCTCGGGCCCTTCGGTATCGACGGTCGGGACGGCGGCCGAACTGTCAGTTGCCCTGGCCGAGCTGGGGCTGCCCGGCTCGTCCCCGGTGCTCGTCCTGATTGGAGGCGCGGACGGCATCGATGAGGCCGGACTCGCACGGCTTCGCCCATTCTTCACCGACGCGCTGGCGACCCTGGCCGAAGCGCTCGAGGTTTGCGTTGTCGACGGGGGCACCGATGTCGGCGTCATGAGCCTGATGGGGCGTGCGCGCGCTGAGCTGGATGGGACCTTCCCGCTGGTCGGGGTGGCCGCGGAGGGGACGGTCGGCCCGGCGGGCGCTGCACCGCTGGAGCCCAACCACAGCCATGTCGTGCTCGTACCCGGAACAAACTGGGGTGACGAGTCCACCTGGCTGTCCGACGTGGCCAGTCGCCTCTCCGGCGATTCCCCCTCCGTGACGATCCTGGTCAACGGCGGCGACATCGCCCTGGACGACGTTGCCCGAAGCGTCGAGGCCGGCCGTCCGGTCGTGGTCCTGAACGGCAGCGGCCGCACCGCCGACACTCTCGCCGCTGCTCTCCGCGCGGGCGGGCAGGAGCGGCGAGTCAACGAGCTCGCCGCTTCTGGCTTGGTCGAGGCGGTGGCGCTGGCTGACGGTCCGCCTGCCCTAGCCCGCGCGACCGCACGTCTGCTCGCGACGCGCGTGCGGCCCCTGGTACCGGCGAGCGGCCATGGTGACTGGTTGCAGGCCGATTTCGACGCGATGATCGACGAGCTGTCGCTGTCGAGGTTGCAGCGGCGCTACCTGCGTTCCCGTTGGCTGGACCAGCTCGTGTGGACAGAGGGCCGCGCCAGCCGGGCCCAGCGCCGGTACTACACCCTGCGGCTGGTCACGATCGTAGGGGGCGTGACGGTGCCCGCGCTGGTCACGCTGGACCTCAAGGGGACAACCGGGATAGCGGCAACAGCCGCAACGTGGACCGTCAGCCTGCTGGTCGCGATCAGCGCCGCGGTGGAGGGCTTCTTTCGCTACGGGGATCGCTGGCGCCACTACCGCCGCACGGCTGAAGTGCTGAAGATCGAGGGCTGGGAGTTTTCGCAGTTGAGCGGCAACTACGCCACGTTCACCACGCACGCCGCGGCTCATCGGCACTTCGCTCAGCGAGTCGAGGACGTGCTCCGACAGGACGTCGAGGGCTTCATCACCACCGTCGCCCTCGAATCGCCAGGCAAGCCGAGCTAGGATCGCCCCGGCGATCGTACCGGGATCGCGCGATCAAGGGATTTCATGCCCGCCGCGTCTCAAGCAGTTACGAGGTTCACGATCCCGACAGGCGAAGAGCTTCCATTGAGGACAGGGAATCAGAGCACCACCATCACCGGCACGCCGAGCGGTAGGAGCTTGGCCAGCCTGGTGATGCTCGCGTTGCGCATGCGGATACATCCATGGCTCACGTCCTTGCCGAGCCCGGCGGGGTCGTTGGTGCCGTGGATGCCGATGAACGGCTCACCGCCGTTGAAGGTCCGCAGGACGTTGGACAGCCCGGACAGCGCGTAGGCGTATGGACCGTACAGGCCGTGCGGGTTCGGCGGCCGGATCAGCTCGGTGGTGTAGTAGAGCCCACCAGGCGTCGGGGTCTGTCGCCTGCCGATACCGACCGGCTCGCGAAGGATGACGTTGACGCCGCGGTACACAGTGATCGTGTGCGCCCTGAGCGCGACCACCATGTGGAAATCGTGTTGCGTCAGCTGCACCTGCCGCGCGCGCACCCAGCCCGTCGAGCCGCTGGGCCGTATTGGCAAGAGCACCTTCAGCCAGTCTCGCCGGCGTTCCGCAACGAGGAAGACCAGGGGCGCGCCGTCGGGCAGGGGGTGCGCGAACCTGCGCCAGACCGAGGACGCGTTGGGGGTGGCGTAGACGTCAACCCGGGGGACGGCCGCGTGCGCGACGGTCGAGCGCAGCGGCGCCGCCCCGGCCTGGTCCCGATATGGCGCCAGGTCCATGGAGCGGACCGTGGTGGTCGTCGCCGCGGGGAGCGACAGGGCAGGTGACCGCTGGGACGGCGCGCAGCCGCAGGCCAGCACGGCCACGCCGAGCGGAAGCACTGCCGCGGCGTGCCACGCGGCTCTGCGGCTGCGCGTGCGGTCGCTCCTGGACATCCCGGGCAGCGGCCCCCTCAGCCCGTGAGGGGCGGGGGCTTGGTGCCCGGCGGAACCACGTGGGCCGGGGGTGCCGATGGACTGACGGCGGGATTGGACGGGACGACGTTGAACGGCAGGGGGTTGTATTGGAATTCAGCGCCGCCGCCCACACGCTGGGTCGACGCCATGAGCAGGTAGTCGCCGACCGCGGCGTTGCTGGGCACGACGATGCTGCCCTGCCAGGAGCCGCTGCTGTCGACCGGCAGGGTGACGACCTCGATCGGCTCGGGATCGAGTTTGACCAGGGCCACGATGGCGACCTGGTCGCCTCCGAGCCGCGAGGAGGTCACCGACGCCACGTGGATGACGGTTCCAACCGGCCCAGAGGCCGGCTCGCGGGTGAAGATGCCCCGCCTCAGCGGCGGTGGCGTGGTTGTGGTGGTGGTCGTGGTGATGGTGGTGGTCTCGCTGCTCTTGGTTGGCTTGGTGGTCTGCGTGGTGTTCGGGCAATGTCGATGACCCTTGTCGTCCTTGCCGTGCGGCGGCTGCGGATCGCACCAGCCGAGATGCCTGCCGTTGTCATTCGCCGCCGTCAGGGTCGCGATCGTGGACGGGGCGACCGAACCGGCTGCCTGGCCTGCAGCTCGCGCCGCCTGGAACAGGGCGAGTTGCAGGACGATGGCGCACGCGAACGCGAGAACAGGTCGACGCACGAGAACTCCTTCCGTCGGCGGTCGGCTCGGAACGATCCCCGTTCCAGCTGCTGGTCACGAACGAAAAAGGCCGATGAACCTACAAACTCCGTAGACCGACTTACGGAAAGGGGAGCGTCCCAGCTCACCCCCCGCGGATCAGGTCGCGTAGACGAGAAAGTCGTCGAAGACGACATCGACCGGAACATGGTTGTAGGTCGCGGTCAGGACGCCGACCTTACCCCTCGCTGGCAGCGGCTCGCTGCGGTCGGAGACCTGACCGAGAAGGTGGTCGTTCGCCCACAGCGACAGCGTCACGGGCTGCCCTTTCTGGCCGCCGGTGCACTCCCCGCGGACGCGGTTGATCTGACCCGTCCTGATCGCTGGGCTCTTCCGGGGACCCTGCAGCCTGAGGTAGGAGCCATGGACGAATTTCTGGATGACGAAGATGCCGCTGTCGAGGATTTCCATCTCGTAGAAGGTCTGGGTGGTGAGATCGAGCGGGTTGCCGGTGAAGCGGCAGAAGATGCCGTAGCCAACGTCCGTGGCGCCGGCCACTCGCCGTCCGCTCACCTGGATGCCGAGCCGTGCGTTGGCCTCCGTGGGACTGAACCGCCCGGGGTAACCCATCAACGCCTTCAGCACCCGCGTCCCGTGGAATCGGTAGGCGCCTTGCACGTACTGGATCGACCCCGCGACGCGATCGCCGGTGCTCCAGTCATTGGAGGCGCTGGAGAAGTCGTCACGGAACAGGACCGCGCGCGCGTTCGTCGGCAGCGGGAGGGTGCTCGTCGTCGGCCCATCGCCGCGCGTCGACGTTGTCGGGATGGTGGTCGTGCCCGGTGCACCCGGTCGGGCTGCGACGAAGACGATGCCGCCGACCAGCAGGACGGCCGCCGCGATCGCAGCCACGACCGGCACCGTCCGCCGCCGCCTGGGTCGCTCGCGCTCCTCGGTGACCCCGGGCGTGGGCGGGGATGCCGGCGGTCGCTGCGGCGGCCGCAGACCCACCTGTCCCTCGATAGGCGTCCGCTGCGGCGATGCGGCCGCCACCTGCTCCTGGGCGGGGATCGGTCCCAGCCCCAGGGCCCATGCCCACGCACCTACCGCCCAGCTCGCCAGCACCGGGTCGAGCCCCCGCGCCCGGGTGAGGTCTGCGGCCAGCCGGTTCAGCTCCGCGGGGACCATGCCGGC